>JACXTT010003498.1_pt1 | contig 24117 bp, 20 predicted proteins | sample 9270951 | NCBI WGS metagenome assembly JACXTT01 (sample SAMN15532306, study PRJNA645909) | rock metagenome | isolation source: weathered quartz diorite | place: Puerto Rico | collected 2017-06-21
GTATTGGTGGTTACGAAAGCATTGGCCGCTAAACCATTGGCCGCTAAAGCAGACCCGGCATTGAAACCGAACCAGCCAAACCATAAAAGTGAAGCGCCAATAACCACAAAAGGAACATTGTGCATCCCTGGTTTATCAAATCCGCCCGCGCGCTTCCCTAAATATAATGCCGTTACCAATCCAGCGACCCCAGCATTCATGTGAACGACCGTTCCTCCCGCAAAATCCAGCGCGCCCATCTTATGCAAAAATCCATCTACGCCCCAAACCATATGGGCAATAGGACAATAGACCAAGGTTAACCATAAAGTTGTAAAAATTAAAAACGCCGAGAATTTCATACGTTCGGCAAATGATCCAATGATCAAAGCCGGCGTGATAACGGCAAACATGGCTTGGAAAATCATAAAAGCCAAGTGCGGAATTGTTCCGGCGTAATCAGCATTTGGATCTTGCCCAACGCCTTTGAGCATAAACCAGTCCAGTCCGCCGACAAAAGGTGTCCCTTTGCCGAAAGCGAGGCTATAACCGTAGACAACCCATAAAACACTGACTAAAGCCAAACAGATAAAACACTGCATAAGAATACCTAGAACATTCTTTCTTCTTACCATCCCTCCGTAAAACAAAGCAAGCCCTGGAGCCGTCATCAGTAGAACTAACGCGGCAGAAGCCAGGACCCACGCTGTATCGCCTGCATTAAGTGGTGTTGGTTGCATCTTTGAATCCTCCTTTAAGTTGGTAATGATTAACCTAAACTTCGTCGACCATCCTCGGTCCACTTGTGGACTTCTTCGCCCACCTCCAATGAGCACTTGACTTATGGAGCTATCAACAATCTGATGACGACATAAGTCAATGTACGAATTGGACCCCACACCCAGCGACTCAAAAACGACTCACTGGGTGTGGGATAAATTCCGTCAACGACTTACGTTCATGTGCATTGCACATTCCGTAAGTCGTGACGTCATTTAAAATAAAAAAATCCTCGGCAAGTCTTATTTCCATCAAGACCTATCGAGGACATCTATGCCCTTTACAAAAAATAAAATCCGACAACTCTTAAAACTTTTAAGTATTGTCGGACTGTCTTCGCCCTTTGTGCCAAACCATCAATGGTCTGAGCTGAAAAGTTATAAAGCAAATATATAATCCAAAAACATTTTTGTCAAATTAATTTTTCGGCCTTTTATAAATTCTAAAAATCGGAAAATCTTTTATCTTTAAAATTTTATCGGTCATCGTTATCGTGCTGACATGCTTAAAGTTTAATTCCTTTAAAAAATTTTCGGAATCTTGCGTGAACGGCTCTGCCCATGTCGGCTGCATCCCCCCCCACTCATCAATAACCAGAAGGACATCACGATTGGATTTTTCAACCAATCTCTTAAATTCATCTTTTTCTAAAAGAAGTCCCGTTATGCCGCCACCGAATTCTAGAAAATCCATATCTGTAAAGTAACACAACGGCCGTGGAGCGTTTGTGATAACCAAACTTCCTGGTGAGGCGATCTCATTAACAATTTTTGCAGGCGTTTGATATTCTGTAAAAAGCTGGCTGGCCAAATTCATTTTCTGATCTGTTTCGTATAAAGACAAGCAACATGCCAGAACGATCATAGCCCTTAATATATTTCTCCATTTTTTAAAATGGCTGATAAAAAACTCAAAACCTAAACCAGCCGTCAAAATCAAAAACGGCAAGAGCTGAAGAACATATCTTGGATATTCGCTAGATGGAGAAAAGACCAGGGCGAAGAAAAAAATGCCGATCCAAAGAGTTAATAAAAATTTCTTATGCCATGGTTGTTTTGTAAGACAGACCAAAGCGCCATAAGCAAATAGAACAAAAATGTTGGGAAATTTCAAAAGATATAATAAGACCTTTAAATATGTTTTTATTTGATCAAACCCTAAAGAAAAAGCAAACGTCGTCCCTGGCCCGGGGACATGTAACCCATAATGTCTATATAAATAGACCTCCCAAAGATAAGTGCACATCATGACAGTTAAAGGGATAACCACCTCTTTTATCCGTGAAGCAAAATTCGACATATCTTTATAAAACATTAAATATAGCGTCGTGACGGGGATCAGAATGGCCCCTGAAGATTTCAATAGTATGGCTATCATCCCCCAAAAGCCGATCACAAATAACTGTCTACAGGTTTGATTTTGTTGCCTATCTAAAAGCGATGCAAATAACATACAGCAGACCGCTACAAAAGGAATGTCAATGAGAATACGCGCGGAATAAAAAAAATAAACCGTGTTAAAAGCCAGACACACGGCGCAAAAAACGCCTACAAACCTGTCTTTAAACCGTGTGCCCAAAATATAAATAGCTGCAATGCCCAAAATATATGTAATAAAAGAAAAGAAGCGATAAGCTGTTTCCACTGGCAAAAAATTCAGAAAATGACGGCTCAAAGCAAGGATACTGGCATAAAGAGGCGGATGTAGTGGTGAAAAAGCCTGTGGAGAAAAAATAAAGGCTGGATTCTGATAAATTTTATTGGCGATCCATGAATAAAGCGCTTCATCCGACCAGAAACTATCCCAAAAAATATATTGAAACCTAATACAGAACAAACAGCCCAGCACAAATAGGGCAAGGATATGGTAAAAAATTAAATCTTTTTTATGTTCCAATGAAACCACCTTATATTAAAGGATCGTCTATTATTTTTATTTTAATGAATTACCAAAAAAACAAAATAATTTAAAAAACTTTTTTTAATTCTTGTATCATTATTTAGGACTGACTTATTACAGCTATCTATGAGCAAACAACCCTTCTCAGGCGATAAAAAAAAGGTAAACTATTTCCTTTGGGATTTTGACAGGACAATTATCGAATATTGCCTCCCCCGGGTTCCTCTTTTCTTAAGCACCGTCCATTTAACCATGATGACCCTTGGCTGGTCTGTCTTAATCATTATTTGTGGCTATTTGGCCAATTCAAATATCCTGTGGCTATGGGGATTTAATCTATCTATTTTCTTCCAACACGTTACCGACATGCTGGACGGCGCCGTGGGCCGCAAACGAAACACGGGTCTTATTAAGTGGGGATTTTATATGGACCATTTTTTAGATTATATCTTCTTATGCGCTGTCATCATTGGATATTCTTTTCTATTGCCGTCGTCATTTCTTCTGTGGATCCTTTTGTGCATAACGTTTTCCGCGGCCTTTATGGTCCACTTCTTTTTAGACTTTGCGATCACTAACGAATTCAAAATCAGCTTCAATTCTTTTGGCTCCTCAGAAATCAGATATGTCTTGATCTCATTTAACATCCTTCTTATTTATTTTGGCAAAAATCTTTTGGTTATGATATTCCCTTATTTTGTTATTCTGTCTTTTGTTTCCTTATGGATGGTTATTTACAAATCACAAAAAATCTACAGCGCAATCGACATGGATCATCTCAACGAAACCCTGCAAAACAACGCGGATAAGAAATAACCGCTATTCCTATAAAAGACTGTTCGACAGACAATGGCTCTTCTTTTTGTTATCACTGTTATCATCTTCTTTAGTTTTTATCTTTTTACGACAACCGCCCCATCGCTTTCCTTGCGCGACAGAATTATCTTGTCGTCCATTCTTTCCTGGGCACAAATAATTTTAACTCAATTTATATTGAGTTTGGTTGGATGGCTCTATCTACCTCTTCTGATTTCCCTTAATATAATCCTTGCAACGACTATTTCTTTTCTCTGTTTACAAAATAATACAGAGATAAAATCTATCGCTACCTTAGATTTTCTTACCTTTAAAAATCTCTTTTCCAGGCTTTCCCCTCCCAATCGCATCCTTTTTGTCTTATTGATCTTTGCTTGCCTATGGATCATTTGGGCGGGAATCCTTTTCCCTCCTCGAGGCGTTGATGATTTAACCTATCACTTGCCTCCCATTTATCAGGCTATCCAACAACATCGCTGGCAACTTTTGCCGTTAGATCTGAAAACACACTTCGCCTTCCCATTTTTCGCGGAATTCTTATTTATGTGGCCTGCCATTTTTACTCACAGCCAGCAGTACGTGGACCTCGTCCAACTTTTTGTAGCTTTATCCGGGCTTCCCACTATCTATGCCTTAGGAAGATATCTTAAGCTTTCTTTCAATACTTCTATTTTGATCGCTCTTTTATTTATGCTGACGCCTGTTGTATTAATGCAAAGCGGCTGCAATTATATCGACCTCATCACAAGTATTTTCTTTCTTAACAGTCTTTATTTATCATTGATGTTTTACAGATATCAAAAACCAATCTATCTTTACGCCTTAGCTGTCTCATTGGGATTGATGATCGGCATGAAATATATGATGCCTTTTCTCGCCTTATTTCTTCAACCGCTTATTATTCCCAAGTTATGCAAAAATAAAAGACATCTATTTTGGTATATCTTTATCATTTTCGTTATTGGAAGTTACTGGTATATAAAAAATTTTTTGCTTTTGGGAACATTTTTTTATACACAAGGGACCGGGACCGTTTCCATTGAGGCCTTTAATGGTCATGGTCAGATCGCATGGAAAGAAACTTTAGCGCTATTCTGGCAAAAATGGCACAAGATGTTTATTGAAGATATCGAGTTAGGCAAATTTAATGGAGGGTTTGGATTAATTTTCTGGGCCTTAAGTTTTCCGACGTGGATTGTTATCTTTATTCGTTCGATCTTGAGATTCAAAAAAAATCCCGATCTTTTCTGGTTATGGGTCCAACTGCCTTTGGCCCTGCCCTTTGTGCTCTTCTGGCCGTTAGATCAGATCGACTACACTGTCCGTTACATTATATATATTATCCCCATCGGTTATCTTTGTTTTGGCCTTTTGCTAGAAGCTTTAAAAAGAAACGGCCTGCATAAATTAAAAAAAATATTTGAGATTATTTGTTTGGTCTGCGGTTATCTTTATGTATCTCTTATGTCCATTAGTTACTGGCCAACCTATGATCTAACCGTCCCTTTGGAAGATTTAAAAAACTCTGCCACCCGAAATGAATATTACCGCTTAAGAAATGGAACTTGGTATATCCATATAAATTATTACATTTGGGAGCTTATCGAAGATATCAGTCGCACGCAACAAAATGGCCTATCCTGTTATTTAGCTTCGACACTCAACGGATATTGGACGGCGCCTCTTTATGGATTAAAGCTACAAAATACCATTTATAATTTTGAGGAAAACCCCAAATCTCTTCCGGACCTTTATTACTTCACTTCTCATGATCATGTCCCTAACCAACCCTTACTTTATATAGGTAAACAATTTAAGCTCTCTGATGTGAGTCTACGCAATGACTATATTTTAATTTATCAAGTGGAAAGAAAATTTATTTTCATTAAAAAAGATTTATTGAAAAATATTTCTGTAAAAAAATCTCTGTTAAATTTTTACACAAATTATCTTCCTATTCTTACAAAAGAATCGCTGCCACCCCTTCAAGAACATGTCCCTCTGATTTCCACCGATTGGACCGGTTCAACGTTTCGATATTGGGAACTTGAAGGGGCTTTTAAATCTCCCGTGATTTGGATTCCCCCGTCGTCTTTAAATAGATTTTTGTCCCAAACACATTGGCAAAAATTGTACTCTCTTAACACCCCTTTGCAAGGATATAAAAGCAAGACCCTATACAAACTTATCAACGATGAATTCACTTTAGTTATTTATGAAAACATCAAAGAATAATAAGAATCTATTAAAACTCGGCCTGTTTTCTTTAGGCTTAATTTTTTATCTACTCTGTCTTTGGCCAGTCAATGGGCCAATTTATGTTTATGCGGCAAAGATGTTCTTCATTCACTGGGGAAATGTCGGCAAGATTTTATTTGGACAGCTTGAAAAAACTATTTTTTTAATTCATCAATGAGGATAATCGATTCTGCGATTTCTTTCATTGATTTGCAGGAATCCATCGCTTTGCGGTGAATTAAACGGTACGCGGCATCTTCGCTGAGATTGTTCATCTGCATGAGAATCCCTTTGGCGCGCTCGATAAATTTACGTGTCTCCAGCGCCTCCTTGGCCTTAACAGCTTCCTCAACGAGTTTTGTGTTCTCGACGGCCACAGCGGCCTGGTTGGCAATCATCTGCAGGATATCAATTTCTTCTTTGGAAAAACGATGCGGTGTTTTTGTATAAACATTGATAACACCAATAGCTTTATTCTTAACGACCATGGGAACGGCTAAAAGAGACGTTAAGTTTTCTTTAACAGCCAATTCGCGATAAAAATATTTCTCTTCTTGGCGGACGTCAGAAATAAACATTGGTTCTTTCGTCTTAATAACGTCGCCCATAATGCTTGATTCGATTTTGACGTTAGGTTTTTTCTTATACTCTTCACTTAAACTTTGTGAAGCTTTCATGACCAGCTCATGGCCTTTTTCATCCAGAAGAAGAATGGAACAAATTTTAGAATTAAGCATCTCCGCAGTCACGACGACAATAAGACTTAAAATTTCATCCAAATAACTTTGTGAAGTGATTGAATGACTGACCCTAACCAAACTGTCAAATTGTAAGGCCTTCTTTTTCGCTTCATCGTAAAGCTGCGCATTATCAATAACCCCACCGATGAGTTTTGCGATGTTAGACATCAACTTAATGGTAGATTCAGAATATTCATGAGGTTTACGATGTTGGACGTTGATAACACCAATCGCTTTATTTTTAAAAAGGATTGGAAAAGATAAAAAGGCTTCGTAACGGTCTTCCGGCAAGACGTCAAAACTTTTAAACCGTTTATCGCGGTAGGCATTTTTAGAAATAGCGACGGGCCTGTTTTCCTTGGCCACCCATCCCGTAATCCCCTCGCCGATCTTTAAAGTGACCTTCCCTAATTCCTTTTTATGAGGAATTTTGGACGCCATCAGGATCAAATGCTCGTGCTTGGGCTCAAACAAATAAATAAAAACGCTGTCCGCGCGGGTCATGTCTGAAACCGACTTGACCACTTCATCCAAGACCCAATGAAGATCAAGCTCAGAATTGGTGATATCGACGATCTTTCTTAGAATGTCGATTTCCTGGGCTTGGCTGATATTAAGTTTTTTACTTTTGGTTGTCGCCATAAATGAAATGACCTTTGTATCAAAACTGTCCTATTTTAGTACAAAGGTCTATTTAATCAATCTTAAATCCGTTTGACCAACAAAGCGATCCCGCCGCCGCCGCCGTAAGAAATGGCTGCTAGTCCCCGGCGCCATTTTTGATCATGAAGCGCATGAACGAGCGTGACCAAAATCCTGGTGCCCGCAGAGCCCAATGGATGACCTAACGCGATGTCCCCTCCAAAAATATTTAACTTATTATCCAGAATCCCCAATTTATTTTTCGTTACAACAATTTGGGCGGCGAAACTTTCAGCGATCTCAAACAGATCGATCTGCTCAAGTTTTAAATTATTCTTCTTGAGAATGGCTTTGATAACTTCCATCGCCGACTCAAAAGTCAACTCTGGTTTTAGCGCAATAGAGGCATATCCTGTTAACTTAGCCAATGGCCTGATTTTTTGTTTTTGGATAAATGGCCTGGAAGCAAGTAACACGGCTGCCGCTCCATCCGACGGAACTGAAGAATTTCCCGCAGTCACAGTCCCATCGGCTTTAAAGGCCGGCCGCAATCCTTTAAGCGCATCAAGCTTAAGATTGGCTCGCGGCCGCTCATCTTTATCAATCGTTTTAGAAGCGGAAACTTTGACAGGAATAATTTCTTTAGAAAACTTATTCTGCTGCTGCGCTAAAACTGCCTTACGATGGCTTTCGTAAGCATAAAAATCCTGTTCTTCTTTAGAAATTCCATATTTTTTTACTAACCCTTCAACAATTTCTCCCATCGATTTGCCGGTCATTTTACAAAAAAGCCCGTCGCTGACCAAACTATCTATTTTTTCACGCGATTTAGGTGAGCTACTTTCATCTTTATCCACCAAAAACGGTGTTTGGGTAGCGCTCTCCGAAGCTCCGGCAATAATTAAATCCGCATCACCGGCTAAAATTGCTTGAGCGCCTAAAATCACAGCCTGCAGACCTGACCCGCAAACATTATTGACGCTGAAGGCTGGGATCGTTTCATCCAAATCAGCGAGAAGAGCTGCTTGTCGCGCAAAATTCTGCCCTAGTCCAGCCGCGACGGTGTTCCCAAGAATAACTTGATTGATAGAATATTTGTTGACTCTTGTTCGATGAATTAATTCTTTAATGGTGACGGCGGCAAGTTGGCTTGCAGAAAGGTTCTTAAAACTTTTATTAACGCCCCCAATGGGGGTTCTGACGGCATCAATAATATAAATCCCTTGGCCAAAAAAATTTTTAAGCATATCGTCTGTTAAGAATTAGCCAAAATGGTTTCCACATCGACATATTTTTTAACAAGGGCGGCCGCTTCTTTAATTTTGTCTTTATCCGTTTTTTGGATTTTGCATATCAAATGTTCCACTTTGCCAGCGACGGAATAAGTGTCATCATGGGTAATAAGGACGGGGATTTCGCTTTTTTTAAGCAAATCGATGATCTTCGCATTAGGCATAAGTCCGCCGGTCAAAATGATCCCTGAGATCTGATGGCCTGATTCATTAACCAAATGGGAACTGACCGCAACCAAAATGTTGTCGACGCGATCACCGGAGGTGAGCATCAACGTCCCTCTTTTCAAATAATTGATCATGTTGTGCGGTTCCATGGCGGCGACAATGATATGTTCGACGCGGACCGTTGATTTAATATCTCCGCAAAGAAGCTCAAAGCCAAACCGCTCTTTGATCTGTTCCATCGTTGGAAAACTTAAAATCGGGTCAACCGGGATAACACCAAGTAGTTTTAATCCTTTATTCTCTAAACCCTTCCCTAACGCATGTTTGATTTTGTCGTATTTCTCCGGCAAGACTTTATTAACAATAACACCCAAAATTTCTACCCGTTTTAAATCGAAGAGGGCTTTATTAAGCATGATCTCATCGAAACTTTTCCCGATACCACCCTCACTTATAATGATGACCTTAGATCCTAAAAGGGCGGCGACATCAGCGTTAGAGAAATCAATGACAGAGCCCACGCCGGCGTGACCGGTACCCTCGACGATGATTGCCTTTTTATTTTTGGTTAAACTTTTAAACGCCTTCTCAATAGAATCTTTGAGCTGATCACGGTGAGGATTGAAAATATATTTCTCGGTATACCCGCGCCCGATAGTCACCGGGCTCATGTCTTTGAGTTTTTTGTTGCAGTGAAAAACTTCACCGATAAGATAGGAGTCTTTGTCGATATTAAGCTCGCCGACGTTGACGTATTGCTGCCCGACGGGCTTCATGAAAGCGGTTTTGATCTTTCGTTCCTGCAAGGCCTTATATAAACCGATGCTTACGGTTGTCTTCCCGGCATCTTGGTGGATAGAGGAAAGAAAAATATTTTTTAACGCTCTTTTAAGCATAGATAAAGTTAAAAAATTTCTTTTAAGACAACGCTATTATAATATCTTTTGGAAAGCTGCGGTGGGGTTATTTTAGTTTTTTCTTGAAAATGGCGGGAATTTCATCGGGGACATCGACAACGCTGACGCCCGCGCTCTTAAGGATTTCGCGCTTGGCTTCGGCGGTAGAATCGCCGGATGAGATGATCGCGCCGGCATGACCCATGCGTTTGCCCGGCGGGGCGCTTCGGCCGGCGATAAAACCAACAATCGGTTTGGTTGCATTCTTTTTGATATACTCGGCGGCTAATTGCTCATCACCACCGCCAATTTCACCGACCATGACGATTCCTTTGGTCTCATCGTCGCGCATAAACATCTCAAGCACGTCGACAAAACGCGTGCCGATGATTGGATCTCCGCCTAAGCCTACACAACTAGATTGACCAAGATCATTTAAGGTAAGGTTATAAACCACTTCATAGGTAAGCGTTCCACTGCGGGAAACGACGCCAATCGGCCCCATTTTATGAATATGTCCGGGCATAATACCGACCTTACATTTTCCCGGCGAGATTGCGCCAGGACAATTGGGCCCGATTAAGCGGATATTTTTACCCTTCATTGCTTTTCTAACTTCAACCATATCCAAAACAGGGATACCTTCGGTGATACAAATAATGAGAGGAATTTCCGCTTTGATATCTTCAAGCATCGCATCTTTAGAAAATTTGGCCGGAACATAAATGACGGCAACATTGGCCCCGGTTTTTTCTTTGGCTTCGGCTACACTGTTAAAAACAGGAACCGTTCCAACCTTTTGCCCGCCTTTACCCGGAGTGACACCAGCAACGACTTTTGTCCCGTAGGCAACCATCTGCTCGGCGTGAAATGATCCATCGCGGCCAGTAATCCCCTGGACCAACACTTTAGAATTTTGATCAATGAGGATGCTCATTTGGCGAGTTCCACCACTTTATTGACGGCTTCGCGCATCGTCGAGAAAGTGCTCATTTTATGTTTCGATAAAATTTCTTTGGCTTCTTTTTCATTGGTCCCTGTCAAACGAACAACCAATGGGACATCGAGCTTCATCTGTTGCGTTGCGGTGATAATCCCATTCGCAATATCGTCACAACGCGTAATCCCACCAAAAATATTAATAAGAACAGCTTTAACATCTTTATTACGTAAAATAATTTTTAAGGCATTAAGGACTTTTTCTGGATTAGAACTGCCGCCGACGTCAAGAAAATTAGCAGGATTACCGCCGAGAAGTTTAACAATGTCCATCGTAGCCATGGCGAGTCCAGCGCCGTTGACGATACATCCCACATTGCCATCAAGTTTAACGAAGCTCAAATTTTTCTCTTTGGCTTCAAGCTCGTCAGGATTTTCATAGCGCATATCACGCAGCTTGGCTAAATCTTCATGGCGATAAGAAGCGTTATCATCGAAATTAATTTTCGCGTCAGCCGCTAACAGCTGGCCATTACCGTCGATAACAAGCGGATTGATTTCGGCCAGAGAACAATCGTAATCATAAAAGACTTTAATCAATTTTTGGAAAACATCGGTGGCTTTCTCTTTATACGCAGGGTCTTCAAACACGGAACGGACAAAAACGGGGAAACGGACAGGATCAATCTCTTTGTTACCTTGCATATAAAATTTTTTGATGGCGCTCGGATTGGTCTTGGCTACCTCTTCAATCTCAACTCCACCGGCTGAACTGGCGATCAACACAACATCATCCTGCGTGTTATCAATTGTTACGCCGACATAAAATTCTTTTTTAATATCAATGGCTTTAACGACGAGGATTTTCTCGACAGGATAACCTTTGATTTTAAGATGCTTAAGATCATGAAAAGCCTTCTCAAGCTCTTTTTTATCTTTGACGACTTTAATGCCGCCGGCTTTGCCGCGGCCGCCGACCAAGACTTGAGATTTAAGGACGACCGGATAGCCGATTTCATCGGCGATAAGCGCGGCCTCATAGACCTCGCTTGCCACACGTCCGCTGACAACAGGAAGTCCAGCCCTTTTAAAGATCTCTGTCGCCTGATATTCGTGGATTTTCATAAATTATTGCTTAAGATGCGGTTAATGAACCCCAGTATAAAGATTTTTATGTTTTTTTCAAGCGATTATTTATTCTTTTGACGTATAAGAAGAAAGTTTTATCAAGGTTTTATACCCTATCCGCCCGTCGGGAGTTAGTCCTTGGGCTTTTTGGAAACCCATGATAGCCTTTTTAGTTTGTTCCCCCATACGGCCATCTAACGTGCCGGGGTTAAACCCCGCTTTTCCTAAAACGCTTTGGACATGTTTTAAATTAAGCTCGTTATTAACGATAAACGGTGTGTCCTCAAAAACTTTCAACTTGGCCCATGTTTCTTCATCCACGAAACGTGTCGGCTTAAGGCCATTGTCTTTCTGGAAACGCTCAACGGCGACCCGCGTGCGCGCGCCCATCATCCCATCTATTTTCCCTGGGTTATACCCGTAAATGACCAAAAGCTTTTGGACCGCTTTAATGTTAGGGTTTTTCTCAAACGGAATACTTTCTCCGATCAACTTTTTTTCTTCCGCACCTTCCTTGTGGATCATTCGATAGACTTTATCGCAGCCCACAAAGCAAAAACTCAAAAAAATGGTAAAGACGATATAAAAATTTCTCATAAAAGCACTTACCTTCAATTACTTATGGACAAATCTATAACCTATCTTAAAATAATTTTATCTATGAACAAAAAGAAATACTTTATCATCGCTGCCGCTGTTGTCGCTGTTTTATTAATAAATATTCCCTTACAAAAATTTCTGACTGAGCGCGAGCTCACCCGGACAACTTTAAAAATCCTCCAAAACTGGAAAGAAAACAACCTCCCCGCCAATTATGTTTACTGGAAGGAACCTCTTAACTCTCCGCCGATCTATGGGTTGGACGCTTACGAGATTCAAAAATATATTTTCCAAAAAAAGGGAGATTTTCTGACCTATGAATTTTACGTAAAATTGGATTTCCCCGCGGACAATCTTCTGCCTTCGGGAAAAACATGGATCATTGAATACTACAAATTCCCTCGGCTCGGCTGGTTGGTCGCTGAATTTAGACAAGCCGATTAATCCTTTAATAAAATTTCCCGTTTTAATCCAACGCGTTCTATCGCCTGTCGTAAAGCTTCATTGATAGGAAACATTTGTTTGCCTAATTGTGGATTCAAACCGTAGGCCTTCATTAGAACGTTATTGATGTCAGAGGTAACTAAAGGATTGTCTTGGATGACTTTTTCTGAATTTTTTAATTCTACAGCATAAGATGATTTGATCGTCGGACACGTCACGATTTGGCGCTCACCGTGTTTATTTTTCTTAACAGAAAAACCAAACAGCCGGCAGATGAGCGGCCTGAACGGATAAATGCGGCATCGGCCCTTCCCCTGATGAACCGGGTCTCTTTGATAAAAAACGCATTCACCTTGAAAATCTCGATTTTGGGCCAGCTCCCAATACATCTCTGTCTGATTTTTATTTAAAAGAAACGTAGCCGCGGGCATCATCTCAAAAACAGTCGTTTCTATCTGGGGATTTTCACAACAACGCCCGCAGCCGGATAGACACTTCAAGTTTGTTTTATTTTGAAACCTTTGTGAATGCCGCGATGTTTCTTGGAAGAGATTTAACAACTCCCAAACAGATCGTCTTTCTTTAAACGGACGAGACCAAACAATTTTCAATTTCTGAAAGAATTCTTTTAGGAACATGCGCTGACCTGAAGAAAATTATTGCATTTAAACCTGATGTAAGTAGACCTCGCGTTGCGGGAAAGGAATTTCAATACCGTTTTTCTTAAAAGATTCAAAAATTTCTTTATTGACACTAAACATCGTGTCCCAATAATCGGCTTGCTTGCAAAATATGCGGGCGTATAAATTGACACTGGAATCTCCAAAATCAGAGATCCCTATTTTGGGCTCAGGTTTTAAAGCAATCCTTTTTTCTTTGCTGACAACTTCCTTAATAAGCCGAATACATTTTTCAATATCCGATTTAAATCCGACGCCAATTTTGATATCCAGCCGTTTGTAATCAGAATAGTTGTGAATAATCTCTCCGATAATATGCTTGTTAGGAATGTTGATGATAGTCCCGTCAACCGTTTTCATGATCGTACGGGCGAGCGCGATATCCTGGATCTCCCCCATTTCATGAACGACTTCGATGATATCGCCGACCTTAAACGGTTTTGTAAAAATGAGGGAAATCCCAGCGGCGTAATTAGAAAGGGTCCCTTGCAAAGCCAGCCCGACACCAACACCAGCGACGGACAATCCGGCAATAATCGGGGCGATCTCAATGCCAAACTTGGCCAGAGCCATCATCACGGCAAAAGCCATGATCAAAAGCTTAAGCGCCGAGACCAAAAATTTCGCAATAGTTACATCGACATTATGCTTCTGTAAAAAAGACGTAAAAAATTTTGTAATAAAATTGGCCGCAACCCAAGCCGCCACCAAGATAATAACGCCCCCCAACGCCTGAAAACTATATTTGACAGCATATTCAATGACGATATCCAAAATCTTTTTTAAAGTGCCTATGTTTTCCCCCACAGCCTTTTCCTGCGCCGCCCCTTGTGTAATAAAGAAATTGATAAACCATAAAACGACAGTCAAATTTATATTTATTCTACTAAATAACTTTGGCCATGGCTTCATCTTACCCTCCTACCATTTTTTAAAAATAACAAAAACAGCAGCAACGATCATCAAAAACCCGACGACATAGTTCCACTTAATACCTTCCTTAAGGTAAACGACGCTAAAAACACAAAAAACAACTAACGAGAGCACTTCTTGTATTGTTTTAAGCTGAGCGGCCGTGAACTGTCCATAACCGTAACGATTGGCCGGGACCTGAAAACAGTACTCAACAAACGCAATAAGCCAGCTGACGAGGATCGCTAAAAATAACGGCGTATTTTTATATTTAAGATGCCCGTACCAGGCGATCGTCATAAAAATGTTAGAAATCAAAAGAAAAATGATAGTAAACATTTAATGTATTCTTTTATGAATCGGCCGATGGAACAGATATTTTTAACCAAAATTTGCAAATCATGTCAATGGCGTGACAAAATTCCTGGAAATCAAATGGCTTGGTGATAAAACAGTTGGCCCCTAACTTGTAAGCCGCTTCAATGTCTCTTTCAAATTCTGATGTGGTCAAAATAACGATGGGAATAGTTCTAAATTTGTGATCCCTGCGAATTTCAAATAGAATCTGTTGTCCATCTTTTTTAGGCATATTTAAATCAAGTAAAATAAGATCCGGCCTCATGGCCTCTTGATATGTTCCTTTAAAATTCAAGAATTTCAGTCCTTCTTCTCCATCCACAACCGCATTCAGATGAATAGAGTTTTGAAATTTCTTCAAACACTCCTTGATAAGCTCAATATCAGCCATATCATCTTCGATCAAAAGAATTTCTGCCGGCTTTCCTACCACAGTCACCCTCCTATCTTACGTTGATGGAAGTGTAAATTTAAACGTGGCCCCTTGATTCATCATAGATTCCACCCAAATTTTCCCTCCGTGACGCTCGACGATTTTTTTACAGATCGTTAAGCCAATGCCCGTCCCTGGATATTTTTCTTTCCCGTGCAGACGCTGAAAAATAATAAAAATAAGCTCCTGATATTGTGGATCAATGCCAATGCCATTATCCTGAACAGAAAACTCCCACGTTTTATTTTTTTCATCGGCCCAAATTTCAATGTGCGGTGATTCTCTATCGCAATACTTAATGGAATTGCTGATAAGGTTCTGAAATAATTGCAACATAAAAGCATAATGCGCTCGAAGTATTGGCAAGTTCTTATAATGAACAACGGCCTGCCGCTCTTGGATCAATCCATCCAGATTATTCATCGCTTCTTTGACCACTTGATTAAAATTAACAGGCTCTAACTTTATCTCATCTTTGCCAAATCGAGAAAACTGCAACAATCCCTCGATCAACATCTGCAGACGCCTAGCCCCTCCAACAATAAAATCCAAATATTTCTTCGATTGGACATCTAACTTCCCTTCAAACTTCTTGCTCAATAGTTGAGAGAACCCGACGATACTTCTGATCGGTTCCTGAAGATCGTGTGAGGCGATATGAGCAAATTGTTCCAACTCTTTATTAGAACGTTCCAGCTCCTTTGTTTTCTCTAACAAAAGATTTTCAGCCAACTGCCGCTCAGTGAGCGCCGCAACCAACAAAAGCATCGTTACCTGCACCACAGATATAAAAGCTTGTAACGTGAGAAGTGAGGTGTTACGTTCTGCCGCCACAAACGGCCCAAACCCATGGATGGTGTGCCACACAGCCAATCCAGCCATCGTCGCACAGGCCATTGTCACCTCCGTCGGGCCAAAAAGAAAAATGGCTACTAATAAGAAAGGAATCAATAAATAAGACTGTCCGTTAAAAACGCTCGCCTCAAACCATTGGCCGAAAATAAATTGAGTTATAAGATATAATCCTAAAAATAATAAAATAACTTTGGCCATGCGTTCTAACGACCAGGTTTCCCTTGTCTCTTGGGCCCAGGCAAGAAAAACGGGCGTCAAGATCAAAGTGCCTGTGGCATCCCCTAGCCACCATGTAAACCAAACAATTTTGTAAAGCGACCAGGGCGTGATTCCTAAAACACATGAGCTGGTTGGACCAATTAGGGCGCTGACAAGACACATAAAAAATACAATAAAAACAAATTGAAATATATCGGCAACATGATCGAGCGAGTTTCGTTCCCCAATAAACCGTCGGTAGAGAAAGAAACCTGTCAGAGCCTCTAAAGTGTTTCCAATCGCAATAAGAGAAGATACCATCAAAATGGTTAAAGAATCGACAGGTTTACTTACAGAAAACGTGATGAGATTAACGCAAAGATCGCCGATGAAAATGCCAGGCCACATGCGTTTCCCTAAAGGAAAAATGGCCGCAAAGGCAAATCCCGACGGCGGCCAAACAGGAGAGGCGTTCGTGTTTTGAAAAGCAAGCAACAACCCTAGGCGGGCTACGGTGTAATAAACGATGGCCACGCCGATAACTTGCAGGATATATTTGATCGAAAATGGGGGATGTCTTAATTTTTCCAAAATTATTCCATCCTGATGTTAGAAATAAAAGCTCGCTTATCCTCGCCTTAAGATCCGATTAATTATATCCCTTTATCAAAAAATTTTTTATTTTTTATTCCTCTTAATTAATGATGAATGGAGAGATCTTTCTGCCAACCGCCGCCTAAAACCATATAAAGCGTCACCAAATTGGACAACGCGTTGAATTTTGTTTGAATAAGGCTTTGCTGCGCTTTATAAAGATCTTGTTGGGCTGTAAGAACAGTTAAGTAGCTATCGACGCCGTTACGATAACGTACATCGGCTAGATTATAACGCTTTTGCTGCGCCTCAATTAAAGCCTCTTGGGCGTCGTTTTGCTCTTTAAGCGCTGCGCGGGCCGCCAGGGCGTCAGAGACTTCACGAAATGCGGTCTGGATCGCTTTTTCATAATGCGCGATCTCAATAGATTTATTAATATTGGCCAAATCAAGGCTCGCCTTATTTCTTCCGCTGTCAAAAATCGGGACGGTAATCTCTGGGCTATAGTTCCACGCGGTCTGTCCCAAAAAAAGATTTTTAAGTTTTATGCTGGAAGTTCCGCCAAATCCTGTAAGGGTTATTTGAGGAAAAAACGCCGCGCGCGCAGCCCCAATATTGGCATTGGCTCCTTTTAAAAAATGTTCAGCTTCAAGAATATCAGGCCGACGAGTCAATAATTCCGACGGTAATCCGGCTGGCAAATCGCTTAAGAAATCTTTGGTATCAAGCGGCTTTTGCGTTGGTAAATCTTCCGGCAAGGGTTCTCCCACAAGCAACACTAAAAAATTTTGCGCCTGGTCTTTGAGTCGCAAATAATCCGCCGCATTAGCACGGGCAGTCTGCATCTGAGCTTCTACACTGCGCAAATCAAGTTCAGACGTATTGCCAACCTCATAACTCGTCTTAATTAATTTGTAATATTCCTCGACGGACTTTAATGTGTCTTGTGTTAAAGCCAACTGTTGGTCGATATTAAGTAGAGTAAGATATTGAATGGCCACTTCAGCCACAAGAGAGATTTGAACATTTTTACGCGCTTCCTCGGCGGCAAAATAGTTTTCAAGCGCTTGGGCTTTAAGACTGCGTAACCGCCCGAAGAGATCAATTTCATAACTTGGCACATCCAATCCAACGTGATATTTACTTGAATTGTCGCTTTTATTATTAGAGGCTGCCTCAGCCGGCGTATATTCTTGGGTCGCATCGGCTGAAGCATTGATCGTCGGGAAAATGCCGGCGCTTCCTATACGGTATTGCGCTCGGATTTGTTCAACATTTAACGCAGCCGCGCGCAGGTCACGGTTATTCTGAAGAGCCAATTCTATAATTTCTTGCAAGCGAGGATCACGGAAAAACCTTCTCCATTCAATCTCGGATACTGAGGCAAAGGCCGAATTGTCACTTTGCGTTTTTCCATATTGTGGAAAACGAGAAGGTACCGGGGCCGATGGCCGGTCGTATTTAGGAATAAAAATGCATCCGCTTAAGAAAAAAATAAAAATGATGAGAAAAAATTTATTCATGTTGATTTTTCACCTTAAAGATCCGTCGGACAACAACAAAAAACACAGGGACCAAAAAGATAGCCAATATCGTCGCTGATAACATACCTCCGGCAACGCCTGTACCGATCGCATGCTGACTGGCTGAGCCAGCGCCGGTACTTAACGCTAATGGCATAACGCCTAAAATAAATGCAAGCGATGTCATCAAGATAGGGCGCAAACGTAGATGCACCGCTTGAAGTGTTGCTTCAATAAGGCCTTTGCCTTGCGCTTGGAGATCTTTAGCAAATTCGATAATCAAAATAGCATTTTTCGTCGACAAACCGATGATCGTCAACAAACCGACCTTAAAATAAACGTCGTTAGGCAAACCTCGCCACGTGGCTGCAAGAAGTGCTCCTAAAACCCCCAATGGCACGACGAGAATAACGGAAAATGGGATCGACCAGCTTTCATAGAGCGCGGCCAAGGCCAGAAAAACAACAATAACAGAAAGCGCGTATAGCGCCGGGGCCTGCGCGCCAGAAAGCCGCTCTTCATAAGATTGCCCTGTCCATTCATAACCAAATCCCGACGGAAGTTGTTTAGCAAGTGATTCCATCGCCGCCATCGCCTCACCCGTACTTTTACCGGGAGCCGCTGATCCAACTAACTCTATCGACGGAAAACCATTATAACGCTGTAGTTGTGGGGAACCATAGGTCCATTCCAATGTAACAAGGCTTGATAAAGCAATCATTTTCCCGGCGCTGTTACGCACAAAAGCCTTGCCGATATCTTCTGGTAACATACGATAAGGCGCATCCAACTGGACGATAACTCTCTGCACGCGATTACCATGGACAAAATTATTCACATAAAACGAACCAAAATTAGCCTGAAGAACTGTGTTAATGTCTGCAAGCGAAACGCCTAAAGCGCTCGCCTTATCTTCATCAATATTAATTTTCAATTGAGCCGTGTCTTCCAACCCTTGCATACGCAAAGCGACAATGTTCGGATTCTTGGCCGCCAAGCCCATCAACTGATTGCGCGCCTCCATTAATTTGTCATGGCCCAGCCCGGCTTGATCTTCCAATTGAAAATCAAAACCGGAAGATGTCCCCAATTCAGGAATCGGCGGTAAATTAATAGGATATATGATGGCATCTTTAATTTGAGAAAAGGCGGCAAAGGCTCGTCGGATAATAGCTTTGACCTTATGTTCGTCTCCTGGGCGTTCTTTCCAATCTTTCATACGGATAAATGATAAAGCTGAATTTTGTCCGCGGCCATTAAAACTAAATCCAGCGACGGTAATGATGCTATCTAATTCTGGCTGCTTTAAAAAATAATCTTCCACTTGTTTAAGAACATTAAGCGTTCTTTCTTGCGTTGCCCCAACCGGCAATTGAATGCTTGTAATAAAATATCCTTGGTCTTCTTCGGGCAAAAATGACGACGGTAAATTTTTATAAAGTAAAATAACGCCGACAATAATCAAAATATACACAATGAGAAAAACCCCAGCTCTTTTAAGCATGCGCTCAACAAATGTTTCATATTTTTTTGTCGTAGCTGTGAACCCGCGGTTAAACCAACCAAAAAAACCTCTTTTCTCGTGGTGCTCTCCTTTATCAATGGGCTTAAGAAGAGAAGCGCACAAGGCCGGCGTCAAAGACATTGCCAAAAAAACAGAAAACAACATCGAAGAAATCATCGAAATAGAAAACTGTCGATAAATAGCCCCGACGGAGCCGCCGAAAAACGCCATAGGAATAAAAACAGCCGTCAAAACCAAAGAAATCCCGATGAGTGCGCCGGTAATTTGGGCCATAGCTTTTTGACTGGCATCGTGCGGGGACAACCCTTCCTCGCGCATAATGCGCTCAACGTTTTCAATGACAACAATAGCGTCGTCGACAAGCATCCCGATCGCCAAAACCATCCCGAACATCGTTAATACGTTAATAGAAAAACCAAACGCTTTTAAAACAGCAAACGTCCCAAGCAAAGCGACAGGGACAACAATCGTCGGGATAAATGTCATACGGATATCCTGCAAAAATAAAAAAATGACCAAGAAAACAAGAAGGATAGCTAAGAAAAGTGTCTTGACTACTTCTTCTATAGAAATCTTTACGAAAGCCGATTGGTCTAAAGGATAATTGACATGAATGCTCGGCGGGAAAAATTTGGAAAGCTCGGTTACTTTTTTACGCACGGCTTCGGCTGTTGCCACTGCATTGGCCGTCGGAGAAAGCTTAATGGCCACCGCCGCTGACGGACGGCCATTGATGCGGGCCTGCGTTGTATAATCGAGCCCTCCTAAAGAAATACGGGCCACATCGTGCAATAGCACACGTGAACCGTCTGAGTTAACGCGCAATAAAATATTTTCAAATTCTTCAACGGTACGTAACGTGCTTCGCCCTTGAAGGGTCACATTTAATTGTTGGCCTTTAATCGACGGACGCGCGCCAAGCTGACCGACGGGGACTTGAATGTTTTGCGCCTGAAGCGCGCCAATCACATCCGCAGCTGTCATATTAAAACTAAAAAGTTTTTGCGGATCCATCCAGATGCGCATGGCATTTTCCGTCCCGAACATATTGGCTTCCCCTACGCCCGATACCCGACGGATAGGGTCAAGAACACTTGATGCAATGTAATTGCCCAATGCTATTTCATCCATGCTCCCATCATTTGTCGATAAAGTAAAAAACATTAAGTAATTCCGTGTAGATTTGGTAACAATGACACCTTGTTGCTGAACGATTTGTGGCAGGCTCGGCAAGGCCAACTGGACTTTGTTTTGGACCTGGACTTGCGCGATATCAGGATTTGTCCCTGGCTTAAAATAAAGTGTTACCGTCGACAAACCGCTGTTATTGCTGCTGGATGATATATAAAGAAGATTGTCTATCCCGTTCATCTGCTGCTCAAGTAGTGAGGTGACCGTTTGCTGAAGTGTTTCTGCCGACGCGCCAGAATAATTAGACGAGACTGTTATCGACGGCGGGGCAACACTTGGATATTGCGCCACAGGCAGCTGAGTAATCGCCAACCCGCCCATGAGCATGATAAGAAGAGAAATGACCCAGGCAAAAATGGGCCGATCAATAAAAAATTTGGCCATGAAAATTCCTTAATTCTTCTGATCCGAATTTTGTTTACTATCGGAAGAGGGGTTAAACGGCACGGCCTTGACACTCATACCGGGTTTGATCTTTTGCAAACCTTCCACAATAACGCGCTCTCCTGACTTTAACCCGTCGGAAACAATCCATTTATCCCCAAAAGCTTTCGTGATCTTAATGGTCCTCGCTTCGACCTTATCGTCATCTGATACAATCATCGCCGTTGCTGTTCCATTGGGGCCCAACGCAACACCTCGCTGGAAAACAGTAACTGCTTTTGTGTCCACTGCTTGCTCTAGTTGTACGCGGGCAAACATCCCCGGCAATAATAAATGTTTAGGATTGGGAAATTGTGCGCGCAAAGTAATCATCCCCGTCGTAGGATCAACCGTCGTGTCGGAAAACAATAATTTTCCAGACTCAGAATAAGTGGTCCCATCCTCTAAAAGCAAATTTACTTTAGCCTCTCCTGGCGCTATGCTTTGCAGTTTCCCTTCATCCAAATCGCGTTTTAACCGCAAAACTTCTGTACTTGATTGCGTAAAATCAAAATAAATAGGATCCAGTTGTTGGATAACGGCCAATTCCGTGGCTTCTACTTGACTAACCAACGCGCCTTCGGTAACTTTGGCTGCGCCAATCCGTCCAGAGATAGGCGCTGTCACCGTCGTGTACCCTAAATTTAATTTGGCCATCTCTACGGCGGCCTGCGCAGATTGCAATTCTGCGTTGGCGACAGCAGCAGCGGCTGTTGCGTCATCATAATCCTGCTTACTTATCGCGTTGGCGTCAATGAGCGCCTTGAAACGATCGGCTTTACTTTGCGCTTGTTTTAAACCAGCCTCGGCCTTGGCTAAATTCGCTTGGGCGCTGTCAAGGCTTGCCTGAAGCGGGGCAGGATCAATTTGAAACAATACATCGCCGGCATTAACTTCGGCGCCTTCTTCAAAGCTACGTTTTAAAAGAATTCCCGTCGCTCGTGCCCGCACCTGAGCCACACGGACGGCATCAATTCTTCCTGGTAATTCACTTAAAACAGCAATAGGTTCTGAGGTAACCGTTACAAACCCGACTTCCGGCGGTGGCATTTCAAATTTTTTATCCTGAGCCTGTTTGTTCCCACATCCCATGAACATGGCTACTGCAAAAATTCCGACATACCCCATATAAAATATTTTTTTACTCATATTTTTATCTTTGCCTTTTTTATTCAAATAGTTTCAGCTTAAGTTTTGTGCGACCCGTCGCAAAACATTCTTACAAACCTCTAGATCTTTAAACGCTATTTCTCTTTGAGCTTCCATTAGTGTCTTCTTAACCGACGTAAGTAATTTTTGTTGAAGCTTCTTTCCTTTAGCGGTCAAATGGACAAGATTATGTCGGGCATCTTTTTTACTTGAAATACGGACGGCGAGTCCACGTTTTTCAAGACCATCGATCAGCCGTGTGACGCTTGTCTTGTCCTTGGCTGTAGCACACGACAATTCTTTCTGGCTCTGATCATTTTTGCGTCCAAGATTATTTAAAATACCCCATTGTTCACAGGTGATGTTATGACCGACACCCTCAAAACTGCTATTTAAATGGTTAACAATAGCCCGTCGGGCATGGCCAATAACATACCCCAAAGAATCTTCCAAATTATACGTTTGTGTTTTCATGGAATTGGTTGCGTATACAACTATTAAAGATAAACTTTTTTCGGCCCGTTGTCAAACAACTTTTCTACAAAATAAAAATCCCCCATCATTGTCTGGTGAGGGATTTAAAAAAGCGGTCAACTCATTAACCAAAAGTAAAAGCATAAACGGCATCGCCGTCATTTTGAAATTCTATCCGCAAAAGGTGGGCTCCGACTTTGCCTTTAAGATCTATCAGATGATACAGTCGCTCTTGATCCAAAATGATTTGGCCGTCTTTGACATCCGCACCAGCATTGGATTGGTCCACAACTTTACCATCGACAAAAAGCTTGAGACGATGTTGTTTTTCCGCCGGAGTGATTACAAGAAACACTTTATCCGCTTTAAAATTTATTTCTAAGGCAGATCCTTGTTGGGCCTTAGCCGATTCTAACGAAATGTTCCAAAAACCTTCATAAACAAAATGATCTTGAGGAATCGATGCCGGTTTGCTGAAAAACGGCTTTCCCCCTACCACTTTTTCATTTGAGGCAAACCGCTCCATCCTTTTCTTGCCAAGATATGTTTCCGGCGTGCGGGAATATTTGGGCGTCATGTCTTGTAGAAAATTGGCCTGAACGTCAACCGTCTGCCCAGCTTCTTTAAGAAGCTCTCTTATAGCCAGCTCCATTTCATCGTAGTGGCCTTCGCCAAAATGTGTGCGACGGATATGGCCCTTGGCATCAATCAAATATTCCGCCGGCCAATAATGGTTTTTATACGCCTGCCACGTTTTATAATCATTATCTTGTGCGACGGGGTAGTGAATTTTAAATTGGTTCAACGCATTTTGGACGTTCTGCGTTTCCTTTTCAAAGGCAAATTCCGGCGTATGGACACCAATGACGACAAATCCCTTATCTTTATATTTCTCATACCATCCCGTCACATGTGGTAGGGTTCTTACACAATTAACGCAGCTGTACGTCCAGAAATCGATTAAGACGACTTTGCCACGAAGTTGCTCTATGACAAGAGGAGATGTATTCAGCCAATGGGCGATGCCGGCAAAATCATAGGCTGCGCCGAGATCCGGCAAATTCCCCGTCGATTCAATAGCCGGCTGCATCTCCTTCTCTCCACGCAAAACATTTAACTGTTTACTTACCAGGTCATTATTTTCGATTCCACTTAAAAAATTTCCATACGAAGGAAATATATTGAGGATTTTTAACTGAATGGTCTTATCGTAATTGGTATAAATAAGAAGCGCTGCTGCAA
>JACXTT010003499.1_pt1 | contig 24115 bp, 18 predicted proteins | sample 9270951 | NCBI WGS metagenome assembly JACXTT01 (sample SAMN15532306, study PRJNA645909) | rock metagenome | isolation source: weathered quartz diorite | place: Puerto Rico | collected 2017-06-21
CGCCTATCATACCGTCAACGATACGGTGGCGAACTTGAGTCCGCGCAGCTTGCAGCACCACGGCGAGTGCGCGCTCGCCCTGGCAAGGCACTTTGGCGACTTGCCCGCGGAGGCGTTTCCCGCTCCGGGCAGCGAAGGGGCGGACGAAGTTTATTTCAACAGCCTTGGCACCCACCTGGTGCATTACCCGGCCTCGTGGAGCCGGGCGCTGAGTTTGGTGTCAGCGCTGTCATTGTTCGCGGCGCTGGCCTTCGGCGTGGCCAAAGGACGATTGACCGTGCGGAACATCTTAGCCGGCATGGCAGCGACATTTGTCGCCGCCCTTATAGTCGCTTCGACCACGGCGGTGCTGGTGGGAATTGCTTATTGGTGCTGGGGAGTTTATCTGCTCTACAACGCGCCTTTCTACACCGTATCCCTCCTTCTGATGACACTGGCCATCACGCTCGCGGTGTACCGTCGGTTCGGCAGGCGCTCGCCAGCGCCTGGCCTGGCGGCAGGAGCAATGGTTTGGTGGGGGGCAGGCCTGGTGTTGCTGGAATGGTTGCTGCCGAGCGGGAGTTATTTTGCTCTCTGGCCGCTTTTGTTTGGCAGCATCGGGTTACTCATATGGTGCTGCCTGCCTTCGGCGGCCATTCAGTCACCCAGGACGCTGGCGTGGATGAATGTTTTCGCCTTGCCGGTACTGTTGACGGCGGCGCCTGGACTGCAATCATCACTGCTATCCTCCACGATTATTGCGAGCGCGTTCATCCTGCCGCTCCTGGTTTTGATGCTGGGGACAATCGTCCCCCAGCTCCTGTTCGCTGCACGGCAGTGTGGCCGCGGCCTGATGGTAGCAATGGTTGCAGCGGGCCTCATTATTTTCGGCATCGGTCTTGGGACCAACCAGCCCAGCGCCAGTCAGCCTCGCATGAACGGCATCAGCTACTACCTGAATCTGAATCGGCAGGAGGCCTTTTGGATTTGCCGGGATCGCAAGCTGGACGAGTGGACCTCACAGTTTTTCCCAGCGGGAATCACTTACACTTCGAACGAGGAGTTTCTTCCCAGCCACGCGCGCTTCCGGGCGCAGGCTCGTCCGCCGAAGACCGAATCGTCCCCGGCGCAGGACCCGCCGCAGTGGCGAGGACCCGCACCCGTTGCCTCGGTGTCAGGCCCGACGCTGGAGGTCGCGCGCGATCTGGTCACCAACGGAGTGCGCCATTTGACTCTTCGTCTGACTTCGCCGCGAAAAGTGCCGCGAGTCCATTTCGAGATCGCGCCGCCCGCCAGGGTCTTATCGGCATTGGCAAGTGGAAAAGCCGTGAAAGGTGGAGAGGGAGGCTGGTCGCTGGATTATGCAGTGTTTCCTCGGGACGGCGCCGCGGAGATTGCACTCGAGTTGGCTTCGCTCGAAGCGTTGAGCATCACCGTTACGGAAACTTCATACGACCTGCCCGAGTTGCCGGGAATCCGCCCACGGCCGCCGCACCTGATTCTCCGGCCAAACACTCTCGATTGGTTCGAGTCAATCCAGTATGATCCCTGCATGGCGGTGGTGAAAACCTTTTCCATTCCCGCTTCCGCCGAGCGCTGATCCTGTAAAGTTGGCCTATGTTATTGTAGCAGACGACGCAAGGAGTCTCTGATCAGTTAGTTCACGGACGAAACCGGTGTTTCTTGCAACCTGTTGATCACAGACTCCTCACGTCGTCTCCAACAGCCCTAGACTGGTAGCCCTTGGTGGATTTTGTCATTCGCCCCGGTTTGGCTGAGCGGCCCTCAAATCGAGGCAAATCAAGTCTCCCGTCGCGTTTCGCACGTAGAGCAAGCCATTAGCGAGCGCGGGCGGGGTCCAGCAGAGCCCGCCAATGACCTGTGCGCGAGCAAGTGGTTTGAACTCAACTGGGGAAGCTTCACCGGTCAGCAGCTCTCCTTTCTCCGAAAGCACAATCAATTTGCCACCGGCGCAAATCAGCGAACCGAACGCAGGCTCTTCTTGGGTCCATTTGACCTCGCCCGTCGGCACGTTGAAGCAGCGGAAGTCGGTCCTCTGTTTCGCCTCGCCATTGAACACATAGAGATCATCGCCGAGCAGGATGCCGGGGCTGAGGTGATTGTGCAGGGTTTTCTTGTCGTAGATAAGTTCCGGCGAGCCACGCTTCACCGCCAGCAAGCCGCAGCCGCGGGTGAAGCTCGAGACGAAAATCTGATTCCGGCATACTAACGGATCTGGACTGTTTTCGTCCCAGCCGGTTTCCCAGGGATATCGCCACAGTTCATGGCCCGTCAGTGGTTCCACGGCGACTAAATGTTTTGCGGCGAAGATCAGCACGCATTCTTTGCCGTCCAGGTGGCAGAGCGTCGGGCTGGCATAGCCCGTGGGTTTGGTTCCATTAAGCCAGGCGAGCTTTCCCGTCTCCCGCTCGAGCGCGCAGCCGGCCGCACCGGCGTTCAGAATCACCAAATCGTGCCACAGCAAGGGTGCGCCTGCGAAACCCCAGCGGTTCGAAATGACTCCGTCATGCCGCAAGTCGTGTTCCCAAATCACGGTCCCTTTGGCTGCGTCCAGACAAAACACGTCGCCCCACTTGCTGATGGTGTAAACGCGGTTGCTTTCGACCGTGGGAGTCGAGACGGGTCCGCCCTCGTGATAGACCGCGCCTAGCTTGGATGGGTAAGCATGGCTCCAAAGCTCTCTTCCAGTAACGGCGTCAAAGCACCAAATCGTTTCCTGGTCCTTTGAGTTTCCCATCGTATAAGCGCGGCCCTGGCTGACCGAGATTGATGAAAAGCCGAAGCCGACCGCGGCTCGCCACCGGACCTTAGGTTCCTCTGCGGCCCAGTCCTGGTTGATTTTCTCCGCGGAAATTCCGTCACGGTTCGGCCCCCGCCACTGGGGCCAGTCGGCACAAAGGGCAGGGGATGCGACAAGGACCGCCAGCGTGCAGAAATTCGAAACCAGATTCATTCGGGAATTTTGGCGCGCCAGAAACCGAAGTCAACCGGCGGAGTGACGAGTCAGTGGAACCGAAGGAGCGCGGCTGTGGCGAAGCCCAGCCGCAGCACGGTCCAATTCGAGAATCGCCCACGAATCGAAGGCGTAAGTCATTTCTGTGTGCTGCGGCTGGGCTTCGCCACAGCCGCGCTCCTCTTTCATCGATCCATTGCCCGCACGATCTCCTTCGAGTTTCGGAAGTCGGCTTGTGGACCTTGTATACTTTGGATCTGCCGCGAAGCTTTCCAAGCTCCTTGTCCTCACACGGGGTACGCGCGCGTTTGGGCAGATCTGAAAGTGTTTGCGTCAGTGCCAGGCCTTGTCAGCTGCCTTCCCGGATAGCATTCATTTGCGCCGCCTATGACAACAACGCGGCGACCGGGCTTGCATCCGTGATCACCGCATCGGTCAGACTGTCTTCGCGACCGTCGTGCGGATACGTCAGCTTGCGGTGATCCAGGCCGAGCGCATGAAGCAGAGTGGCATGAAGATCATAAACGCTGACCACGTTCTCCACCGACTTGTAGCCGAATTCATCGGTCGCGCCATGCACGTAGCCTTTCTTGAAACCGCCTCCCGCCAGCCAGAGTGAGAAGCCGTGCCGATTGTGATCGCGGCCATCTTTGCCCTGTGACACAGGCAAACGGCCAAATTCGCCGGTCCAAAGGACAATAGTGTCATCGAGCAAGCCGCGTTGTTTGAGGTCCATGACGAGGGCGGCGCTGGGCTGGTCGGTCATTTCGCACAAGCCGCGAAGTTTTTCCGCATTCTTATCATGCGTGTCCCACGGCTGGCCGCTGAGAAAAATCTGCACAAAGCGCACGCCCTTCTCGACGAGACGGCGCGCCATCAGGCAACGTTTCGCGTAATTGGCCGTCGCTTTGTTGGCATGATCAAGGCCGTAGAGTTTCCTGACGTGGTCCGGCTCTCTTGAAAGGTCGAGCACCTCGGAGACCGAGGTCTGCATCCTGGCGGCGATTTCGAAATTCCGGATCCGGGCGGCTAGTTCGGAATTCTCCGGATGCGCGGCAAGGTGCGCCTGATTTAATGCATCCAGCAAGCGGCGCTGGTTCGCCCGGGCCGAAGGGGGAACGTCCGCGAGCGGTTCGAGGTTAAACATCGGAGTGCCTTCGCTCCGAATCTGAGTGCCTTGATAGATCGCCGGCAACCAGCCCGACGTCCAATTGTTAATGCCATCCACAGGCAATCCGCCCGGCTCACTCAGCACAACGTAAGCCGGCAAATCCTGTCGCTCCGTGCCGAGACCATAAATGACCCATGAACCCCAGGTCGGCCGGCCAGCCTGGAATTTTCCGCTGTGGATAATCCGCAAGGCCGACTCGTGATCGACCGAGTCGGTCTTCATGGAGCGGATGAGCGTGATCTCGTCGGCGATGCCGGCAGTGCGCGGCAAAAGTTCTGAAAGCACCATGCCGGACTTCCCCGCAGGCGAAAATGCGAATGGAGACTTCAATAACTTGCCGGCTTGCTTGTCGAAATGAATTTCCAACTGCCCCGGATGCTCCTGTCCATCCCGTTTAGTTAACTCCGGTTTGGGGTCGAACAAATCCATCTGGCTCGGGCCGCCATGCTGGAAAAGGCAAATGACCGATTTGGCGCGGGCCTTGTAATGCGGAGCTTTCGGGGCAAGCGGAGACTCCGACAGCGGCGGTCGAGCAGCCGCCCGCGCCTCGAGCGAGAGCAAATGCGACAAGGCTAGCGAGCCGAGGCCCCCGGCGGAAATTCGGAGGAACGAGCGTCGATTAAGACCGAAATCGGAGTTAGTCCACATAAAGAAAAGCGTTGCTGGCCAGCAGCATTTGGCAGAAGTCGGTCCAAACGCGGGCGGCCGCGTCCGGCTGCTCCCGACAAATTGCGGCCTGTTCCGCGATGAAGCTTTTTGCTGCGGCGAGTTCTTTGTCGGCCGGCGGACGGCTGTAGGCCAATTCGAAAGCAAAACAGAGCGGAGGCTTCAGTTTGGCTCGGCCTGGATTAACATTTGTCACTTGGTTCGCATCGAAGTTTTTGCACGCCAGTATGCGGTGTGCGAATGCGCGTGCCCGCAGCCTCACAAACTCGGAATTGAGAAGAGAGAGGGATTGCAAAGCGACTGTCGATGAAACGCGCTGGATGCAAACCGGATTGTGGGCCGGGCCGTCGAACGTCGAGAGGAAACTGACGGGCGCAGTTCGGCGCTGCTGCAGATAAAGCGAGCGGCGATAGGCGCCATCCTGTTTCTCGTCGATAATGATCTGGCCTTGCTTGTCCGTTTTGGTCGGCACGTACGGTCCGCCCGAAGCGAGGTCGAGTTCACCGCTCACGGCGAGCATGGCATCGCGCAAGGATTCGGCGTCGAGACGTAGCGGTTGCGACCGAATCATTGTCGAACCCGCGTCGAGCGGGGCGCATGCTTGTTTCCAGGCTGCGGAGTTGAGAATGAGCCGGTGCAGGTGCTTGAAACTCCAGCCCGAGCGGATGAGCTCCGAGGCAAGCCAATCCAGTAATTCCGGGCTGGTCGGGCGCGCTCCGCTTTGGCCGAGATTGTCGAGCGTGCTGACCAATCCCTGACCAAAATGGTAATGCCAAACACGATTGACCAACACGCGCGCGACAATCGGATTGTTCGGCGAAGTCAGCCAATGCGCCAGCGCGAGGCGGCGGTGCGAAGAATTTGAATTCGAATCACCGTCGGAGGGCGATTCGGAATGGGCCGGACTTTCGTCTGGCACACCTTGACTTCCGGGAATCACCGCATTGAAGATCGCCGGCGTCCCTGGCGCGATTTCTTTCCCTTCCTTTGCGTGATTTCCACGAACCAGCAGATGATGGACCGGATTGGAATTGGTTGGTTCGAATGTTGCCGCGATCTTCTCCAGCGGGGCCGGCTTGTCGCTCTCCTTCTTTTTGATGGCCTGCCGGAGTGGTCCGGCGGCTGCCGCGTAGGCCGGAAACTTTTCTTCCAACGCATTCGTGCTGATGTCCACCAGCGCCGCGTGGGTTTTGAGCAATGATTTCATCGCCTCGGTGCGTTGTTTTTCTTTGGTGTCGAGCGCCTCTTGAATCTCCTTCCGCAAAGGTGCCTCGAGTGGAGCGAGGTTTTCGTCGATGAGTCGCTTTCGGAACGGCGCGGTCAAACCTTCCAGGCTCTCGTTGAGCGTCTTCAAATCGCGCTCGATTTCCGCGACGCGGCGCTGGTGGGCTTCGCGTTCGGAGCGCAAACCAATCTCGATTGCGCGTTCATTCGGCTTGAGCCAGTGTTCCGGATCAAAGGCCGGACGCAGAATCGCTTGCAGGCTATAGTATTCCGCCTGCGTCACGGGCTCGAATTTGTGATCGTGGCAGCGGGCGCATTGCAGCGTGAGGCCCAAAAACGCGGAGCCGAGAATCTGCACGTTGCCTTCAAGGACCGCATACTTGTCCACTTTGACCTCGAGCGAATTTCCATCGCTCTCGGTCGTGCCATCGGGCGCGTTCCGCCAAAAGTGTGTGGCAATCAACGGATCCACCATTTCCGGCGTGACATCGCCGCCCGCCACATAGCCGACGAGTTCATCCCCCGCGATTTGCTCCTGGATAAAACGATCGAGTGGTTTGTCGGCATTGACAGACCGGACCACATAGTCCCGAAATTTCCACGCCAGCGGACGGTCGGAGTCCGCGTTGAAGTATCCGTTCGAATCGGCGTAGCCCACGATATCCAGCCAGTGCCGGCCCCACCGTTCTCCGTATTGCGCTGAACTTAGAAAGCTTTCGACCAAACGCTCGAAAGCGTCGGCGCGAGTGTCCTTCAAATAAGTGGAGACTTCTTCCGGCGACGGCGGCAAGCCGCGAAGATCATAGCTCAGCCGGCGGATGAGCGTCCGTCGATCCGCTTCCGCCGCGGGCGCTCGGCCCTTCTTTGTCGCCGAGAAAGCAAACGCATCGATTGCGTTTGAATACTTGCGCGCGGGAAGAGGCGGACAGACCAAATGCTGGAATGCCCAATGCGTCGAGTTCGTTACCGGTGCTGCTGCTAATTCACAAGCGGTGAACAACGCGACGAGAAAAAGCCGACGGTGCACGAGCGCCATTCGACGCTTTTGGACCTCGCTGCCCGGGTGCATACTGTCGGGAAATTAGCGTTTGCGGCCGACTACCGCAAAGACGAAACCTGCCGGTCAACAACGATTAGCTCACCGATGCCGGCGGAGCGTCAGCGGAGCCGGCATTCGGTACAGCGCCTTGTTCGCCGATTCTGTCCCGGCGCTCCTTCAACCCCGCCCCTAAGCCTCTGAGGCGCTTTAGAAATTCGTCGGAGAAACGGTCCCATTGAATTTCGTGGAGCATAGCGTCCAACTCGTCCTTCGGCTCCTGCCAACTCAGCGATTTGAAGGCGACTTTCTCGATCCTCTCCACTCCTTTTGCGGTGATGGCCCAAATACCGTGGTTTGGCATCGAGAGCTCGCCCTTGTCCTTCAGGTTCTGGCGGGTCCAGGCGATCCGATTCTCTACCCGGTGCTCCCCGGTGGCAACCCGCTCCCAATCGCCCTCGTAGCGCTTGAGGAGCTGATTCGTGATGATGAACTGGGTCGCCCTGGCTTTCGACGGCTTGCGCCCACAGACGTAAAGCGCGTAGAGAAGCTCGATTTCTTCTTCAAGGCCGATGTGCATACCGGTAGAGTTTTGGCGAACAGTACAAGTAGGACAAAATCATTGTGTTCGTAAATGTTGCAACGACAAAAACATCCATGGGGACTATGAGAGGTTGGGGTAATCGAGTCAACAGAAAGCAAATCCACGCGGCCGCAGGTGCAAATCCAAACTTGTCCCTGCACATTAAAATGAGCCTTGCAAAGACAAAGCATGGAAATTGAAGCCGCCAGCAGCCCCGCACCGCAAACCCGAACCGAAAGGCCCGAAAAAGGGTAACCCATGGAAAGCAGTTTCTTTTGTTTTTGGCTTTTGAGTCATTCAACGATTTTGCTCCCATGCCACGCAGACTGCGGGTAGGATTCGCATCCTCCACCTTGGGACGGAAAGGCCAATGGACGATCGCTCCGGATTGGGCAGCGAGCTGTTTCGGGTTTCAGGATTCCGCCATTGGAATTAGATTCGGCGCGTGGGCCGGATCCTCAAAGGCTACGAAACGCGATTCAAGGCGCTGCTGCAAGTCGCGCGGGCGCGACGGCTCGAACAGGGCGTCCAATGGCTCCTGACAAAGGCGGGCAAACTGAGTGAAACAAAGGGAATCTCCCTGGCCGACGCGTTGACCGCCACGTACCAGGAGCTCGCGGCGCGGCCTTACTTCCAACGCGCCCGCCCAGGCCGGGCGCCCGAGCGCTTCTTCTGTGACGCCGGACTGGGCGGCCTCGCGCGGTGGCTCAGAGCGGCGGGTTATGACGCCTTGTGGCAGGCGGAAATCGGGGATGACGAACTGCTGCGACGAGCGCGTGAACACTCGGCCACAGTGTTGACCACGGATAGCATGCTGATGGAACGCCGGCTCATGCGCGACGGAATCATTCCTGCGATGTGGCTGCCGCCGACGCTGAGCCTGGCGGATCAACTAGGCGTGGTTGTGCGCGAGTTTGGGCTGTCGCTGCGGCCACCACGGTGCATGGCTTGCGGTGGTGAGTTGCTCCGCCGTGATAAGCAGTCGTTGCGTGAGCGAATTCCACCGAGGACGTATCGCTGGCTGGACGAGTATTTCGTCTGCTCGGTGTGTGATCGGTTGTTTTGGCACGGCACGCACTGGCAACGGATCAGGGATCAACTCGCTAAAGCAGTACCCGTCGTGGAAGGGGACCTGCGCGAGTAAAAATGATAGACGATAAGAGCACAAATTAAAAAGAGGAGAACGTAGTAAAGGCTAAACGCTGTTTCCGGCCACGACGAGTGCGGGCCGGTGACCAGTTGAGCGATGAGGTTCTGCACGAGCAGGACCAGCCAGATGAGGCGGTAAGCGTGAGGGAAAGTGTCGCCGGAGAAATCGTGGGGCAGGGGACGCCACAACAAGCGGGCCAAAATAGCCAGAAGACCAACCAGCAGTAACGGTCCAGCGAGCTGCCAAAGGACGCCATCCCAATATCTCTCGTTTCCGACATAGATATTGAACCAGCCCTTGAGGCCGTTTCGGATCGACATCCCCAGCCCGAGCAGCAGGCCTACGTAGGCTCCGAGCCGCTCGAGGTTAGGGTCCTCACGCGCCAATTGTCCTTGGTCGATCGCGTGCCCGGTCTGGTTGCGATTGAGCAGGTAGTAAGCGATGCCGAAAGCGCCACCCAGACTGAAGTAAAGTGCGCCCCACCAACCGTGCAGAGCAGGGATGAAAAACAAGCCGAAGGCCAGCAGCAGCAGGAGATACACGATGAGCCATTCGAGATTAATCTGGCCGTTCGCGAGTCCTCGCCCTTGCTGCGCGACTTCTGCGTCCGACATTCGCCGGTTGACCAGCCAGTAGGCCAACCCATAAGCCACACCGATGCTGATGCCGCCGGACGACTCCCAGCAACGCCAGAAATTGAAATGGCCGTCCGGCCAGAGCCGGGCGGCCCACTGCCAATTCTGGCACAAAGCCCACCCCAAACCGTTGACGATGCCCACCGTCAGGATGAGTTTTACGTTCTTCCAGTCCCGTCGCCCCACCTCAAAAAGGAGGAAGCCGAGATAGAATCCCAAGTGCCGGACGGCGGCGCGATTGTCGTTCGTGAGCCGGCGAAGATTCGGGTTGGACTGGAAATCCAGGTACTGTGCTTTGAGGCTCTTGTAGAGCGGCAGGAAGTATTCCGGAAAATGATTGAAGAAGTATAGAGCCAGATACGAAGCACCAAAGCCGCACGCGAGCCGCAGGGCCCATTGCCAGGCGCGCGTCGGGCGCCCTGAGCCGCACCAGGCCAGCAGGCACGCCCCAATTCCAGCCCAGGGCACACCGGCAATAAAGAGCCAGATGAAACCGTATATCCTTGGGATCGGTACCCACTTCCCTGCTGCGTAATCAGTTTGGAGATGGCCATTGAAGAAGCTCGGCCATTGCATCCAGCCGCGAGCGCCAGATAGCCCGATACCGACCGTGAGCGCCAGAATAATCCATCCGGACGCATAGCTGCGCGACTGCTGGCCACTTGGGTCGCGGGCGATGAACCACCACGCCGCGCCCCAGGTCACGCCGGCGAAAACGCAGCCGTTCAGGGCACCGAACCCGGAACAGCCGCGCACCGCCCAGGTCATGCCGCCCAGGGCAGCGAAGAGAAGAGTAGGGAAAAGAAAATCATCGACCCAGTGACGCGCGGGGCGGTTGTTGGACGACGTAGCAATTGTGTTCAAGCGCCGACTCAGGCTCCAGTCGTCAATTGTTGCCCGCGTTCCGATCGTGCTTCAGCAGCCACTCATAAAGTTGCGGGTTGTTGTAAGTCTCGGTCCACGAATCATGGCCGGCGTCAGGGTAAACGGTGAGCTTCACCTCCTGCGCGCCGACTTTCTTCAGCGCGTCCACCATGCGTTGGGATTCAGAAAGCGGCACGACGGTGTCTTTGGCTCCATGGAACGCCCACACGCCCAGCGACCTCAGCGACCGGCCTTTTTCAAAGCTCGACAACACCAGCGTAATCAGTTCTCCGCCTCCACAAATCGGCGCGATGGCCGCAAACTTTTCCGGGTGCGCCAGCCCAAGACTCCAGGTGCCATAACCGCCCATGCTCAATCCGGTCAAATAGACCCGGCCGGTATCCACGGCGTGCTCGCGGACGATTTCATCCAGTAGCGCCAGCAGGCTGTCACTGGACCACACTTTGCCGTCCGGGCATTGGGGTGAGACGAGAATGAAAGGGAATTCCGGGTGCTCTTTGACGATCTTTGGCGGGCCGTGGGTGGCGACCTTCCAGATGTTGGTTCCACGCTCGCCCGCGCCGTGCAGAAACAGGAGCAAGGGCCACCGCTTGCCGGACTTGGGCTCGTAATCCCTCGGCAGGAACAGCAGGTAATTCACTTCGATGGTCTGGAGCTTTTGAACTTTGAATTGCTTGGCCATGTGCGAGGGCGTCGAATTGGAAGAGACAATCGGATGACGAACTGTGCTGCAGCCAGTGAATGTCAGCAGAATCGCCAGCGCGGACGGTTGAAGTCTCATTCGCGTGTTCTTGATCGATGGCCGATCACTAACCATCCAGCAAGTGCCGGTCAAGCAACCTTCTGCTTGAAACGCAGCGCGCACAGGCTGAACAGGAGCAGTCCCATGACCGCCAGCACCACAATGTTGAAGCTGAAATCCGCCAGCAGCGCGCCGCGCAGAATAATGGCTCTTTCCACTTCGATGTAGTACGTGGCCGGCAGCAAGGAACCGATGGCGTAGAAAATCCAGGGCATTGTTTCGCGTGGAAATATGAACCCGGAGAAAAAGACGGACGGCAAAATGAAAACCATGGTCATTTGCAACGCCTGGATCTGGTTCTGGGCGCGAGTGGAAATCAGCAAGCCCAGGCTCAACAGCGCGAACACGTACAAAAGGCTGGCAAACATTAGCGCCGTGATGTCTCCGGCGATCGGCACCTGGAAGAGCCAGCGCATCACGGCGAACAGGCCCGCAGCCATCAACATGCCGATGCACCAGTACGGCGCCAGTTTGCCCAGCATCAGGCCCCAGCGCGACAAAGGGCTGACCAGCAACTGCTCGAGCGTGCCGCGCTCGCGCTCGCGCACCAGGGACATCGCCGTGGCGAAACACGTCGCGATTTGCAGGACAATGCCGATCACGCCCGGAACGAAGAAATTCGGGCTGCGCATTTCGGGATTGTACAGGATTTGGGGCCGAACCTCGACCGGCAGGTCGCGAATTCCGGTTTGCGCCGCGAGTTGCAACAGTGCGTTGCGGAACCCGACGTTGAGCGCCGTGTTCAGGGAAGAACTGGCGATGGTGGAGTTGGAGCCATCGATCAAGATCTGGACGCGGGCGGTGCGGCCTGCCCGCAGATCGCGCGTGAAGTCGGGTGGGATCTGCAAGCCAATGTAGGCCCGGCCGCGCCGGATAGCCTCAGCCAGTTCAGTGGCGCTTTGGACCACGCCGACGACGCGGAAGGTTCGCGTGTTCACAAACTGATCGATGATCTGGCGGCTTTCGGTGGTCCGGTCCTCATCGAGAACCAGCGTGGACATGTGTTTGACGTCGATATCCAGGGCATAGCCGAAGGCGATCATCTCGACGACGGGCGGAAAGAGCATAAAAAAGAGCGTGAGCGGATCGCGCCACACAACGCGGAACTCTTTGTAAAGAATGGCGGTGAAACCGCGGAACGGAGTCTTCATCGCAGTGCGACTGGTGCGAGCGGCCAATGACCGAAGCGCCAACCACCAAGTTCCAAGCTCCAGGGAAACACCAAATCCCAACCACCAAATCCCAAACAAAACTCAAATCCCAGGCTCGGCTTTCCCTTCGCAGCGGTGCATTCTGGACCTTGGCGCTTGGTGTTTCTCTGGAGCTTGGAACTTGGATCCATGTGTTTTGTCATGCGGCTTGCTTTTTCTCGCCGTTGTTTTGCCCGGCAGTTAATGCGACAAACACATCCTCCAGCGAAGGCGCGATGGGGCGAATGTCGGCTTGCGGGATTCCCGCTTTGCGCAGTTCGTCTCGCAGAAAATCTTCGGAGGTTGATTTGTCCACGAGCAAGTGCATCGATTGGCCAAAAACAGTCGCCGTGCGTACCCCCGTCAGCCGGCGAACGGCCTGCAATCCCGTCGTGACATGTTCGCAGGTGACGTCCAGTCGTGTCGTACCTGGCGGATTCACGATCGGCAACTGCTTCAACTCGTCGGGTTCGCCGCAGACAACGAGCTTCGACATGTGGATATAGCCCACATGAGAGCAGCGCTCCGCCTCATCCATGTAATGCGTGGTGAGGAACAAGGTCATGCCCCGGCTCGAAAACTCAAACAGCAGGTCCCACAACTCGCGCCGCGCCACAGGATCGATGCCTGCGGTAGGCTCGTCGAGGAACAACACGGTCGGCTGATGCATGAGCGAGCACGCCATCGCCAGCCGTTGCCGCCAGCCGCCAGAGAGCAAAGCAGCGCGACGTTCCAAATACGGCTCGATGTGTGTCAGCGCGACTAATTCATCTCGTCTTCGGGCCAGCTCCGGGCCCCGCAGGCCGTACAGCCGCCCATAAAACATCAGGTTCTCATGCGTCGTAAGCTCGTCGTAGAGCGAGAATCGCTGCGACATGTAGCCAATCATGCTTTTGATTTGCTCCGTCTGGCGGGCGACGTCGTATCCGCCAATTCTCGCCCAGCCATCGCTCGGCTCTAACAATCCGCACAACATGCGAATCACGGTGGATTTGCCCGAGCCGTTCGGGCCGAGAAAACCGAAGATGGACCGCTGCGCGATCCTGAGACTGATGTGGTCTACCGCGGTGAGCTGGCCGAAACACTTCGTCAGGCCCTGGCAGTCGATCATTGGTTCGCCAGACATGACTAAATGACGAATGACGAATGACGAATGACGAAAGAAACCCGAAACCCAAATGTCGAAACAAGGCACCTTGAGGCACTTCGGGCTTCGGACTTCGTCATTCCTTCGGGTTTGGTCATTCGGAATTCGGATTTCTCCGCGCGACGCCGCTTTATTTGAGGACCCCTGGAAAGAAAACGTCCGCGGCCATGCCGGCGCGGAGTTTGCCCTCACGGTTATCGAGCCGCACCTTGATGCCGAACACCTGCTTTACCCGCTCGCCCACTGTCTGCACGTTGCGCGGCGTAAACTCCGCCTCGCGCGCAATTTGTTCGACCACGCCGGCAAAATCTCTGCCAGGGTCTGAATCCACACGCACCTTGACCGGCGCGCCGAGCTGCACGCGGCCAAGCCACGGCTCCGGCACATAGACGCGAACCCAAAGATGCTGCGGCAGCAACAGCGTCGCCACTTCCCGGTTCGGCGCCAACACGTCGCCCGCTTTGACGCTGAGTACCTCCAGCACGCAATCGCTTGGCGCTGCGATCTTCATTTCACGCAATTGCGTGTCGATTTCCGCCAGTTGGGCGCGGGCTTGAGCGATGCGCTCCGGGCGCGTGCCTGCCAAAAGCAGATCGTACCGGCTCTTGGCGGCGGCCGTATTCTTTTCGAGCGTCCTCGCCCGCGTCACGGCCTGCTCGCGCTCGGTTTGCGAAATCGTTTTCTCCGAGAATAACTCCTCCGCGCGTTTTGCGTCGGCCTTGGCCTGCTCCCATTCTGCCGCGAGCGCTTCCCAATCGTGCCTGGCCGCGTCGAGCTCCTGCGGGCGCGGACCGGACTCGAGGTCGGCCAACAGCGCCGCCGCTTGGTCCCGGCGGGGGCGCAGCTCAGCAGCGTCCAGTTCGACAATAACTTGGCCGGCTTTCAGCGTGTCGCCCTCGACGGCCAGAATTCTTTCCACTCGGCCGCCATAGCGAGACGCGACGCGCGCCTCATCGGTTTCAATCGTGCCGGAAACGCTGTTGGTGCGAGGCGCATCGTTAACTGAGCAGCCACTGGCCAAAAGCGCCAGCGCCATCAATGCGCCGGGGGTAGGTCCATGTCGGGTTTGCACGCCGGTGGGAACATATCGGGCAGCCGGAGCGGGTTCAACCGGATTGCGGGTGGCCGGGAGCACAATCCGCTTGACCCTTGTTCGAAGTCTGACATAATGGCATCCGTGCGGCTTAAGGTGGGTTTGCGCTCGTTCAAGAGAAACCCGCGCTACCAGCGCTTGGCCCACGACGGCGCTGAACTTCTAGTCACAAAACGCGGCAAGCCGTACCTCCGCGTCTTGGCTCCGCCCAAACGCGGCAGTTTCCTGGGCCCAGCCCGAAGCGGCAAGCCGCTAACAGCCGAAATCCTAAAGCCTGCGATTCCTCCGGAAGCCTGGAGGGCGGGCCGATGAACTGCCTGCTGGGCACAGCCACCTAACGTTGACCTCGCTCCGGACATTCGGCGCCGCAGCCAGGGTCAGTCCTCCGCGAACAGATACTCCAAATCCGTCTGCGACAGGCTGCGCGCAAAGCCTTCCTCACCCAGCACGTCGGCGATTGTCTGGGCTTTTCTCTGCTGCAATTCCCAGATTTTTTCCTCGACTGTTCCCGGCGAGATCAGCCGATAAGCGTTGACGGTTTGGGTCTGGCCGATGCGATGCGAGCGATCGATGGCCTGCGCTTCGACGGCCGGGTTCCACCACGGATCGTAGAGCACGACATAGCTGGCTGTCGTCAGGTTCAAGCCCGTACCGGCGGCTCGAAGGCTCAGTAAGAACACAGAAGCGTTCGGGTCGCTTTGGAAAGTATTGACGACTTCCTGCCGGTCCTTGGTCTGACCGGTCAGAATATGCGTCGGAATCTGGCGCTGGCGGCATTCCTCTTCCAATAACTGCAGCATCTGGACGAACTGACTGAACAGAAGGACCTTCTGTCCTTCGGCCTGCAGGGGCTCGAGCAACTCAAACAATGTCTCCGTCTTGCCGGAAGCAGAATCGTTTCCGAGCAGTTTCGGGTGACAGCAGATCTGGCGCAAGCGCGTGAGAGCGGCGAGAACATGAATTTTGCTTTTATTAAGGCCTTTTTCGGCGACGGTCTTCATCACCTGATCGCGGCTGCGGCGCAGTTCCGCCAGGTAAAGCTTTCGCTGGCTGTCGCCCAACTCGCAGTCGCGCCGTTGTTCGATTCGTGCCGGCAGGTCCTTCGCCACATGCTTTTTCAGCCGCCGCAACAGCAGCGGGCGCAGCTTGGCCGAAAGCCGCTTGAGCGCGATGCGCTGGGCCGATTCTGCATTCTCTCCGCGCGGCTCGTAGGTTTCCGTGAATTGCTCCTGGCTCCCCAGATAGCCAGGCTGGACGAAGTCGACGATGCTCCACAAATCCAGCAGCCGATTTTCCAGTGGAGTCCCCGTCAGCGCGAGTCGGTGGGCAGACTTCAGTTGCTTCACCGACTGCGTGACCTGCGCGCCGGGATTCTTGATGAATTGCGCTTCGTCGAGGATCACGGCGCGAAAAGCGAACTTTTGCAGTTCTTCCAGGTCGCGCCGCAGCAGAGCGTAATTAGTGACAATCAGATCATGCTGTGGAATCTGTTTGCGTAAATTGTGGCGGGCGGCGCCGCTCTCGAGCACGAGCACCTTTAGCTCGGGCGCAAAACGGCTGGCTTCGCGCCGCCAATTGTGCAGCACCGACGCCGGGCAAATCACCAGGGAGGGTTGGTGGTGTTTACCGTTCCTCTCGCGGAGCCAGGCAAGCCAGGCTAGTGTCTGCAGGGTTTTGCCCAGACCCATGTCGTCCGCCAGGATCCCGCCCAACTTGATATCGGTCAAATGGCAAAGGAAATCCAGGCCGTCCTTTTGATATGGCCGCAACTCCGCCGTGACTCCTGAGGGAAGCGTGGCACCGGGAATTCCGCGAAAGTCGCGCAGCCGCTCGCGCAAAGCAGCGGCATGAGGTGTATCGCTAAACCGCCGCAGCCCAGCTTCGTCCAGATGCGCCACTTGCTCCAGGCCAATTCTCTGGGTGACTGGCACGAGGCCATCCAGCCCCATTTCGGCCATGGCTTCCTGGGCAGTTTGTACGGCGGCGGCATCCAGCTCGACCCAGCCGGCATCAGGCAGCTTGACGAACCGGCCCCCCGCAGTTTGCAGTCGTTGCAAATCCGCCGCAGTGAGCTTGAGCCCTTCCTGCTCCCACTCCGCGGACACCGAAAGCCAGTCGATGCCGCTGCCCTTGACAATCAGCCGTGGCCGCAGTTGTCGGGGCGCCAGGAACAGGCGGTGGAAACCAGGGTTGCCAAGATACTCGGCTTCGCGCGGGCGCTCGGCCCAGATGCCCGCCAGGGTGCTCAAAAATGTTTCATTTGCGTCTCCAACCCACAGGCCGGGTTCGGGCGTGAACCAGTCGAGCTTTCGCAACCACCCCGTCGCAGGTTCAAGGCGCGGATCATCCAAGAGCTCGGGTTTGTCGGTCGGCCGCTTTCTCGGCTCGCTCAAGAGCCATTCGTGGCCATTCCAGAGCCAGGCGCTGCGATCCCGCAGACTTCTGGCAACAAGACGCAGGCGCACGGTGTCTTCCTGCAGTTCGAAGAGGAACTCCGGCGACGCTGGGTGCACGGTGCAAAGCTGCTCCCAGTCCACGCCGTGATTGGACTGGCTCCTACGCAGGTGCATCAACAAACGGTGACTTAGCTTGCGCACAGGCACGGCTGGCTGCCTCGCCAACTGCTCCAGAAGTTGGGGCGGTGGCGCGTTGCGCAACAGGTAAAAAGTGGTCCCCGCCAGCACCAAGGGGGGCCGGCTGTTGAAAAACTGGACTTCAGTTAAGGGGTAGGTTTTTCCGCCCGGCACGGTCAGGTAATGCGTAAAGGCCAGTTCGCGCTCGGCGCTTTCGAGGTGTGGGGTCAGTTCTGCGATTTGTCCGTGGAACTCGATCGCAGTTTGCCCAGCAGTCGAAGTCAATTCCAACCTTCTGGTGTGGCCCCATCGCGTCAGCCAATGCAGCAGTTCCGCCTCGGATAAAACCAGATTGTCCGCGCCGTCCGCGCGGCCCGAATGAGTTTCAGCCAGCCATACGATGAATTCCCAGTCCGGTGACCGAAAGAGTTCCTGTTCGTGCGCCGCTCGAGTCGTTAAATCAAGCAACTCGGCCAAAGATTTGACCTTCTCTCCCGTACGCGGCCGCTGCAAATGGAACTGCACCGCCAATTTGCGCCGGCCCGGCTGTTGCGCGTCGGACTGAGGGCGACAAACGATGCGCAAGCTCGCGCGCGGGCATTCCATGTGCGCCGGTTTGTGCGGAGACAACCACCCTTCCAGGTCTTTGATTAGCTGTTGTTCCTGGCTGGCCTTTTCGACTTGAGCGAAGCGAGCGAGATTGGCATGCGCGGTCAGCTCGGTCGGAAGCGATCGTTTGGCCCGGAGAAACAGAAAGGCCAATTCCTCCAGGCGCCCCGCGCCACTGGCAGCCAGCAGACGCGGCCACCAATCGACGCTCGGAAAATCTTTCCGCGTAAGCGACAGTTTCTCGAAGTAGTCTTCGAGCAGCAGCCAGGCGCGCTGGGAGTCGTTACAACTCGAGAAGCTTCTCAGCAACTCCTCCCGTTCGGTCACAGCCGTTCTGGAGTCGGCCAGTTCGCGCCGAAGATCGGCTAGAGCACCGTAAGTCTTCGACAGCACCGTGTGGTGCGCATCGTATCGGGACGGTTGGGCAGTGCGGGCACCGTTGCCGTTTCTGAGTGAACCTTTGGCCATCTTCTGATTAGTCCCGGTCAAGGGTTCTATCATCTCGACACATGCAGACCCCTTTGGTCAATAATAAATGTAAAGTTTTTTTATCGATTTGGTTTTGACCCACAATGTGCCGGTAGAGGCGTTTTTAGGCAGGAGCCCCCTTTGGCTAGAGTTGGGGAACAAGGCGCGCCGCACGGGGCACATTTTGCTTGCCTCAGTCTCCGTGCCGCAACAGTCTCAATCGCAATGGCTTCCTGCGAGCTCGAAGGAAAGTCCCTGGTGATTATCGGCGGCACAACGGGTCTGGGGCTGTCAGCCGCTCGCGTTTTCATCGGCCATGGGGCAAAGGTGGTGGTTGTCGGGCGAAATCCGGACAGCCTGGAAAAGGCCCAAAGAGGCCTCGGAGACTCGGCCCACGGCTTTTCCGCGGATGCCACTGACCCGCGGACGGCTGCACGCGCTATCGCACTCGCCTTGCGAAAATTCGGAAGCTTCGACGGTTTGTATCATGTGGCCGGCGGCAGCGGACGCGAGTTTGGCGATGGGCCGTTGCACAAGTTGTCGGATCAAGGCTGGCGCGCGACGCTCGACTTGAATCTTTCCTCGCTCATGTACTCGAACCGTGCCGCGGTCAGGCAGTTTCTCGCACAACGCACCGGCGGCAGCATTCTGAATATGGGAAGCGTGCTTGGGTGGTCGCCCTCTCCGCGATTCTTCGCCACGCACGCCTACGCGGCGGCCAAGTCGGCGATTATAGGGTTCAGCAAATCGATTGCCGCGTACTATGCCCCGAATAACATTCGCTGCAACGTGCTGGCACCGGCATTGGTCGAGACGCCAATGGCAGCGCGCGCGGCGCAAGACCGGGAGATCCGCGCGTTCATCAAAACCAAGCAACCTCTCGACGGCGGCCGCATCGGCGCCGCCTCCGATGCGGATGCGGCGGCGGTTTATTTTATGAGCGATGCGTCTCGATTTACGACCGGGCAGGTGTTGGCGATTGACGGCGGGTGGTGCGTGAGCGAGGGCCAGATGCCGGCGAAAGCGAGATGAGTTCGCGAGACTCTCATGGCGGGAACCAAATGCTTCATCGGGCTGGATGTCGGCGGAACACAGATTAAAGCGCTCGCTTTTTGTCCCGCGGGCGAACAGCTCGTGGAAGAGAGTTCGCCGACAGGTGATAACGGCGGCAAAGACTGGATGGAAAGAGCGCGCGTTGTGGCTCGGCGGGTAATATCGAAAAGTCCGGCTCCAATGCGGCTTGGAGTGGCCGCGCCGGGCCTGCCCTCGGCCGACCGGAGCCACATCGCCTTTATGCCTGGCCGACTGAACGGTTTGGAGGGGCTCGATTGGCAGAAATGGCTCGCACTGGAAAATCGCGTGACGGTTTTCAATGACGCGCAAGCGGCCTTGCTCGGCGAGGTCTGGCTGGGCGCTGCCAAAGGCGCAAAAAACCTAGTGCTGCTGACGCTTGGAACCGGCGTCGGCGGCGCTGCGATGGTGGACGGACGCGTTTTACAGGGCCACCTCGGCCGTGCGGGCCACATGGGCCACCTATCACTCGATCCTGATGGCGCTCCCGATATCGCTCGCACCCCCGGCAGCCTTGAGGATGCCATCGGCGAGTGCACTTTGGCCGCTCGCAGTGCTGGCCGCTACGCAACGACACGAGAACTCCTCGTCGCTTTCCGACAAGGCTCACCGGAGGCTGCAGAGGTTTGGCTTCGCTCGGTGCGCTCTCTGGCGGCTGGGGTGGCAGGAATCATTAATGTTCTCGATCCCGAAGTGCTCGTGATCGGTGGCGGGATCGCCGATGCTGACGACGCGCTCTTCGGACCACTCCAGGCCAGCCTTGACGAATTCGAGTGGCGGCCGGGCGGCGCGCGTGTTCGCGTCGTGAAGGCTGTGTTGGGCCACAACGCTGGTGGCGCGGGAGCGGCTTACGGCGCAAAACTGGCCGCCGAAGGACAACTATGAAAGCTGCAAGCACCAGGATCCATGCTCCAAAGAAGGTCCAAGCACCAAGATCCAGTTGTGTCGGCATCTTGCCAGTTCGTGCAATTAGTAATTGGATCTTGGAGCTTCTCTGGATGTTGATGCTTGGATCTTGGAGGTTCGAGCCGCAAACTTGAATATTGCAACGCTCATGACGAGTCCTACCCACGACTATCTCACCCATTGCCGCCGCCTTGTGCAGGCCGTAGAAGCCCAGCGGGCGAAAATCGAAAAGGCCGCCGAGTGGTTCACCGAAGCTATCCTCGCCGGTCGAATGGTCCACCTGTTCGGCTCCGGCCACTCACGGATTTTGGTCGAAGAAATGTGGCCGCGCTACGGCTCGTTCCCGGGCTTCAACCCCATCGTCGAACTGTCGCTCACGTTTCACAATCTGGTCGTCGGCGCCAACGGCCAGCGGCAGGCTATGTTTCTTGAAAACGTCACCGGTCTGGCCGAGCGCATCCTGCGCAACTTCGCCCTGACCGCTCAGGACTCCGCCTTGGTCATCTCCTCCAGCGGCTGCAATATCGTGCCCGTCGAGATTGCCGAGGAGTTCAGGAGACGCGGCGTGCGCGTCGTGGCTATTATCAGCGGCCAACACGGCGACGCCACTCCCAGCAGGCGTGCTGACGGCAAAAAGCTGCAGGATTTCGCCGACCTGGTGCTGGATACGGCCGCGCCGCCGGGCGATGCCATGGTCCGCGTGCCTGACCTGGACACGCCGGTGGCTCCAGGCTCCACGGTTGGCGGCGCGATGCTGGTCAACTGCATCAAGGCCGAAGTCGCCGCGCGACTTGCCGCCGCCGGACATCCGCCCACCGTTCTAAGCGCCGCCGCGGTCGTTGGCGAGCAACGCTCCAACGAGCTCTTTGAAACCGCTTACGACGAGCACGCGCGTCGGCTCGCCAAACTCTACGCCGATCTTGGCCGCTGAATCCAGGCAAGTGAAGCCAGACGCTCCCCACCACGGCTTGAGGAATCCGGTCCAGCTTGGGCTCTCCCGCGCCTTGCGGCTGGTGCTTGAGGACCGAGTGTTTCTGTGCGGCAATCGCACGATCATTTTCGATTGAACCAGAAAATTCCAATGGAGCTCCTTTCGCGGCGCTCTTATCTCCCGCTAGAGAGTCTCATTAACACCGGGGCTTTAGCCCCGGTGTTAATGAGAACTTTTCCACCATCGCGTGAAATATCTCGGCTATGAACACGTCCCCCCTCCGCACTTCTGTCGTTGGCAGCTACCCGTTCCCGGGCTGGCTCGAATTTTCCTGCGCGCATCTCGATCGATTTGGTCCGAGCGACGTCGCTGAGCTGCAGGAGGACGCAGTCATTGCCGCCATTCACGACCAAATGGAGGCGGGCCTGGATGTGATCTCCGACGGCGAACAAACGCGGCTCGATTTTAATCTTTCGCTTTATGGTCACCTGAGTGGAATCGAGCAGACGGCCGAGTTGGCTCGCCGGTTCGGGCCGCCCGCGCACGACCAGCGGGGCCGGCACAAAGTGACCGGCGAATTAGCTGCACCGCACGGGCTTGGCGTCGTCGCCGAATTCGAGCGCTTGCGCCGCCTCGCCCCTCCTGGCCCAACCCTGAAGGCCAGTGTCCCGGGCCCTTATACCCTCAGCGGCCGCCTGGTTCCCAATGATCGATATCCCGATCGCTACGCTCTGACTGAAGCGCTGATTCCTATCGTCCGGAAGGAGTTGGTTGATCTTGTGAAGGCGGGCTGCACCGAGCTCACGGTCGATGAACCCTCCATGAGCTGCTACGCCTATCGGGAAGACCCGCTTCGCCTCGTGGACATTTTCAATCGAACCGTTCAGCCAGTCGTCGGCAAGTGTCGCCTCTCAACCCATCTCTGCTTCGGCAATTACAAGGGCAGGGCAGTGGGCCCGCGCCGCTACCGGCCCTTGTTCCCGGCTTTCCTCGACTTTGCCGTGGACGAAATCCATATCGAAATGGCCGGCCGCGAATTTGCCGAAATTGAAATCATCAAAGAAATCAGCGCGCGACACGAAGTGGCCGTCGGGATCATCGACGTTAAAAGTTACTATATCGAGACGCCGCAGGATGTGGCTGAGCGAGTGCGACGCTGTTTGAGATTCGCGCCCGCCGAACGCCTTTCCTTCGCGCCGGACTGCGGTCTCAGCCAGACCGCTCGCTGGGCCGCAAAGACCAAGCTCAAAAACCTGGTAGAAGGCGTGAAGATCGTGAGGCGCGAACTGGGGCTGGTCTGACCGATCTTTACAGAGCCGGCAGCCTTACGCAGCATGATCCTGCTGCTGTCAAAGCGGCATTCTCGGTTTTTTTGGCCTTCAAATCTTCCGCGCTTAAGGCTGGAAGACGGCCCGGTAGAGTCTCTGCCTCAAGCCGGGGGTAACAGAGTTCGTAAATGTCCAATTTGTCCCACTGAGGGTGTTGGTCGCCACCGGCGTCCAGGACGTTAAGTCCGTGGAGGCTTCGATGACGTAGGTCTTTCCCGACTGACCGATTAAGGTCGCTTGGAAGCTGCCCGGAATGGGGACCGCCGGGAATGAGAGCCGCGGCGGTGGCACGGCGCCTCCCCAGGTTACGGCCAGGCTCCAGCCGCCGGCAATGCTTCCCACGTCGGCTGGCGCATCGTCTATCACAAACAGCGACCACGTCCCGTTGGCGCTGGCCCCGTTGAACCCGGCCAGGGTAGTCATGGTTGGCGCAGGCGGTGCGGGCAGGGGAATGGTTTCGTTGTTGTCGTAACTGGTCGGCTTCCAGCGGCCGGAGATTAGCTGAGTGGTTAGGGGCAGAAATAATGGAGCGTCGTCATCGAATGTCAGCGTCGCGTTGGTCGTCGCGGTGTTGGCGCCCGTGTCGGCCATCAACAGAATGGCTTGGCCATCCGGACTCACCAGGAGAGCGGTAACATCGGAGGCGTAAGTATGGTTGAGATTGGTCATGGTCACGGTCAACTTTGTAATTGCGTCTGGCACGCAAGACACGTTGATGGTGGACGGATACGGCGTGGCCGGGTTGAAGTCGTTGATGATAATCGCTTCCGGATTGGCAAAAGTCGCCGGGCTGACCAGGCCGTCGCTTTCAACAGCCAGCATGGCGGCGTTAGTGACGCCGTTGCAAGGGCCCGTGATTTCCACCGAGTAGAGGCCGGCGTCCGAAGCCTTGAGATTCTGGACGGCAAAGGAACTCCCGGTCTGGCCGGGTAGCAGCGAACCATCTTTTTTCCATTGGCAGTTGAAGGAGCCGGCGCCGGAGACCGTGGTGGCGAAAGTGACGCTCTGGCCAAAGCAGCGAGTCTGATCGACTAGAGGAGTTGCAGTGACGGGCCGGGTGACCATGAGCGTTGCGTTGTTGGTGACAGATGAACAGGCGCCGGAAACCACAACGCTATAGTTGCCCTGGGCCAGGACAGTAACGTTGCTCATCGTCACCCAATTGTTCGTGCCACCGGGCAACAGCTTGCCATCTTTGCTCCATAGACACGTAAACGGCCCTGTGCCGTGCGCAGTCGTGACGAAAGTGATTGTGTCGCCCGGACAACTGGTCTGCGACACCAGCGCATCGGCGGTGGTGGGCACGTTGACCGTCAAGCTGGCCAGGTTAGTGACGCTGTTGCAAGCGCCCGTCACTTGCACCGAGTAGCTGCCCGCGCTCGACGCGGCGATGCCGGAAAGGGTCAAGGAGCTGCCGGTCTGGCCGCCCAGCGGCGCCCCATCCTTGAACCATTGGAAACTGAATGGGCCGGTGCCATGGGCCGCGGTGCTAAAGCTGACCGTGTCACCCGCGCAGTTGGTCAGCGACACCAATGCATCGGCGGAGGTGGGTACGTTGACCGTCAGGCTGGCAGAGTTGGTGACGCTGTTGCAAGCGCCCGCCACTTGCACCGAGTAGCTGCCCGCGCTGGAGGCGGTGATGCTGGAGAGCATCAATGAGCTGCCGGTCTGGCCGCCCAGCGGCGCCCCGTCCT
>JACXTT010003500.1_pt1 | contig 24114 bp, 27 predicted proteins | sample 9270951 | NCBI WGS metagenome assembly JACXTT01 (sample SAMN15532306, study PRJNA645909) | rock metagenome | isolation source: weathered quartz diorite | place: Puerto Rico | collected 2017-06-21
GGGAGCGCGCCTACCCGCGGCGAGAAGTGGCTCTTCTCGCAGTGGATCCGCATTCCGCTCGCTGCGCTGAGCGGTGGCGGCTAGAAGGTGTGCTGGTACTGGATGCCGAGAACGTGCACCTTGGCGTCGTAGCTGCCGTTCACGATGCCGTGGCCGAGAAGGGCCTGGTTGTTGTTGATGTCGGCGTCCTTGAACTTTACATACGAGTAGCCGACGTCCAGCATGCCGTTTTTCGACACCGTGTACTTCAGCCCCGCCGATAGCCAGTAGCGGTCGCTGTCAGGCAGGCGCACGGTCCGCGTGTCCGCGGAGCGCACCGGGCTCTGATCGTAGGCAACGCCTACTTTCAGCGTGAGAGGGCCGCTTAGCTTGTAGTTCGCGCCGGCGGAGAGGCGCCACACGTCCTTCAAGTTGAGGACGAGCGTGTCGAGCGTCGAGCCTGAGAACGGGCCGTCGGTCCTGACGAGCGGCAGCTGGTTGATCTTGCTCCAGTGCCACCAGGTGAGGTCCGCGAGCAGGTCGAGCTGGTCGTTCAAGTGATGCGCGGCGCTGACGGCCACACTGTCGGGCGTGCGCACGTCGAGCTTCACTTTGCCGTTCAGGAGCGCGGGCGCCGGCGCGGTAAAGCTGGTGTCGCCGTCCAGCTTGAAGTCGACCGACGAGCGATAGCTAACGCCAAGCTTCGTCTGGGGGCCGACCTTGGCCAGCAAGCCGAGGTTGAAGCCCCAGGCATCGCCGTCGACGTTGGTGTGGTTCTGTGCTTCCGCAACGCCGAGATTGACCGCGGAAACCAGGTCGATCTTTCCGCGCCAGTAGCTCACGCCGCCGGCAACGCTCAAGGCATCGTTAATGCGATACGAGACGGACGGGTTGAAGTTCACCGTCTTCACTTCGGCCTTGATGCCCTGGAAGCGGCCGAGCCACGTCGAGTCGTATTCGGTCTTCAGTCCGAAAGGCGCGTTGATGACGAAGCCCACATTCCACTTGGGCCCGATATCCATCGCGAAGAAGATGCTCGGCAGGACGACGGAGTGACCGGCGTCGCCGCCGTTGTCGCCAAGCGGGCGGCCTGCCGCGGCAACGCTTGCGCGATCCGAGAATTTAGTCGACGGCTCGATCAACGCCGCGGCGCCGGTGATGTGCTTGCCGGCCGGCAGCCAGGACATGCCGGCGGGATTCCACCAGACCGTGGTTGCGTCCTCCGAAACGGCGGCGGCGCCGGCATACGAGTTGCCGAGCCCGCTCACGCCCTGCTCGTAGAGCGCGAATGCGGCCGCCCCTGCATCGCCGGCGGCAACCATCATCGCGAACGCGGACGCAACAGCGCAGACGCCAGCTTTCTTTTTCAACATTGGGTCCCCCTCCTCGAAGAGGCGCGAAGCGTACCAGCTTTCCCTAGTCCTCGATTATCTCGAAGTCCGTCGTGATCTCGGCCGTCTTCCCAAGCATGATGGACGCAGAACAGTACTTCTCGTGCGAAAGCCGGATCGCGTGCTCGACCATGTTGCGTTTCAGGCCGCGGCCGCGCAGCACGAAGTGCATGTGGATCTTGGTGAACACCTTGGGATCGGTCGGCGCGCGCTCGGAAGTGACTCTTACCTCGCAGCTGCGCACGTCCTGGCCGCTCTTCTTAAGGATGGTGACAACGTCATACGCGGTGCAGCCGCCCGTGCCGACGAGCACCATCTCCATAGGGCGCGGCGCAAGGTCGCGGCCGCCGCCTTCGGCAGCGCCGTCCATTGCCACGACGTGGTTGCTTCCGGTTTCGGCGAGGAAGGTCATGCCATCGCCTGTCCAGCGTACAGTGCAGTCCATCGGCGGCCTCTATAGTCGGAGATTGCTTCGCAGCAGCGGGATTTTTGTGTAAAATCCGCGGCTTTTCGCAATTCTGCGCATGAAAACCTATACCGCCAAGACGGGCGAAGTCGAGCAGGGCTGGTTTGTGGTCGACGCCCAGGGCAAGGTGCTCGGCCGGCTCGCGGTGCAGATCGCGGCGCGCCTGCGCGGTAAGCACAAGCCGCAGTACACGCCGCACGTCGACACCGGCGACTACATCGTGGTCGTCAACGCGGCGAAGCTGCGCGTCACGGGCCGCAAGAACGAACGCAAGGTCTACTACCGGCACAGCGGCTATCCCGGCGGCCTGAAGGAAACGAGCTTCGGCAAGCTGCACGCCGCGCATCCCGAGCGCGTCCTGCAGAAAGCGGTGAAGGGCATGCTGCCGAAGGGACCGCTCGGTTATGCGATGCTGAGGAAGCTCAAGGTGTACGCCGGCGGCACGCATCCGCACACGGCGCAGCAGCCGAAGAACCTGGAGATCTGATGGTCGGCGATTACTACTACGGCACCGGGCGTCGCAAGAGCGCAGTGGCCCGCGTGTTCCTCAAGCCCGGCAAGGGCGCCTTCGTCGTGAACGGCAAGCCGGTCGACGAGTTCTTTGCGCGCGAGACCGGCCGCATGGTCGTGCGCCAGCCCCTCGAGGTGACGAAGAATCTCGCAGGCTTCGACATCGTCGTCAACGTCTACGGCGGCGGCGAAAGCGGACAAGCGGGCGCCGTGCGCCACGGCATCGCGCGCGCCTTGATCGAGTATGATGCAGGGCTTAAAGTCGCGCTCAGCGCGGCGGGACTCGTGACCCGCGACGCGCGAGAAGTGGAGCGAAAGAAAGTGGGACTGCACAAGGCGAGGCGGCGCAAGCAGTACTCGAAACGTTGATCGCGGGAAGCACCGGAAATCGAAAGCCGCCTTCGGGCGGCTTTCTCGTTTTTGGAGCAGGCAAATGATCAAGGCAGGCATTGTTGGCGGGACCGGCTACACGGGCGTTGAGCTCCTGCGCCTGCTGGTCCAGCACCCGGAGGTCGAGCTGCGCGCGATCACTTCGCGCAAGGAAGCGGGCACGCCGGTGAGCGTCATGTTCCCGGGGCTGCGGCGCCACCTCGAGCTCGCGTTCAGCGAGCCCGACGTGAAGACGCTCGGCGGCTGCGACGTCGTCTTCTTTGCCACGCCCAACGGCGTCGCGATGAACGAGGCACGCGCGCTGCTCGAGCGCGGCGCGCGCGTCATCGACCTGTCGGCCGACTTTCGCATCCGCGACGTCGCCGAATGGGAGCGCTGGTACAAGATGCAGCACGGCGCGCCCGAGCTCGTGCGCGAGGCGGTCTACGGCCTGTGCGAGGTGAACCGCGAGCGCATCCGCGGCGCGCGCCTGGTAGCAAATCCCGGTTGCTACCCGACGGCGGTCCAGCTCGGCTTCCTGCCGCTCGTCGAGAGCGGCGCCGTGGATCTCGACCACCTGATCGCCGACGCGAAGTCCGGCGTGAGCGGCGCCGGGCGCAAGGCAGAGCTGCACCTCAGCTACTCCGAGGCGGCGGACAATTTCGTCGCCTACAACGTGCAGGGGCACCGGCATTGGCCGGAGATCCGGCAGGGCCTCGCACAGGCGGCAAAACGTGAAGTAGGCCTCGTGTTCGTGCCGCATCTCACGCCTATCATCCGTGGCATACATGCGACGCTGTATGCCCGGGTGATGCGCGAAGTCGACTTCCAGGCGCTCTACACAGAGCGCTATGCGCGCGAGCCGTTCGTCGACGTGATGCCGGCCGGCAGCCATCCGGATACGCGCTCGGTGCGCGCGGCGAACGTGTGCCGCATCGCGCTGCATCGCCCGCCGCAGGCGAGCGGCAAGGGCGACATGCTGGTCGTGCTCTGCGTCATCGATAACCTGGTAAAGGGCGCCGCCGGCCAGGCCGTGCAGAACATGAACCTGATGTTCGGCTTGGCCGAAACCACCGGCCTCGTGCAGCCGCCGCTCGTCCCGTGATGCGCGATATTTCCGGGCGCTTCTACAAGCTGCGCCAGCGCTACGGCATTGCTGCGCCGCGCGTACAGGTGCAATCGCAGATGCCCTGGTACTTGCGCTGGCTCGCGATCGCGGCCGCGGTCGGCATTGCTGCGGCGGTTGCGGCGTGGACCTACGACGCGGGGCGCCGCTACGCGGGCTTCGATCAAAGCGAGGTACAGGGTGAGCTCTCGGTGACGAAGCGCGATCTCGCGGCGGCGCAAGCGGAGCTCGAGCGCCTGCGCGCCATCGCCAATGCGGCCGACAGCCGGTTCTCGATCGAGCGTGCCGCGCAGCAGAAGCTCGCGCAGCAAATACGTACGCTCGAGCAGGACAACGCCCGGCTGCGCGAGGACCTTGCCACCTTCGAGAGCATGCTGTCCTCCGAGGCGCGCAGTGGCACAAGTCTCACTATTTACCGGTTTAAGGTCGAACCGGACGTGCTGCCCGGCGAGTACCGCTACCACCTGCTGCTGGTGACGCCGCGCGCCCTGCGCGAGCGCGAATTCAAGGGGCGAATGGAGCTGGTAATTACTCTGACGGAGGGGGGGCAGAATGCTATGATGAGCTTTCCGGAGCCGGCGGACGCCGGGGCGTCCGCGTTCCGGCTGGCGTTCAAGTACTTCCGCCGCGTGGAAGGCACTTTCCGAGTCAATCCCAAGGCGAAGGTCGAGAATGTCCAGGTGCGGGTTTACGAGGCCGGCGCGAACCAGCCGCGCGCAACGCATACGGTGACGCTGTGACGGAGACAAAAATGTTCAATAAAGCGAGCAAGCCGCAGAACCGGATCGACAGCCTGATCGGGGCGACGACGCGCATCGAAGGCAACGTGGTTTTCAGCGGGGGCCTGCGCGTCGACGGCATGGTCCGCGGCAACGTATCGGCGCTCGCCGATCAGCCCGGCACGCTGGTGGTGTCGGCCGACGCGCGCATCGACGGCGAGGTGCAGGCTGCACACATCGTCGTCGACGGCACGATCCACGGCCCGGTTCATGCTACGGAGACGCTCGAACTCCAGGCAGGTTCGCGGGTCAAAGGCGATGTGTATTACAAGAGCATCGAAATCCATCAAGGCGCCGTGGTTGAAGGCCGCCTCGTGCATCACGCGGGCGAGATCAAGGGCGTGGAGCTCAAGCTCGCCTCGAGCTCATAATCAGGAGCAGTAGATGAGTGCATTGACCGACATGCCCGCGCCGCTCGCGTTCAGCGACAGCGCGGCCAACAAAGTGAAGCAGCTGATCGAGGAAGAAGGCAACCCCGAGCTCAAGCTGCGCGTCTTCGTCACCGGCGGCGGCTGCTCGGGCTTCCAGTACGGCTTCACTTTCGACGAGGTGAAGAACGAAGACGACGCCGTGATGGAAAAGAACGGCGTCACGCTGCTCATCGACCCGATGAGCTATCAGTATCTGGTGGGCGCCGAGATCGACTACCAGGAAGGCCTGGAAGGCGCGCAGTTCGTCATCAAGAACCCCAACGCGCAGAGCACCTGCGGTTGCGGTTCCTCGTTCTCGGTCTAGTCCGCTTAATCCAGCAGCGCGACGTCCGCTTTCGCGAGCAGATCGAGCTGCGCGACGAGCGGCTCGGCTTGCGCACGGAACGCGGCGAGGCTCCACGCCGGCACCGGCAAGCCGGAAGGCATCGCGATCGACAGTGGATTGCGCGCCTGGCCGGCGATGCGAAACTCGTAGTGCAGGTGCGGGCCGGTGGCCCAGCCGGTCTGGCCGACCAACCCGACGGTGTCGTTCTGCGCGACGCGGGCCCCACGTCGCACGCTGATGCGGCTGAGATGCGCGTACAGCGTCGAGTACTGGCCTTTGTGGCGCAGGATCACCACGTTGCCGTAGCCGTTCTTAACGCCGGCATACTCCACCACGCCGTCACCGACCGCGCGCACGCGCGTGCCGATGGCCGCCGCGTAGTCGATGCCCTTGTGCGCGCGCCATCCGCTGTGGATTGGATGCTTGCGCATGCCGAAGCCCGAGCTCATGCGCGAGAACTCGAGCGGCGCGCGCAGGAACGCCTTGCGCAGGTTGCTTCCGTCAGGCGCGTAGTAGCTCGACCCGAACTGCACCGCGCGCACCGTCCTGCCCTGATTCACGAACTCCGCCGCCAATAGCCGCCCGGCGCGCACTGGCCGGCCGCCGAGATGGTAGAGCTCGTAGACCACCGTGAAGCGGTCGCCCTTGCGCAAATCGCGATAGAAGTCGATGTCGCCGCCGAAGACATCGGCGAGCTGCATGGCGATGCTGTCCGGGATGCCAACCGCGTCGGTCGCCGCGAACAGCGAGCTGCGGATCACGCTCGCCTTCACGAGGACGCGGGTCTCGAGCGGCGCCTGCTCTTCCAGCGCGCGGAAGCGCTCGCCCTCCGGGACGATGCGCACCAGCGTGTCGCGGCCCGTGAGGAAGCTGAGCGCCCGTGGTGTGCCATCGGCCAGCACATCTGCACGCACATAAACGCCCGGCCGCAGCGCACGCAGCGCCGGCGCACGCGCAAGGCGGCCGATGAACGACTCGTCGATTCCCAGGCGGCCGAGGAGGCCCGCGAGCGTGTCGCCGCGCTGGAACTGCTCTTCGCGCACGTATTGCAATGGCGGCGGCACCTCTTGCGCGTTCAGCGCGAGCGGCTCGACGACGAGCGCCCGCGGCGGCAATGGCGTCGCGTCTTCGCGCGGCGCGATCGTGGCGAAGGCCGCCACCGCGCCAAACGCGGCGAGCAGGCCGATGGCTGCGCTACGTCTCATCACTGCGGGCAACGCCATGGATCAGCTAGAATTTCTTACTATTCAGAAGCCTGCGCAGTCTAGCAAAGGCGCCACGCGGCGCAAATCGAACATGTCCACCATCGAGCAGGCCATCCAGACCATCCGTCGGGGCTGCGAAGAGCTGATCGTCGAGGACGAGCTGCGGAAAAAGCTTGCGGGCGGCCGCAATTTGCGGGTCAAGCTGGGGCTGGACCCGACCGCCCCGGACCTGCACCTCGGGCACACCGTCGTCATCAACAAGCTGCGCGACTTCCAGCAGCTCGGCCACCAGGTGCAGTTCCTGATCGGCGACTTCACCGGCATGATCGGTGACCCCACCGGCAAGAACCAGACGCGGCCGCCGCTCACGCGCGAGGAGATCCTCGCTAATGCCAAGACTTACCGCGACCAGGTGTTCAAGATCCTCGACCCGGCGCGCACCCAGATCCTCTTCAACTCCGAGTGGTCGGACAAGCTCGGCGCCGAGGGCATGATCCGGCTCGCGGCGCGCTACACCCTGGCGCGGCTGCTCGAGCGCGACGACTTCGCCAAGCGCTTCAGGAGCGGGCAGCCGATCGCGGTGCACGAGCTTCTGTACCCGCTGATGCAGGGCTACGACTCGGTGGCGATGAAGGCCGACGTCGAGCTCGGCGGCACGGACCAGATGTTCAACCTGCTCGTCGGGCGCGAGCTGCAGAAGGACTACGGCCAGGAGCCCCAGTGCGTGCTTACCATGCCGCTCCTCGAAGGGCTCGACGGGCGCGACAAGATGTCGAAGTCGCTCGGCAACTATGTCGGCATTGCCGAGCCGCCGCAGGAGATGTTCGGCAAGCTGATGTCGATCTCCGACGAGCTGATGTGGCGCTACATCGAGCTGCTGTCGTTCCGCCCGGTCGAGGCATGGAAGAAGCAGCTGGACGCCACGGGCAATCCAAGGGACGTGAAAGCGGCCTTCGCAAAGGAAATCGTGGCGCGCTTCCATAGCGAGCGCGCCGCGGCGGCTGCCGAAGAGGAGTTCGCGCAGCGCTTTCGCCACGGGGTGCTGCCGCAGGACATGCCCGAGGTGACGGTGCAGGCGCCGGCCGATGGGTTGCCGATCGCGCAGCTCCTCAAGCTTTCACAGCTCGCGGCAAGCGCGTCCGAGGCGCTGCGCGCGATCGAGCAGGGCGGCGTGCGCATCGACGGCGAGCGCGTGACCGATCGCAGCCTGCGGCTGCGGCCGGGCAAGACGCACACGGTGCAAGTCGGCAAGCGCAAGTTCGCGCGCGTGCGCGTGGCGTGATGGAACCGGTCTACGAGGTCTATGCGCTGAAGTACGCGCACCACGACCGGCGCGCCTCCGAGAACTTCATCGGCGGCGATCCGCACGACGGGCCGATGCCGCTCGACTACTACGTGTGGCTGATCCGCGGTGCTGGGCGAGAGATCGTGGTGGACACGGGGTTCTCCGCGGCAATGGCCGCGAAGCGCGGTCGCGAGCACCTGCGCTGCCCCGCGCACAGCCTCGGGCTCCTCGGCGTTGACGCGGCGCAGGTGAAGGACGTCGTGATCACGCACCTGCACTACGACCACGTGGGCAACTTCGAGCTCTTCCCGGCCGCGACGCTGCACCTGCAGGAGCTCGAGATGCGCTACGCGACCGGCCGCTACATGTGCAGCGCCTGCTTCAGCGGCGCGTATGAAGTCGAGGACGTCGTGGGCGTGGTGCGGCGCGTCTATGAAGGCCGCGTGCGCTTTCACGACGGCGACGCCGAGCTCGCGCCCGGCGTGTCGCTGCACCTCATCGGCGGACACACCATGGGGCTGCAGGCGGTGCGGGTTGCGACGCGCCGCGGCTGGCTGGTGCTCGCCTCGGACGCGAGCCACTTCTACGCCAACATGGAGCAGGCGCGGCCCTTCCCGATCGTCTGGTCGGTGGCCGACATGCTGGATGGCTATGAGCGCATGCGCGCGCTCGCCGCGTCGCCGCAGCACATCGTTCCCGGCCACGACCCGCTGGTGATGGAGCGCTACCCCGCCGCGTCTGCGGCGCTACAAGGGGTTGTAGCGCGGCTGGACTAGTTCTAACCTAGACCGGACCAAACCCGAGAGGACGCCGGCGGCGAAGGCCAAGGGCGGACAAAAACAACAAGCTTCGTGCCGCGCCTCTCCCACGGAGGAGGAGAGAGATGCGCAAGCAAACGAAGGTGATTGGGGCAATCACCGCGATCGCGATTGCCCTCGGATGGGCGAGCGCCGCGCTCGGGCAGCAACCAGCGAGCACCGGCGTAAAGAGCTACAAGTTCCAGTCCACCTGGCCGGCGAGCCTTACCCTGCAGGACAACTTCAAATATTTCGCCGAGCGCGTCGACAAGCTCACCGGCGGGCAGGTCAAGATCGACGCCGCCGCCGCCGGCCAGTACGTGCCTCCTTTCGAGATCCTGGATGCGACTCACAAGCGGGTAATCGACGGCGGCCACGGCGTCGCGTACTACTGGGTGGGCAAGAACAAGGCGGCGACACTGTTCGCCGCTACGCCAGCGGGCCCGTTCGGCATGGATCACGACGACTTCCTCGGCTGGATGTACGAGGGCGGCGGGATGGACATGTACTGGGAGTTCTACCGCGACATCCTGAAGCTCAACGTGATTGCCTTCCCGATCGGCGGCTCTAGCCCGCAGGCCTTTGGCTGGTTCAAGCGCCCGATCAAGAGCCTCGCCGACTTCAAGGGCATGAAATGCCGCCAGACCGGCATCGTCGCGGAGATCTATCAACGGATGGGCATGCAGACGGTCAACATGCCCGGCGGTGAGATCGTGCCTTCGGCGCAGCGCGGCGTGATCGACTGCGCCGAGTGGGTGGGCGGCGTCGAGGACCTGCGGCTCGGGCTGCCGCAGGTGTGGAAGTACCACTACACGCCCGGCATGCACGAGAACAACTCGGTGCTCGAGCTGATCATCAACGGCGACGTCTGGAAGAGTCTCACGCCGCAGCAGCAGGAGGTGGTGCGCTCGGTGACCGTCGAGAGCTTTCTGCGCTGGGGCGTCAGGTGGCAGAAGCAGAATGCCGATGCCATCGTCGAGATGCGCACCAAGCACGGCACGCAGATCCTGCGCACGCCGCCGGAGATCCTGCTCGAGTTCCTCAAGACCTGGGACAGGATCGCCGAGGAGGAGTCGGCGAAGAACCCGTTCTTCAAGAAAGTCTACGACTCGCAGCGCGAGTACGCGTCGAAGGTCGTGCCGGCGAAGCGCTTCATGTACCCGCCATACTCGTTTGCGGCGAACCATTATTTCCCGGAGAAGCCGGTAGCCAAGACCAAGGCAAAGCAGTAAGTGGAGCGTCAGATTCACCCGCAAGGGGCGCTACGGCGCCCCTTTTTCGCGCTTGTTTGACCGAGGCACGGCGCAGCGTGTAGGCTGGCCGCGCCCAGTACACCACCTTGGAGGAGGAGGACCATGAAGCCGTTCGTCAAAGGGCTCGCCGCGGCGGCTGCGCTCGCCGCTGTCTGCGGCGCCCACGCGCAGCAGACAACCACCCTGAAGATGCAGGCCACCTGGCCGGCGAGCCTGACGCTGTATGAAAACTTCCTTTTCTTCGCCGACCGCGTCAGCAAGCTCTCCAACGGCACGCTGAAGGTCGATGCGATGCCGGCGGGGCAGGTGGTGCCGGCGTTCGAAGTGCTCGACGCCACGCACAAGAAAGTCATCGACGGCGCTCACTCGTGGTCCGGTTACTGGGTCGGCAAGAACAAGACCGCGATCCTCATGACCGGCGGCCCGGGCGGCACTTTCGGCATGGACATGATCGACGCCTTCGGCTGGATGCAGCACGGCGGCGGCATCGATCTCGCGCAGGAGTTCTTCCAGAAGGAGCTGAAGCTCAACATCTACTGGTTGCCGATCCTGCCCTCGGGCCCGCAGGCCTTCGGCTGGTTCAAGCGGCCGATCAAGAACCTCGCCGACTTCAAGGGCATGAAATGCCGCCAGACCGGCATGGCCGCCGAGGTCTACCAGCGCATGGGCATGACGACCGTCAACATGCCGGGCGGCGAGATCATCCCCGCCGCGCAGCGCGGCGTCATCGACTGCGCTGAGTGGGTCGGCGGCGTTGAAGACCTGCGCCTGGGCTTCCACAACGTCTGGAAGTACCACTACACGCCCGGCATGCACGAGAACGTGACGATTGGCGAAGTGGTCTTCAACATGGACGTGTGGAAGGGGCTCTCGCCGACGCACCAGGAAATCATCAAGAGCGCGGCGAACGAGACCTTCCTCGTCTGGTGGGCGAAGTGGCAGCGCCAGAACGCCGATGCCATCAAGGAGCTGCAGGAGAAGCACGGCGTGCGGATCCTGCGCACGCCGCCCGACATCCTCACCGAGTTCCTCAAGACCTGGGACACGATCGCAGCCGAGGAGTCGCAGAAGAACCCGTTCTTCAAGAAAGTGCTCGAGTCGCAGCGCGCCTATGCGTCGCTCGTGGTGCCGGCCAAGCGCTTCATGTTCCCGCCGTATTCGTTCGCGGCGAACTACTACTGGCCCGAGGGCGGCACGAAGGGCGGCATGATGAAAGCCGACGTCAAGAAGAAGTAGCGATGCATGCACGCGGGGGCGCGACGGCGCCCCCGTTTGATTTCCGGGGGGGTGATGGCTGAGCAGTCCGCGGCCCTGATCAAGATGGTCCGCGTCATCGATAAGTTCACCGACACGACCGGCACCTGGCTCGCATGGCTGAACCTGCCGCTCGTAGCGGCCGTCTCCTACGAGGTGATCGCGCGCTACGTCTTCAACGCGCCGACCATCTGGTCGTTCGACGTCACCTACATGCTGTACGGCACGATCTTCATGCTCGGCGCCGCCTACGCGCTGCACAAGGGCGCGCACATCCGCACCGATTTCTTCTACGAGAAGTGGTCCGCCAAGACCAAGGGCATGGTGGACTCCATCTCGTATGTGCTGTTCTTCTTCCCGTCGCTCGTCATGCTGTTTGCGGCGAGCGGCAGCGAAGCGCTGTACGCCTTCACGATCCACGAGGTATCCGAGCAGACGCCGTGGCGGCCGATCCTCTGGCCGTACAAGACGGTGGTGCCGCTCACCTGCGTCCTGCTCATGGTCCAGGGCGTCTCCGAGACGATCAAGAGCGTGTATGCCTGGCGCACCGGCATCGAGCTCGAGCACAAGGAAAAGATCGAGATATGAGCGCCGACGTCCTGATCGGCCTGGTGATGCTGATCGTGATGATCGGCGCGATCTTCATCGGCATCCAGATCTCGTTCACGCTGCTCTTCCTCGCGCTCACCTTCGGCTATCTCGCGCTCGGCAAAGTGGTGTTCGATCTGGCCTACTTCCAGACCATCGGCATGATGAAGGAGGAGCTGCTCGCCGCGGTGCCGCTCTTCATCTTCATGGGCTTCATCACCGAGCAGGCGGGGCTGATGGAGCGGCTGTTCTCGGCGCTGCGCATGGTGCTCGCGCCGGTGCGCGGCTCGCTCTACATCGTGGTCATCGTCACGTCCACCGTATTCGCCATGGCGACCGGCATCGTCGGCGCCGCGGTCACGGTGCTCGGCATCATGGCCGGGCCGATCATGATCAAGACGCGCTACGACCCGGTGCTCTCGGCGGGCGCGATCACCGCGGGCGGCACGCTCGGCATTCTGATCCCGCCTTCGGTAATGCTGATCGTGATGGGACCGGTGCTCGGCGTCTCGGTGGCGGACCTCTATGCGGCGGCCTTCGGCCCCGGGTTCCTGCTCGCCGGCATCTATCTGGTGTACCTCATCGTGCGCAGCACGATCAACCCGAAGCTCGGGCCGCCCGTGCCGAAAGAGGAGCGCGTAACGAGCATCGTCGCCATCCTGCGGGAAGTGGCAATCGGCGTGCTGCCGCTTGCGCTACTGATCGCTGCGACGCTCGGCTCGATCCTCGCCGGGCTCGCCACGCCCACCGAAGCTTCCGGAGTTGGCGCGCTGGGCGCGTTGATCCTCGCCGTGTGCTACCGCCGCCTGACCTACGCTGGCCTCAAGCGGGCGGTGATCAGCGCCACGACCACCTCCAGCATGGTGCTGCTCCTCGCCGTGACGTCGAACATCTTCGGCGCGGTGTTTGCGCGCATGGGCACCGCGGACTGGGTGACGAGCGCGATGGTTGCATTGCCGGTGCCGCCGATCGTGATGCTCGGGTTCGTGATCTTCCTGCTGTTCCTGCTCGGCTGGCCGTTCGAGTGGCCGGCGATCATCCTCGTCTTCCTGCCGATCTTCTATCCGGTGGTCGACGCGCTCAAGCCCGCGCTCTCGCAGAGCTTCGGCATGCCGCCCGAGCTCTTCATGGTGTGGTTCGGCGCGCTCGTCGCGGTGACCATGCAGACCGCTTATCTCTCGCCGCCGGTGGCAATGTCGGCCTATTACCTGAAGCAGGTGGTGAGGGAATGGTCGCTCGGCACCATTTACAAGGGCATGTTCGAGTTCATGGTGCTGCAATGCATCGCCATTGCCATCGTCATGTTTGTGCCGGGCATCGCCACGTCGCTGCCGCAGAAGCTGCAGGCGGAGGCGCGCGCCACGACCACCGAGGATGTCGACGACAGCATGAATCGGCTCGAGGAAGACCCGTACGCGTCGCCGCCGCAGGAGCAAGACCAGGACAGCCTGGAGAGGGACGAGCTGTCGAAACCGCCGAAGAAATAGATTTCGATTCGCCGGTAGAGCGCGCCGGCACCTGGAGCGTGCGCTGGGAGCGCTACGCCGGCCGCGACGTCATCCCGCTCTGGGTCGCGGACAGCGACTTCCGCGCGCCGCGCGCCGTGCTCGCCGCAATGAGCGCACGCGTGCACCACGGCGTGTTCGGGTATACCAACCCGCCCGAAGAGCTGCGCGCGGCGATCGTCGAGCGCCTCGCGCGCCGCGACGGCTGGGCAGTGGACCCCGCGTGGATCGTGTTCCTGCCGGGCGTGGTTCCCGGCCTGCACGTCAGCGCACGGCGGCTGCTCACGCCGGATGAGCACGCCCTGCTGCCCACGCCGCTGTACCAGCATTTCAAGCGTGCGCTCGAGCTCGCGCCGCGCGCACACACCGAGGTCCCGCTCGTGCTCGAAGACGGCCGCTGGGTCGTCGACCTCGATGCCCTGCGCCGCGCGCGCACGGCGAAGACGCGCGTGCTCTATCTTTGCAACCCGCAGAATCCGGGCGGCACGGTGTTCCGGCGCCAAGAGCTCATGCGCCTTGCCGAGCTGACGCCGGGCTGCGTCATCGTGTCCGACGAGATCCACTGCGACCTGGTGCTCGACGCGGCGGCGCGCCACGTGCCGATCGCGAGCCTCGCGCCCGAAATTTCGCGCCGCACGGTGACGCTCATGTCCGCGAACAAGGCGTTCAACATTCCCGCCGCCGGCTGCGCCTGGGCGGTGGTCGAGGACCCGCAGCTCCGCGAAGCCATGTCGGTAGACGTGCGCGCCCACGTCCTGCCCTCGCCCTCGGTGTTCGGCTATGCCGCCACGCTTGCCGCGCTGCGCGAAGGCGACGCCTGGCTCGCAGCGCAGATCGAGTACCTGCGCGGTAATCGCGATCTCGTCCAGCGCGAGCTCGCGCTTCCCATTGCGCAGGCGCAGGCGACCTATCTCGCGTGGATTGATTGCACCGCGCTCCCGGTGACCGATCCGCACGAGCACTTCCTGCGCCACGGCGTGGCGCTCTCGCCGGGCGCGCAGTTCGGCGCGCCGCGCTTTGTCAGACTGAACTTCGGGACGCAGCGCGCGCGCCTGCGGCAAGCGCTGGAGCGCATGCGGACGGCGCTCGGCTCCGCAGGCTGAGCGCCGTCTCGAGCACGCGCTCGAGGTGCGGGTCGCGCACGCCCACGCCGTGCATATGCTCGAGCGTGTTGCGGATGTAGTCGATGCACGGGCCGCGCTTGCCGATGCCCTGCGCGACGAGCTGCGCCCGGCCATGCAGGTCGAGCTCGCGCACATACGACGGATGATCCGGATCGGCAATGAAGGCGAGCGCCTGCACGCGGCGGCCGCCCGGCAGCGTCGCCGGGACGAGGCGCGGCTGGTAGACGCGCCGCGGCATCTCGCGGTTCCAGAGCCGCTCGAGCGAGCGGCGCACCTCGCTGCGCGGGATGCGAAACGCCATTCCCCAGCACGAGCCGCCGCGGCAAAGCCCCATCACCAGCCCGGGCTTGCGGTGCGTGCCGCGGTAGCGCGTGGAAAGGATGCACAGCGCCCGGTGATAGCCGTGGACCCGGGCAAGCAGCTTTTGCCGGTACGCGAAGCACGGCGACCACATGAGCGAGCCGTAGCCGAAGACCCAGAAATCTCCGTCGGGCAGCGCGGCGCTGAAGTCGGCGAGCCTCATGGCTGTTGTCGGCGCATTATGCCGGGCCTGTCAACCGTTCCCCCGGGCGCGCGTTGTTCGCTGAGGATCCGTACTGGATCGTCTTTTAGACAGGAGAAGAACTCGTATGCTTAAGAAGCTGCTTGCAATCGTTATCGCCTCGGCGTTCGCGTTCACCGCCTTCGCCCAGGCGCCGAAGTCCGACACCACGCCCTCGACGCCGTCGTCCACCGAGACCAAGAAGGACCAGGCGAAGCCCGCGAAGAAGGCCAAAGGCGAGAAGAAAGCCAAGGCCAAGGCCAAGGGCAAGGGCAAGGCGAAGAGCGACAAGAAGGCCGACGAAACGAAGAAGTAAGCTTTCCGTTCCGAAAATCGAGCCCGGCGCGAGCCGGGCTGTTTTTTTGGCTAGAGTCTCGCGGTGCGCGCGCTGCTCGGCTTCTTCCTGGTCGCGGGCGCCTGCGCGGCGCACGCGCAGGACGCCGAGTGGCGCGTACCGTTCATCAGCACACCGGGCGAGGTCGTCGAGCGCATGCTGGAGCTCGCCGGCACCCGTGCCGACGATTACGTGGTCGACCTCGGCTCGGGCGACGGCCGCATCGTCATCGCGGCCGTGCGCCGCTACGGCGCCAGGGGCCTCGGCATCGAGCTGGACGAAGCACTGGTGCGCGCCTCGCGCGACAACGCGCAACGCGCCGGGGTCGCCGACCGGGCGAGCTTCGTCCAAGGGGATGTGCTCACCGCGGATTTCTCTCGCGCCAGCGTCGTCACGGTATATTTGCTGCCCGAGCTCATCGGCCGGCTCGAGCCGCGCTTCCTTACGGACCTTAAGCCGGGCACGCGCATCGTCTCTCACGCTTTCCGCATGACCGGCTGGCGGCCCGATGCCAGCCAGACGCTGCGGGTCGCCGGCCCGCATCCCGGACAGGGCGATGAGAGCACGCTTTACCTGTGGATCGTGCCGGCCGACGTGCGCGGCACCTGGGCCGGCGCCGGCATGCGCGTGCGCATCGAGCAAAACTACCAGGAGATCGACGTCGAGGGTGCGCGCGAAGCCCGCCTCCGGGGCAGCGACATCTCGTGGCAATCAGCGGCGGGCCGCTTCCGCGGCCGGGTAGAGCGCGACCGCATCATCGGCGATGACGGGCGCGTGCTCGAGCGCGAGCGCTAAAGCACCTTGCCTGGATTCATCAGGCCCTTCGGATCGAGGGTCTCCTTGAGGCGGCGCATGAGCTCCAGCTCGAGCGGCGACTTGTGGGCGCGGATCTCGTCGCGCTTGAGCTGTCCGAGACCATGCTCGGCGGAGATCGAGCCGCCGAGCTCCGCCACCGTGTCGTAGACGATGCGGTTCACCGCAGGGCGCTCGGCGACCAGCCGCTCGGGGCCGACGTTGTAGTGGATGTTGCCGTCGCCGACATGGCCGAAGGCATAGATGCGCACGTCCGGGTAGCGCGCGACGAGCCGCGCGGCCGCGCGCTCGATGAACTCCGCGGTCTTCGAGATCGGCACCGAGACGTCATGCTTCACGTTGGTGAACTGCGCCTCCGGCACCGTCTCGCGGATGCGCCAGAGCGCGCGCGCCTGCTCGCCGCTTTGCGCGAGCGCCGCGTCGGCGAGCGCGCCGCGCTCGGCCGCCTCCATGAGCGTCTTTTCCACGCGCTCGCGCAACGGCTGCTCGTCGCCGCTGTCGGCGATCTCGACGAGCACGTACCACGGGTGCGGTTTTGCGAGCGGGTCCTGCGTGCCGGGCGCGAAGGCGAGCACCGCCTCGACGCAGTTGCGCGCCAGGAGCTCGAAGGCGCTCAGCCGCTCGCCCAGGCGCTCGTGCAGGAAGGCAAGCAATTCCATCGCCGCCGCCGACGTCTCGAGCGCGATCCACGCCGTGGCGCTGGCGCTCGGCTTCGGATGAAGGCGCAGCACCGCCGCGGTGATGATGCCGAGCGTGCCTTCGGCGCCGAGGAAAAGCTGCTTGAGGTCGTAGCCCGTGTTGTCCTTGCGCAGGCCGCGCAGCCCTTTCCAGATGCGTCCGTCGGGCAGCACGACTTCGAGTCCCAGCACCTGATCGCGCGCCGTGCCATAGCGCAGCACGTTCACGCCGCCGGCATTGGTCGAGAGATTGCCGCCGATCTGGCAGCTGCCCTCGGCGGCGAGCGAGAGCGGGAACAACCGTCCGGCTTCATCGGCCGCCCGCTGCACATTGGCGAGCACGCACCCGGCCTCCACCGTGATGGTGTCGTTCAGCCGGTCGAGCTCGCGGATGCGATTCATGCGCCCCAGCGCGAGCACGATCTCGCGGCCGTTGCCGGTAGGCACCGAGCCGCCGGAGAGCCCGGTATTGCCGCCCTGGGGGACGATCGCCACGCCTTGCGCCGCGCAGAGCTCGACCACGCGCGCGACTTCAGCGGTGCTCGCCGGGCGCACGACGCATTCGGCGCTCCCCGTATATTGGCGCCGCCAGTCTGTAAAGTACGGCCGGGTATCTTGCGGTGCAGTCAGGACGTTGGCGGCGCCTACAATGTCGCGAAGCATCTCAATCATCGATCGTCTCTGGATTCTCTTATGGTCAGCCGCGCAAAGGAAGTAGGACCGAAGCGCTATCGCGAATCGGCCGGTCGCTATTACGAGGACTTCGAGATCGGCGACATCTACGAGCATCGGCCGGGCCGCACGCTCACCGAGGCGGACAACACCTGGTTCTCGCTCCTCACCATGAACCAGCACCCGATGCACATCGACTCGGTCTACGGCGCCGCCACCGACTTCGGCCGGCCGCTGGTCAATTCCGCGCTCACGCTCGCCATCGTCACCGGCATGAGCGTCTCGGACGTGAGCCAGAAAACGGTCGCCAATCTCGGCTGGGACAAGGTGCGCCTCACGGCGCCGGTGTTCGCCGGCGACACGATCTACGCCGAATCCGAGGTGATCGGCAAGCGCGAGTCCAATTCGCGGCCACACCACGGCATCGTCACCGTGCGCACCACCGGCAAGAAGGCCGACGGCACGGTGTTCATGACCTTCGAGCGCTCGGCGCTCATCCCGATGCGCGGCCACGCCGTCGATGACCGGCTGGATTACTAGCGCGCTGCTCCTCGCCGCGGCCGCGGCCAACGCTGCCGGCGAGGAGCCGCCGATCACGGTCGGCGCGGTGGTGTCGGAAACCGGTGCGCATGCCGCGCCGGCCACCGAATACCGCAAGGGCATCATTCTTTGGGAAGAGGAGATCAATGCCGCCGGCGGGTTGCTCGGGCGGCGCGTGGAGCTGCGCTTCAAGGACGACGGCTCCGAAGCGGTGCGTGCCGGCGAGGGCTACGCCGAGCTGATCCGCGACGGCGTGCAGGTGCTGATCGGCCCGTACGGCTCGGCGGCGACCTTGACCGCCGCCGCGGAGGCCGAGCGCGGCCGCCGCGTGCTGCTGAACGCGGCGGGGCCATCCAGCGAGATCCACAAGCGCCAGGCGCAGTACGTGTTCCAGACGCTGCCGCCGTACGCCGCTTACGCGGACGGCGCGCTGTGGGCCGCCCGCGAAGCCGGCGTCGAGTCGCTCTACATCGCCGCCCGCGATGACGCCGCCTCGCGCGACATGGCGGAGGCGGTGCAGACCCAGGCGCGCGCCCTCGGCTTCGGCAACGTGACGCTCGAAGTCTATTCCGGCCGCACCGACGATTTTCTGCCGCTGCTTTACCAGGCGATGAAGGTCAATGCCGACGGCTGGATCGCGTACGGCGAGGCGCGCGACGCCGCGGAGATGGTGAAGATCCTGAAGAAGCAGGGCTACGTACCGAAGGTGGTCTATGCGCGCGCCGCCGTCGAGCCGCGCTTCATCAAGCTGGTCGGCCAGGACGCCGAATTCGTCCTCGGCTCGAAAGAGTACGATCCGCACTTTTCGACCGCTGGCAACGCCGAGTTCGTGAAAGCATTCACCGCCAGGTTTGCCGCGCCGCCGGGCGCGCTCGCGGCGGCCGGCTACACCGCCGGCGTGGTGCTCGCCGCCGGCGCGCGCCGTGCCGGCAGCGTCGAGCCACAGAAACTGCGCAGCGCGCTTGCAACGCTCGAGATCGACACGGTGCTCGGGCCTTATCGTGTCGATCCCGCGAACGGCGCGCAGGTCGGCATGAAGCCGGTGCTGCTGCAAATCGTCAAAGGCCGGCCGCAGCCGGTGTGGCCGGAGACCTTGGCCGGCGAGCGCAGCCTGCTGCCCTTCGAGCCCTGGGCCGATCGCAGGATCCTGCGATGATCCGCTCGTTCCTCTTTACGCCGGCCAACGTGCCGCGCCGCGTCGAAAAGGCGCTGTTGCTCGCCGCCGACGCGGTGATCCTCGATCTGGAGGATTCGGTGGCGCCTGCCGACAAGGCGCCGAGCCGCAAGCAGGTGCTCGGCGCGCTCGGCAAGCCGCGGCAGTGCCTCCTCTACGTGCGGGTCAATGCGCCCACCACGCCGTATTGCTACGGCGATCTGGTCGAGACGCTCGCGCCCGGGCTCGATGGCGTGGTGGTGCCCAAGATCGAGAGCGCGGCCGACCTGCACGCGATCGACTGGCTGATGGCCAGCCTCGAGCGCGAGCGCGGCATCGCCGAGGGCTCGCTCGACCTGATGCCGCAGATCGAAACCGCGGCGGGTGTGCAGCGCGTCGATCGCATCCTGCAGGCGCGCAACCTCCGGCCCTATCGCGGGCCTTGGCGCGTGAAGCGCGCCTGTTTCGGCGCCGCCGACTATGCCAACGACATCGGCCTGTCGCCGACCCTCGACGAGCCGGAGCTGGCCGATGCGCGTGCGCGCGTCGTGCTCGCTTCGCGCGCCGCAGGCATGGAAAATCCGATCGACAGCCCGTGGTTTCACTTCAAGGAGAGCGAAGCGTTCGCGCGCGCGCTCGAGCGCAGCCGCCGCGGCGGCTTCCAGGGCCGCTGCTGCGTGCATCCGGACCAGATCGCGCCGGTGAACGCCGCCTATATGCCCACCCGGGAGGAGTTGGCGGCGGCTGAGCGCATTGTCGCGGCGTTCCGCGACGCGGAGAGCCGCGGACAGGCGGCCGTCCAGATCGACGGACAGATGGTGGACTACCCGGTCGCCTACCGCGCGCAGGCGCTGCTCGACGCGGTGGGCAAGCTCAAGAACGCATGAGGAGCGAAGTGATTCTGGTCCCGGGCCTGTGGGTACCGGCGGCCATAATGACGCTCTTGGGCCTGCGCCTGGCGCGCAACGGCTATGTGACGCGCAGCTTCGGCTACCACGGCCGCGCGCCGCTCGAGGCGAACATCGAGCGCCTGGCACGCTTCATCGACGGCCGCACCGCGCATTTCGTCGGCCACAGCCTCGGCGGCGTGCTGATTTACGACCTGCTCGCGCGTCATCCGGAGATCGCGAGCGGCAACGTCGTGCTCCTTGGCGCGCCGGTGCGCGGCTGCTACGCGGGACGGCGGCTCGGCTCGCGTTCCCTCGGCCGCTGGCTTCTCGGCGCGTGCGCTGGCCGCTGGGAAAGGCGCGAGGCACGCTGGCAGCGGCCTGAGCGGCTCGGCGTGATCGCCGGCACGCTGCCGCTCGGCCTCGGCCGGGCGCTCGGCGCGCTCCCCGGCGAAAATGACGGCGTGGTGTGTGTCGAGGAAACCACCGTCGATGGCATGAGCGACCGCGCGCTGGTGCGCACGGGGCACAGCATGCTCGCGGTCTCCGGCCGCGTGGGCACGCTCGTCGAGCATTTTTTGCGCACGGGGCGCTTCGCATGAGAACGCTCATCGCACTCCTCGTTGCGGCCCTGGTCGCGGGCTGCGAATCGCTGTCGTATTACTCGCAGGCGATCGGCGGGCATTTCCAGCTGCTCGCCGCGGCGCGCCCGGTCGACGAGTGGATTGCCGACCCGACCACACCCGCGGATCTCAAGGCACGCCTGGAAACGGCACGGCGCATCCGCGGATTCGCGACGCGCGAGCTGCATCTGCCCGACAACGGCAGCTATACGTCCTATGCGGAACTGGGCCGGCGCTACGCGGTGTGGAACGTTTTCGCCACGCCCGAGTTCTCGGTCGAGCCCAGGCCGGAATGCTTTCCGTTCGCCGGCTGCGTCGCCTACCGCGGCTTCTTCTCGGAGGAGGAGGCCCAGCGCTACGCGGAAAGACTGCGCCAGGAAGGCTACGACGTCTACGTCGGCAGCGTGCTTGCCTACTCGACGCTCGGCTGGTTCGACGATCCGCTGCTCTCGACCTTCATCCGCTATCCGGAGGCGCAGGTGGCGCGGCTCGTCTTCCACGAGCTTGCGCACCAGCTCGTCTACGCCAAGAACGACACCACGTTCAATGAGTCCTTCGCCGTCACGGTGGAGGAAGAGGGGGTGCGCCGCTGGCTCGAGGCGCAGCACCGCACGGCCGAGCTCGAGGCCTTCCGCGCCGGCCAGCAGCGAAAGCGCGAGTTCTACGCTCGCGTCAAGGAGACGCGCGAGCGCCTGAAGACGATCTACGCGTCGCACCTGCCGCGCGAGGCGATGCTCGAGCAAAAGCGCGGCGAGTTCGACCGGCTGCGCGCCGCGTTTCCAAACGTCGTGCCGGCCGAGCCGAGCAACGCTTTCCTGGTGTCAGTAGCGCTCTATACCGACCTCGTGCCCGCCTTCGAGCGGCTGCTCGCCGCCGCGGGCGGCAGCCTGGACAAGTTCTACGCGCGCGCCGGCGAGCTCGCGCACGAGGATCGCGCGCAGCGCGACGCCGTGCTGGCACGGGCTAACTGAGCGGGATATCGACGAACTTGCGGTAGGCGGGCCGCTCGCGCAGCCGCTCGAACCAGGCCTCGACCGCCGGGAAGCGCGGCCGCTCGATCGGCACGCGCATCCAGCGCTGCAGCTCGCAGCCGATCGGAATATCACCCATCGTGAACGCGCTCCCGGTCACATAGCGCTTGCCCGCCAGGTTCTGCTCGAGCACCGGCAGCAGCTTCGCTGTCTGCTCGCGCCCGGCTTCGATCGCCTCCAGGTCGCGCTTTTCCGCCGGCGTGCGGATCAGGCCCCAAAAGACGTCCCGCATGGCGCGCTGGAAGGTGAACGCCCAGTCCATCCAGCGCTCCGCGTCGGCGCGCGCGCGCAGCTCCGTCGGCCAGAGCGTGCCGGCCGCGTGCTTCGCGCACAGGTAACGCACGATGGTGTGTGACTCCCACAGGATGAAGCCGTCGTCGTCGATCGTCGGGACCAGCGAGTTCGGGTTCATCCGCAGGTACTCCGGCGTCTTCGTCACGCCGTGCTCCATGCCGGCGTCGATGCGCTGGTACTTGAGGCCCAATTCCTCCGCCGCCCACAGCGCCTTCTTCACGTTCACCGAGTTCGTGCGTCCCCAGATCTTCAGCATCTAGAACCCCACTGCCTGGCCGTCGCGGCGCGGGTCGCTCGCGACGAAGTAGCCGCCGTCGAGCTTCCAGATGAGCTGCGCGGCTCCGAACTGGTTGTAGTCGTCGATGGTGACGATGCGGTGGCCGCGGCGCTGCAGCTCTTCGAGCGTGGCGTGCGGCAAGCCGTCCTCCTCCACGCTGACGTCCATGCCTTGCACCAAGCGGAAACGCGGACCGTCGCACGCCGCTTGCGGGCTCTGCTCGTAGTCGGCGAGCCGCACCATCACCTGCGTATGCCCCTGCGGCTGCATGGTGCCGCCCATGACGCCGAAGCTCATGAGCGGCTCGCCATCGCGGGTGACGAAGCCCGGGATGATGGTCTGGTAGGGCCGCTTGCTCGGTCCGACGCAGTTGGGATGGCCGCGCTCGAGCACCAAGCCGGCGCCGCGGTTTTGCAGCGAGATGCCGTCCACCACCACCCCCGAGCCGAATCCCATGTAGTTCGACTGGATGAACGACACCATCATGCCGCTCGCATCGGCCGCCGTGAGATAGACCGTGCCGGCCTTCGGCGGCGTGCCGTGGCCGAAGTGCTGCGCGCGCTTGAGGTCGATCAGCTTTGCGCGCGACTTGAGGTACTCGCGGTCGAGGAGCCGCTCGGGCCGCAGGTCCATGGTGTCGATGTCCGCCACGTAGCGCCAGGCGTCCGCGAAGGCGAGCTTGAGCGCTTCGATCTGCAGGTGGACGCTGTCGGGCCCGTCGACGCGGTGCGAGCGCAGGTCGAAGTTCTCGAGCATGCCGAGCGCCATCAGCGCGGCGATGCCCTGGCCGTTGGGCGGGATCTCGTGCAGCGTGTAGCCGCGGTAATTCATTTGCAGCGGCGTCACCCAGTCCGACTTGTGCGCGGCCATGTCGGACACCTTGAGCGCGCCGCCATGCTTGCCCGCATGCGCTTCCAGCCTCTCCGCCAGCGGCCCGCGGTAGAACGCCTCGCCGCGCGTGGCGGCGATTCTCTCGAGCGTATCGGCGTGTGCCGGAAAGCGGAAGCGCTCGCCCATCGCGGGCGGCCGGCCGCCCGGCATGAAGGCGTCGGCGAAGCCCGGCTGCACCTTCAGCTCGGGCACCTGCTTCGCCCACTGTCCGGCGATCGTCGGCGAGACCAGGAATCCCTCGCGCCCGTAGCGGATCGCGCGCTCGAAGAGCCGCTCGAAGGGCAGGCGTCCCCATTTGCGGTGCAACTCTACCCACGCCGAGACGCAGCCCGGCACGCTCACGCTGTTCCAGCCGCGCACCGGCACTGTCTTCTGTCCGCCGAAGTAATCCAGTGTCCAGGCGGCCGGTGAGCGGCCGGAGGCGTTCAGGCCGTGGAGCCGGTTGCCGTCCCAGACGATCGCGTAGGCGTCCGAGCCGATGCCGTTCGAGACCGGCTCAACCAGGCTCAGCGTGATCGCGGTGGCAAGCGCCGCATCGATTGCAGTGCCGCCCTCGGCGAGCATCTGCAAGCCGGCCTGCGCCGCGAGTGGCTGGGAAGTCGCCACGGCGTTCGCCGCCAGCAGCGGCTTGCGCGGCCAGGCGTAGGGGTTCTGCCAGGAGAAGGGCGTCACTGCACGGCCTCGAAGTCGAGCACTATCCGTCCGACCACGCGCCCGGCCTTGAGATCCTCGAGCGCGCCGCTCGCCTCGGAGCCGGGTCGCGTGCTGACCGGCAGCGGCTTCAGCTTGCCCTTCTTCGCCAGCGCGACGACCTCTTTCAGCTCCTGCAGGTTGCCGACATAGGAGCCGATGATGCCGATCGCGCGCTGCGCAATCGGCGGCAGGGGATGCACCAGCTCGCCGCCGTAGAGCCCGCAGATGATGTAGCGGCCGCCTTTGCGCAGGGCGCCGATGCCGAGGCCGGCGGTGGCCGGGCTGCCGACGAAGTCGAGCG
>JACXTT010003501.1_pt1 | contig 24108 bp, 22 predicted proteins | sample 9270951 | NCBI WGS metagenome assembly JACXTT01 (sample SAMN15532306, study PRJNA645909) | rock metagenome | isolation source: weathered quartz diorite | place: Puerto Rico | collected 2017-06-21
TTTCCATCAACGCCCCCGCGCCCGGGTAGCTTCATAAGCCGGGCGCGGGAGCTACGAGGTCTTATCGAACTACTGAGTAATCGCTACCACTTGACAACGGTCTTTCCATACTAGAAATCAATCTGCAGCGCGAACTTGATAAGTCGTGACGTGAGAACGCCACGTACGCCCTCCCACGCGGGGCCGTATCTGGTGACGATCGTATGGACGGTGCTCGCGTTGAGGGCGTTGTATAGCTCGACCCCGGGCTGCATCCGGGTGCCGCCCACAGCGAACACGCGCGTCAGCGCGACGTTCAACTGGTTCAATGAGCCCTCGCGGTGCAGTCGCTGTGGCTCGAGGAACTCGACGTTCGCGGTGGCACGCGCACCGGCCGCCGGTGCCCGCCCGAGCGCCGTCGCGATCTCTGCGCCGGAGACCACGTAGGTCGCCGTCGTGGCCACGCCGGGCAGATGCTGGTAGTTGAAGCTGGCACGCAGGTCCAAAGGAAACGAATACGTGCCGAAGAGCTTCACCTGCGTGAGCGCGGACCAGGGCGGTGAGATTCGACAGAACCGTGAGGGAGCGTTGCTCGGGCCCGCAACGCTGTTGCTCGTCAGCAGCGCCGTCGCCGCCAGGTTGATGGCGAGCTCCGGTACGTCGTCGACGATGTTGCAGATGTCGGTGACGGTGCGACCGGTGGCAAAGCCGCCGCCGATCAGGCCGCCTCCGGCGAGCCTCGCATTGAGCGTCACGTCAACTCCGTCGTAGTGCTCCGACTGCCCGCCGTACTGGCTGTCGAGATTCACGACGTTATTCACCTGTCCGAACTTCGCCGGTTTGATCTCGAGGATGTCGCAGACCTGCTGACCGCTGTTCGGCAGGCGAGCGTTGGTCGGCGCCGTGATGCAGTACGAGTCGTAATCCGACGGCGAGACGAGCGTGTTGTCCGTCACGGCGAAGTTGCCGTACCAGGTGCGGTAGTAGCCGATGTTCAGGCCGATGCCGGTTGCCAGCTCATGCTGTAACGACACAGCCGCCTGCCAGTTGTAGCCGCGGTTGCCCCACCCGTGGAGCACCTCATCGGAGTACTGCGTCGTCAGATTGGGGCGCCCGAAGTTGGGATTCGACAGCGGCCCCAGCTCGTTCTCCTGCGGCACCAGGTCGCCGTTGTCCGTCCAGACGCGCGTCGCGCTGGTGACGATTCGGTTGGCCGGGTTGCTCGCGAACACGATACCGCCGTTGGCTTCAAAGGCGACGAAGCGGCCGAGGTTGGCCTTGATCGCCGTGCGGCCGTTGCCGAACACGTCGTACGCAAAGCCGACGCGCGGATTGATGTCCTTCCAATTCGGGACGCCGCCGACTTCGTCGTAGTGCCGCGCGCCGACGTACGGGCCGGCCGGGACGTCCTCGGCGGGATTCCAGCCGTAGTCGGAGTCGTAGCGCAGGCCACCGTAGAGCGTCAATCGGTTGAGCGTCCACTGTTCCTGCGCGAAGAGGCCGATCTGACGGGTCCGCATTTTCGCGTTGAGCGGCGCGGCATAGTACGTGACGGATTCCGGCACGCGTCCCGCGAACGTATAGCTGATCGCCCGCTCGAATGGCTGATACAGATCGCGGTACGACTGCAGGAGCAGCCCGCCCACTTTGAAGTTGTGCGATCCCGTGACGTAGGACATCGTCCCCGACACGTTCCCCTGACCTCTCGGGGTGCGCGCCAGGTTCTGCGTGAACATGACGAGCGTGCGGTCTGGACTCCCATACCAGTAGTTCGTCAGCCGATCGAAGACCGCAATGTAATGGTCCTTGACCTCGTCGCCCAGCTTGCGGCGGTGAGTCCCGCCGAGAAACACACCGCCTGCCTGGAACAGCAGCCGGTTGGTCGCGGGATAGCTCCACGAACCTTGGCCAGACTGGAGCGGCGGGTACCAGTTGTTGCCGGCCGCCTCGGGAGAGAACTGCCCCGTCGCAATCGCGAAGTTGCAGTTGCAGTTGTACTCATAGCGATACGAGCCGGTGATCTTGTGCTTCTGCGCCGCCTGCCACGTGAGGCGGAGGCTGACGTCCTGGGACAGGTTGCGGTCGTAGGCGGGACGCGAGAGGTCCGCTTCGTACAACAGCGGATTCGGCGACTTGTTGTAGTAGTTGCCGGCCTGGAAGTTGGAGGACTCGTACTTCCGCGCGCTCGCGTAGAACCAGAGCCGGTCGCGCTTGAGCGGTCCGCCGGCGCCGAACGCGACATCGTACAAGTGCCGCACTGTGCCCGTGAGCGTCGCGCCGCGCGCCCGGAGATCGTCGTTGATATTGTTGGACTGCAGCCCGCGGGCCCCGAAATCGGCGCTCATGACGCCGTGGAGCTCGTTGCCACCGTCGCGGCTGATCACGTTGATGATCACGCCGCCCGACTGCGCCTCGGCCGTCAACCCACCTGTCGTCTGGACCGCGACTTCCTGGACGATGGCCGGGTTGACGCTCGCCGCGAAGTTGGCGGCGTTGCCGATGTGCTCGCCGAAGTACACGCCGTCGCGCAGCTGATAGGTCTCCGCGGCGCGTCCACCGTGCACCGCGAAGGTCTGGGTGTTCTCGCCCTTGGTGCCGCCGACGTCCTGGTTCGCCAGGTTCCCCTGCGTCGCGGCCGGGATGAGCGTCACATAGCTGCCCTGATTCTTCCCGAGCGGCAGCGCGAGCACGGTGTCACCGGAGAAGACCTGCTGGTCCTGAACGCCCTGCACATCCACGATCGGCGCGGCACCGCTGACCGTGATCGTTTCCTCGATGCCGCCGACTGAAAGGTCGCCGTTGACGGTTGCGGTGAAGCCGGTTGTCAGTCGGACGCCGTCGCGGCGCAATGTGCGAAACCCGGCCAGCGTGAAGGTGACCGCATAGTCGCCGGGCCGCAGGTCGATGATCCGATAGCGGCCGTCCCTGTCGGTTGTGGCGACGCGCACTCGTTCAATGAGCGCGGGGCTTGCCGCTTCTACAGTGACGCCGGGCAGCACCGCGCCCGACGTGTCCCTGACGATCCCGGTGATCGTCGCGCTGTTGCTGTCCTGCGCTCGTCCAGCAAGGGGAACGCACAGGATTGCCAAGACCACCGCCGTGATCCGCAGTCGCTCGACGTTCATGGTGTCCTCCTATTGAGCTTGAGGTGATCCGGCGAAGAGCCGCTGTCCCGTGCTGGCCAGCATCACGTTCTGGGCGTTCGCGTGATTGCTGCCATCGCGCGCACGCTTCGCTTCGACCGTCACCACGTCACCGACTTTCATCGAGTTGTTTTTCCATCCGGCCCGTAGCAGTTGACTCGGACTCGCCATCTCGAATCCCCAGTTGGCCACGGAGCCGTCCTCGAACTTCACGTCCATGAAGAACCAGATGTGCGGATTGGTCCATTCGAGTTTCGTCACCGTCCCGGTCGTTGGTGGCGTCTTCAGACGCTCGAGGTCCCTGTTGTTCTCGCAGAGGTGTTCGAGCAGCTCCGTGTCGGGTCGCAGTACAAGATTGATCCGTCGCGACGTCCAGGGTTGCGAATAGGCTTTTGGGTCGTCGATAGTAACACTCAGCTCCAGCGAGCCGAAATCAACCCGGTGGAACCGCTCGGTCGTACGCAAGGCGTCGGTATGCGGGTGGCCACGGTTATCGAGCCAGCTGCCTTCCTTGAAGCCCGCAGTCTCGACGACTAACGTGTCGCCCTCCCAGCGGCCGACCGAGTAGCCATACCACGCGGGATCCGGATCGACCGGCAGCTGCCGGCCGTCTGTGAAGATTTGGCGGTACTTGTGGAATTCCTCGAAGAGGAGAACGACAACGCGGGGTGTCTGGATGATCTTGAACGGGTGTCCCGCGACGAACATTGCCTCCGGCACGCCGTGCGGCATGCAGTAGGTCATCGGCACGTCGTAGCCGAGCGTGTCCACGCGGTGCTTGTACAGCGCCGCCGCGTCCGGCAACATCGGCGGTTCGGTGCCAGGCTGCGGCAGGAACTGGACGTAGTCGTAGTTCGGCGCGTTCCAGATGCCGGAGAGATCCGGCTTGCCGTCGGTCGCGTGGGGCACCGGCGCTTTCAGGTTCGGTTTGCCCTCCGCGGTGCGCGGCGTTCCGGGCAGCGGCAGCTCCAACCACTGTCCCATCGCCGCGTCTGCCGTTGCACAGGTCAGCCCGACCGCAAGCAGCGCACCGCGCCACGCCGGTTGACTAGCAATCCGCATCGATCGTCTCCTGAATCAGAGGGGCAAATCGTATCAGTTTGATCTGAACAAGAACCTGAAGGCGTCGACGCGTACTTTACCCCGATGGCGGAGTTGCCTCGTCATCGACGAGCGCCCTTCTGCATCCTCTTGGTGGCAACGGTTTTCGCGGTGTTGAGCGCGTGTGGTCGTGCTCCGCTGTGGATAGCGGCGTTGTTGCTCTGCCTCGCGGCATTGACAAGTGTTCTGCCCGTTTCAGCGTCGACGCTGTTGCGAATGACGTTCAGGGCAGAACATGGTTCTCAATCAGTCTCTCGAAGAGTGTTCGACGAGCTTCATCGGGATCGCGTTCGCCCGTTGTGGCCGCACGACGAGGTTGAGTGGCTCGTTGAACGTACGCGTACGCTCATCGCGTATATCGCGCCGCGCTGTGGACATTGTTCAGGGAGGCGTCGCCCGACGGGCTGGTCCGGACTCATGGAGGTTGTTTCCGTCGCTCGGGGTGATGGGCCTGGTAGCGCTGGCGACGCTCTGGGAAAAAAGGTTCGTTTTCCCGCCGGAGCGCGGCAGCAATTCGCTCGCGCAGGTGCCGCGCTTCCTCCAACAGGTCATCGATATGGCGCAGTGTTTCGTCGAAAAGCGAGGGCTTCAGCGCATCCATGGCGACCGCGCGCTTTTACCTGCAATTGGTACTCCGAAATGGATATCGGCGACGAACGAAGCGCTCATCGGTGAGTTTGCCCCACTGCTTCTTCGCCCTGCCTTTGAACGGCCTTCCAGTTTCCTTCGATTTGATCCCTTTCTTTGCTCCGACCTGAAGCGCGGAGTCTGCAAGACAAACTCACATCGTTGTGCGCTTTCCCTTTTCTCTCTCGGCATACTCCAAATCGGTTGTGGCGGGAGTGTCCGTACCCTTTAGCGGCGAATGACCCTTTCCTGAGTTTTGATTCTCATGCTCCGGCTCTCTCTCTTCTATCGACTCCGGATGGTCACGATCCAATTCGTTCTGCTCGTCCATATTCGATCCTCTAACAGGGTGCATTTCACGTCGTTGGGAGATCACGTTCAGGCTGTTCAACGTCCTCACCGGGAAAAGGGGACGGACCTCCTGATGGATCCTCAGGAGTATCTACGCCGAACACATCTATGTCTGGCGGTCTCTTGATTTCTGGAGGTTGATTGCGTCCGGGTTCCTGGGCGTCGTATTTGGCCCATCCTTTGGCGGGTCTCCGTGCAACTCTGCGTCTGGTGTTTTGGGCCATCTGCCACGCTCCAATTTGCTTACAGGGAGCAAGGCTCAGGCCGTTGCGTGGAGCTCACGAGGTGCAACTGCTCAGGTGATTTGCCAGATGAGCGCCTACCTCGAGCGCTCGCGGGTGTTACACTGTGAGGGCCTTTCTGACGCTGTGCATTCCGGCCTCTCGCAATAGATCCGAGTTTCTCGCCTCTCCTGCGTGTCGTCGTCGAGCATCCCGCTCGAGCCTGCCATCAGACCGAATTGCATCTTCGAGATGCAGGAGTAGTTCATGAGTACCAAACTGTACGTCGGCAACCTGTCGTACCAAACCAGCGAGTCCGATCTTCAAGCTCTATTCGAGCGTGCCGGAGCCGTCGCCACCGTCAACATAGTCCGTGACCGCATCACGGGCCAACCGCGAGGATTCGCATTCGTAGAGATGAACGACGATGACGGCGCACGTCGCGCGATTACCGAGTTCGACAAGCATGAATTCGGGGGACGAAACCTCACCGTTAACGAGGCGAGACCGATGGCCCCGCGCGGTAACGGCGGTGGGTTCAGCCGTGGTCGTGAGTCTCGCCAATCTCGCTGGTAAGAGGACAGCGCATCCACATCAGCCCGGATCTCAACCGGGCTCCGCTCAAACCTTGCACGGGAGATCACATGCTGAAATGCACACCCGGAGATCGCGTTTCGCACACGCAGTACGGAGAGGGCACCATCAACAGCGTCAACGAGTACCACACGGTGATCAACTTCGATGTACACGGCGTGCGTACGTTTTCGTCGCCACGTGTAGTGCTCTCAGCGTCATCGACGCCCGCTCCGGTGAGACCTGCAAAAGCCGCCCGGCGAACGAAACGGCCTTCTGTCAAAACGTCGTAGCCCGGGTCGGTGCACACTGTCCGGAATCGCGAGGCCGGGCGGTCCCGCGGGTTCGGCTTCGTCGAAATGGATGCGAATCGGGGCCGTAAGGCGGATCAAAGCGCCGATTCGCGAGGACCCTGTTGAGTTGTATCCTCTTAACGCGCCAAGCTCATTAGATCGACTCACCTACGCGTCGGTACAATCCGCTTTCATGCCCGAACTGACATCCGAACAACTTGCGGAGTTGCTCGCGCAGCTGGACGAAGTGGTCCAGAAGGCGCAAGCGCTGTCAGTCCAGAACGCAGCGTCCTTCGCCGATGAGGCACGCGGATGTGGGCCTGCGTCGGGTCACCAGCGGCGACGCGGCGCATTGGGTCGGCAACGGGTTTCATTCCAAACGGTGCCGCATGCCTGACAACGCCAGTACGTGTCGGCCGTGATGATCTTGGCGAGCGTTCCAATAGATTTGGATCTGCACTCGGGGCATTCGGCGGGTCTCATCACACGATCGTCCGGCGTTCCGCGACCGGGAGATTCGCGCGGCCATTCGAAATTCATCGCTGCGCCTCCACGGCACGGACGACCTCCGAGATCGTGCGTTCCGGAATGTGCATCCAGGTAAAGACAGCCACCAGCAGCATCCATCCACCGACGAACACGACGAGCAGAAAATAGGTTGCCGGCATTCAGCCCTCAGAATGGCCTTGGTGAGGGCTGATCAAGCGGGATCAGGACTCAGGAAAGCGGTATACCGAACTCTATACCACCGCCCCGCGTTGACCAACCAGAATCGCGAACTCCTTCTCTGGATTACCCGAAATGGCATACCGAGCGGTAGCGCCTCGACGCGACGCGGGAGCGACGAACCAGAGGTCGCAGGTTCGCAGGTTCGAGTCTGCAGGGCGCGTCACACTTGCGGCGACGCCATTTCTGGCCCAATCAGGCCCGGCCAGCAGTTTTATCCACCACTGCGCGCCCACTGAATTCGTATTCGCACGTCTCGGGTTTCGGCATGACACGATGCGGCCGTCGACAAGCTTCAGCACCACCTGACGCGCAATCGGCGTGTGCTGGCCAAGGAGCCGTCGCCAGTCGGCGAGCCGCTTCCGCAATTCCCGCTCGACGCGTCGCGGATCCACCCGCGGTTTCCGAAGCCGCTACGTTTGTCTGGCCGTGCCGTCCGATGGAGTTCTGACGAAGTAGCCGCTTGGCTCGGAGGTCGTAGATAGGGCTGTTTGCAACCTAGATGCGATGTTGCGGTGCAGCCGGCCACGGCGACGCGTTGACCTGGAGATCTCAATGAGAGTCGATTACCGGGGGTGTTCGCCCCGGATGCGAGCGGCACATCGTACGCAGGGAAGGCCGCGGTATTCCACGGCCTTCGCCGGAGTCAAGACTCGGAGGATCGCAAACGCAGAGTTGTTCAGTCTCGCGACCCTTGGCGTCCGGTGATCGCTATGCGCTTAACGCCCACTTGTCTGGACCCGTCGGTGACGAAGGCGGCCTATGGTGTCGTTCGGAAGCGTTGCAGTCGTTTGCTCCACCTCGGTGCTTCCCAGCGACTGCGGCAATTTGAACGCTCCCCTCTTCACGCTTATGCCTCCATTATTGAGTTGCAGCTCCGCCAGTCTGACCGCAAAGGGGATAGGAGCGGCGCTCGTAAATGCAACGGTGTTCTGAGACAAACGACACAGTTGAACTGCTACACCTTTCGAATCATCGGCATTGGACTTTGCGGCGGGAGATTCTGAATCCTTTGATTTGTTGTTCGACTTAGCATCGTTGGACGAACCGGCTGCAGGCGGTGCAGGGGCGGTCTTTGCGCCGGCTGCTGCCCGACCTTCGTCAGATTTTGCTTCGCCTGCCGGCTTCGGCGTCGTTGCATTCTTCCCTTGGTCCGATGACTTATCTGCCGCTCCTGGACCGCATTCTGGAAGTGCCTTTCCGGACGCGAGAGTTAGATCGAGCGCTGTATTCGATGAGTTGACGAGGTTAAGTTTCGTAGCGGTGTAAACCTCTTGCACGACAAAGACTCGACCGCCTGCGTTTATGTCGTTCTTTGCCTCTGCAGAAGTCATCTTCCCTGCTGCAATAGCTGCCACACCATTCGAAATCAATCGCTTTCCGCGCATGTCAATTTGGCCCAGTGTTACGGTGGACGTCCTGCTGAATTTCAGGCCAACGGGAAGGCTCACGAGTTGTGCCAAACCCGTGAGAGCTGTTCCGACGCCAGTCGTATTCTGCTGCGACTGTGAAGCAATAATCGCCTTGATATCAACGACCGTTCCATTACCGGAGGGAACCGGATCAAGCGGATCAACGTACTCTGGCGCTCCCTGCTTCGGCACAACCACTAGACCAGCCACCTGTACGTAATCACGCGCCGGCCGAAGTAGCGTCAGTCCTTGATCGCGCATCATCGACATTAGCCGCGCTTGAGGATCACAGCTCGCGGCAAATAACGACACGCTCACAAGCCCAAGAAGCGTCAGACTTATGTATGGCTGCTTCACAATTGACTCCTTTACCTTGCAGTGATTGCTGCGCCGCCCACGACAGTTTTGCCCGCGCGGATGACATCAGAGATCGGCTGCGAACCCGTTGTGATATTCGGCAGTTCGACCGCGTCAGGAGGAACTGCAGCAGCGCCTCCTCTCCCAATCAGACGGTCGCGCATTGCAACCCGAAGCAGATCGTTCTTGTTGGCAGAAACGAAGTACGTACATGACGCTTCAACACATACGTGTTGAGCATCACCAAACGAAATGCTAGCGATCCGCCCAGGTGGAACGTCAACAGAAATCGTCGCGATCCTGCGTCGGTCACCTTCAGTTGCATAACGAGCGGGGTTGTAAGCTAAGAATGCGTAGTCATCTTTTGCTAGCTTTGCTGGATACATCGGGCCCGACAATGCGCCAGTCTCGTATGCGGACTTCAAACGGTCCTGCAAATAACCGACAAGTTCTCTGGCGGTCAGAATGCCATCTGCAGTGCTATCAGCACATGCCCAATCCTCATTCAGCGCGCGAGCGAAGTAATAACCAAAGGCAGAAAGACCCGTGCCTTTGAGGTCATAGGCGCGACTGAGGTCGTCGCCGGCAGCCGTGGCGGAAATGACAACCATTTGGTTTGGAATGATAGGTGTCTGGATTTGGACGAGGCGTTGCGCTCCATCTTGGATCGCCAGCAATGGCTTAGCGTTGCCATTCAGAATTCCGGAGTAGCATGTTTCAAGGACGATAATGACATGTGGAATTTCGTCTACATCGGGACGGTATTGACCGACGGTTAGCCGCCCGACCAAATCACTAACGCGAACTCCGTCGTCATCTGACACAGGACGGTCAAATACTGACAAGCTCAGGTCAGTTCCGCTCGGCGTGACGGTGCCGTGGCCAATGAAGTAGATCACGACTACGTCCTGTGGCTTGGCGACGGTCGCAATCTCGCGTAAGGCGTCCGTTATCGCTTGTTTCGTTGCCGCCGGGCCAATCAAGTATGGAGTGGCACTGCGGCTTGGCAACGGTGCATACCCGAGTTGCGCGAGACGTGCATCGATCGCCTTCGCAGTGTCGCTAACGAAAGCCCGGTTCATTGCGGGCGATTCTCTAAACTCGCTGGCGCCAATCACCAGACGCCATCGGTGTTGTTGCTTCCAAAGTTCACCAATCGCGTCCGGCGTCGGAACCATCCGGTACATCGGTTCGGTGCAGTTGACGAGGGGAGTCGACGGTATCGGCTGTCGCATTTGCGCACGGGTATCTGAGACAGAGGGGAACCCGATTGCCGCAATCACAAATGCTATGGTTTGAATTGCACGGCTGCGTACGAATAGTCGGTTCATGGCGGCGTACTATTCCCAGCGCGACTTCCACTGTGCCGGAGATTGTCCGACGCGCGTGTCGCTGTTAATCGATTTCCCTCATATAACGAATGTCGAAGACGTTTCTTACAGTCCGGATCGAAGCAAGCAATTTGGGCAATACTTCACACCCGTATGTACGCTTCATGGACGTAGAGAACTTTTGGATTATCAAGAAGCTCGTCGCGACACACCGTCATGCTGTGGGCTTAAACATTCCGCAACGAGCGTCGGTTCACGTCGGCCGGCCTGTCGCTATCTTTGGAACTGTCAGATTCCCGCCGGCTCCGCGAATTCCCCAATACCCTTTATTTCTATGCGGTAAGGCGAATGACCCCCGAGATGGGCACCGCAAGTCTCGAGTCCTGCAGGGCGCGCTATTTCACACAGCGAAATTCGAGTGATTTTGTTCCGAGTCGTTGCAATCTCGGAGATTGGGACGTTGCCAGAAGTGGCGCGAAATCGGTGCTCGTCGGTGTCGATAAGCAGGATTTAGACAGGTAACGCGGTAACGCAGGCCCTCCGTGGCTCCAGCGGCATCCTTCGTCAACTAGTCGCGCATCCCTCGCTGCTTTCGGGGTCTCGGGGAGCAACGCTCACCGATTGTGCCTATCATCGTCACCAACGCCAGGCTCTTGGCCTGCGACACGAACGTTGCCCTCACGGATCTTGCGTCTGGCCAGCTTCCGGAGAAGCTGATGGTCCAGGAGCGCGATTGGCTGGTGGCCGCGCAAGCAGTTCGTTGGGGGACCTTCAGGACCAGAGATACGCCCGCGCGATCACGGTCACCACGTGCGCGGGCCTTGCCCAATGCCTCTTGGGTGTCTCCACCCACGTAACGAACGCCACAAACGACAATCAAATTCCCTAACAACTATGAACGGCGTGAACAACGCGACCGGGTAGAGAAGATGCGGTGTAGATCACGATTTCGCTTAATGATTTTTGCGATCCCCTAGCATCTAGCGCTCGCGGTCTACGGATCAGCCACGGGTCGCGCTAGTACGAAGAATTTCGTTGATCTACGAAATAGTTCGTAGTACACATCACGGTACATGGCTTTTCCTCCTACCTCTAGACCAACCGATGCCGAGCTGGCGATCCTTCGGGTTTTGTGGGAACACGGAGAGTGCAGTGTTCGCGAAGTACACGACGTGCTGTCGCGCGACCGTGAATTTGCCTATACGACGACGCTGAAGTTCCTCCAGATCATGACCGAGAAAGGGCTGGCGATTCGCGAGGAACGAGGGCGTCAGCATCTGTATCGCGCCCGGCACAGCCAGAAGGCGATGCAGCGAAACCTAATCCGCGACCTGTTGGACCGCGCATTCGGCGGTTCAGTCTCGACGTTGGTGCTCCAAGCACTCGCGGCCAAGCGGGCCTCTTCCGACGAGCTTCGTGAGATCCAGCGGCTGATCGCTTCGATGAAGGAGAAGGGCGATGATTGATTCCCTTTGGGGGAGCCATACCACCGACGTCATCGCCGACGTGCTCCTCGCATCGCTGTGGCAAGACGCCATCGTCTGCAGCGTCACGGCGGTTCTCCTCATCGCGCTGCGGCATCGTGGGCCAGAGGTCCGCTACAGCGCGGCATGTGCCGGTCTCGTGATCATGGTCGCCGTCCCCGTCGCAACGGCACTATCCGCGTACCGGGACATGTCGAATGACGGCCGCCCGCCCATTAATGTGGCGATCCATGCGCCGATGAGAGCGCCGGACCGCCCAGAGTCGCTCGTTGGCGCGCTGGGCCAGATCGCAAATACAGACGCATCGTTGGCCACTCCGTCGCGCGCGATGGCATTCACGTGGCGAGACGTGGTGGTACTCGTCTGGGCTGGCGGCGTCAGCCTTTTTGTCGTCCGCCTGCTGAGAAGCTGGATTGTGGTGGAGCGGCTCCGTCGAATGGCAGTCCAGCCGGTCGCGGAGAAGTGGCATGAGCGAATGACGCGCAGCGCGCAGCGGCTACGAATCGGGCGCCCGGTGCAGCTCGTTCAATCTTCCCTGATCGACGTGCCCACCGTGATTGGATGGCTACGGCCGATGATCCTGTTGCCGGTCAGCGTTTTGGGCGGCCTGCCCCCAGCGCAGCTCGACGCCATCATTGCCCATGAAATGGCGCACATCCGCCGACATGACTTCGTTGTCAATCTGCTTCAGGCAGTAGCAGAGACATTGCTCTTCTATCACCCGTGCACCTGGTGGTTGTCGGGACGTATACGGACGGAACGTGAACTTTGCTGTGATGACATGGCGTTAAAGGTCTGTGAACACCGAGAGGTGTATGCGCAGGCGCTTGTAAACCTTGAGCACTTGCGGCAGATGCCACCCTTGCTCGGTCTCGGAGCATCCTCGCGGCCGCTGGAACGTCGAGTTCGTCGGATTCTGGGTGTGCCTAACGCCGACGAGCACCGAGCGGCCCTGTTGCTCGGCATGTCGCTTGTTGTCGCCATTGCGGCCATTGCCGGACAGACTGTCTATACGCAGGTGGCGAAGGCAGATGCCGTTCTTCGGGGACAGGTACTCGATGCTGGGACGACCCAGCCAGTGGGCGGCGCATCCATCACGATCTCGCGACAAGGCGATGTTAAGACAACTCTCACGGACGAAGACGGACGTTATGAAGCGTCCGGCTTGGCGGCCGGTGAGTATCGAGTCAATGCGCGTGCGAACGGATATGTGCCGACCGCGTACGGTCAGCGATTGACAGCCGAGGACAGCGCACCCGTCGAGATTCAGCAGGGACGAACGGTGTCAGGTATCGATCTTCGTCTTCAGCGTTCGGCCACTGTCCATGGGCGCATATTCGATGTTCGCGGAAACGGACTGGCTGGCGTCGAGATTGAGCTTCTTGCCGAACGCTACCGACCTGGCGGCACGACTTTGGCGCCCGTTGCGTTCGCCCAGACGGAAGATCTCGGTGCCTACCGCGTTCGCGAGCTCGCCCCTGGTCGGTATTACGTCCGTGCCTACGCACCAGGGTCGGCAAGCACAGGTGAGGGAAAGAGAATCTATGCGTCAACGTACTTGCCGGGGACGATCGAGCGCGATCAAGCGCAGCCGATCGCGCTCAGCGCCGGTCAGGAGTTGTTTGGCGCAGACATGACGTTGGCCACAATAGAGCCCGTTACCCTCACCGGTATTCTCATAGACCCCGAACACCAGTCGTTCGAGCACACTACAGTCGTTCTTAGATCTGCGACGCAGAGGAGTGCTCAAGCCACGAAAGTGGCAGCAAACGGCGGGTTCCGCCTCCCCGACGTGATCCCCGGAAAGTATTTCCTTGTTGTTCAAGAACCGCGTTGCGCGCCCGCTGATCCTCGTTGCGACGCCGCTGCTTTGCGCTCCGCTGATCGATGGGCGGGAGTGTTCGAACCCATCGACGTCGACCGTGACATGTCGGACATTCAACTGACCGCGGGGCAAGGTGCGCGTGTTGAAGGACGAGTCACTGTTGATTCGGGATCGGCGCAGTTGAATCTTCAGAATCTGAACGTCTCAGCTGTTCGACATCTGGGCTCCCAATCGAATGTGACGGAGGCAGAGACGTTCTTCGGGCCTGCGCGCGTTGCGCATGATGGAACATTCATCATCGAGCATGCTCGTGGCAGAACGACGTTCGAAGTGTCGCCGTTGCCGGACGGTTGGAACGTAAAAAGCGTTCGGATCCGGAACCGCGACGTAGCGGACCTGCCAATTGACTTCGGCGAAGGGACGGTCAGCGATGTCGAGATCGTCGTCACGAATCGATTGTCACAGTTGTTCGGCCGCGTCAGCGATTTTCACGGGAATCCGGTGACGAGTTATACGGTCATCGTCTTTCCAGAAGATCGCGATCGCTGGATAGTGCCATCACGATTGGTGCGCGGTGTTCGGTCCGCGAGCGACGCTCTGTACGAGATTCGCGGATTACCACCAGACATGTACCTTGCGGTCGCAGTTGACTCGCTTCCAACGAATGCGTGGAACGATCTGAACGTGTTGGAGCTTCTTCGGAACAGCGGAACACCTTTTCGCCTTGAGGGCGGAGAACGCCGTGCGCTGAATTTACCCCTCGCTGGGACACCGCCGAATTTGCGAGAGCGGTAACTCCGTCGCCCGATCACCGCCCAGAGCGAAGGCCGGCCCAGTTCAGGATGATGGTGATCGGCGCCGCAGTCGCATCTTCGGTGGGCACGTTCATCAGGAAGCGGCCATCCTTTGCGACGTCGTACTGCCACCCCTGCGCAACCTCGGAGCCGCCGCCGAGCATCTTTGACTGGAAGAGCGGAACCGCTCCGCCAAACTCGAACATACTCGCGGACTCTTTCACCGGAACGGCCATCAGGCGCGAATCGGGCGCGACGTAATACAGCTCATGCCCGTCTTTACTCCATCGCGGGGATATGCCGCCGCCGGTCGAGATCTGCCACTGACGTCCGGATCCTTGAAAGGGTCGCACGTAGATCTCGTAGCGCCCTGATTCATTGGATTGATACACCACCCAGTGACCATCGGGCGAAAATTGACCGCGCCACTCTTCGAACTCCGTTTTCAAGAACGGATACGGCTTTCGCTCGCCTTCCAGCGGCAGGATCCACAGATCGCGCGTCGTCTTCGGATCGTTGCTAAGGAAGAGGATGTAGCGACCGTCGCGCGACCAATCGTTGACGGCCTTGGACTGCATCGAGCCGTACAGCAGTTCTTCGGTGCCAGTGCCACCGACCTTCTTCATGAAGAGATCGCGCTGCCCGCGCCGATTCGAATCGAAGACGATCGTCTGGCCGTCGGGCGACCACTGCGGAAACGCGTCGCCGCCGCTGTCATACGTGAAGCGCGTCAGGCGCGTACTGTCCTCAATCCAGACGTCGCGATTCCCCTGCGAGATCCGATCGATGGCGACGCGCCGCCCGTCTGGCGAGATCGAAGGCGAGGACAGCATCTGGTCATCCGCGTCGCCGAGTGTCCCCAGCGGATTGCCTGATCGATCGAACCACGTCAGTTGTCGTCTCACGTTGGAGTTCGCTCGATACGCGATGACGCCGTCTGACGAGACGGAAAAGGCAGCCGAAAACAGTGTCGCCGTGCCATACGCGGCGACGCCATTCGTCACGAGCGTTGGGTCGCCGACGAGGGCGCCGCGCGTGACGTCGATGTGCTGCGCGACCAGGCCATTCTGACCGAAGAAGAACGCGAGCGAGCGCGACGGGGCGTACGCCGCGGGTGAGAATGCTCCGGCTACCCGCACCGCAGATGGCGAGTCAACGGACCCGATGAAGAGGCCCGACGCGGACGGCCCGCCGAGCGCGAAGTACAGAAAGTGGCGCCCGTCGTCGAGGAACACGGGGAACATCTGACTGGTCTGTCCCTCGCGAAGCTGTGTCACTTGGACGGGGCTGCCTCCCTTTGCGGGCACCGCGTATATTGGACCCGTTACCGTCCGCGCAAACAGAATGGTCCCGTCCTTGTTCCACGTGCCGCCTCGCGGCGCCGCCTGTGCGATGGGCTGCTGCGGCCCTCCCCCCGAGATGTCCAGTAGCTTCAGGCGAAGGTCGGCAAAGAACCCGACGGCACTGCTGTCTGGGGACCAAAAGGGGAACGCCGCGCCATCGGTGCCGGTGATCGGCTGCGCAACCGCCGATCCAAGTGGTCGAATCCAGAGCCGTGATGTTCCGGCGTCAGATGCAACGAAGACGAGCCATTTCCCATCCGGCGACAACGCGAACGATGCCGGGTCCGCTGTGCCAGGCGTCGGCACGTCGAGTCGGATCTCTGGCGCGCTCGCCTCCGGCGTAGCGCGCGATCGCGTCACCCATACCATCGCAAGTACGGCGATAGCGCCAATCGCGACCGCCCACGGAATCCACGCGTATGGTGCGCGGCGTACCCGCACCGTTGATGGGCTCGCGTCGGTTCCGGACATCGCGTCGTCGATTTCGACACGCGCATCGCCCGCACTTTGCAACCGCCGCGTCCTGTCCTTATGCAGGCAGCGGCGCAGCAAGCGGCGAATCGCTTCAGGCGTGTCCGCCGGGAGCGCGGACCATGCAGGCTCGTCCTTGATGACGGCGGTCAGGATCTCCGGAAGGCTGTCCCCGCTGAATGGAGGCCGGCCCGCCAGCATTTCGAACAGCACGCAGCCGAACGCGAAGATGTCGCTACGCCGATCGGCTGGCCGGCTCCTGGCCTGTTCCGGCGACATGTACGCCGCTGTGCCGAGGAGTGCACCACTTTGCGTCGCCCCCGCGTCCAGAGGGACATCGATCGCCTTGGCGAGCCCGAAGTCGAGCACTTTCACCCGACCGGCGGCATTTAATTTGATGTTCGACGGCTTGAGATCGCGGTGAATGATGCCAGTTTCGTGCGCCGCTTCCATTGCCTCGGCAATCTGTTTCGCGACGGGTAGCGCTTCATCGAGCGGCAGCGCACCTCGCGCAATCCGATTCGCGAGCGTCTCTCCTTCGACAAACTCAAGGATCAGCGCGTGGGCATCCGCATCATGCTCAATCCCGTAAATGGCCGCGATGTGCGGGTGGTTCAATGATGCCAGCAGTTGCGCTTCCCTCTCGAACCGTGCGACGCGGTCCGGATCGTTCGCGAATGCGGGCGGTAAGACTTTGATTGCGACGTTGCGCCCCAGTCTGGTGTCGCGGGCCCCATAGACGATGCCCATCCCACCAACGCCGAGAATGGACGTCACCTGGTAATGCGCAATGGAGCCGCCGACGAACCTAGCGGCTACGTCGTCGAGAAAGCCCGCCGTGCCGCTCTGCGACAGCAGCGCCTGCACATGACCACGGAGCGACGAATCAGTGCCACAAGCGGCCTCGACGTACGCCTCGCGTTCGCTGCTTCGATGCATGATCGCTTCGTTATAGATGCGCGAGATCTCCTGCCAGCGTTCGTGCGGAGGGTTACCGGTCATCGGCAGAAGATTCTTTCATTTCGCGCAGGAGAAACGCTTTCGCGAGTTTCCAGTCACGCATCACCGTATCAGCAGACACCTGCAGTGCCTGCCCGGTCTCCGCGACGGTGAGACCACCGAAGAATCGAAGCTCCACCACCTTCGCGCGTCTTCGATCGACGGCAGCGAGTTTCGAAAGTGCCTCATCCAACGCAACGAAGTCGCAGCGCGTGTCCACCACGAACAATCGTTCGTCGAACAGGACACGCCGCATGAACCCTCCGCGTTTCTGACCCCGTCGTGCCCGAGCCGCGTCGACGAGGATTTGTCGCATCAGGCGCGCGGACAACGCAAAGAAACGCGACCGGTTGTCCCAGTGCGCGTCCTGTAGAGCGACGAGGCGCAGAAACGCCTCATTCACAAGCGCTGTTGGCTGCAGCGTGTGTCCAATGCGCTCACTCGCCATGTGACGACGCGCCAGTCGATACAGCTCTCCGTGAATTAAAGGGATGAGGCGGTCGAGCGCTTGCTGGTCTCCTCCGGCCCACGCGGTCAGTAGGGCGGTCACGTTTGGCGGCTGGTTGCCGCTGTCCTTGGCCTGAGGCATCTCTCAGTGGGCGTTGATTTTACGCCCAGTGCCGGTTTTCATCCGCCGTTTCCGCTTGCACCTCGCGAGGAGGTCAGGCGGTGCCGAAAACTGCACAACCGGCGGTAGTCGCGCTGGCTTTACTGGTGGTTCCAGCGGTGGGGGTAGCGGGCCAGTGCGACGGCACAGTAAGCGGATGTGAATCGCGATTGCGAATCGAAAGCGCCTGGATCGCGGAGTTGGTCCGCGCTGGAGCCTCGCTGTCGCCGACATTGAGCGGTCTTCTGGCCACGATCGAGCGCACTGACGGTCTCGTCTATCTGTCAGAGGGTTCGTGCATGCCGCGTGTGAAAGCGTGCTTACTGATGCAGCTCGACCAGGCCGGGCCAAACCGACTGCTGCGAATCCACATTTCGCCAGGCAGAACCGACGACGAGGCGATCATTGCCGTCGGTCATGAGCTGCAACATGCGCTGGAGGTGCTCGCCGATCGGCGCGTAAGGACAACTCGTGACATGTTCGTGTTGTACCAGCGGATCGGTCTGCGAACGCCAGCGTCGGTGATGCAGTTCAGAACGCATTTTCGTTTTGAGACGATGGCGGCGATCAAGACCAGCGACGCAATTCGGAGTGAACTTGCAGACGCTACTCAAAGATAACGTCTCGTGCGCGTCAGGGCGACGGCTTTAAGTCCGCCGCGACGTGGTCATGACACGGGCACCTGGCTGACCGTCATCTCGCCATTTGCGCGAATGACGCCCACCCGCGGCGCGCGCCCGATCGTGGCGCCCAGAATAATGTCGGTGCGCTATATTCCCGGGGCGTGTGGCACTGGGGGAGAGACTGGCTGCCGGATTTCAAGGTCATCGATTCCGTCAGCGTCATCGTCCGAGGGCGGTGGCGAGCGCTCGCTGCGCTCGCCGTCTTTTCTTACCTCCTCTGGTTTCGCGCGCATCACATCAGCGACGCCTTCTGGTTCAGCGGCGACCAAGTCAGAGACTGGACGCGAGCGCTCGGTCCTTTTGCCGATCTGCCGCACTCCGGCGTGCCCAGCAGCGTTGGCGGCAACACACTCGGCCCTGCCTATTACTGGTTCCTCTGGCTGGTCGCACGCATCGCACACCCGTTGATCGGCTCATTGCCACACGCCGGAGGATTCGGCATCGCTGCGTTGCAATCAGCCGCCGACGCTGTTCTTCTTCTCGCCCTGTTCCGTCGTCTTCAGTCGCCCCTGATGGCCATCGTGATCGTCGTTGCCGCGGCGACGTGCGGCTACGACGCGATGCTGAGTTCCACCATCTGGAATCCGCCCGTCGCAACCGCGTGTGCCAAGCTCGCAATCGCCGCCGTCCTCTGGAATGGCGACGTCACCATCGCTCGGACTGTCCTCGCCACGCTTGCGAGCTGGGTTGCAGTGCAGTGCCACACGAGCGGCTTTATCGTTGCCATTCCAGTGATCACGTGGCTCGTCGTTGCACCGGCGTGGGCACACCATTGGAGAGCGCTCGGAATCCGTGTCGGTATCGTCGCGGCGGTTATTCTGCTACTGCAGGTGCCATTCTTCACGAGCCGACCTGAAGAGCAGTCAGCGCCGAGTCGCGTCACCGGCAGCATTACAGCCGTCCTCACGAACCCCGGCAACGCCGTCCACCTCGGTGCGAGTTCCAAATTCGTTGCCCGCGTCCTGCATTTCAATCTGGTGCGGCCATTTGATGAAGAACAGAAGACGTTGCCGCTTTTTGGGGCGGCGCTTATTGCCGCATCGATCGGAACGGCACTGCTGATACGGGATCCGGCAGTGCTGGTGATGTCGCTTGGGCCGCTCGTAACCGCGGTCGTGCTGTTCGCCTTCTGGCAGGGTCCGCTCGAGGAAGTGTATTGGTCTCTGGTGTTGATGCCACCCGCGCTCATCGCTCTGTTTGGATGGATCGATCGCACGCCGCAGCGCGCAGGTGTCGTCGTCACGACGGCGCTGGCACTGCTGCTCGTCGCCGCGCAGCCGGCGCGGGCGCAGATGGCCTGGAGCCTGCGGCTGCCGCAATATGGGGCGATCGTGAAGGGTTGTCGATCGATTTCCAGACGAAGCATTACAGTACGCGGCGTGCAACCCGCCTTTGAAGTCCCTCCCGATGCGAAGCCGGAATGGCTCTGCATGCTCGCCGGCGTCGCCATTCGTACAGACCAGGACGCACCGCTGGCGATCATCAGTCCGAGCGGCGCCGTGAACTACCGCTAAGTCATTCGCTGATGTTGAAGCCGAACGCAAACTGCCAGTAGTCATTCTGTTTGCGGAACTGCCCGTACGGATTCACGCCGTAATATGCCCGGATGATCGGATCGGGCGTGAACGACCTGCGGTGGCCGGTGTCTCGCAGGCCGACGACGATCGAATGTGAGAATTGACTGCTCTCCTCCTGCTGCGCACTGTGCTTCGCAAAGTTCAGCACGGTCGAGAGCTCGACGTTGTACGACAGATACGGACGCCAGCCTTTGTTGGCGTGCGGAATGAACTGCACCGCGAACGAGGGCTCATAGTTCCGAACGGATGGATAGATCTGCCCGAATCCACGGATATTGGTCGTGTAGAACCCTTTGTGGCCGCTCAGCGCATCGACGGTGTTCAGCCAGGTGAACCGCTGCGTCAGTGTGCCGTAGTCAAATCTCCGGTCCCAGTTGACGCTCGCTTCAATGTACTGGTAGTTCACATCGACGCGCTTGAAGCTGGAGGCGTACGCCCCGAGCGCGTTTAGCACGAACTCATCCCCGAGATGCGTGCTGCGGTGAAACAGACCCACGATGATGCCGACTTGATCGCGCGTGGAAACCGCATACGCCAGTCGCTCGTCAAATCCGAATCCGTAGTCGGTGTTGTTGACGGGATTCGAGACGTCGGTCAGATCCTCGATGACGTGAAAATCGAGCAGAAAATTACTCAGCGAGCGCCAACACCCCGGCGCCGGCTGTTTTTCGTCCGCGCTTTGTTCCGCCGTCAGCAGTGGAAAACTGAGACCGGTATTGACGTCCCAGATCATGTGGGCCCTTTTGACGATGCTGTATTCGAACCGCCGACTGTAATCGACCGCCAGCAACTGGATTTGCGTCGCTCTCGGGTTCGCAACGATCGGTCCGAGCACGTTACGACTCTCAAACGGTCGAAAGTGGAACCGTTCGCATGTCTGCCTCGCGTTCTGCCCGTAGGACAGCGTCGGCAACAGGATCGCCACAACAAAGATTAGCTGCGGCGCGAATATGCAGAACGTGTTGCCGATCACGTCACGGTCAGGGATACGGCCGCGCAATGACCGCATGCGATCAACACGGCTACGACGTACCCCATTCCGTCGAACGCCTGGCAAACACGTTGCCAGAGCAGCACGCGTCCTTCGCGCGCGAAAATCGCCTGCATGGACCGCTGTGTGGCGGAAGCGCCACTACGCACTGTTGCAGGCAATCAACAGCATTCGCGACTCGAGGTGGGCAGCGAGCATGAGGCACAATCACCGCCATGCGCGCATTCCTTGACGCCGCCATTGCGGAGGCAAAACTGGGTCTGGCCGAAGGAGGCATTCCGATCGGCGCGGTCCTCGTCCATGGCGATCGAATCATCGGACGCGGTCACAACCGTCGAGTCCAGCAAGGCAGCGCGGTGCTCCACGGCGAAATGGACGCGCTTGAACGCGCCGGGCGTCATCCTGCATCCATCTATCGCGCAAGCGTGATGTATACGACCTTGTCACCCTGCGCGATGTGCAGCGGCGCGATCCTTCTCTACGGCATTCCACACGTGGTCATCGGCGAAAATCACACGTTCCTCGGCGAAGAGACACTGCTGCGTTCGCGCGGCGTTCGAGTCGAGGTGGTTCAAGACGACCAATGCATCCGCATGATGCAGGAATTCATCAGGGAACACCCCACACTCTGGAATGAGGATATCGGCGAGTCAGTCTGACGGCGCGGAGGCGCTGGTGGCGTTGTCCAGAACCGTCCACTTGACCGCAATGGCGTGGTTGGACAATAGACCGCGAAACGCACGTAGTTTCAGAGAGTATGCCACCCACGCCTCGACCGTGTACGGCGCCCGCCGCAGAACCTCAAACTCCTGCCGGAGCACGTCCGCCTCTTCAGCGAGACATCGAGATTCGGCGAGCAGGTACGTGAACGTTTCGTGACGGGTCAAGGTACTGCCTGTCGGGGTGCTCCCCCGTGCCCGGCGCCGGAGACGGCGGCACTTGTACCACGAGGCTGGGGTTGGTTGGGAATACAGGAAATTACTGAGTCGGGTCTTTCGTCTTCGACAAGGCGAGGAATTGCGCGACGTCGTTCCGCACGCGCTCGTCTGCTTTCCGCTCGGCGCGTCGGTGATTGGCATTGGAAACCGCGCGAGCAGCTCGTGAGACCAGTTCACCAACGGGAATGGCAACGCGAATGAACTCGCCATCCCTTTCGGGCGGCACCACCGTGAACATCCCTATCCGAGAAGGTGTGAGCGGGAACAGTTCGTCTGCGCGAATAATCAACCTCGGTTGCGGTTGCGGTGGTTGGATGGTCCGCTTCGGGTCCGTTTGTTCGGCCGTCGCCGAGCCGATCGCTATACCAAGCGACGAAACGACAACGGCTAGCGACAATCACAATCCCTTTCAGCTTCACCGGCCTGCCCTCTTCCTTGCGTGATGATAGCCGTACATGCGTGGTGGGGTGTGTGGACGGAGACACGGCCGTGTCACTGCCCCCACGGCCGCGAGACGACATTCGCGTCTGACCGACCACGAACGAATCGAGAACCCTCTCGATTTCAGCCGGTTAAAGGCTTCTCACCTGCGGCTCCCAACATGGCTGTCTGCTTGCCCTCGTATCGCCCGAACGCTCGGCCCCTTCTGAGGCCGGCCACTACGGGAGGACGATATGAGAACCAACGGACAAATAGCGGCGGTGCTGCTGCTCGCAGCATTCGCAGCCGTCGGCTGTTCCAAACCCTTCGAAGAGCCAGAGAAGAAAACGCAGCAACAGCCGCCGGTATCGGCGCCGGCGACGGCTATCGCGGTGCCAACCAGCGGGGACGTGGTGACGAAGAGCACCGTGCCGGTGTCGTTTGCTGACGCCGACGCCGCATATCAGTCGAAGAGCTACACCGAAGCCACGACGCTGTTCGAGCAGTACACGGCGGCGCGACCCGGCAATGCGTGGGGACACTTCATGCTCGGGCTGTCGGCGTGGAAGTCCGGTGATCTGACGAAAGCGGAGGGCGCGTTCGAGGAAGCGTTAACGATCGATCCGAATCACGTCAAGAGTCTGGTGAACCTGAGCCGAGTCCTGATCGATCAACGCCGCTATGACGAAGCGCTCGTTCGGCTCACGCACGCGAGCGAGGTCGATTCCAGTTCGGTTGACGTGCAGCGCCTTCTGGGCCGTGTATACGCCGCAGAGCACAAGACGGACGAAGCCGTGAATGCCTATCGTCGTGCGATCGCGCTGGACACGCGGGACGCATGGTCGATGAACAATCTCGGCCTGCTGTTCCTCGAACAGGACCATGCGGAGCAGGCGCTGCCGCTCCTGTGTCGCGCGGTCCAACTGCGGAAAGACGAAGCGGCGTTCCACAACAATCTCGCGATGGCGCTCGAGCACACGGGACGCTTTCTCGCCGCCGCCGAGGAGTACCGCGGCGCCTTGACGGCCGACCCTGGCTACGGGAAGGCGAAGCAGAATCTGGCGCGCGTCGAAGGCATCAAGACAGGTCCCGAGGAACCATTTGACCTCGCAGCGATGGCCAAGCAGTCAGATGAGGCTCCATCGGGCGATCAGACGACGGCGGTCCGGTAAATGGGTGTTTGCTCTGATTCAACGGCTCGGGCTCGCCGTCTCCGTGGCCGTCGCTTCTTTGACCCGCGCGGTAGCAGTCGCATCGAGCTCGGCGATCCACGCCCGAAAGACGTCAGGCGCGACAAACGGGTGTGGGTCGCCGGGTTTACGACCCGCCAGGCGATCAACGCGATCCCAGAACTCCGGATCCATCCACGCGTGCGTGACCACGCGCACCTGCACACCATCCTGCATCTGAGCAATGCGCCTCACGCTGGCGAGGAATTGTTCGGCCGCCTGACGGCCTGGCCCGGGTGCGGCGCCGCCGAACATGAACGCCCGGTATGGTTTGCCGCCGTCGTAGACGGTGAAGTCGACGCCGAGCGTGGCCGGTGTGTGACCACCAAGGACGTGGAGCTTGATCGTTGTCGATCCGAGGGTGATCGTGTCTCCGTCCTTCACCGCGATGTCGCGGCGCGGCAGCCGCTCATTGTTCGGGTTTGGCGCCCGGGTCAGCGCATCCCAGTCGGCGTCGCCCATCGCCAGCCGCGGCCCGTACATTTCCTGGATCCGAGCCGCGCCAGCCGTGTGATCGAGATGGTAATGCGTGAGGATCACGTACTTGATGTTCTGCGGATCGAACCCGAGCCTCCGGATACTCTCGATTGAATGGTCCTTGTACGCGCCTTCGAGCGTGTCGATGAGGATCAG
>JACXTT010003502.1_pt1 | contig 24100 bp, 21 predicted proteins | sample 9270951 | NCBI WGS metagenome assembly JACXTT01 (sample SAMN15532306, study PRJNA645909) | rock metagenome | isolation source: weathered quartz diorite | place: Puerto Rico | collected 2017-06-21
ACCGGTAAAGGCGCCCTTCTCGTGGCCGAACAACTCGCTCTCAATGAGGCCGGTAGGCAGTGCGGTGCAATTGACTTTGATCAGCGGCTTGTCTTTGCGCCGACTCAGGTTGTGCAGGGCTCGGGCGATGAGTTCTTTGCCCGTGCCGGTCTCGCCGGTGATCAGCACTGTCGCATCGGTGCCCGCCACTTGCTCGACTGCACGAAACACCTTTTTGATCGCCGGAGCGGTTCCGACAATTTCTTCAAAATTGTATGCGGTTTTGAGTTCTTCCTGGAGATAGAGGTTCTCGAGCTGCAATCGGCTGAGTGCCGCCTCCGCTCGTTTGCGCTCGGTGATGTCAATCGTCATGCCTCCGACCAACGCGTGCCCCGAGCTGTCGTGCAGAGGAAACTTGAAAGACAGCCACTGATGCGGGCCGTCGTCTTGCGGGACCGTTTCGATCCGCTCGATGGCCTGATGCTCCGCCAGGACGGCCAAGTCATTGGCATGGAGCTGTTTTGCGGTTTCCGCCGGCCAGAGGTCGAAATCGGTCTTGCCCTGCCAGGCGGCCAGTTTGGTTGGGAAGTGTTGTTCCGCCGGCTTATTGAGATACACGTAGCGTCCGGCTGCGTCCTTGATAAAGGCGAGGGCCGGGCTGTTGTCCATGAAAGCCTGGAATCGCTTCTCACTCTCCTGCAGCGCTTCCTCTGCCCGTTTGCGCACAGTGATATCCACCAACAGCGAACAGCTGGCGACGACGGCGCCGGTCGCATCGTGAATGGGTCGTACCGACAAGCTGATCCAGAGCTGGCCCCCGTCGGCTCGGCGCATCTCGACTTCTTCGTCGCGGATTTCCTGGCCGGCCAAAAACTGCTGGAAAATCTTCTGGGCCCGCGGTTTCCCTGCCGGTGTATCGGCGCACAAGTCGAGCACTGGTCGACCAATCAGCTCGTCCCGCGTATATCCGAGCAGTGCCACTGCCCTCCGGTTGGTCTGCCGGATCCGGCCATCGACACCAACCGAGTTGTAGGCGTGGGGAGCCTCTTCGTAGAGGTCACGATAGTGTTCCTCACTGGCGCGCAGTGCCTCCTCCATCCGCTTGCGCTCAAGTTCGACTCCGGCCCAGGCGCCGAAAAGCCTGAATATCGACAAGTCATGAGGGGCAAGCGGCAGCGGCGTATCGTCGATCATCCCAAGGTGGCCGAAAACTTTCCCCACTGGATTGATGAGTGGCATCGCCAGATAGCTCTCAGCCCCCAACTTGGCCAAGTTTGTGTCTTGGGGGAAGAGCGCTTGCACCCCTGCGGGGTAGCGGCACATCTCTCCCTGGAGCACCAGCTCGCAAGGAGTGCCGGCTATCTCATAGATAAAGTTGTCAAGAAAACCTGTGCCATCCCAGAAAGCCAGCGTCCGCATTTTGGTGTTGTCATCGGCAACCTCGGCTACAAAGGCGTAGCGGACGCCGAAGGCGGTAGCAAGATTGCGGACCAGCGCGTAAAAAAAATCCTCACCGGTGACGGAGGCGGTCCCTTCCGCGATTGTCCATAACGTGTCCTCTGCCCACGGACGGTGGCCTTCGATCTTTCTCCCTATAGCGCGTTGTTGCCAATTCCCTGTGCACTCATTCCTCAGTTGCGCCTCTGTCGTCCATTCGTCTTGCATCATGCACCTTTTCACTTTTTCACACTCTAATCTCATCTCCTAGAGTTGATCACATTGCTTAGAACAATGATTAATCATTCACCCTGAGAGTATCTCCGAAAGCGCTTTCACAGCGGAGCACCAGAGAACTTCTCAAACCCCACTCCTGGCGCCGATTCCCTTACTAGAAGCAGGGAGCTCACAACAAGACCTCGGGAGGAGGCTTTTTTGTACTCCTCTCAGCTGGGTTCCCACTACATCGTTCGAGGGTGCCGGTGCTGATGCGAAGGAGTGCAGGGACATCACTGGGCATCCTCCGAAGCAGGGTGGAGTCGAGTTTGCGATTGATGTGGCTCACAGCGAGTTGGTTCACGGGAGCAAAGAACGAACTGGCTTCACGGTCGGGGGATGCGAAGGTCTGCACGCCGGTAAGGCGAGGGCAGCGGATCGGTGACAATAGCACGATCATGCAGGGACTGTCTTAGACACCGAGCACTCCCCGGAGAGGAACGGGCGTCAAGTTCGAAGGGGGCTGCAGAAAAGCTTCGGATACGCCAACCAGCTGCCTAAACTCAAAGCGTTTTTCTCCTCCTCTTGCCTGTGCCTTTCCACCGGTTCCCTTTTGGCACTGTTGGTGACCGTCTGGGAAAGAAAGAACTGTATGGGGAGCACGCTGGCACTACACAGTTGCTCACGCACGGTGTCCCAGTCAACAGCAACAGGTAACAGAAGTCCCAAGCTTGTACTGAAGTGGTTGGCGTCAGTGAGCTGGGGTTTGTGTCTTGTGCATATCGTCTTCCTCTCGCGTGTGCACCCAGATAAGGGGGGGAGTGGTTCTTTCTCTCCTCCCCCTCTTGTCGTGACCTATCCGCGGATCGTAACCGCATTCAGATCGAGGATCTGAGATGCGTTGAGGACCTCAGACACCTCGACCTCTTTTCACAGGTTCTCTTCGGCCGTCAGCTGTAGCGCAGAATTTCTTCATTTGCAGGACGGCTTTCATACGGCCGTCTCTCAGCTAATACACCAAGTCCCGCGGTTTGGATTGGTTGTTGGTCAACGACGGCTCGGACCCGGCGGCGTCACGACTGGGTTCTGTCGTAGCGAGTGGATCAGCCATTCGCTGAGGAAATAGAGGACGGTGAAGGCGGCTCCGATGATAAGAGGGCTGTACGGGTCCGCCCCAGGCGTGATGAAGCATGAAGCAATCCACAGGCCTACCAGGATGGCCGCACGATTTTTCCTCAGCTGTTGTGACGAGACGATCCCTATGACTGCTAAGAACGTCAGCACTAGCGGCAGCTCAAAGGTGAGACCGAAGGCTAATAAGAAATAGGAGACAAAGGTGAAATAGTTGTCGGCGGTGATGATCTCAACGAAATATTGATCGCCAAAACTCAGGAGCCAGTCAATGGGATAGCGCAAAGTGAGAAAACCGACCGCGAGTCCGGCGAGGAAGAGGGCGACGCCCACAAGAGTGAAAGGCAGCGCATACCGCTTCTCACGCCGTGTCAGAGCCGGAGAGAGGAATCCCCAAAGCTCATAGAGCCATACGGGGGTTGCCAGTGCGATACCAACCGCGATGGAGAGCTTCAAGACGACGGAGAAGCCCTCACCGATGCCGGTGACAGCAATTTGGGGCTTCCCGTTGTGGGCAACCAGAGTGTTAGCCTGACTGGGAAGGGGACTGAGTAGGAACTGTAGGATCGGCTCGTAAAAGAGAAATGCCACGGTCGCACCGATTCCGGCGGCCGCCACAGAGAAGAAGAGACGATAGCGGAGTTCTTCGAGATGTTCGACGAGGCTCATCTTCGCTCCGCTCGCCTCTCGCGTCTCGTTCGGCGTGTCTGACCCAACGAGTATGGAGTCTTCATCGCAGCGAGCCTGGCCTTGGCTGCAAGAGATGTCCGTTGCCATGGCATTCGTTCTAGGCATCGGTCTGCGTGGATTCGGAGATTTCGTTCACGGACTTCTTAAACTCCTTAAACGTCTTCCCGATGGCGCTGCCCACCTCTGGCAGGCGCTTCGGGCCGAAGACCAGCAGGGCAACGACCATGATGATGAGCAGTTCTGTCCAGTGAAATCCCATAGTATTCTCTCTTTCTGTCGGGCCACATCGTGATACGCGTGTGGCCGTTTGTAAGAATCTCTTTTTCGCTGACACCTCAGTTCGGGAACAGCCCGCGGATGCCATTGTTACTTTACGTTCCTGCCCGCTTGCTTCAGCCGTCTGCGGAGCCGCTCGCTGTCCGGAAACTCGGCCAGCAGGTTTTGGAGCGTAGTCCGTGCGGCATCGGTCTGGCCGAGGACCTCGAGGGCATCGGCCGCGAGCCAACCGTGGCGAAACCGCCAGCGGCGCTCGTCTGTGGGAACGGTGATGTTGTTGAGGGCCGCCAGGGCGGCCGCCGGGTCGCGCCGGTCCACCAGGAGTGCCTCGGCCGCCAGGACCTGCACGGCGGCGTCGGTAGGGAACCGTCGGGCGGCGATCTCCATCAACGCCGCCGCGTCGTCGGGTCGACCCGCTCTTTCGTCGAATTGTGCCTGGTGATAGAGGCCGGCGAGCAGGAGCCGTCCGACATCCTCAGGGTCGCCACTACGAATTCCGACACCCCCGGCATGCGCGTAGACGAGATCGCCTCCGAGCCTGCCTGTTTCAACGATGCAGAACGCGCTCGCGAGACCCAGAGCGCCTGAGGCGAGTAGAACTGCCCGCGCCCGACCCCAACGTGCGAGGACGAGGGCGAGCATCTCAAGGGCTGCGACCCCTAAGACCACGTTGCGCGTCCGCTCGCCCCACGCTTGGTGCGCCTGCACAGCCGCGGCCAAGCCAGGGACGGCCTCCACGGCCACATGGGCGTCCTCGCCGGACCACGCTGCTGCGACCACGGCAACCGCCCCGAGAAGAATCAGAGTGGCAGCCGCCGGTCCTGTAAAGGGTGCACGACCGGTCAGAGAGATCCCGCGGAAAAACACACCGATTAAAACCAGGCTGATAGCGAAGTGAATGACCAGGGGATGATAAAAACCGGTGTCAGGCATATAGTTCTTACCTCATGAATTCAGTCAACCACCACGATCTCCCCGGCCATCTCTTCATGGTCAACACCGCAGAACACATCACAGGCGAACGAGAACCGCCCCACCTGCTGGGGCAGAATGCGAACGCGGGTCACTTGTCCCGGCTTGATGTCCGCTCGGATGCCGAAGTCTGTGAGCCGGAACCCATGCTCTCGATCCCACGACGTAAGCTCCAGAATGACGGGCTCGCCTTTCTTAAGAATAATCTCGTGCGGGCTGTACTCAAACTTCTTGGCTGTCACCTGGATCACTCGCTCTTGCTGCACAACAGGTGTCGCTTCGGCCGCCGCGAATCTTTCCAAGGCGATGAAGCTAACGAAAATTCCTGCTATCACTGTTAGTTTTACTCTTTTCATCGCTCTACCCTTTCGTTACCGGCCACTCGGTGATCGGGTACTCTTTTCCGCCTGCCCATGCTTGCACGGTGCGGAAGCCAAGCCCCTTGTAGGGGTTAGCGGGATCCCACGGGAGCGGCGCCTTTTTGGGCACGGACCCAGGGGCCGGCAAAGGGAACATGAGGGATTTGGCAGAATGGTGGGGGATGTGACCGGTTAGCTGGTGGTGTTCTTGGTGAATATGGCCATAGAACACCGTGACGTACTCGTAGGGCATAAGGGCGGTGATCGCTTCAGCTCCGTCACGTGTAGCCCAGTCCCACTGCGGGTATAGATCAAACAAGGGACGATGGGTCAGCACCACAATGGATTGCTCACGGTTGAGGCGCGCAAGGTCCGCGCGCAGCCACTGGAGCTGGGTATCGCCGAGGCTACCGGTCGGGTCGGACACATTGTCCAGGACGATAAAGTGCACGCCCTTATGGTCGAAGGTGTAGTGCGTCTCTCCGAAAAATTCCCGGTACGCCTCACCTCGGTCTAGAGATGCATCGTGCTCGCCTGCCAGGAAGCGGATGTTCTGCACCTTGAGCTTACCGACGATGTCGCGGAACTGTGCCAGCTGGGTGCGCCGCTCCTGGGAGTCATCGGTTGTATGAGTCAGATCGCCTGTAAAGACAATGAAGTCGGGCTGCCGCTCCAATCCGTTCACCGTGGCAACGGCTTTCTCGAGGGTCACAGCCGCATCAGGATTGGGGGGACCGCTAAAGCCCCAGTGGGTATCTGACATCTGCAGGAAAAAGAAATCTTGCTCCCTCGCAGTTTTTTCGGCTGCGCTCGCCTGGGGTAACCCCGAGGCGAACACCACGCCAGCAATGCCTGCCCCAGCGAGACCCGCGAGTTCGAGAAACTCTCGCCTATTGATTCGTGTCTTCATCAGTACCTCCTACCAATAAATACACCGCACGCCGCAGTTCAGATTGGTGGGAGGCAAGAAACTTCTTTTTCAGAATGATAACTTTTTGTTATAAATTAAATGGAAGGACGAGAGGGAGCAGCAAGAAAGAATAGCCCAATGGCGGGGTTGGCCCCCGCCATTGGGCATCCAGTAAACCCTCACGACGTGCGATGATGACCTCTTCGTCACCGTCTCACCTTGCTTCCGCTGGAATCCATACCCGAGCGCTCGGCAGAGCTCATCCGCCTGGCCAAGCGACCACTACCGGCCCGCTGGGGGCCTGAGTACCACCGCTTGGCTCCAGCGTAACCTGGACCGCATCGGGCAACACCACGAGCGCTCGATCTTCGGCGATCAGGCGAGCGCTGCCGCTCGCGTCAGGCTCGGCCGTGCCAAGTGAGGTCCAAGTGCCCTGGTGGAGGGCCCAGGCCTGGTAGGTCTGGCCGGCAGGCGCTGGTGGGAAATGCGAGAAGGTCATCACGGCAATCTCCACACCGGTCCGACCACGATAGCGGGCGTGTGTCTCAGGGGGCATGCCAGGAGCAGGTGCCAGACGAAGATTTTCGGTATCACTCGCGGTCACCAGGGTCAGAGCACGTTCATCGCGTTGCAGAGCCGCCCATTCTGTGTGATAGCGGATACCCAAGAAGGCGAGGAATCCCACGAGGGCCGCGGCAGCCATCTGTTGGGCCAATTTGCCGCGCAGCTTCTGCAGGCCGGCTCGAATGCGGGTCTTGGCGGTGCCGAGTGGCAGGTTCAGCACGGAAGCAACCTGTTCGTGAGTCAAGTCTTCGAAGAAGGCCAGGCCCAAAGCCTGGCGCTGAGGTGGCGGCAGTTCGGCGAGCGCTGCCTGGAGGGTTGAGCGGCGATACTCCCGCCACACTGCCTCTGCGGGTTCCGGGTTGTCGTCTGGCAAGTCCGCAAGGGACAGGCCTTCGGGATCCGGTTCCGCCTGCGGTTGGCGGCTCCGTCGGCGCAGCTCATTGAGGATCCGGAAATGCGCAATTTGCAGGACCCAGGGACGGAAGGGCCCCCGATCGGGATCGAAGGTAACCGCCCGGCGCCAGACTGCTAAAAAGACTTCCTGGACGATCTCTTCAGCAATGGGGCGATCCAGGGTTCTGGCAGCCAGATGAAAGATCAGACGGGCGTAGCGGTGATAGAGCAGACCCAATGCCTCGTGTGATCCGGCGGCGAGTTGCTGTATCAACTCCTCGTCGCTGGCATCTTCGTTCAGTGGCATAGGGCGGCATCCGTTATTCATCTCAGTCTGCTGCACCTGGTCTTGACCTGGTTCCGACCGCTATACGCTACTACACCGGATTTAGTGATTTGGATTGGTTTGGTGCAACCGCAAGTCTGAACCTGATATTCCCATAGATCCGAGGGATGGTAAATTTACTGGGAGCAGACCTCTGGAATATCCGCATCTTAAGAGAGAAAGCCGCCAAGTGCAAAAAGGGGCACGGCGCGCCGTGCCCCTCCACGTTGAACTACCTGGCTTTACGAGTGGGGAAGATTGCTACAGGAAGATGCAAATCCCCGTGCGTTATCTTTGCGAACCCAACGCACCCCAACAGACTGTTAGTCCGCCGCGGCGACCGACGACGTATGGCCGTTGAGAGCGAATTCGTCGCGTTGCAATGCCGGCATGACTGTGGCGGCAAAACGGCGCATGTTCTCCTCGGCCACTGCGATCGGCATGCCACCGTATTTGAACACCGCCACGAAATGGTTCATGTGGATCTTGCTTTTGATGAAAGCGATCTTCTCCAGACAGGTCTGTGGCGTACCCGCGACCTGAAAGCTAATGAAGTTCTCGGTCACGGCGTCATGCCCCGCCGCCGCGGCTGCCTGTCCCATCTGGCTGTAGAACTCATAGCCTTTGACGTTCTTGTGCGCGCCCTTGGAAATCTCGTAGTGCAAGTCGGCCGATTGCCAGTAAGCGCCCATGTATTTGCGCGCACCGGCCAGGGCCTTCTCGTCGGTTTCATCCACATACACCCAGCCCAGAGTGACCGGCGGGATCGGTTCGTTGCCAAGGCTACGATAGATCTGGTTGTAACGTTCCAGCTCCGAAGCCGTGGTGTCCCAGTCGCGCTGCGGTACGATGAGGACCCCGAGTCCGAGCTTAGCCATGATCTCAGCGGATTCGGGGCTAACGGCAGCGCCATACAGGCGGCCGGTGAAATCGGAGTAGGGCCGCGGGCGGATGCTCATCTCGGGAATCTGGAGATATTTGCCTTTGTGCGAGAAACGGTCATTCTTTAACGCCTTGACCACAACCTCAGCCGACTCGACAAAGCGCTCGCGCGACTCCTCCATCGCGACGCGGAAGCCGTCGTATTCGATGCGGGCCGCGCCGCGACCAAACCCGACGAGCAATCGACCTTCAGAGAGAATGTCGAGCATGGAAATCTGCTCGGCTACCCGCACGGGGTCGTGCCAGGGCAGAACGATGACCGCTGTGCCGAGTTTGATGCGCGAGGTGCGCCCGGCCATATAAGTGAGGAACTGGCACACATCCGGCACCATAGTGTAGTCATCGAAATGGTGCTCGACGGTCCAGAATGAGTCGAACCCAAGGGGTTCGGTCAGATCGGCGAGCCGCCGTTCTTCCCAGTACACCTGGTGGTCGGCCTGCTGCCGATTGGGATTTTGCATCGCTAACGCTACGCCTACGTCCATGGGTGTCTCCTCCTTTTCAAGCCTTTCTCTCAGCCTTTCCTATAGCATTCAGCGCATGCTTGCGTCCATTGGGTTCGTTGGGTCCTTTGCGTCTATTGGGTCCATTGGGTTCGTTGAGTGAAGACAATCCTTTCGGTAACCGACTCAACCGACTCAATAGGCTCAACCGACTCAACCGACTCAACCGACGTGATTACCGAAACAAATCTGCATCTGCAGGGCGGATCAGCTTCTTCCCGTCGCCTTCAGCAGGGATGAATTGGTAGCCGCGGATAATCACTGCCGGCACGGCGGCGCCTTTCTCCATCACCAAACCCGCAGCTGCAGCTAATTCGTCGGCCACTGCGACGACCGTGTGATGCAGTTCGCGGCCTTGCAGATCATAGGTGCCGCGCAGGTCCAACAACGGCTCGAACCCCGACACGCCGAGCGCAAACTCGACCAACCCGTCACGCCACGGCCGGCCGAACGTGTCGGTGATGATTACACCGATAGTGACACCGCGGCGCTCCTGGATGGCGACACGGATAGTGCGGGCCGACGCATCTGGGTCTTTCGGCAGGACGATGGCAATCTCCTCACCCAGGCTGTTTGACTCGTCCACACCGGAGTTGGCGCACACCCAGCCCTGCTTGGTCTCGGTGATCACGACCCCGTTTTTCATCCGCACGATGCGGCTGCTCTCGCGTAAAACCACTTCAACCACACGGGGATCCTTTTCCCACATCGTGGCGATCTGCCGAGCAAAAGGGGAGGGCTCGATCGTTGTGAGATCGACAATCGCCCCCTCAGCTTTAGAGACGATCTTCTGACACATTACTACGATGTCGCCGGTCTTGAGTCCAACCTTGGCTTGGTCGATGGCAGCGAGCAGCAGCGAAGGCAAGTCGTCACCGGGGTGGATCTGTGGGATACCGGGAATAGGGATGATAGCGATTGTGCTCATTGGGAGTTCCTAAAAAGTGCTGAGGACTGAGTGCTGAGGACTGAGTAAAAACCATCGGCTCATGTCTAAACTTTGTGCGCTCCTCGCCGTCCGCTCTTCGACTTCGCTGACGCGCAGCCTGTCCTGAGCGTAGCCGAAGGGCTCAGGACGAACGGGGTATGGCTGGGATCTGCACAAGTGCTGTACATGAGCCAAACCCTCATTCGTTTCGCGTTTCGTCTTACTCAGTCCTCAGTCCTCGTTACTCAGTCCTTGTTCGCCTTCTGGCTCTGCTCTACCACAACCCACGCCAGCGCCAGCGATTTCTCCATGTCGCTCATAATCGTGTCGGTGGCAATAACAGACAGTCCTTGTTGTCCCAGACGTACACGCTGACTCGCATCTTGGGTATCGATTACGAAGACATCGAGGAAGTCCCGATACAGGCTGGCTACCCCTGCCGCCGAGACCTCGATACCGAGACCGCCGAGCAAGCGATCCGCCGGTCCCTTCACCGGTTTCCCAGCGATCAAGGGACTTACGGCCACGACCGGTGCGGGAGTTGCCCGCAGCGCTTCGCGCACGCCAGACAGGGCCAGAATTGGACCAATACTGACGATCGGGTTGCTCGGCGGAAGAATGACCAGATCCGCAGTGCTGATTGCCTCGCACACTCCTGGAGCCGGGAAGGCAGAAGAGATCCCACGGAACTCGACTTTCTCGACTTGTCCCTCCCCTCGTCCTTTGACGAAGTATTCCTGAAAGGGCAGGGCACCAGCGTCCGTATGAACGACCGTGCGCACGGGATCGTTGCTCATCGGCAAGAGCGTGGCCTGAACACCCCAAGCACGAGCGATGGCCGCAGTCACCTCGCTCAGAGACTTTCCCTGGCGAAGTTGCTGCGTGCGAAACAAATGCGTGGCCAGATCCGCATCTCCCAGGCCAAACCAGGTCTCAGGATAGTAGCGCCCCAAGGCTGCCAGACCGCGGAAGGTTTCCTGTGCCAGTCCCCAGCCTTTGTTCTGATCGATCGCTCCAGCCAGCGTGTAGGTAATGGTATCGAGGTCGGGGGAAACGTGTAAACCGAAGAACTCTTCGTCGTCGCCCGTGTTGACGATCACACACAAGCGGACGGGATCAATCACCCGCATCAGGCCGCGCAGGAAGCGCGCCGCCCCGACACCTCCGGCCAGGGCGGTTACCTTGAGATCACGCGGTATCGACACTCCCTATCCTAGCGAAGAAATTTGCCCTTTCGCCTTTTCCCCTTTTTCCCCAGAGGATGGGGATAAGCGGGGGGATCAGTGCGACGCCCGCTGTTTCTCGCGCTCAAACGGATGGACGTAACGGAACTGCGCTGAGGCCGCGAGTTTGCGATACGAACCGAAACGCTCATCGGGATTCTCGACCAGATCAAGCGGACTCAGCTCTTCATCATCGCCACTGTACACCTTGCGCAACTTATACGTCGTGGTGCGCTCGGCCGGAGTGCGACCCAGGTCGCGAATCAGTCGGCGCAATTCTTTGGGGGGCACCAGTTGTCCGTACTGCGCGCCCGCCGAGGTTGAGATGCTTTCGTTGATCAGCGTGCCGCCCAAGTCATTAGCGCCGCAGGCCAACAGGTATGGAGGGAGTTTGGGGCCCTTTTTTCCCCCACACGGCTGGATGTTGCGGAATGTAGGCCCAAGCATGAGTCGGGCGACCGCGTGCATCTTGACCACTTCCGCGCCGGTGGCGCCTTGGCGCACGTTATTTACTAACTTGCGCTGGTACATGGGCGCTTCTTGATGGATGAGCGAGAGGGGAACGAATTCGGTGAACCCCTGCGTCTCTTTCTGAATGTCGCGCAAGAGGTTCATGTGCTTAACCCAGTGAACTGGGGTCTCGACGTGGCCATACATGATTGTCGAGGTGGTCGGGATGCCGAGACTGTGGGCTGAGGTGATGACCTCGATCCATTGCTTCGTGCTGATCCGCCCGGGGGCGATGATGTCGCGGATCTCCTGATCGAGAATCTCGGCCGAAGTGCCGGGCAGCGTGTCCAACCCGGCAGCCTTGAGTTCTTTCAGATACTGCGGGATGGGCACGGCCGCGCGGGTGGCGCCGTACAACACTTCCTCTGGCGAGAACGCATGGATATGCAAATCAGGCAGGGCTGTTTTGACCGCACGGGTCAGATCGATGTACAGGTTACCGTCCATCTTGGGCGGCAGCCCGGCCTGCATACATACCTCGGTCGCGCCCATGTCCACCGCTTCCTGCGCCCGGCGCACGATCTCTGCCAACGGCAGGAAATATCCTTCTTCTTCGCGGTACTCGCGGCTGAAGGCGCAGAAGGTGCAATGCTTGATGCAGACATTAGTGAAGTTGATGTTGCGATTAACGACGTATGTCACCACGTCGCCCACCTGGCGTCGCCGCATTTCGTCGGCGACCAGACACACGACTTGCAACTCAAGGCCATTGGTCTCGCATAGCCGCAGTCCTTCGCTCCAAGAAATTTCCTCTCCCGCGAGGGCGCGGTGGAGGATCGTGCTGACTTGTGAATCGACATACTCAAGAACAGCAGCAAGCCCATTGGTTGCCACGGCTGGGTCTCCTTATCTGTTGAGTGCTGAGTGCTGAGTAATGAGTGAATGAGGATTAAGGATCGCTCAGTTTCCAGCTTCCGGTTTTGTCTTACGGTTTACGTTTCACGGTTTACGTTTTGCGCCTACACTGCCATGACCTGCGCTTGCAGTTCCTGGGTACGCGGCCGCAAGGTCGGCAGAAGAAATCCCGGCCGATCGATATACTCGGGGTAAATCGCCAGCCGCTCACGCAGAGTAAATCCCTCCTCGCGGCACGTCTGGGCCAGCAGGTTGAGGTGCGGCCAGGCGGCCTCGGGATTGACGTAATCCTTGGTCACCGGTGAGATCCCGCCCCAGTCATTGATACCGGCGCGCAGTAAGAGTCTGTGGTCATCCGGGCTCAGATTCGGCGGCGCTTGCACATTCATCTGTCCACCCAGGAGCAGCCGCGACACCGCGACGGTCTTGGCCATATCAAGGCTTTCCGGTTCAGGGGCCGTGGCCATGCGGGTGTCGGGCTTGGCGCGGAAGTTTTGCACGATGACTTCCTGAATATGACCGTACGCGCGGTGGATTTCGCGGATGGCGATGAGGCTATCTATCCGCTCTTCCAGAGTCTCGCCGATGCCGATGAGGATGCCGGTCGTGAAAGGGATCTCAAGTTCGCCGGCCTCGCGCAGCATACGGACGCGCACAGCCGGGTCTTTATCCGGTGCGGAGAAGTGCGCCATGCCTTTCTGCCGCAGCCGCGGGCTGATGTTTTCTAGCATCAAGCCGAGACTGACGTTAACGTCTTTGAGCAACTTCATTTCGTCGTAGCTCATGATGCCAGCGTTGGTATGGGGCAGGAGGCCGGAGGCGAGCGCGATCTGACAAGCGCGATACACGTAGTCAGTTGTGGTCTTGTGACCAAAACCGGCCAGGGTTTGGCGATACTGGCTGTACGCTTTCTCGGGCTTGTCTCCCAAGCACATCAAGGCTTCTTTACAGCCCTGCGCCCGCCCGCGGTCTACCCAGAGCTGAATCTCCTCTGGGGTCATCGTCCAGGCGTCCGGATCACGCGGGTCTTTGCGGAAGGTGCAGTAAGAGCAGCGGTCGCGGCAGAGGTTGGTGACCGGCAAGAAGACTTTTCGCGAATACGTGATCGTGCGTCCCTTATGTCGATCGCGGAGCGTACCCGCCGTAGCCAGCAGTGCGGGCACCGCGTCGTCCGGGCAGTGGAGGAGCTGATACCCTTCCTCAGCCGAGAGCGTCTCATCCGCCCGCGCTTTGTCTAGGATCACTGAAAAGTGAGGTTGCACCAAATGTCTCCCATCGGCGAACTTCTGCCCGAGTATTAGTGGAGGGTTGTGTCAATGTCAACCAGGTTTGTGCAACAATCTCACTTTTCCGTGAGATTACTATGAGAGGCCGCCGGGTTGATCTTCAGGCGGCAGCAGGATGATCTCGATGCGACGATTCTGCATGCGCCCATCTTCGCTGGCATTACTCGCGATCGGCGCCGTATCGGCCCGACCGACCGCGCTCAGGCGGTTCGCGGGCAGCTTGGTTTGAGTGATCAAGTATTTGACTACCTCGGTTGCTCTGGCGGTGGACAGTTCCCAGTTGGTGGGGAATACGCCCCTGAGTGTCGCACCAATTGGCACGTCGTCAGTGTGCCCCTCGATGAGAATGCGCCGATCTGGCCCTTTGGCCAGGACCGCTCCGACTTTCTCGATGATGCGCCGACCCTCCGATGTGAGCATCGCTTGACCGCTGGGAAACAGCACGCGATCGACGATAGCCACCGTGAGCTTTTCCTTGACGCGATGGAGGGCAATCTCTTTTTGTGAGATCTCGCCCTTCAGCTCAGCGACGAGCCGGTCATAGGCGCCTTTGACACCGGAGATCTCCATCTCTTGAGCTCGGATTTTTTCTTGGAGCTGCTGTTCGAGGTCGGCGCGGCGTTGGTGTTCTCCGGCAAGCTGAGCGGAGAGATCGGCTTTTTCGACCGTCAGAGTCTCGATTTGACTATTTAAGGCTGTGTGAGCAGCTTCCAGAGAGGCCAGTTGCTGCTGACGTGCGGCTTCCGTTTCGACCTGCCGAGTGCGCGCGCTGGTCAGCATCTGTTCCAATGCGGCGGTCCGCTCCAGCGCGGAAGAGTGAAATCCCTGCAAGGTCTGCAACTCGGTGTTGTCCGCACGGTCGGCGGGAGCATCGCTGACATCAATTTCCGGAGTCAGCTCAACCATCGTCAGCTGCGAAGCCGGTGGCGTAATCAGGTTCATGGGAAGTGCAAAACGGAAGACAGCGGCATGGACAAGTAGAGAGAGGCCAAGTGTACAAACAAGAGGAAAATGGGGGCGCGGAGGTGAAACCGCCATCGCCGTGGAGGGTGGGCTGCGGTGAGGTCTCACGCTGGAATCGAAGTCGTCGCCGAGCTGCCACCGGTCAGCCGAGAGCACGGATTTGCGGTCGATGCGGACGTTGCCTCTGGTCATACACGTACCACTACAGGAGAAATTTAGGTGTGGGCGAGGCGGATGCGCTGACGCCGCAGACGAAAGAGCGCGATGGCGGTGCAAACTGTGCCGATGCTGACCAGCATCCGGCCAACGGTCAGCACAACGTGGTAAAAGTCGAGTTTCGCGCGGGCGATTTCCCACCGTTCACGTGCATCACTGGAGAAATAGTGGAGCTCCTCATGCGGGAGAAACGATGCAGTGGCGTGCACTTCAGGAGCGACTTCAGCCATGATCTCTTGATAGCGTTCGACCTTAAAAGCCGCGGCGAGATAGTTGCCGCAGCCCAGCACGATCAGCGTGACACCTGCAACGAAGAGATAGCTTCTGTAGAGCCAGCGTGCTGTCGTCATGGTGCGATATTTTCAGCCGTACCATCGGGTTTCCGGCGAGTCAAGGCGCGATTACGTAGAGGAAACCCGAGGGCCTGTCCTCTAGTCAGGCAATCTCCCTGTTGACAGTCCTCCCATCAGTCGATAATAGTCTTCTGTCTCAGAGAAGGCGGGGTATGCAGCACTGGCGTCTCGCAGGGGTTGTCTGGGTGATTTTCCTAGCGACTTTGTTGAATGTCGCGGCCGCCTTTCTGCCAGATCTGCCCACCTCTCCTCACTCTTCGCATACTGCCCTCGCCCTCGCTCAATCGGAATTAGACGACTCGCCTGTAGGAGAGAGTACTTCTACCTCTTCTTCAGAAGAGCAGAACCTCTGCGCTGTACAACAGCAAACCAAGCAGGTTCCTGTCTTACTCCATTCTTGTGATCTCGTATCCCTAGTCTCGCAGAGAGAAACTCTGCTCCGCTCGGCTCCAACGCCAGTTTTTCTGCTTGTTCGTATCTGGTTTCCACGTAAACTGTCTCCTCCTTCTGCTCAGGATGAGCCGTTCCTGAGCTAGTCTCCGATACTCTCCGCGGTAGTCGTGTAGATCCGCGGTCACTCCTCTGCTTGATGCTTGAGGGGAACAGCCGCGGCAATCTGATTCCGAGCACACATCTGTGTCTCTGGGTGACGTAGCCGCGACTGATGGCATCTTTATCTGATTGAACCTAGAACGAGAAAAAAGGAGACTGTCATGGCTGAAAAAAAGAGCTTATCGGCTGTAGAAGAAGCTGAGCTAAGCAAAGCCCCGCTCTATCGCTTGGGCGCCAAGCTCCTGAAGAACCGCGTGCCGGTGACGGTGATTGCCACCCTCTTTACGGCCGTGATGGCGTACCAAGCGCTGGGCATGCAGATGACCACCGCCTTCAACGACCTGCTCCCCTACCGGCATCCCTTCGTGCAAGTTCACTTCAAGTTCGCCAACCAGTTCGGCGGAGCGAATAATGTGAACATCATGCTCAAGGTTGAAAAGGGCGATGTCTTCAACAAAGAAATTCTCAAGAAGATCTACGATATGACCCAAGCAATGGATCGGGTCACCGGCGTCAACCACGACCAGATCGCTTCGATCGGGCACCGCACGACCCGTTATCTCACCGTGCTGGGCGGCACTATCGCCACCCCGCCGGTGATGCGGCGCCCGCCCAAGACGGATGAAGAGGTCGAGGAGATCAGGAAGATCTGCTACAACACCGAGGCGATCTACGGCCAATTAGTGTCGCTCGATGGCAAAGCCCTGCTGATTAAGGCCAACTTCGTCGAAGGGAGACTCGACTACAAGCGCATCTTCGAGGAGATCGATCGCACGGTGAAGGAGCCCTTTGAGTCTTCTGAGCACACCATCTGGATCGCCGGCGAGCCGCGCCTCTACGGCTGGATTTACCACTACGCTAACGAGGTCTTTTACATCTTCATTGCCGCCACGGTTTTCTGCTGGTTGCTGCTCTATTTCTATTTCCACGACTGGCGCGGCGCGCTGCGACCGACCATCACCGGCGTGACCTCGGCCTTGTGGGGCATGGGCGCGCAGGCCCTGATGGGGTTTGCCATGGATCCCTTGGCCCTGGTGATCCCCTTCTTTATTACCGCCCGCTCAGTGAGCCACTCCGTGCAGATGCACGATCGTTATTACGAAGAATATCGCAAATGGAACTGGGACAAGGAACGGGCGATCATTGCAGCCTTTGCTGAGCTGTTCGTCCCGACGCTGAGTGGCCTTATCACTGATGCCCTGGGCATGCTGGCGATCATTGTGGTGCCGGTGGTGATCTTGCAGCGGATCGCCATCTCGGCTTCCATCTGGGTGGCCTCGATTGCAATCAGCGAGCTACTGCTGAATCCCAGTATCTACTACTACCTTAAAGCGCCGGAGAAGGAGAATGTTTTGGGTCGGGAGGCCGGTCCCTTCCAGCGTGTGATGAACGCCGTGGCGACGTGGGTGGTCACCCCGCGCAATGCCCGCCTGATCATCACTTTTTGGGTGCTCGGCGCCTTGCTCTCGCTCACCCAACTGCGCCATCTGACGGTCGGCGATCCGACCGCTTCCACCCCGCTCCTGCGGGAGGACTCCCCCTACAACCAGTCGCACCTGGAGATCCAGAAGCATTTTGGCGGCATCGAGCCGCTCATCATTGTGGTCGAAGGCCACGACAAGGACGTGCTCAAGGATCCTGATATCCTGCGGACCATGGAGAAGTTCCAGCGGGATCTGGAGCGGGATCCGGACGTAGGCTACAGTTTCTCCCTGGCAGATATCGTCCAGTCGATCAACATGACCTTCTACGACCTGCAACCGCGCTGGAGTGTCATCCCGTATGAGATTCCTAAGACCAGCTCGCTGTTCTTCTACTATTTCGCCGGCGCGCCGCCAGGCGAGACCTCGCGGTTCATCGATCCCAGCTACACGATTTCCCATGTGACGTTCTACTGTAAGAACCACCAAGGGGATAACGTCGAGCGGATTCTGAACGAAGCGCGCGACTTCGTCAAAGAGAACCCCATGGAAAAGGCGGACTTCCGGCTGGCTGGCGGCCTGATCGGCGTCACCGGCGCGGCCAACGAAGAGATCTTGAAGAACGACATCCTGATGCAATTTCTGGGCTTTGGCACGATCTTCCTCATCGTTATGTTTACCTACCGCTCGGCGATCGCCTCGTTAGTGATGATGGTGGGGTTGTTCCTGGCCAACATCATGGTCAACGCCTATATGGGCTACCGCAACGTCGGCATCAACCTGCAGTCCTTGCCGATCGTGACAGTGGGCGTAGGGTTCGGTATCGACTACGCATTGTATATCGTGAGCCGGGCGGTGGAGGAATACAAAGGGGATATCACCGAGGCGGTCCGCTTAGGTGTGGCGACGGCTGGTAAGGCGGTCACCTTCACTGCCGTCACCTTGGTCATGTCCACAACGTTGTGGGCATTCTCCCATATCCGTTTTTGCTCGGAGATGGGATTGCTCCTCGCGCTATGGATGACGGTCAGCTTCTTTGGTTCGGTAACCTTCGTGCCGGCCGTGCTCGTCCTCTGGAAGCCCAAGTTCTTCCTGCGCGCGGTCGAAGAAGGCATCGTCGGGTAGGGGTGTCCCCCGCCTGAGAAGGGCGGGTGGCAGGCAGAAGGAAGAGGGGCACGGCGCAGCGTGCCCCTGTGTTTCTCTGAGACCCACGGCCATGGAACTGATTTCGCATGACAGCCACATCGACTTTGTCGGCAAGCGACTCTTCTTTGTCCTGTTCTCTGCGGCCATCAATCTGGCCAGTAGCGGGTTGATGCTCACCTGGGGGTTTAACTACGGGGTGGATTTTGCCGGTGGGGCGGTGGTCGAAGTCCGCTTTCCCCAGGCCACCACCGCCGCAGCCATCGGGCAGAGCCTGGGAACGGCCGGGCTGGAGGACCTCACCATTCAGGACCTCGGCGGCGATGGCCGGACCTTCCTGTTGCGGTTCAAGCCGGGGGGAGAGGGCATAGGAGCAGTAGGTTCGACGGTCCAGGCGGCCCTGACGGCCGCCTTCGGGGACAGGGTGGAAATGTTACGAGTGGAGGCGGTCGGCGCCAAAGTGAGTAGCACGCTGGGCTATCAGGGGTTTTTGTCCGTCGCGTTTGCCACGGTGTTCATGAGCACGTATATCGCCTTGCGCTTTGAACTGCGGTTTGGGCTGGGCGCGGTGGTGGCCTTGATTCATGATGTCCTGGTCGTGACCGGCGCCCTCGTGCTCACCCAGATGCCGTTCGACCTTTCAGTCTTGGCGGCCATCCTGACAGTCGTGGGTTACTCAGTCCATGATACCATTATTGTCTCCGATCGTATTCGCGAGAACATGCGCAAGCTGCGCCGGGAGGTACTGGCCGGTATTATCAACCGGAGCATCAACGAGACCTTGAGTCGTACGATCATCACCTCGGGGACGGCAGTCCTGGTGCTGCTCGCGCTCTGTAGCTTTGGCGGGCATGTCATCCGGCCGTTTGCCTTCACCCTGATCATTGGGTTTATCACCGGGACGTCCTCTTCGATCTACATTGCGGCCCCGGTTGTGCTCTCTTTCGAGAGAGGGGGCTCCTTAGTCGCTCGCTTGGATTCAGCGAAAGGGAGACAAGCACGGGGAGCAAAGAAGTGAGGCTTGTGGTCTCTGCCGCTGCTTTGCCACAGGCCAACCGTCTCTAGGTCGGGACCACCCCTGAGTGAGGAACCCTTTAGGCAGACTTCTTCTGGCGTGCGGCTATCCAATTCGGGAATCCTTTTCAAGGACGAACAATGAGAAGCCACGAGCCACTGTGACAGCCCACAATTAGAATACCTAAAAAATTCCGCACGTTCCACTTTTGTCATTCTGAGCGAAGCGAAGAACTTCATGGTTTCAGGCAAAGACGAGACCCTTCGCAGAGTTTCTCCTGAGCGAAGCCGAAGGGCTCAAGGTGACAAGAAGCGGTTTTGTTATCAGCTTGAAGCTACTGACCTTCGGAAAGCTATTGCCGAAAACAGTTTTGCGGGATGCTCCGCTATGTTGGGACAAGCGCTTTTGTGCGTCTTGCCGGCACGATTGTATCGAGGAGCCGCGTGGGGTATATCCCCTTCAGGGCTTGCTGTGTATGAGTTCTCTCATTTACACAACGGACCTCGGTCTCAGTGATTATCGGACCGCATGGCGTGTGCAGCACGCTTTGCATGCGCGCTGCCGGACAACCGGAGAAAACGTGCTCGTCCTGACCCAGCACTATCCGGTGGTGACCTTGGGATATCGCCGTCTGCGAGAACAACTCCGGCTTTCTGCCACGGAGTTGGTGGAGAAAGGTATCGCTTTGATCGAAGTCGAGCGTGGAGGCGGGGCGACCTACCACGGTCCTGGCCAACTCGTCGCGTATCCTATTTTTTCTTCCCTACTGCGCCCCTGCGGGGTACGAGATTTTGTCACTCGTCTCGAAGAGGTTCTGATCCGGGTGAGTCGGAGTTTTGCCGTGGAGACCGTGCGCCGGCCTGGGTTGCCTGGCGTCTGGGTGGAGGAGCGTAAACTTGGAGCCGTCGGGATCGCGGTACGTCAGGGAGTTTCGCTCCATGGTTGTGCCTTGAACGTGAACCTTGATCTACGCCCGTTCGACTATATCGTTCCCTGCGGGCTGTCTGATAAGGCGGTGACAAGCTTAGAAACTGAGCGAGGTGTGGCGATCTCAATGTCTGAGGTCGTACGGCAGACTCGCCTAAACTTTGCAGCGGTCTTTGCTGCCAGCGTGGAGGAAATGCCGCATGAGTGGTGTTGTCCTGAGCGAGAGACAAGCGCGGGTGCGCTGGATTACCATCAATCGCCCCGAGCGGCATAACGCCCTCGATCCTGAGACCATTTTTGCCCTCAGAGACGTTGTCGCTGAATGTGCTGGAGATGACGAGAGCCGGGTTGTCGTGTTGACCGGCGCTGGCAGCGCCTTCTCCTCCGGAGCCGACCTGCGGGCGAGGGGCGAGGCCCGGTCTGCGGCGGAGGGAGATGTGTTGGTGGATGGCTTCAATGCCACGATTCGCGCGGTCTGGAATCTGCCCAAGCCTGTTATCGCGGCGGTTGGCGGGGCCGCGGCTGGCTTCGGCTGTTCTTTAGCGCTGGCCGCGGATGTTCGTCTCGCCTCCTCTGCTGCGCGCTTCTCGCTGATTTTTGTGAAGCGAGGGCTGACCCTGGACGGGGGAGCCAGTTATTTCCTGCCGCGTCTCGCCGGGCTGCGGGGAATTGAGATGGCGCTGACCGGAGAACTGATCAATGCTGATGAAGCGTTGCGTCTGGGATTGGTCAACCGGGTGATTCCGCAGGAAGAGTTCCGCTCTCAGGTGGCAGACTACGCCGAGCGTCTGGCGAAGAATGCGCCGTTGGCACTGGCGGCGATTAAGACCTCGATTCATCGTGCCTTGGGGAGTAATCTGGACGAGGTCCTCACCTATGAAATGGGCGAACAGCGACGCATGGGCCGCACGGAAGATTTCCGGGAGGGGGTGGCCGCCTTTCTTGGGAGGCGTGAACCAGTGTATAAAGGAAGGTAAAGGATACACACGTGACGGCACGTTTTTTTATTGTCGGTGATATTCATGCGTGCCCGCAAGAGCTGGAAACGCTCCTGACGGCTCTGTCACTCCAACCTGAAGATCACCTCGTGTTCCTCGGCGATTACGTCGACCGCGGCCCTGGCGCCCGTGAGGTAGTGGACTTGCTGCTGAGGATGAGGGCCGACGCGGTTTGTGCCATGACTTTCCTCAAGGGCAATCACGAAGATATGTTCCTGGACTTCATAGGTTATGCAGGGAACTATGGCGAGGCGTTTCTCATGAATGGCGGAGTAAAAACGCTCGCGAGCTACGGTTGTACGCCTTTCATGGAAGCAGCAGACATTGTCGCACGCCTGCCGGAAGCGCATCGGACGTTCTTCCACAATCTGGACCTGATGCTCCCGGTCGGCGAGGTACTTTGTGTTCATGCCGGGATCAGCGCCCTGCGTCCGCTCGAAGCGCAGGATCCCGAAGACTTGCTGTGGATTCGCCAGGAGTTCATCGACAATCCGCATCCTCTCTCATACACCGTGATTTACGGTCACACGCCGCAGCGTGAGGTGAAATTCGACCTGCCATACAAGGTCGGCATCGACACCGGTCTGGTGTATGGGGGCAAACTGTCCTGCCTAGAGTTCACAGAGAAAAAACTCTTTCAGGTGGCGAAGGGCAGCCGCACTGTAAAGGTCAGCGATATCGCCGACCGCTGGGCTGAGATGCTTGCGCACGCGCGGCCCGTGTCGTGACCCTTGCCTCCAGTTCTCATGCCACTTCAAACAGCCCGGCCGCGCCCATTCCACCACCGACACACATAGTAACGACGACGTATTTCACCCCGCGTCGTTTCCCTTCGGTCAGTGCGCGCCCGACCATGCGCGTGCCGCTCATGCCGTAAGGGTGACCAATGGAAATGGCGCCGTGAGTGTGGTTCAAACTCTCGCGGAACGCTTTGCCGATGCCAGTGCGGGCGGTGGAAATGATGACAGCCTCTCGCATGGTGTGTCCTCCTCAAGTCAGCCATAGGTATGATCTCTCAAGGCAGAGGGGCGCAACTGCTCGCTAGTGGTTCCGTCGCTTGGGCCTACAAGAGCATTGACCTCCAGGAGCCCCAGGCTGTATGCTAACTGTGTTCTCGTCTTGATGGATAAGGGGGATCTCAGGCATGGCAGAATCCGCATCCTTCTTTGGTTCGGTGCGGCGTTTCTTTCGCGATTACCTGATGGTGATGGAAACTCGCGGCTCATTCGGGCAACTCGTGCAACGGGCGACGGAAGATGCTGCCTTGCGGCAGCGGCTGCTGCAGTCACCCAAGCAGGTGCTGACTGAAGCCGGTATTACCTTGCCTGAGGGAATCGAGGTAGAGATTCTCGAGAACACCGACAAGGTCATTCATCTGGTTCTGCCCCCCTTAGTCGAGGCCGGCGAGGCGGAAGGAGGGGAGTGATGGCAGCGAATCCCGTGAAACAAGCTATTGTCCGAGCCTGCACCGATGCGGCGTACCGCGCGCGTCTGCTGGCCGACCCGCGCAAGGCGTTAGCCGAGGAGGGCATCGAGGTACCTCCAGAGATCGAGGTGCGCGTGCACGAGAACACTGATAACAAGATCCTGGCGGTATTGCCGGGGCCGCAGGCCGCCGAATTACGCGAGCGCACCAAACAATTACCGAGCGGGCCGATAGCTGACGTACCTACCGGCTTGACCCTCGAATGGCAGGGGACCGCTCTGATTGCGACTGGCCGGATTGACACCAGCACCGCCCCCGCGCTGCGGCGTGAACTGCTGCATGCGTTTGCCGACGTCGATCTCGTGCTCTCTGAGGTGACCTTCTTGAGTTCGCCGGGATTAGCGGCGCTGTTGGCTGGGCAGAAACATCTGGCTGCGCATGACTGTCACCTGCGTCTGTGTGATCTCCCGCTAGAGATCCGCAACGTTTTGGAGATGGTGGGGTTCCTCGATTTATTCGAGATCGTAAACCGTAGCAGCCTGGATGACCCTTATGTCGCTGCCTTGATGGCGATGCCGTTTCATTGAAATGACCCCATCCTGTCGGTCTTGCCAGGCCATGAGGAGATGGGCTAATATCTCGCCCGATCCGAGACGTTGTCTGTGATTCTCACCTAGAGAATCCGACCTGGACACGCTTACCGATCATCAAGTGTCTTCGTGTGGCGGCGTAGCTCAGTAGGCTAGAGCGAGGGTCTCATAAGACCAATCTAATTGTGATATGATGAGCTACAGATTGTGATAAAAGAAGAAAAGGCCCGGTAAATCCGGGCTTTTTCATATCTGCTTCTCTCTCCGTATCTGTCCGTCTCTCTCGTTCTCATACATGAACAACTACCCAAACAACTACCCTTTCAACTACCCGCCTTAGAATGCACTCTTGTTCTTCTCCCGACTCGCGCCCCTGGAAGTTTGGTTCTTACTTTCTTCTCGTAGGTCGAGTGCCGGCGCTCGCTGAGTGTCTTCTGGTGCGCTGCCAGGAAGCGCCGTGTCCTAGCCTTTTGCGAGCATTGAGGGCCACAGTAGGCTTGCCGTTTCACAGCAAGGAACAGCCTCTGACATTCTACGCACTCCCGTAGGCGCTCTCCGGCGGCCTTGAGAAGATCAGCAGCTCTCATCAGCATGCATGAGTGGTAATCCCCCACATAGTAGCCGCTGGCTCTCCCCCGGGCGTCACGTTCCATGACGTAGGAAAAGTGGCGTGAATCGGGTGGAGTAGCGAACTGTATGTACCAAACTTCTCCTCCGAGAAGCTGGCGAATCCCTGCCAGCAGGTCCCTTTGCAAAGCGCGGATGTCCTCGTCAGGGAAGGAGGTGACAGCCCACAAAAGCAATGTCTTATCGAGCGGGAACGGGTCTGGTTCCTGGCGAGGGAGGGCAAAGGCAAGTAATTCATCACTCAAGTCAAGCCGCACCCCCGAGCTGAGTGCATCGAGATCCCGCTGAATGAAGTCAAGCACCCACTTTAAGCATGCCGTGGGCGTATCCCCGACCCGCTTCCGTGCTGCTTCGAGGCGGCTGTTCAATT
>JACXTT010003503.1_pt1 | contig 24093 bp, 18 predicted proteins | sample 9270951 | NCBI WGS metagenome assembly JACXTT01 (sample SAMN15532306, study PRJNA645909) | rock metagenome | isolation source: weathered quartz diorite | place: Puerto Rico | collected 2017-06-21
CGATCCGGCTTTCAAACTTCCTAAGGAGCAGATGCAGAGTCTTGAGATGAGTGCTCACGCATAACCGCGAGATATTCTTCTTGTTCCGAGGCAGAGCCCGGGCGCGAAAGAATCCCCTCTCCCCTCGTGGGAGAGGGCTAGGGTGAGGGGGCGCTGCCAGCACGATCTAGACTCATCACAATCAATGCGACGGACTACTAGCTAGCCCTTGGGTTTTCTGCCTCAGCGCGTCTCGCCATGCGTGCTAATCCCCACACCAATGCTACGAATGGCGCCATTGTCAACACGTATTCAAGAGGACCACTGCCCTCCGTCCGCAACGCGAGTGAGCGATCCAACCCGCTGACAACTAGACCGGCAATGCCGATGCCCATCAGCGCATCGCCGGCGATCAAGCCGGAGGCAAAGAGCGTCGCTTGTTCGTTTTGCTGTTCGTAATGATCCGGGTGCGTGGTCTGTCGCTTGACCCACCAGGCGACAAAGCCTCCCAGGATCAGCGATGCAGTTGTCGTGATTGGTAAATACAAACCAATGGCAAAGGCGAGGCTGGGGATGCCGATGAACTCCGCACTCAGTGCTAACCCCGCGCCCAAAGACATCAACGCCCAAGGAAGTTGGCCGCGCATGACGCCTTCGACGAGTGTCGCCATGAGCTTGGCTTGCGGGGCGGGAAGAGCTTCTGAGCCAAGGGTGTAGGCTTGATGGAGTAAAAACAGCACCCACCCAGCCCGGATGGCGGCCACATAAACGCCGAGCATTTCGCCCAATTGCAAATACCGCGGCGTAGCGCCGAGGAGCGCGCCGGTTTTAAGATCCTGGCTGACATCACCTGATAAGGCGATAGCGATGCACACCACGGCTCCGCAGGTGATGGCGGCTCTCATGCCTGCAGGACCGGTCTGGCCAGAGGCGGCGAGAATCAGGCTAATCACGAGCAGGGCGGCGATAGTCATGCCTGACACTGGCTGTGAGGTTGAGCCCACAATGCCGACCATACGAGCGGAGACCACTACAAACACAAAGGCGAACCCCACCGCCAGCACGGCGGCAAGAAAATTGAGTTGAAAAGTGGGAATAAGCCATAGACCCAGGCCTAGTACAATAGAGCCTCCAACCACAAGAAACGGATGCAGGTCCTGTTCTGTGCGATTCATGTCCGCACGTTCATGACTGTTGCGTAATCCACTCAAAGCAACTCGAAGTGATTGGCTCATGGCTGGCAGCGACCGCACCAGCGCGACAAGACCGCCGGCGGCGACCGCACCGGCCCCAACATAGCGGACGTAGCGTCTCCAAATATCGAACGCGCCAAGTTGATGCACGTTCTCGTCAAGACCAAAGAATAATCCCATAGGGCTTCCTGCACAGGCGTCGAACAGCGGAAGCAATATTGACCAGCCGATGATTCCCCCGAACGCCATGAAGCTGGCTACGCGAAGACCGATCAAATAGCCCACGCCGAGAAAGATTGGCGTCAATTCAAATCCAATCGAGGCCTTATGCAGCCAGGAAAAACTCCAGAACACGGTGTCTTGCCAGAGTTTCAATCCTTTCATGACAAACTGGTAAGCCGCGCCAAGGCCAATGCCAAGAAACACCGGACGAGCACTGGCGCCGCCAGTGTCGCCAGCAATGAGCACCTTGGCGCAGGCCGTGCCCTCTGGAAACGGCAGAACGTCGTGCTCTTGAACTGTCAAGCTGTGGCGCAGCGGGATCATCATGAGGATGCCAAGCACCCCGCCGGTAGCTCCCAACAGAAAGATGAGGAATCCGCTTGGATTGAGTCCCAAGAAAATCAACGCCGGCACGGTAAAGATTACTCCAGCCGCGAGGGATTCTCCTGTCGAGGCGATCGTGTGAGCGACATTATTTTCCAGAATCGTCCCGCGCCGCAGAATCCCTTTGAGCACGGTCATCGAGATCACCGCTGAAGGAATTGAGGCGGAGACAGTCAGCCCCACCTTGAGCCCGAGATATGCGTTGACCATCCCGAAGGTAACTGACAACACAGCGCCGAGAATGATGGCTTGGGGCGTGAACTCCGGAATGGTTTGCTCCGCAAGAATGTATGGACGAAACGATGGAGGGCTGTTGGGAGTCGGGTCAGGCTGATTGTTCATGAGGTTTGGCTGTGCTTTTACATCGTCTCTATGATGTAGATAAATTCTGTTTTCCAAAAAACCTGCCGGACTGTATCACTGTTATTGGCTGAGGTGCAAGGATTGCAGTTATCGGCTTTCTATGGTGCAATGCAGCAAGATCAACGTTTGTAGGTGCTGAAGATTGGGAGTCGGGGAGGTGGGGGATGAGACGTAGCATTATGAAATATTACTGGCTGCATGGCCTATTGCTTGTTGGAGTGTTGTGTTGCGCGGCGTGCAGCACTCAGCAAACGCAACCAAAGGATGATATGGCCGTCAACGCAGCCGATCCGTTTGATGATCCGTTCTTTACGCAGGTTCCCGCGTGGGACGATTCTGTATTGCAACAGAGTGAAGTCTTGACCGATAAGGGAGAGGAATCTCGCAAGCCGAAAACCATGCTCGAACAGAGTGAAGGCGTGGTGTTGAGCACCCTTATAGTCGGCTTTTCATTCGTTCAGATGGCGATCCCGTTTCTTTTCTAAACAGTTGATTTCTGTGTTGTGCGGGTCTCTTGCTGGGAGATCGCTAATTCCCAGGCGGCGTGCTTACGTCTATGGACCAAACTAGCCCGAGCATGTCGCTATGAGCGCGGAAAAATCGCTATGGTGATCACGTGGAAGTAGGTCACAATCATCCAGGTTTTGGTGAAATGCTTTACTTTGAGTAACCCACTTTTGTTAACGAGTTTGAGGACAATATATGTTCCCGCCGGGCTGACAAGGATGGCTAGAGGAAAGAGATTAATAAAAAATGACAGTTCCATAGGCTAATTATCTTTGATATTGTCAATACCATCCTCGAGCTTAACTAACGCTAAGGAATATTGGCGCTCATCATTCTTGCGGCGATGTCCCTTCAAGCGATTCGCCAGGGAGATAGAGCCTGAGTTCACGGTCCACAGCGTTCCTATGAATACCAGAAATAGGAAACTGTCGCTCTTTACGGAAGAAGTACCCACTTCTGAGCTTGAGCACCAGTTGGGCCTTGACCTTTTTTTCTCTCCATGCATAAGAGGCGATTGACTGCCAGTGGTGGAACCTCCTCCCTAGCACGATCCCACCTTTTCTGATCTCTAGTCTACCCAGTATCGAACCGAGCCCGAGCCCCAATATGACCAGCGCCGGTATCAACCTGTTCACGTCATGGTTAGCAGAGTGAAGCCATTGTAGGGCTAGCTCAATACTTTGAAGAGCACAGAATATCCCAACAAAGATCAGGATCTGGTCGCGGCCTGGAGTAAGGAGCAAACTCCCCGCTTGCTTCTTGCGCCAGAAGGCTTGAATCACTTGTCCAAAGAGCACTGTGAGCGAGAACCATGCGAGAACAAGGCGGCTGTCCATACTATTGTCACTTTCTTCTCTTGTCGAATCTTGGAGAGTTCGGTTTCCTCATAACAGCCCTTCAGATGAGGGCGCAAGTTGATACATTGTTGCAATTCTCGTTCACTCATGGAGCTTCGGCAAAAACAATTAGGGCAGTCTTCTTCTTGGCTCCAAATACCGAATCGCGAACCACTGGGCTCCGAAGAGAAGAGTCAGGATGCAGAGAACCACTGCGTCCTGAATGCCAACGTTCTGTCCTATAGCGGCAATCAGGAAGCCGCAAAACATCATAATCGCTGCATACTTTGTCAGAGCAACGTACAGGGGCCGTGACTTCAGCCATGTCAACACCAGCAGGTAGAAACTCAAACAACTGTACCCCGCTAAAACTGAACCATAGTAACCAGTTAAGGGGCCAGTCTCTGTAAGAACAATTCCAAGTCCGAGGAGCAAGAGCGAAGCCAGCCAATGAAGGACAAAGAAGAGAATTTGTAGCGCCATATATCTTATACTCTTGGTGCAAGTAGAAAACGAAGAAGGACAAAGCTGATGTCGTGTCGTTCACCGGAGCCTATAGGTTTCGAGTCTTACGCTTACTCGCCCAATATCCTCCTAACAAAGCTGATGGTACGACGAGGCACACGCTAATAAAGGCGCTCCAGCTCCACGTTACCGGGTCTCCGAGAAAGAGAGTCTGGACAATAACTAATGTAACCAGCAGGAGAAGCCCGACTATCAGTGCGGAATCTAAATCTAGAGGGTGCTGTCGACTTGTGACGATAGAGCCGCTCACCAAGGCAGGAAAAACACCGTGCAAAGCCGTTACGAGTTGGGTGCTCAGGTGAAACCAATACTTTTGACTCGCTAGCGCATTACGGATCTGATCGGGAGTCATTGTCTGCCCTCTGGGTGGAATTTGTGGAGAGAGAACAGCCCAAGAGATGCAAAAAGATAATACAAAAAACGAGGTGAAGTCGAGCAGAACACCTGCTAGCCATCCAGCCCACAAAGGGATTCTGTAAACAATGTTGTTCTTCTCTTCCGGGGAATTCATTGGCAGGGATGGAAATGTCGGTCTCGCTTGGTTGCTAGAAGTAACCGGGGCGCCCCTGAAGCTCATCGCCCCTCCTAACCCAGCGAATAGCAAGGGGACAAGCCACCCAACTGCTATCGTTCTTCCTTGTGAAGAGTTTCCGAGCGCTGTCCCAAGGACCAGCGTCGTAAGGGGGCAGCAAAATCCAGCCAGAACAGCATGAAGTAATTTTTTCCTGCTTGTTATGAGGGCCGTCAGATAACCTCCAATTAGACTAGGGGTCCCAAACATGCCGGTGAAGAACATTCCTGCAAGGGCGATTATGCTGTACTTGACGCCAAGGGAGAGCAATGAAGACTGACATAGGTGCTCAACTGTCTAAAATGCAGAGTTCATTTTTTGTTTTCTGTGTTTCTACAATCGCTTTCATTATTGCTGTCAATTTCGTTGTAGGTTTGACAGGCATCTATGAACTTCTGGGCTGGTTTATAAAATCCACAGAAAGTGAAGAGATGAGAACAACCAAATATGTCTTCATAGGAAACTTTTCCCCACACCCAGAGAATGATGCGACCTTCCTCAATATCCAACATGTCTTGGTGGGTAACAGAGCGGCTTGGGAATTCCGTTTTGATAGGCATTTGAGCGTTGGGATAAAGAATGGTCACGCTTCCTTCATGGGGCAGGATGCCGGGAAGAGTCTGATATTCTGGAATAAATCCATCTTCACGGGGAGCTGCTTTAGCTCGCACATTAAATTTGACCTTTGTGGCTGGGGTTTTCCCAGAATTTTGAACGGGAATAGTAATTGTCGGCAGCTCTCCCTCGTTCAGGCTCAATTGCATCAGGCCAGAAATCCCAATCCAGGCACGCTGATCCAGTCGAACATTCTCAGCGTTCAGCCTATTAGCTTTATCCGCCACTACCCACAGTCTATTGGTGATTATCGTATAACAGAGCAACACCCCCAACGTCAGAACTTCGACGATGAATCTTGTGATGTCCAGACAGTTGTTCTTTTTGCGGCGTCCCTGATGCTTATGGGAATAGGATGGTGGTTGATTTGGTACGGACGGAACTGGCCCTGGCAGGCCCTGGGCAGGGTTCTTGTCGGGTTCCCCTTCCTCTTGGCTACCCTGGGATATTTTTAAAGACTCTTGTTTCTCGCTCGCTGGTAAGGGTCGCCTAGTTTCTGCCATTATCGTGACACTATTATTAGTCGTTTCACTTTTAGGAACGCTCCTATCAATTCACAAAGAGTTCGGGAGGTGCAAGCCGGAGTTCACTAACAAAGCGGGCATAGCCTTCCATGTGGGAAAGGATCATGATTTTTTTGCCTGCCGAGAATTGCAGGGTGAGGCGGGAGGCATAAGCTATTCCTCCCAGCCTTACGGCTTTCAACGCCCTCTCCTCCTCAACGCTGACACGGCTGCGTTCGATAAACACGAACTCTTTACTCTCTCTGAACCAGGCTATACTTTTGTACAAAGTTGTTTCAAAAAACCAGACCCAGACTCCCAATACTATGAATATGACTGTTACTGCCGCAGCTATGCGATTCGTATGCAAGTCAAAACCGTAGAGGAGTGTCTAGAAGGAAACTAACGTCGCCCACATGAAAGCAAGAAGGAAGTAGGAGAAGCGAGGTTGAACGACAAGCACTTGAGTGTCTTCCATAACATTCACATCTACAAAAACAAAGACGAGTAACGATTTTACTTTAGCTCTTCCTTGGCCATGACCCGCTGCTTCAGCTCTTGATCAACAAAATCTTTATAGTGAGCGGAAATCTGATAGGTTTTTTGTTTCTGAGAAGATGCTTTGTCTCTCAAGTTGACAACCAAAGTCACTGGCGGGTTCTCCTCCCACCGATAAGCTGCTATGGAGCTCCAGCGAATGAGGGAATAGTTGTGTCGTATGCCATTTTCTCTCATCTCTATCGAGCTACCCAGAAAAATGAGAATCCAAAATGCACACCACACTATTATCGCCATAACATCCTGTATCGTATTGATCGGATAAGAGTAGCGGTAGATAAACATTGCTGAGACAATGCCAGAGAGTAGAGGGATCAGCCAATCACGATCAAGAATGAACACTAATCGACCAGCTTGTTTCCGTTGCCAGAGAATTCCCCCTAACAGCCCGAGTATGAGTACAAGAACAATTGAACTTTCCAAAATATCACGAGTACTCATACTTCTCATTCTCTTCTGAGACAGACGACAAAACTACCGACTTCCTCGTGCGAACTTTTGAATCTCACATTTAGTACTGTGCCGCTTTGTCTTGATATTATATACATATCGTACTACTTGCCTCAAGGACAATTACGATTACATAGCTCAAATCCTAATATCTGACAGCATATTATAAATCCTCTAGGATCAGTTTCAGAAACCACCATAACAGTTACCCCAATGATCGCGCAAAGAAGCCCTGGACCTCCATTCTTACACCATGCACAGCCTAGTCGCGGCAAAGGCACCCATCCGATGCGGAGGAGCCCCAGGGGATCAGTAAAGTTTTGCGGGCTATTCCCTACGTATTCATAAAGATTAGGATCTTCACTCTGAAAACCAATCGGGTCCTCACTGACAAACCGCTGCAAGGCAGGCTGATAATACCGCGCGCGGTAGTAGTACAATCCCGTACCGTCGTTTTCCCGCCGGGTGTATTGGAAGGCGTTGGTGGAAGTGGCTCCGATAAAGGTCATCTTCCCAAACGGTTCGTAGGTGTACTGTGTCGAGGCTGTTGCGCCATTCATAAGGGCGAGCGTAGAGCCCAGCCCATCAGTGAAAAACGCCCGAGTGCCTGCTGCATCCGTACGCGTGAACACTTCGTCGATGCTTAGCCCCGTGAGTAAATTGGCGACAGGCGTGCTCCCATTCAACTCCTGAACGACATTCAGGCCGTCGTAAAGAAACGCTGTAGTCGTACCGTTGATCGTCTTCTGCTTGCGGCGGCCCAGTCCGTCATATTGAAAACTGGCGGTGAGGCCCGGCCCACTAAGACTCACCAGCTGATTGCGCGCATTCCAGGTATACGTCGTTGTTCCTGACGGATCGGTGAGTGTGGCCAGATTCCCATTAGCGTCATACGTGGCGCTTTTGTTGCCGAGGGTCAACTGCTCGTTGGCGGCATCGTAGGTGGCGGTGCTCAGCGCCTGGGGCAGCCCCGTCCGAGCATAGGAACCGCCTGTGGCGATGCGTCTGCCGGCTTTGTCATAGTTGTACGTGAGTTCTCCCAGATGAAGGGTAGTAAATGGATACGTCCCTTGGTCGTAGGAGATCCCAGTTAGCTGCCTCGCTGCATCATAACTATATGTTTCCGTGGTGCCATTAGGCAACGATACGTTCGTGCGCTGCCCGGCGGTATCATAGACCAAGGTTGTGGTCGCAGAGCCTTGAGCGATCTGGGTGAGCCGATTGGCATCGTCATAGATATAGTTGACGGTAGGCTGCCCAGCGATCGTCATACTGCTCCGACGGTTGGCATGATCATAGGTGTAGGTCACCGCGCCCTGGGGAGTAGTCTCCGAGAGCAAGTTGTTCATGCCGTCATACGTGCGGGTAATCGTGCCGCTAAGCGAATCAACGAGTTGTGTGAGGCGGTTCCCAGCATCGTAGGTGTAGGTGATGGTCGATTGATCAGCATACGTCACCTGCGTGCGGCGGTTGAGGCCGTCGTAGGTCGTGGTAGTGATTTGCCCCTTACGATCCGTCATCTGGGTCACATTGGTCAGGCCATCGTACTGGAAACTCTCCTGGCGCAGGAGGGGATCTTGCCGTGTGGCAATGCGATTTCTGGTATTGTAGGTATACTGCGTTACTCCACTACGCGCATCGGTGAGGCTGAGCATGTTGCCATTTGCATCGTAAGCCTGTGTCGTGACGCCGTTGATGGGATCGGTGGTCTGCATCATGCGATCTAAGGCGTCGTACTTCCAGTGGGTGCGTAGACCGGGGGGAGTAGTGAGGCTGACCTGTCGCCCCACACTGTCAGTGAATCCAGTCGTGGTATTGCCCAGTGGATCAGTGCTCGTTGCCAGGTCACCGAAGCTGTAGGTGAGTTGAGTGGTGTTATTTAACGGATTAGTAACAGAGAGCGGTTGCCCAGCGGAGTTGTACGTAATCAAGTATTGCTGGTTCAACGGGTTCGTTACACTTATCTGGTTTCCTTTACTATCATAGGCGATAGTAGTCGTATGATTCAAATGATCAGTGGCACTGGCTACCCGATTAAATGTCGGCTCATAGGTGTAGGTGGTCGTCATCGCGTTAGAGGTGCCTGCCAGATGAGTGATGTTCGTGCGATTGCCCATCGTGTCATAAGTGTAATCCGTGCGGCGGTTGAGAGCGTCAGTGACGGACGTGATGAAGTTCGTCCCGGTTTGTCTGATGTACGTCGTCACTTGTTGTTCGGGCAAACCGAGCGCGCGGGTGTCGGTGAGAATGTAGCCACTGCTGTTGAATGTGACGCGCCGCCCGATATTTCTGGGATTGGTGACATCGACTTGAGTGACCTTCCCATTGCCATCCAGGGTATAGGAGAATTGGTAGACAGCCCCGTCGGCTAAGGTCTCGCGGGTGACTTTGCCAGTGCTGTCATATTGCAACGTGTAGACAATGTTGCCGCGCGGGTCTTTTTTGGTGAGGACGCGATTCGAGGCGTCATAGGTGTATTCGGTCACCCCGCCGCCGGCGTCGGTCACTTTCCACAAGCGCCCGCCGGTATCATAGGTGTAATTCACGGTACGCCCGATGCTGTCTCGGGCTTGGGTAATGCGATTGCTCGTGTCGTAGGTGAAGGAGATCCAGCGTCCGTTGGGCGAGGTCCCTGAAGCAGCCTGGGTCACATTGCCCTGTGAATCTCGCGTGATCGTAACGATGTTGCCGTTGCGATCGACGATTTTGATCAGCCCCCCCTGTCCGGGTCGGGTGGCGTTAAAGCCGTCTTTGAAGGCATACAGGGTGCCATCTTTGAGCGTGAGGTCCCACCCGTAGGCGCTATTCCAGGTAATCCTCGCCTTATAGAAGCGCGTCCCCGTCGCGGTGTGTTCATATACAGCGCTGACATTGTCCGTGCCAGGCGAGATGCGATCAAAATGAATTCGTCCGCCGTCGGGTAAGATGAGATCAATATAGGTGTAGGGGTTCGTCGAACCGACAAAAAACCAATCATAGGAATGACTTGCCCCGAGCCCAAAAGCGCGGGAAATCGTATCACGCGGGCGATAAGTGCGGGTCAATGTCAAGGGGATCACATCAGACAACGTTAAGTCGGTCACAGTTTCAACTTTGAGTCCCGTGAAGAGGTTGATCGGGTTACCCTCGTTGTTCGCGTCACAACACTCCAGCTTGGCATCGCAGGGTGGGGGCCCATCTATGGGTGCCAAGCCCGAGGGAGCCACCATCGCTCCCATAAACTCATAGATCCCCACTCCGGGATCAGGAATGACCTGCTGGCCATCATCGCTGACACTACCTTGCCCATAGATTTCCCAGCCGTCACCGTCTGGCTCATAGCGCCAGAAATTGAACCGGGCGCCGAGGACTTCGTGATGATAATTGGGATACACGATCCGCGCCTTGGCTCCATCGAGTAACTCCGCGCTACCAGGCTGCACGGTGAAGTAAATGGGCACCGGCACGTTGGCTGGCAAAGGGAACGGCGTCCGATCTAAGGAGATCGGGGTGATGCTCACTTCTGTAACCGAGTTGCCGTCATAATCTTGGAGCGTGGCGCCCGGGGGAATATGGACTTCCAACCCCGGAATGTGGGGGGTCGTGACGACCATCTCTGTTGTGGTGGGGGAAGGAATCTGTACGGCGTGGCCCTTGTCGAGGCGCGGCAGCCAACTAGTGAAAGGTAGGACATTAGTCTGTCCCGCCGTGATCTCCACCTGGGTTGCAAACAAGCCATAGCTTTGGTTCCCTGGCCCAAGATTGCGTCCATCGATCACCAGCACTTGTTTCCCTGTGGGCAGATCAGTTAGGAGAAATTGCCCGTTGTCATCCGTCTGTGCGTAATGACCACCAATCCGCAGAATGACCCCAGCTAATGGCCGACTTCCGAGCGAGAATACTTGCCCCGCAAGCGCAGTGACCCCAGGATCAGCCTGCAAGGATGGTAATGACTTTTCAGGCGGATCGGCGCGGTGTGCGTTCCAATCTCCCTGACGGTTGTGCGCATAGGGAATCCAGTCCTCACTGTCTCGCTCGCTCTTGTCAGGTGAAGCGGTGTGAGTCGTAGCACTTTGCTTTTGTGAGGTATCAGCAGCTCCTTGGGCTGTATGTAAGGGGATAGAGTTCTGTGATGCTGTCGTAAAATGGAGCGTGGTGAAGGGTAAGACATGCCCCGCTTCATCAAGCGGACCTTGGACGGAGAGGGTGTAAGCAGTGTTGGGCTGTAAGCCAGGTTGCGGCAGGACAAACGCCAGCATGCCACCTTCGGCCGCGACGACGGTGGTTTCCTGGACCGCGCCATTCTCCTGTAAGCGGAGCGTGTGGGCAGTGACGGTCTCCACCTGCATCGGGACGGAGAACCGCAAGGCAATGAGACTATCGAGGGGCGCATCGGTCGCGCCGTCCGTGGGAACAGAAGCGACGATCTGAGGACCCACCCCCTCACTGGTCACGGTGGTGCGGGTCGTATGGAGGGGGGTCCAGTTTTGCGTAACGGGGTCGAACCATTCCCCACTATTGATTCCGCTGCCAGTGGTATTTTGTCCTCCCCACAGCAATACTTCCCCGGTTGCTAAGAGGACTGCAGTGTGATTACGGCGCGCTGTCGTCATTGGATGTTGGACTGAATTCACGCCTTGCGGTTGGGGACTCCACACTTCGGCAGTATTCAGCACTTCGCCGGTCGTGGATATACCGCCAGCAATGAACACCGACCCATCGGTCAGCACGGTGGCCGTGTGGTATGCGCGGGGCGTCAACCCTGGGGTTGGCAGAAGGGTAAAAGTCTGCTGAGTCGGAGAAAAAATCTCGGCGTCCTCGACAATCCGTTCATCACTTCCGATCCCGCCGAAGATCAGCACGTTGCCATCGGGCAACGCCGTCGCGCTATGTCCCGTGCGGGTGCGCAGAAGAGGCTCCAGGAGCGTCATCGTCTCACTGTGCGGGTCCCACAGACTAGCGCGCGCCTGCGGCCCGGTCGGACCTTCACCGCCGATGAGCAGCCACCGACCGTCGGGGAGGAGCGTCATGCTCTGTCCCAGGCGAGCAAGGAGAGGGCTCGAGTGCTGGTTAGTTTCTGCCGCTGCTGCATGGGCAACAAAAGACAGCAACAAAGAGGGAGGTACTACGGTCTGTACCACAACGGTCAAGAGTAAGCATAACGCGACGTTCGTTTTCATCGGTGTACTCTCCACAGGTGCGTAGGGGCAATTACGGGCTGGTAAGGCTCAAGGTGACGTTCCCCATCAAGCTCCAGAAAGGATTGACGACCACCGCATACGTCCCCGCGGCTGACAAGGTGACGCCAGTGAGAGCCCCGTTGTTATTTCCGCATAGGTTGACGCCGCTTAATTCCGTGTTATCGGGCTTGAAGAGCGAGAACCGGATCGTGGAGCAGCCTCCCGTAAAGGTCGAATTTGTGAGCTGCGCGCTGACCACCTGTCCAGCGGCGCCGTTGAAGGTGAACCGGGCGTTCTGGCCGGGAGTGCTCAGGGTTACCGGAACGGAAGGGCCGCCCGGGGTGATACTGCCGGTGACATCGACATCAGTGTAGAGGGTGATGGAGAACTGTCCGGTCAAGGTCCAGTAGGGATTGCCGACTATCGTGTACGTTCCCGTCGTGGGCAAGATGACCGCGTCCAAAAAGGCGTCGTTACCCCCGCAGGTGTCATAGCCACTCAACTCGGTGTTGTCAGGTTTGAAGATCGAGAGACGTAGCGTGGAACACCCGCCGGTGAAGGTGGAGTTCGTGAGCCACGCACTGACCTTCTGTCCCGCCGTGCCGTTGAAGGTCAGCCGGGCGTTCTGGCCAGGGGTGCTCAGGGTCACTGGGACAGAGGGACCGCCGGGGGTGATACTGCCCGTAACATCGACGACAGTGTAGAGAGTGACGGTCGCTGAACCAGTGTAGGAGCTGAGCGGGTCGAGCACCAAGGTGTAGGTCCCGGCTACTGGTAACGTGACCGGCTCCAGGAACGTTGTGCCGTTGGCGCAGGTATCAATAGCCGCAAAGGTAGAGCCGTCGGGCTTGAGCAGCGTGAGAGTCGCTCGCCCCGTCCCACAGCCGCTAAGGGTAGTGGGATTAAGCCAGGCGCTGACTTTCTGATTCACACTGCCCGAGAAAGTCAACAGGGCGCGCTGCCCAGGAGTTCCCAGGGTCGCAGACACCCCTGCCCCGCCTGGGGTAATACTGCCCGTCACATCACTCACGGTGTAGAGGGTGACGGTCGCTGAGCCGGTGTAAAAGCTGAGCGGATTGAGCACCAAGGTGTAGGTCCCGGCTACTGGTAATGTGACTGGCTCTAGAAATGTCGTGCCGGTGGTGCAGGTATCAATGGCTGTCAAACTCGTCCCATCAGGTTTCAGTAGGGCGAGAGTCGCTCGCCCCGTCCCACAGCCGCTAAGGGTAGTGGGATTAAGCCAGGCGCTGACTTTCTGATTCACACTGCCCGAGAAGGTCAGAAGCGCTCGTTGCCCTGGGGTCCCCAAGGTAACCGCTACTCCAGCCCCTCCCGCTGTGATACTGCCCGTCACATTGATGACGTTGTAAAGAGTGACGGTTGCTTGGCCAGTCGTATAACCCAGCACTGCCACGGTGTACGTGCCAGTGGTCGGCAAAGACACCGCATCGATAAACGCATCATTACTCCCGCAGGCGTCAGAGCCACTTAACTCGGTGTTATCGGGCGTGTAGATCGACAACCGTAGACTGTTACAGCCGCCGCTGAAGGTGGAGTTCTTGAGCCAAGCGCTGACTTTCTGCCCCGCCGTGCCATCGAAGAGCAGCAGCCCCATTTTGTTAGCGGTATTGATCGTGACCGTTTGACTGCTCCCGCCCGCAACAATTCGGCCGGTAGCAACCACATCAGTGGTCGGGTGGGACGGAGGAGGAATGAAGAAATCTCCGCTACTGATGGCCTGTCCGAGCGGAGTCGCGACCGCAATCTTGCCCGAGCCAGTAGCGGTCGGGACAGTTGTGCCGATTGACGTGGACGTCGCACTGGTGGTGGTGGTGAAATGAGAATTGAATGTGACCTTGTCGTTTGCCAGGGTAGGATCAAAGTTCGTCCCACTAATGGTCACAGCTGTCCCTGGGATGCCGATCGTCGGCGTAAAACTCGTGATCGTTGGCGCACCTAGTACCCCGCTCGTCGTCACGGTGAAAGGCGCGCCAGTCGTGGCGGAAGTGGAGCTTACGGTGACTGAAATCGGTCCAGTGGTCGCGCCAGTTGGAACGGTCACTACCAGTTGAGTGATGGTGGCGGAGGTGACGGTTGCTGTTGTGCCATTGAACTTGACCGTGTTTTGATTGGCGGTGGCGCTAAACCCCGTGCCGGAGATGGTGACTGTGGTCCCGACCGGCCCGCTCTTGGGCATGAAGTTGAGAATGGAGAGAATGCTCGCCGATTGGTTGGTGATGCCCAACAGGTTGCCCACAGCATCGTATTGATAGATAGCTGCCTGGCCTGCTGTCCCATCGACCACGGCAAGCAGTCGCCCGAGATCATCATACACATAGCTCACTGACCCCGCCTGTGCGACAGAGTCCCACGGGAGCCCTGAGACTAAGAGCCCCGCGCCCAAAACCGTCACATTGAACCAGATGCGAAGGACAAGTGACAGCCGATGCTGCCAACAACGAATGGACGAAGCGCGCAGTCGCATAAGCATGCGAACCCCTCGCCAGGCGGAGCCCAGCAGTGAAAGAGACTTGGTGGACCGTTCCTTGCCTGTGTACCCTGTAGCTCGCTCCCTGAGAGCCCACGCTAGAGCGACACCGGATCGAGAGACTTATGACATAAACTATAACTGTATGTCAATAACCGTACAATTATTCATGAAGAATAATGAAACATTTTTCGGAAGTATTACACGAATACAGAAAAATAATTTTGTTACACAGTTGACTTCTGCATTGTGCGCGTCCCGCGCGAGAAGATCGCTAATCCTAAGGCAGCGCACCCGCTGCCGCACACGTACATCACCGGGAAGCCGAATCTGGTAGCAATTGCTCCCATCAATATGCCGCCCAATCCCATGCCGAGATCAAGTCCTTGACTGAAGGTGCTCATCCCCAGTCCTCGTCGGTCTGGAGCCAGCAGGTCGATAGTGAAAGCGCTCAACCCCGGTTGGGCGAACCCGATTCCCAAACCGTACAAACTTACCGCGATATACAGGAAGAATGGGCTCGGCGCCCAGGCGAAGAGAATATAGGCGGCAATGATGCAACAAAGTCCCGGGACGATCACGGCGGAGCGACTGAAGCGGTCACTGATGCTGCCCCCAAAGACCCGGGTGCTGATCAGTGCGACTGCGTAAGCCGAGTAGAGGAATCCAGCGTTGCCCATGCCTAGCGAGCGAGCATAGAGCGGTAGAAAAGTTGTGTACGATGTAAATGGAAGGTACATGAAAAACTGGACGGCGGTTGGGAGCAATGCTTCGCGCGCATAGAGTGGGCGTCGCGTCATGGTCGGCACTGGCTCGTGTACTTCGCGCATGCCGCGGCTTAAGGCGCTTGCCAGGAAAGCGAATCCGGAGGCAGTGAGGAACAAGAGAGCAAAATTATCTGACCAGGAATTCATCTTAGCAAGTCCGGGCAGAGTCCGGACTAACCACTCTTCGACAGGGTGAAGCGCTTCACTGCTCATCAGGCTGAGCGCAAAAGGCGGAACAATCCCCATGGCGAGCGAGCTGACTAATCCCCAGTAGCTGCTGGCTTCACCGCGTCGCGCCGGCGGGGCGATGTCTGCCAGATAAGCGCCGGAGGCCGTGCCGAAACATCCGAGCGCCGCGCCGTAGATTACTCGTAGGAAAAATAAAAATCCGAGACTCAACGCCCATACATGCAGCACCGCGCCGCAAGCGAAGAGCGCTATCGCAGCGCTCATGAGCAGCACCCGACCGTGGTGATCGACCCAGCGCCCGGCCAGCGGTTTGATTAAGAATGAGACGAGGCTGGAAATACCGATCAGTAAGCCGACATCAGTTTCGCGCCCGCCCAGATGTTTAATGAAAAACGGCAGGGTGGGAAAGAAAAAGAAGAAGCTGAAAAAATACGCTAACGTGACCAAACATAAGAGAATGAAATCTCGGGTGAAGAGGGGAGGGTGGTGATCCGCCGTCATCCGTTTTTCTACTCCGTTTCCCGATTTGTTCGCCCTATAGAAAAATGCACGGACGCATCATAAGCAGGACGTGGCTGACGGTCGAGAGCCTTTGTTGAACGGCGCAGTGGTAAACTGCAGCTCGCTATGCTCTAATTTGCGTTCAGGAGGGAGCTATGGACCCGTTAGCACTAAAAGATAAAACTGCGATTGTTGGTGTTGGTCACACTGAGTATTCGCGCGATTCTGGTCGCAGCGAAATGAGTCTGGCGGTTGAAGCCATCCGCAACGCGATTGCTGACGCTGGGCTGAAGCCGAGCGACATTGACGGCATCGCCAAGTATACGATGGATAATAATAGTGAAATCGATATCGCCTCAAACCTTGGTATTCCGGCGTTACGCTTCTTCGGCGAGGTTGGCTATGGGGGGGGCGGCGGACCAGTCGGGTCCGTGATGCTCGGAGCGATGGCGGTGGCGACCGGTATGGCGAATTGTGTTGTTGCGTTCCGCGCCATGAATGAACGATCCGGACGCGGAACTCCACGGTATGGACAAGCCGCAGTGCGAAAAGGGGCGTCTGGCGCGTCGGCGTATCATGAGCCGTTCGGCCTCTTTAGCCCTGCTCAAATGGTGGCGCTGGCCGCACGACGGCACATGCACCTCTATGGTACAAAGAGTGAACACTTTGGCGCTATCGCGGTGGCGTGTCGCACCCATGCCCAAAATAACCCCAATGCGGTCATGCGTGACCGCCCCATTACGATCGAGGACCACCAAAATTCGCGCATGATTGCCGACCCGCTGCATCTGCTCGATTGCTGCTTGGAAACCGATGGCGGAGCTGCGGTTGTCATTACCTCGGCGGAGCGGGCGCGCGATCTCAAGCATAAACCTGCCTACATTATGGGCGGGGCATTCGGCGCTGGCGAGTGGAACATCCATCGAGTAGTGAAAAACGTGCAGGCTCCGGAGACCGAATCCACGGTCATCAGCAAAGTCCTTTTCGAGCGTGCTGGGGTCACGCATAAGGATATTGATGTCTGCTTCCTCTACGATCATTTCACGCCGCTGGTCCTTTTTGCTTTCGAGGAACTCGGGTTCTGTCAACGCGGCGAAGGTGGTCCTTTTGTCTCGGACGGAAAACTGCTGCAGCAAAGCGGGTCGCTGCCCTTCAACACCAGCGGGGGCAATCTCTCAGAAGGCTACATTCACGGGATGGAGAATACGATTGAAGCCGTGCGCCAGCTGCGGGGGCAAGCGATCAATCAAGTGAAAGACGCGGAGATCGCTTTCATTGCGTCTGGTAATGGCGTGCCGAATACTGCTATGATTTTACATAATTAAAGGCTTAAGAACCTATCCAAATAACTTTCAATCTTGCTGCTCCCAGTGTTTACTGTCTAAATCCCCCGCTCGGCTACGCCTTCACCGCCCCCTTTGCCAAAGGGGGCCGCCAGCCGCGGCTGGCGGGGGGATTTTTGCCCTTGGATAAGTCCTGAGAGGATTTTTCAGATAATTACTAATGTAGAATTCAAACCAAAGGGCCTCTACTGACAACCCACTGCTACAAAGTTGTCAAAAAAGACAATCATCGAGAATGCAGACAAACGGAAGTCTTTACCCTACAGCCTTAGGCCTCTAATATCCCAGCGCCTTCATTTGTTCATGGGTCATGCCGAAATGATGGCCGACTTCGTGGATCACAACACGCCGCACGAGGTCGCTGATCTCACGAGGACGTAGGCACGCGCGTACGATCGGCTGATAGTAGATCTCGATCTTGTCAGGAAACTCAGCGAGTGGCGCAAAGACTGAACGCCACGGCCTGGGAATTCCACGATAGAGACCAAACAGTTCGTTAGGATTGGTCATGCCCTGTTCTTGTAGGGCTTCGGGCGAAGGCTGATCTTCGATCGTTACGGCGACGTTATCCAGCTTCTCGACAATCTCTTCCGGCAACGTATCCAGCGCTCGCACCACGAGACGTGCGAATTCTTCAAGGCTGGTCGACTGACCAGCGTCCTGTTTGGGGGTCGTATGTAGACAAGGCAACACGGTGCGTGGCGTGGAACGAGGGCGGAGGAGTCTTTTGCGACGGATCTGTGTTGTTCTCGACATAGCTATCCTCCTCGCTCACTCTAACACACTTCTTACAAGAGAAGAAACGTGCTTGTTCTCGCCTCATCCGGAAGAGAGCGAGGGCTCCTTTTCTTCATACCCCGCACAATGGACAACCGGAAGACGTGGATATTTTGCATACCGTTCGTCCGTTGCCGCACGTTGACAATAAAAAAAACGAGAGCCTTTGCCGCTGACCAATTCTCGCACGTGATGGCATTTCTCGCAGAGACCGACGGGCGTCTTCTGTGGCGTTGCATCGCTCATGTAGCCTCTCTATAAGAACCTGAGACACAAGGAAAGCTCGGAGGAGTTGAAAAAGGAGTTGGTATGACGCTGACCAGCGAGGATGTCAAGCAGAAAGCGCGTGAGCTTGGCGCGGACGCCGTTGGCATTGCCAGCGCTGCGGTGTTAAACGCGCATCCACCAGATCCGCAGTTCCCGCAGACGCCGGAGCGTATTTCTCCTGAGATCAACAGTATTGTCGCGATTGTGAAACGTATTCCTGCTGGCGCTTTTCGCACGAAGCGACTGGAGTGTGTGCAGTATATGGATCAGCTCGTCTTGCGCCAGATGGACAAGGTCTGCATGCGGGTTGCTCAATTTCTTGAGGACGAAGGCTCCTGCGCGTTTCCGTTGGCCTCGCAGGAAACCAAGTGGGAGTTCAAGCGGGCTAGCTACGGGTATCTCTCGGGACGCCACGTTGCCGTCGAAGCTGGTTTGGGAACCTTGGGTTTAGAGGTCAATTTTCTTTCCCCAGAATTTGGACCACGCTGTTATACTACTGCCGTCTTAACCACAGCCCAGCTTGAGCCGGATCAAAAACTCACGCGCCAGGTATGCATCGGGGAGACGTGTAGCCGTTGCCTCTATTCGTGTCCGGCGGATGCCGTGTTGCAGTGGGGCATCGATAAACGTGCGTGTGCACAGTTTGCGCAAGAATTTGGTTACGGTGTCATGCTGTCGCATTTGCAAAAGTTCATCCAGGCCCGAGATGCAGAGGCGCAGATGCGGGCGCTCTGCAACCCACAAGCCTACGCGGTATGGCAAGGACTGTTGCGCGTCGTGGGCGCTTTCGGAGATTGTCCACGCTGCCTAGAGGTTTGTCCGGTCGGCGACGATTACGTGCGGTGGCTCTCTGATGGACAACGAGAGATTCCCGAGAAAAATGATCAGAAAGTTGCGCTGGCCAAGCAGATGGCGGCTGATCGTAAATCGGGGAAAACGCTTCCCGGTCTTTCGCCGTGGAATATTCGTTGGGTAGGAGAAGAGGGCTACGTGCCGCCAAAGAAACGCGAGCGAGCAGTCGTCAACATTCAGTCGTCAACCAAACAGGACGTGTGAATATGGAATTGACCTCTGCGCTTGTCAAAGCCAAAGCCAAAGAATTTGGCGCGGACTTAGTTGGCATTGCCAGTGGCGCAGTGCTCGATGCCCATCCGCCGGATCCGAAACATCCGCAGACCCCAGCTCTTGTCAGCCAGCAAGATGGGAAAAGTGTCATTGTTTTGGCTAAGCGCCATTTGACGGGGACGGCGCGACTCAAAGATTGGAATGAACGTCATAAGCAATACGCGGCGGAGTTGGCGCTGTCGCAGCTTGAGGATGCTTCACTCAAGCTTGTGTATTTTCTTGAAGATGAAGCCGGGTATCCGGCGCTGATCATTCCCCCCGTGCATACCGACGCCGCGAGGAATTATGGGGCCTACATGGAAGGCGGCACGTATGGAGCCCTATCGCTTGTCCATGCCGCCGTGGAGGCTGGGTTAGGGACTCTGGGCCTGAATCTCATGTTACTTACGCCAGAATATGGGCCGCGTGTGATTTTAACTGCAGTGTTGACCTCGGCGGAACTGGAGCCGGATCCGCGCCTGACGCAACCGCTGTGTCTCGGTGAAGGCTGTGGTCGGTGTCTGCTGGCTTGTCCGGGCGACGCCATTCTGCAGTGGGGGTTGGATAAGAAAAAATGCGCCCCCTACGCTTCTCCTTATGGGTTTTCCAAGGTTGTGGAGCATGTTGAAAATGTCATACGGGCAGAGAGCACGGCGCAACAAATTGAGTTGCTGCGCAGCGGCAATTCTTTCAATATCTGGCAGACAATCTTACGAGGAGTAGGCGCCTATACTGGCTGCACTCGCTGTGAAGATGTGTGTCCGGTGGGCCGCGATTACGTCCACATTCAAGACGCGCAACGAGACATTCCCGAAGCGACGCCGGAAAAAGCCGCGCGACTTGCCGAGATGCAACGACAGCGAGCGGACGGAGAAACAAGCGAGGGGTTTGAGTATTCACGGCGGTGGATCGGCGATCAGGGGACTGAGTAGAAAGTCCCGGCTCTCAACTCATATCATAACTAATCTTAGGTTCCTGTATGAAATTTCGCGCAATCACTCTCCAACTTGACGATATCAACGAAGTCGCCCGCCTGGCGCGGATGGCCGAGGACGCCCGTTTTGGGTTGGTGTGGGGTATCGACACGCCGCGTTCGAATGCGTTCGTGCAAATGGCCGCAATGGCGGCGAATACGAAGAGCATTCAAATTGGTTCCGGTATTGCCCGGGCGTTCGTGCGGGGCCCGCTACAAACCGCGACGGCGGCGGTTGACCTTGACCGCCTTTCCCATGGCCGCATGCTGCTCGGTCTGGGAAGCGGCACCCGTAAACAAAATCTCTACGAAACGGGAATGTCATTTGATCACCCCGCCTCACAAATCAAAGAACTCATCCAGATCATTCGTCAGGTGTGGGCGTTAAACGGGGAAGGGGATCTCGACTTTCAAGGGAAGTTCTATCGTTTAAATTGCCGTGGGTTTACGTTGACAAAACCGCTGCGACAGAACCTGCCGATTTATATGGCGGCGGTCAATCCCGTTATGTTACGTGTTGCTGGAGAAATGGCCGACGGCTTGGCCGGACACCCATGCTACTCCGCGCGATACATGAAGGAAGTGGGAATTCCACAATTGGCGGTTGGTTGGCAACGCGCGGCAAAGCGTCGCGAAGACTTTCAGATCACCAGCTGGCTGATCACTAATATCGCCAAAGACCGCAAGCAGGCGCGACGTGAAGCGGCATATCAGATCGGCTTCTACATGTCGACACGTTCCTACGGCGGCATAATGGACTTCCATGGCTGGCAAAAAGAGAAAGAAGCGATCCGGGTCGCGTTCTTCGAGAAACGGGACATGGAGGCCGTTGCCGATGCGGTGTCTGATGAAATGATCGATGCCCTGGCGCTTGCCGGCACGCCGGACGATTGTCGAAAGCAACTCGAACGCTATGCGGACATATTGGATTTCCCGACCTTATATACTGCTGGCGTCGGACCAGCGCGGACCGTGCCGCAAGAGCGTGTACACGAGAATTTACAGACGATTATTGAGACGTTCGCTCAATAAAGAGGCGTGAGGTCGCAGGCTTGAGGAGAAGATAACCTGTAGACTTTGTGTCCTTGCTGATTGGTGAGGCATTATAAGAGAGCAGCATGAGGGAGCATGTCAATGGCGCTAGATAGCGAAATCCCTGAGCAACTCAACATAACCGCTTATCTTGCTGACCGACAGGTTGCGCTCGGTCGTGGAGAGCAGGTCGCCTATCAAACGGATGATGGGCCAATCTCCTACACTGCGCTTGCCGTGTTACAGAATCGCTATGGAAACTTGCTTGCTGCAGGCGGCGTTGAGATCGAGAATCGCGTCGCATTAGCGCTGTATGATTCGCAAGATCTCGTGGCCGCGTTCCTGGGCTCCATGAAAATTGGCGCTGTGCCGCTGATTCTCAACCCTTTCGCTCCCGTGGATCTGTATGTGTACTTCCTAAACGACAGCAGGGCAAAAACGCTGCTTGTCGAAGAAGCGATATGGCGACAACTGGTGTCGAGACGCGCTGAACTACGCTGGCTGAAAAACGTGATGGTTCGTGGCCAGAGCGCAGGTGGAGCGCCATCGCTGACGTCTCTTGTGGAACAGGCGTCTTCTGAGTTACTCGCCGCGTCCACGCATAAGAATGATATGTGCTACTGGCTCTACACGTCGGGAAGCACGGGGTTACCTAAGGCGGTAGTTCATCTGCATCATGATCCATACTCCTGTCTCCGATCCGCTCTCGACTTTTGTCGATTCGATGACCAGACTGTCTCTTTTTGTTTTAGTAAGATGTTCTTTGCTTTGGGCCTGTTTACCACCGTGTTTCTTCCCTTGGCCTCTGGCGGAACTGCGTTAATCAGTCGCCAACGCCTCACGCCGGCCGATGCGTTTTCCACGCTGACAACCTATCGCCCAACCCATTTCTTCTGTGTCCCCACGGTGCTCAACGCGATGCTGCAACTACCCCAAGCTGTTGAGATCAAGGACTTGAGCTTTCTCCGTTACTGCGCCTGTGGTGGTGAGCCGCTCCCACCTCGCGTCTACGAAGAGTGGCGGCAACGGTTTGGCGTTGAGTGGTGCGACATCATGGGGCTGACCGAGACGACCTTCATTGCGTTGGGCAACCAGCCTGGACAGGTGCGTCCTGGCAGTTCAGGCAAGCCTACCCCAGGTACGGAAGTACGCTTAGTTGATGATCAAGGGAGAGACGCTCTGGTTGGCGAGGAGGGGCATCTTCTTGTCAAGATGGATAGCAATATGCAGGGATATTGGCTCAAGCAAGAGAAGACGCGTGCAGTCATTGAAGGGGAATGGTTTCGTACTGGTGATCGCTACCGGCGGGATGAAGACGGCTACTACTGGTTCTGTGGCCGCTCGGATGACATGTTGAAAGCCTCGGGTATGTGGGTCTCGCCACTGGAGATCGAAAGCGTGCTGATGGAACACCCCGCAGTCTTTGAATGTGCGGTGGTAGCAAAACGTGACGCCGATGGGTTGGATAAGGTGCGCGCAGTCGTAGTCTTGAAAGCGGGATACGGCGACCCCGTACGCGAAGAAATCGCCGCTTACCTGCGTCAGAAACTTCCGCGCTACAAAACTCCACAGTGGATTGATATTGTCGAAGCATTACCCAAGACGCCGACGGGAAAGATTCAACGATTCGCGCTGCGGCAGGCTGATCAATGACCCGCGTCATTGACAACGACGGGGCTGTCTGGTGGGCTGCTGAGGATATTTCCATGTGAAGGAGGAATTGGACATGGCGACACGAGTGGTTGAATTCAAAGACGTAAAATCGCTGGTGGGGCAAGAACTCGGCGTATCGGATTGGCATTTGGTGACGCAGTCGGAGATTAAGGCTTTTGCTGATGCAACCCATGATCATCAATGGATTCACCTTGACGTTGAACGCGCGAAAAAAGAGTCGCCATTTGGCGGACCTGTAGCGCACGGCTACTACACGCTCTCGCTCGGGCCCTATCTGATGAGTCAGGTGTGGTCCGTGGCTGGCGTAAAAATGGGCGTGAATTATGGATTGAACAAACTACGCTTTCCTGCGCCGGTGCTGATTGGCAAACGGGTGCGGGTGCGTGCGACGCTGAATAATGTCGAAGATGTTGCTGGCGGCATTCAAGTGACAGTTGGTATGTCTTTCGAAGTTGAAGGCAGCGACAAGCCAGTCTGCGCAGCTGAAGGGTTGTTTCGGTATTACGCCTAGTCTTGCTGCGCCTCATCCATTTACAGTCCGGCCTTAAAAGACCGGCCTACCGTCAGGAGCCGCTCCGCGGCGCGAGCCAGCACAGCGTGCCGATCTGAGGGTAGCCGGGGCTTTCAACCCCTGGCTTGGTTCGAGTGCAATCCTATGATGTTCCGCCAACTCCTTGACTTTGACTGGTTTCGTGCTTTGCTTTCCCCCCAGCTTGACGAAGCTACGCTCAAAAGCGCTCTTGAACGCGTACGCCAGGGCGCGCCACCGCCAGTCATCTGGCTCTTCGGAAAGGTACAGTCCGGTAAAACTTCTATCGTCCGAGCTTTGACTGGGGCGGAGCGCGCGCAGATTGGCGATGGTTTTCGGCCCTGCACGCGTTGGGCGATGCGCTATGCGTTCCCTAATGCCGATTTTCCTCTTGCTGTCTTCCTCGATACCAGAGGATTAGGCGAAGCCGGCTATGATCCCCAAGAGGACCTTGCAATCTTACAATCCGAGGCTCACATGTTGTTGGTGGTCGTCAAAGCCATGGATATGGCGCTTGAACAGGTATTGAACGCGCTCAAGCAAATCGTACGTGCGAGGCCGGATTGGCCGATTGTCGTGGCGCA
>JACXTT010003504.1_pt1 | contig 24088 bp, 23 predicted proteins | sample 9270951 | NCBI WGS metagenome assembly JACXTT01 (sample SAMN15532306, study PRJNA645909) | rock metagenome | isolation source: weathered quartz diorite | place: Puerto Rico | collected 2017-06-21
GGTGTCGAGGCTCGCGGCGCTGGGCGCACTCGACGGTATCGAGCGCGTCGAGCTGCCCTAGGTCGCGACCTTCACACCGTGCCAGAAGGCGACGTGGTCCTTGATGTTCCGCGCCGCCTCCTTGGGCTCCGGGTAGTACCACGCCGCGTCGCGGTTGGTCTCGCCGTTCACCACCACGTCGTAGTAGCTGGCCACACCCTTCCACGGGCAGGTCGTGTGCGTGGTGCTCGGCTTCAGGTATTCGCGCTTCACCGCGTCGGGCGGGAAGTACTGGTTCCCCTCCACGACCTCGGTGCGGTTGCTCTCGGCGACGACGGCGCCGTTCCAGGTTGCCTTTGCCATGCCTCTCCTCCTAGCGCGCGCAGCGATGCAACGCGATACCCGACGCCGTGGCCACGTTCAGCGAGTGGTCGGCGCCCGCCATCGGGATCGCCACGGTGACGTCGGCGACGGCGCGCGCCGCGGCGCTCACCCCGTCACCCTCGGCGCCGAGCAGCAGGGCCACGCGCTCCGGTCGGGGGAGCTCGTCGATCGGCAGCGTGCCGCCCGGCGCGAGCGCGACGATCGTGAAGCCCCGCTCGCGCAGCTCGACCAGCACCCCCGGCCATGTCTCGACGCGCGCGAAGGGCACGACCAGCGTTCCTCCCATCGAGACGCGGATCGCCTTCCGATAGAGCGGGTCCGAGCACCCCGGAGAGAGGAGGACGCCGCCCGCCCCGAAGGCCATCGCGTTCCGGAAGACGCCGCCGATGTTGTCCGGGTTCGTGATCGCCTCGAGGACGAGGAGCACGCGCGTGTCGAGCAGCGCTTCCGGCGCCGCGTCCGCCGCGCGCTCCCCGATCGCCAGGCAGCCCCGGTGGAAGTTGAAGCCGACGACGCGCTGGAGCACCGCCTCGGGCGCGACGTAGACCGGAAGCCCGTCGACGAGCACGTCGCGCAGGTCCTCGGCCGCCGCTTCCGTGGCCAGCACCGAGCGGGCGCGAAAGCGCGAGGCGAGGAGCCGGCGCACGACCTGCCGGCTCTCCGCCACGAAGGTACCCTCGCGCCTGCGGCGCTCGCCGTCCCTCAGCTCGCGATAGTCCGCCAGGCGCGGATCATCGGGGTCGCGAACGCGCTCGACCCCCATTCATATCTGCAGCCACACGCTCTTCACCTGCGTGTAGAGGTCGAGGGCGTAGTGGCCGAGCTCGCGCCCGTAGCCGCTCTCCTTGTAGCCGCCGAAGGGCGAGACCGGGTCGAAGACGTTGTAGCAGTTGACCCACACGGTGCCCGCACGCAGCGCGCGCGCCACCCGGTGCGCCTTGCTCACGTCGCGCGTCCACACCCCGGCGGCGAGGCCGTAGGTGGTGTCGTTGCCCTGGAGCACGGCGTCGTTCTCGTCCTTGAAGGGGATGACGGAGACGACGGGGCCGAAGATCTCCTCGCGCGCGATCTTCATGTCGTTCTTGACGCCGGTGAAGATCGTGGGCTTCACGAAGTAGCCCTTCTCGAGCCCCTTCGCGGTGTTCCGCTCGCCGCCGATGATCGGCTTCGCGCCTTCCTTCTTGCCGGCGTCGAGGTAGCCGGTGACGCGCTCGAGCTGCTCCTGGCTGACCAGCGGGCCGATACGCGTCTGCGGATCGAGGCCGGGGCCCTGGGTCATGCCCGCGGCGGTCTTGGCGAGCTTGTCCGCGAACTCGTCGTGCATCTTCTGCTCGACGAAGAGCCGCGTACCGGCGCAGCACACCTGCCCGGCGCAGAAGAAGACGCCGAGCAGCGCGCCCTGCACGGCCGCGTCGGGGTCGGCGTCGCTGAAGACGATGTTCGGCGACTTGCCGCCCAGCTCGAGCGACACGCGCTTGAGGGTCGCCGCGGTGTCGCGGTGGATCTCCTTGCCCACCTCGGTCGAGCCCGTGAAGGCGATCTTGTCGACCTTGGGATGGCGGACGAGCGCGCCGCCTGCGGTCGGCCCGAAGCCGGGCACGATGTTGACCACGCCGGGCGGGACGCCCGCCTCGAGCAGCAGCTCGCCGAGGCGGAGCGCGGTGAGCGGCGTCTGCTCGGCGGGCTTGAGAACGCTGGTGTTGCCGCAGGCGAGCGCCGGCCCCAGCTTCCACGCCGCCATGAGGAGCGGGAAGTTCCAGGGGATGATCTGTCCGCAGACACCGACCGGCTCGCGCAGCGTGAAGTTGAAGAAGGCCGCGTCGGAGGGGTTGGTCTCGCCGTGGATCTTGGTGACCCAGCCGGCGTAGTAGCGGAAGGTCTCGGCGCTGGCCGGGATGTCGACGTGCCGGCTCTCCATGAAGGGCTTGCCGTTGTCGAGCGTCTCGAGCTGCGCCAGCTCGTCGCCGTTGGCCTCGATCAGGTCGGCGATCCGGAGCAGCAGGCGCTGGCGTTCGGCGGGGTTCATCCGCGCCCACGCGCCCTCGTCGAAGGTGCGGCGCGCGGCGCGCACGGCGCGGTCGATGTCTTCCTTGTCGCCCTCGGCGACCCGGGCGAGCACCTGGCCCGTGGCCGGGTTCACCGTCTCGAACGTCTTTCCCGATGCCGCCTCGACCCACCTGCCGTCGATCAGCATCTTACGGACGGGAGCGCTGACGAAGCGCTCGACCGCCGACTGGAGCTGTACCGCTGCACCCATGGCGAGTCCTCCTCTGCGTTGGGGTTCCGGCCGCATGGTAGGCCCGACGGTGCAGAGCGGTCAACGGGGAGCTTGCGCCTGCAGCAGCCCGCGGCCCGTACCTCGTTGACCGCCACGGCGCGAGGCGTGCTACCTTCCGACGCGGCGGCCGCTCGTCGCCGAGTCGTTCTGCGGCGCGATGATCAAGGAGTACACATGAGTCACGAGTCGAGGAGCGTCACGCCTCGGGACTACGTTCCTGCGGCTCCGCAGCTCTGGCTCTACGACCTCCTCGTGGCGACCCTGACCCGGGAGTCCCGCTGGCGCCGCGCACTCCTGCGCCAGATCGCCCCGACGCCGGAGGACTCGATCGCGGACATCGGATGCGGAACCGGGACCTTGCTCGCGCTCCTCGGCCGGATCACGCCGCCAGCCGTGCTGATCGGAATCGATCCAGATCCGGCCGTTCTCGAACTCGCGCGGCAAAAGCTCGCCAAGTCCCGGGTAACCGCGGAACTTCGAATCGGATACGCCCGAGACGCAGCGACCGCGCTCCAGGGGCGACGGATCAACAAGATCCTGTCGAGTCTCGTGTTCCATCAGGTGTCCATGGACGAGAAGCGTGCGGGCTTGAGGGCGATGCACGCGGCGTTGCTTCCGGGCGGGGAAATGCACGTTGCGGATTACGGCCTGCAGCGAACGGCTCTCATGCGCAAGCTCTTCCGTATCGTTGGCGCAGGGGACGGGTACGAGAACACGGAACCGAACGCACGCGGGGTGTTGCCCGAGATCATGAGGGAGGTTGGCTTCCAGCGGGTCGAGGAGACCATGTTCGTTCCAACGCCCACCGGCTCGATCTCGCTGTACCGCGCGCAGCGGGGACGGAGTGACCGGTGATTCCATTCGCGAAGTATCACGGCCTCGGTAACGACTACGTCGTGATCGAAGCGGACGAGATGTCGCCGGCCTCCCCTGGCGCCGTCCGCCGCATCTGCGATCGACACTTCGGCCTCGGCGCTGATGGAATCCTGCTGTGTTCGCGAACGCCCGAATTTCGCGTGCGGATCCTGAATCCCGATGGGTCCGAAGCGGAGAAGAGTGGCAATGGCCTGCGGATCGCCGCGCGCTACCTCTACGACGAGCAGGCCGTCACCAACGATCCGTTTCGGATCGCCACCGCTGGCGGCGTGGTGACGTGCCAGATCGATGCTGGCGGCAAGTCGGTCTCGGTCGAGATGGGGCGAGTGAGCTTCGCGAGCCGCGACATCCCCGTCACCGGGCCTTCACGCGAGGTTCTCGACGAAGAGTTGACCATCGCGGGCAAGAAGTTCCGGTACTCGGCGGCTACGATCGGCAACCCCCACTGCGTCATCCTTCGCGATGCCGTGTCGGAGGTGGAGGCCCGGGCGCTCGGTCCGCTCATCGAGAGGGACGGGCGGTTCCCGAACCGGACGAACGTGCAGTTCGTTCGAGTCCTCGACGCCAGGCGGCTGCGGATCGAAATCTGGGAGCGTGGAGCCGGCTATACGCTGGCGTCGGGAAGTAGCAGCTGTGCTGCGGCCGCCGTGGCGCACCGGCTAGGACTGGCAGACCGCGAGATGGCGGTTCTGATGGCCGGTGGGGAACTGAGAATCGAGATTCACGACGACTTCGAGGTTCGCATGAGTGGCCCGGTCGTGCGGGTCGCCAAGGGCCATATCGATCGAGAATGTCTCGTCGGCGCCGCCTGACTCGCCGCTGGCCGGAGGCGCCGTTGCTGGCTCACTCCGCCGTACCTGCACCCCTGCCGATCAGGGCGTCGATCTCTCCGGTCCGGATCAGCGATCTCGTCCACTCGAGCGACCCATCCGCAAGCTCTCGCGCGGCGCGGATCAGACCGGAATAGGCCGCACTCGCGAGGGCGCCGCCGACGCTGATGCGCTTGACGCCGAGCTCGGCGAGGTCGGCGACGGTGAGCAGGCGATCGCGCGGGCCGATCAGCACGTGGACCGGACGGTCCACGGAGGCGACGACCGAGCGAATCGCCGCGGCCGTCGGCAAGCCGGTGGCGAGGAGGACGTCGGCGCCGGCCTCCTGGTACGCCTGCAGGCGGCGGATGGCGTCGGCGAGGTCCGTCCGGCCATGGAGGAAGTTGTCGGTTCGACCCGTGAGCATGAACCGGAACGGAAGCCGGCGCGCGGCCTCCGCAGCGGCGCGAATGCGGTCGGCGGCGTGAGCGACGTCGAAGATGGGATCGTTCCTGTCCCCCGTCGTGTCCTCGATCGAGCCTCCCACCAGCCCGACCGCCGCGCCCAGACGGATGGTTTCCGCGACCGTCTCGGGGTCACGGCCGAAACCGTTCTCCAGATCGGCGCTGATCGGGAGGTCCACGGCGGCCGTCATGGCGCGGAGGTGTGCGAGGACGTTGTCGCGCCCGGCATCGTAGTCCGTGACGCCGATCGAGCGCGCGTAGCCCGCGCTGGTGGTCGTCAGCGCCCTGAAGCCGAGACCCGCCAGAATACGAGCCGAGCCGGGATCCCAGGGATTCGGCGCCACGAAGGCGCCGGGCGCGGTGTGAAGGGCGGCGAAGTCGGCAGCTTTTTCGGCCTGGGTGTTCATGGGATGGCTCCCTATCGCATGCCGCGGGAGAAGCCCATGCGGTGGTGTTCACGATCGTGGGCCTCGGTCCTCTCGAGCGGGCTTCACCGGGGCAGTCGTGCTACGTTCCGCGAGGCATGAACGCCGATTGCCTGTGCGGTGGGATCCGGATCGAGGTGTCGGGCAAGGTCGGCCCCGTCGTCTACTGCCACTGCTCCCGCTGCCGGAAGGCCAGCGGGACGGCCTTCGGAGCCAATGCCGACGTCCCACGCAAGTACTGGAGGTTCCTCGCCGGCGAAGAGCTGCTCCGTGAGTTCGAATCCTCGCCCGGCGTCTTCCGCGCGTTCTGCAGCCGTTGTGGCTCGCCGATCTACAGCCGGCGCGCGGAGAGCCCGGACGCGCTGCGCCTGAGGCTGGGCATCCTCGACGACGACCCGGGTCGCCGCTCGCTGGCGCATTTCTGGGTCGGTTCGAAGGCCGCGTGGTTCGACATCGCCGACACGCTACCGCAGTTCGCCTCGGGTCCCGCCGAGCACGAGCACAAACTGGCCGAGAGGATTTCCACGGCGTCGCGAAGCGCCGAGGTCTTCTTCTACGGCCTGTTCATGGACCAGGGCCTCCTGCGGAGCATGGGGCTCGCCCCGCAACGCGCTGCTCTGGCGTCCGTCGATGGGCTGGCTCTCCGGATCGGTCAGCGAGCCGCGCTAATCCCCTCACCAGGCAGCCGGGTCCACGGCGTGGTCGTCTCTCTGACCCTCGCCGAGCTGGACCGTCTCTATTCCGAGCCGAGCGTTCGGGGGTACGAGCCGCAGCCCGTGCTCGCGCACCTGGCAAGCGGAGGCGTCGTCGCGGCTCTGTGCTACAACCTCTCGCAGCCGCCAGCGCCCACGGAGCGCAACCCCGAGTACGCATCGAAGCTCCGCGCGCTCGCGGTGAAGATCGGGCTTCCAGCGGACTACGTGGCGTCGCTTCGGTAGCCGGCCGACCTCGTCGCGGGTAGACTCGATCGCCGTGCGATCGCCGACGATCTTCTACCTCCTCGACCTGCTCGGCGTCGCGGTCTTTGCCGTGAGCGGTGCGCTTGCGGCGGGTCGGAGCGGGCTCGACCTCCTGGGCGTCGTCGTGATCGCCGCCCTGACCGCGGTCGGGGGAGGCACGCTCCGTGACCTGCTCCTCGCCCGACATCCGATCTTCTGGATCGCCGATCCCACGTATCTCGTCGTCATCTGTGCGGCGGCGCTGCTCACGGTGGCGTACGCACGGCTGCTTCCCCCGCCAAGAAACGCGCTCCTCCAGGCCGACGCGCTCGGGCTGGCGCTGTTCGCGATGTCCGGCGCCCAGATCGCCGAGGCGACCGGGGGATCGCCGCCCGTCGTGGTGCTCATGGGCACCATGACCGGCGTTGCCGGTGGAGTCCTCCGGGACGTGCTGTGCGGTGAGGTACCCCTCATCCTGCGGCGCGACGTGTACGCGACCGCCGCCATCGGAGGCATCTCTTCGTATCTGATCCTGCAGTCGCTGGGCATGGGACGCTCCTGGGCGTCCGCCGTGGGCATGGCGCTCGTCGTCGGCCTGCGCTTGCTCGCGATCGTGTGGGGCTGGCAGTTGCCGATCTTCCACCTCCCGCGAGACCCGTCGTGACCCAGGTCGCGTCCGTCGCGCACCTGATCGCGATCCTCTGCAGCGGCCTCTTCACGGGCGCCGCCCTCTACATCAACCTCGTCGAGCACCCGGCCCGCATGGAGGCGGGTCTGCCGCTCGCCGTGGCCGAGTTCCGGCCCAGCTACCACCGCGCCACGGTCATGCAAGTCTCGCTCGTCATCCTGGGGACGCTGTCCAGCGTCGTCGCGTGGTGGGGTGGGGCAGGGGCATCGGCGCTGCTCGCCGCCATCGCGCTGCTCGCCGTCGTCCCCTTCACGCTCGTCGTCATCTTTCCGACGAACGTGGCCATCCTGGACCCGGGCCTCGATCCCGCGAGCACGAAGGCGCGGGAGCTGCTCCTGCGCTGGGGCCATCTGCACGCCGTCCGGACGCTCCTCGGGTTGACGGCCTTCGTGCTCGCGGTGCTATCCTCCGCGGCCTAGATGCTCCAGCTCCGCCCGAACTGCGAATGTTGCAACCGGAACCTGCCTCCCGAGTCGCAGGACGCCGTCATCTGCTCCTTCGAGTGCACCTTCTGCCGCTCCTGCGCCGAGACGGTGCTCGGCGGCCGCTGCCCGAACTGCGGCGGTGAGTTCGTGACCCGCCCGCGCCGGCCTGCCGACAAGCTCGCCACGTACCCGGCATCGACCGAGAGAGTCTACAACCCCGAAGGATGCGGAAAAGACGCTGGGTCGTGAAGCAGCTCCTGTTCTGGATCGTGGCGGGAGCCGTCCTCCTGAACGGCACGACGACGACGCTCTCGATCGTCAGGCTCGCGAAGCGAGTCTGGCCACTTCCCAGGAGAGACTCGTGGCAGTTCGTCCACAACGGTGTCCTGAGCTTCACCGCGCTCTTCGGTCTCGTCGCCCTGGGCATCGTCGACGCGAATAGCTTCGTCGTTCACCAGGCGGCGCGCTTCGTCGTCGGTGGCCTGCTCATGGCGTGTGGTCTCTTCGGGCTCTGGGGGTACGTGACGCTCGGCGTGCACGCGTCTCAGGGGCTCGGCGGCGATCTCGTCAGCCGCGGACCCTACCGCTACTCGCGCAATCCCCAGTACGTCGGCGCCATCGCGGCGGTGCTGGGATATGCAATCCTCTGCAACTCCATCCGGACGCTCGTCGCCGCATCGCTGGTCGCCGGCTGGTTCGTGCTGGTGCCGTTCGCGGAGGAGCCGTGGTGTAGCGAGCACCTGGTCGGCTACGAGGAGTACGCGGCGAGGGTCCCGCGGTTCCTGGGGCTCGGTCGCGCTCGCGCGCGGAGGGCCGCGCAGCCGGGATGAGCGCCACCCGAGCAGAGACCCACGGGCTCGCCGACGCGTACGGCCGCGGGGCACGCGCCTATGCGGAAGTGCTCGACCCCACCCTCGTGCACGTGGCCCGCGACACGATCGAGATCGCCGGCGTAGCCGGCGGGCATCACGTTCTGGATCTCGCGTCGGGCACGGGCGCCAGTGCTCGTGCCGCGGCGGCGGCCCGCGCGCGTGTGGTGGCCGTCGATCTCTCCTCGGGGATGATGGCCACTGCCCGCCGCCTCTCGCCTCCCCGGATCGCGTTCTCCGTCGCCGACGCCGCAGCCCTGCCGTTCCAGCCGCACGCGTTCGACACCGTGACCTGCGGCCTCAGCCTCTCGCACTTCACCGACACCCGTGCCGTGCTGGCGGAGGTCCATCGGGTTCTCCGCGGCGGTGGGGTATTCGTCGCGTCCAGCTGGGGGGCTTCCGGGCGGGACCGCGCCTACTCCGCCGCCTTCGCCGTCTACAAACGACATACCAGCAACCGTCCGCGACCGTTCAGCAGCTTGCTCGACGAGTCGACGTGGTCGGATCCGGATCGCGGTCGCGAGACCATCGCCCGTTCCGGCCTTGCCTCGGTCGAGGTGATCACCCGGGGGCTTGCCGGGGTGTACCCGAGCGCCGCCGCAGCCCTGGACTGGGCCTTCGCGTGGCCGCTCACGGCGGCGGGGCTGGATCGTCTGGAGCCGGTCCATCGTCAGGCGCTGCACAGCGAGGCGCTCGCTGCGATCGAAGCGGAAGGCGAGCTTCGCTGGGAGCGCTCCGTCCACTACTACCGCGCGATCGCACCCGCCTGCCTGGACGAATCCCGCGTGACTCGGTAACGAGAGCCGTCGTGACCACGCCCGACCCCTACTTCCTCGGCTACCGGAAGGCCGAGCAGGAGCGCCTGCAACGCCAGGCCGAGGAGCTCGCGCACGAGGCGCGGTCGCTCTTCGCGCAGATCGGGCTGTCCCCCGGCGCACGCGTCGTGGAGATCGGTTGCGGCCCGCAGGGCTGCCTCGACATTCTCTCCGAGCTGGTCGGACCGTCGGGGCGCGTCGTCGGCGTGGAGCGGAGCGAGGAGGCCGTCGGCCTCGCCCGGAAGCTCATCGCCGAGCGCAAGCTCGGCAACGTCGAGGTCGTCCACGGCGACGGGCGGGCGACGGGATTGCCGCGCGCCGCGTTCGACTTCGCGACGGCCCGCCTGGTCCTGGTCAACGTGCCGCAGCCGGAGCAGATCCTCGCCGAGGCCGTCGCGCTCGTGCGGCCGGGCGGCATGGTCGCCTTCCATGATGCCGATTGGGGGGCGCACGTCTGCGATCCTCCGCTGCCCGCGTGGACCCGGCTCGCGGAGCTCCTCGAGACGTACGCTCGTCTGAACGGGATCGATCACTTCGTCGGCCGGAAGCTCCCACGACTGCTGCGCGACGCCGGCCTGCTCGACGTCCAGGTCACACCGCTGATCCACGTCTATCCGCCCGGGCACGGGCGCCGATCGATCATGCTCGACTTCGTCGAGAATCTGAGCGAGCGCCTCGTGGCGCAGCAGCTGATCGCCGAGGGAGAGCTCGGCGAACTGAAGCTCGCCCTCGCGCGTCACATCGAGGACCCCGAGACGCTGGTCGTCTCGCATCTGTTCTTCCAGGCGTGGGGCCGCGTGCCGCCTGCCGCCGCGTAGCAGGGGCTCGCCGTAGCCGCGGGGCTTTTCTTCCCCGGCCGGCGTGCCTATGGTGCGCGGGATGGCGAACCTCTTCTCGATCGACGGCAAGGTCGCCCTGGTGACCGGCGGCTCGCGGGGCATCGGGCTCATGATCGCGCGCGGCTTCGTCGAGGCCGGCGCCCGGGTCTACATCTCGTCCCGCAAGGCCGAGGTGTGCGATCGGGTGGCGGCCGAGCTCTCCCGCAGCGGGACCTGCGTCTCGCTGCCCGCCGACTGCTCGAGCGAGGCCGGCGCGCGCGGCCTGGCCGACGCGCTCGCGGGGCGCGAGCCGGCTCTCCACGTCCTGGTCAACAACGCGGGGGCCAACTGGGGAGCCCCGCTCGTCGAGTACCCGGACTCGGCGTGGGACAAGGTGCTGGCGCTCAACGTGAAGGGGGTCTTCCACTTGACCCGCGCCTGCCTCTCGCTCCTCGAGCGCGCGGCGCGGCCCGGCGACCCGGCGCGGGTCATCAACATCGGCTCGATCGACGGCCTCCAGGCGCCCCTGCTGGAGACGTACGCCTACTCCGCGAGCAAGGCGGCCGTGCATCAGCTGACGCGCGTCCTCGCGCACCGGCTGGCGCCCCAGAACATCACCGTCAACGCGATCGCGCCCGGGCCCTTCGAGAGCAGGATGATGCAGGAGACGCTCGAGCGCTTCCGCGACGCGATCGTCGCCTCCTGCCCGCTCGGACGGATCGGCGAGCCCGAGGACATGGCCGGGGCCGCGATCTACCTCGCCTCGCGCGCCGGCGCCTACCTGACCGGCGCCGTCATCCCGGTCGACGGGGGCATCACGACCCGCCACGCGTGATGGCGTCGACCGAGGAGACCGCGGGAGCGCTCGCCCCGCCGCTCGGCCTGGCCGAGCGGGCGAAGCGGGCCTTCTTCGGCTCCTTCTTCCGCCTCCTGGTGGCCTTCATCGCCTTCGCCGAGTGGGCGTGCGTGGCGTGGGTGCTCTTCGTCGCCGGCATCCAGGTGCCGCGCGCGCTGCACGTCCTCGCGCCGGTCGCCATCTACGCGCTGAACCGCTGGATCATCACCCGTCCGCGGCGCGCCCGGCCGGCGCTCGACGCCGCGCTCCGCGTCTACGTCCCGGTGGCGTTCACCTCGATCTTCCTGGCCCTCTTCCTGGGCCTCGCGGGGATCGCCTGGGGTCTCACGACGCTGATCGCCGGGCGACGCCTCGCGCACGCCTACTACTGGCTGGTGAACGGCGGCTTCGTGGCGGTCGGGGGACTCTTCTTCTACGGCTACAGCTTCGGCCGTCGCGCGCTCGGCGTCTCCGAGGTCGAGGTCCCGGTGCGCGGCCTGCCCGCGGCCCTGGATGGGCTCCGCATCGTCCAGCTCTCCGACCTGCACATCGGCCAGCACATGGACCTGGTCGAACTGGCCGGCCACGTCGCGCGCGTGAACGCGCTCGCCGCGGACGTGATCTGCCTCACCGGCGACCTCGTCGACCGGCCGGAGACGTGTGCACAGGCATTCCCGATCCTCGCCGGCCTCCGCGCGCGCCATGGCGTCCTCGTCACCCTCGGCAACCACGACTTCTGGGCCGGCGCGGAGACCGTGACCGCCGCGCTCCGGCGGCTGACGCCGTTCCGCGTGCTCCGGGACGAGCGCCGCGACCTCGACGTCGGTGATGAGACGCTGACGTTCCTCGGCGTCGACGACCTCGGCCGCGACTGGGCGCGCGGCGTGCTCGAGCATCCGGCGCTGCCCCCGCTCGCCGCGAGCGTCCTGCCGGGACGGCCGTTCATCGTGCTCTCGCACCGGCCCGACTGCTTCCGGCAGGCGGCGGGACTCGGCGCCGCCCTCGTGCTCTCCGGGCACACGCACGGCGGCCAGCTGGCGCTCCCCTGGCCCCGGCGCCGGCCGCGCAACCTGGCCGAGTTCATCAGCGCCTTCGACCGCGGGCTCTACCGCGAGGGGGACGCAACCCTCTACGTGAACCGCGGCCTCGGCTTCACCGGGCAGAAGATCCGCCTCTTCACGCCGCGCGAGATCGCCTGCCTGACGCTCCGCGCGCGCTGAGCGCTACACCTCGGCGTCCCGCACCGCGGGATCCTCCTCCGGGTGGCGGGGCAGATCGTCGGCCAGGCCGAGCCACGCGAGCTGGCTCGAGGTCCAGATGTGCGCCGCGGGGACGATCGCGTCGGGCTGGTCCATGCTGCCGACGGTCACGTCGATCGAGGCGGGACGATGCGGCTCGAAGAAGGTGAGCGCCGTGCCGCACGCGGCGCAGAACTGGCGCACCGCGCGCGGCGTCGACCGGAGCTCCGCCGGCGTCCCGGCGGTGAACACGAAGCGCGCCGCGGGGAAGGTCGCCCAGGTGACGAACGGCGCACCGGTCGTCCGCCGGCAGATGCCGCAGTGGCAGTGGCTCACGTTGCGCGGCGCGGTGCTCGCCCGGTAGCGGATCGCGCCGCAGAAACAGCCGCCGGTCACCTCGACGGGCGGCGCGACGGTTCGCGGCGGCGCGGGTTCGAGGACGCGCACCCAGCGGGCACGCGGGAGCGCACGGAAGCCCTCGCGGGCGTAGAGGTCCGCGACGCGCCGGTGATCGGCGTCCACTTCCAGGTCGACCGCAACGGCGCCGCTCGCCGCCGCGACGCGGAGCGCCTCGCGCAGGAGCCGGGTCCCGATGCCGCGCCCCCGCTCCGCCGGCTCGACGTACAGCTCCTCGAGCCACGTGGATCGCCCGGCATGCTCGAGGGGCCACACGAAGGAGAGCGCGGCGACGCCGACGATGCGCCCCGCCCCGGCCGCGACCAGGATGCGCCCCCGCTCGGGGTGGCGGAGGATGCCGCGCAGGGCCTCCCCGATGCGCGCGGCCGGCAGCTCCACGTGGTGCTCGCGGAGCTGCGCCACCAGGAGCGCCGCCACCGCCTCGTGCTCGGCCTCGCTCGCGGGCCGGATCTCGACCTTGTCCTGGGCCATGGAGTCTTGGATGCCGGCCTCCGCCCGGCGGTGTCAACGGAGCGCGCGGCGCCCGTAGACGAAGCGCTGCGTGGCCGTCACCACCTCGAGCACGGCGTAGAGATAGGCGGCGGCAGGGGCGAGGTGCGGCAGCGCCACCGCGACGGTCGTGAAGACGAGCCCCTCGCCCCGCTCGAGCAGGCCCGGCGGGTAGTGGATGATCTTGACCGACTGACGCTCGCGGGCCGCGCCCACGGCGAGAAAGACGCAGAGGTTCACGTACCAGGTCGCCGCGAGCACGAGCGCGGGCAGGTGCAGCTCGGGACGCGGGAGCGCGATGCCGAGCAGCACCGACGCCTCGACCACCCGGTCGAAGGTGAGGTCGAGCACGCCGCCCCACGGCGTCGCGCCCGATCCGAGACGCGCCACGCGTCCATCGACCGCGTCCAGGACCCCGGAGAGGACCAGCACCAGGAGCGCGAGCCAGCCCTGGCCGAGCCAGAAGAGGGCGCCGCTGCCGACGCCGAGGGCCAGCGCCGCGTGCGTGAGCACGTTCGCGCCGAGCCCGGCCGCGAGGAGGCGGCGGGCGAGCGCGTCGAGGAACGCCTCCGACGCGCTCCCCGGGCGGGTCAGGAGGCTGTCGAGCACGGTGGGCCAGGGGTATTCGACCCAGCTTGCGCCCGTCAACGCCCCCGGATTGCCGTACTTGCATCGGGCAGCCCGATCCTGCGACTAATCCCCTTCATGTACCCCCCAGCCAACGAAGGAGTGTGTCATGCGTGAAGCAGTGGTCGTCGCGAGCTCCCGCACCGGGCTCGCCAAGTCGTTCCGTGGCTCGTTCAACCAGACGCGGCCCGATGACATGGCCGCGCATTGCATCAAGGACGTCCTCCGGAAGGTCCCCCAGCTCGATCCGGCGGAGGTCGAGGACGTGGTCATGGGGACCGGCTTCCCCGAGGGCCCCCAGGGCTTCAACACCGGGCGCAACGTGGCCCTCATCGCCGGCCTGCCGGTGACCGTCCCGGGCGGCACGGTGAGCCGCTTCTGCTCCTCGGGCCTGAACGCCGTCATGGTCGCGGCGCACATGGTGCAGGCCGAGGGCTACGACGTGGTCATCGGCGGCGGTCTCGAGTCGATCACCATGATGCAGAACGACTTCAACAAGACGCGCCTCTTCAACCCGTACTTCAAGGACCACCACAGCGCGATCTACATGCCGATGGGGCAGACGGCGGAGATCGTCGCCGATCGCTACAAGATCAGCCGCCAGAGCCAGGACGAGTACGCGCTCCTCTCCCAGCAGCGTACCGCCGCCGCCCAGCGGGACGGCAAGTTCAAGGACGAGATCGCGCCCATGAAGGTCACCATGGAGGTGACCGACAAGGCGACCGGTCAGAAGTCCGAGAAGGAGGTCGTGGTCGATCGCGACGAGTGCAACCGCCCCGATACGACGCTCGATGGCCTGGCGAAGCTCCCCCCGGCCTTCAAGGAAGGCGGCTCGGTGACCGCCGGGAACTCCTCGCAGTTCTCCGACGGCGCCTCGGCGACGCTCATCATGTCGGCCGAGCGTGCCAAGGCGCTCGGCGTGCGGCCGCTCGGCTTCTTCCGCGGCTGCGTGTTCGCGGCCTGCGAGCCCGACGAGATGGGCATCGGGCCGGTCTTCGCGGTGCCGAAGCTGCTGAAGCACGCGGGGGTGAAGCTGCAGGACGTCGACATCGTCGAGCTGAACGAGGCCTTCGCCTCGCAGGTGGTCTACTGCCGTGACCGGCTCGGCATCGATCCGGAGCGTCTCAACCCGAACGGCGGCTCGATCTCGATCGGCCATCCCTACGGCATGACCGGTAGCCGGATGACGGGCACGCTGCTGAACGAGCTCCGGCGTCGCAAGAAGCGCTGGGGCATCGTCACCATGTGCATCGGCGGCGGCATGGGCGCCGCTGGGCTATTCGAGGCGGCGAACTAGGGCTATGAGGAGCCACCACTGAGACCCGCGGAAAGGAGCCTGCGATGGCGGAGAGCGTGTACAAGGTGATCGAGCTGGTCGGGACCAGCACGGACTCGTGGGAGAAGGCGGCCAAGGCAGCGGTCGATCGTGCCTCCAAGACGCTGCGCGACCTCCGCGTCGCCGAGGTGGTGCAGCTCGACATGGGGCTCGAGAACGGCAAGGTGCGCGCCTACCGCGCCAAGGTGAAAGTGTCCTTCAAGTACGAGGGTTGATCATCGTGCGCCGGCGCCGCGACTCGCGGGCCGCGCGCCGCCTCGCACCCTTCGTTGCCGGCCGCGACCCGCGCGGCGAGCGTGGCGGTGTACGTGCGAGTCGCAGCAGGAAAGGAGCCGACGAGTGATGCGCAAGCTGGTTCTGGCAACGACGATGGCGCTCGTGATCATCGCCACCGCGGTCCGCGCGGGGGGCCCCGAGCTCAAGACCGACGACGACAAGACGCTCTACGCCCTGGGCCTCTGGGTCGCCGACAAGCTCGCCCCCTTCAACCTGACCGAGAAGGAGCTGACGCTGGTAGAGGCCGGCCTCTCCGACGCCGTCCTCAAGCACGAGAAGAAGGTCGGCCTCGACGCGTACGGCCCCAAGATCAACGATCTCGCCGGGGCGCGCATTCGCGCCGGGGCCGAGGCGAACAAGAAGGCCGCGCAGCCGTTCCTCGAGAAGGCCGCCGCCGAGAAGGGCGCGAAGAAGACGGCCTCCGGCCTCGTCTACACGGAGCTCAAGGCGGGAAGCGGCGACTCGCCCACGTCGGGCGACACCGTGAAGGTGCACTACACCGGCACGCTGAGCGACGGTACGGTGTTCGACAGCTCCGTCAAGCGTGGCGAGCCGGCGACGTTCCCGCTGACCGGGGTCATCAAGTGCTGGACGGAGGGTCTCCAGCTGATGAAGGTCGGCGGCAAGGCGAAGCTCGTCTGCCCGTCGGACATCGCGTACGGTGATCAGGGACGTCCGCCGCAGATCGGCCCGGGCGCGCCGCTGGTGTTCGAGGTCGAGCTGCTCGAGATCGTGAAGAAGTAGACGAGCTAAGCCGTCAGCTTCCGGTACTTGATGCGGTGGGGGCGCTCGGCCTCGGCGCCCAGCCGCCGGCGGCGGTCGGCCTCGTAGTCCTGGTAGTTCCCCGCGAACCAGACCACGCGGCTCTCGTTCTCGAAGGCGAGGATGTGCGTCGCGATGCGGTCCAGGAACCAGCGGTCGTGGCTGATGATGACGGCGCAGCCGGCGAAATCGACCAGGGCATCCTCGAGCGCGCGCAGGGTGTCGACGTCGAGGTCGTTGGTCGGCTCGTCGAGCAGCAGCAGGTTGCCGCCGCTGCGGAGGAGCTTCGCCAGGTGGAGGCGGTTCCGCTCCCCGCCCGAGAGGTCGCGCACCTTCTTCTGCTGGTCGGGGCCGGTGAAGTTGAAGGCGGCGGCGTAGGCGCGCGAGTTCACCTCGCGCTTGCCGACCATGATGAGTGGCCGGCCCCCGTCGGAGAGCTCCTCCCACACCGAGTGCTCGCCGGCGAGCGTCTCGCGGCTCTGGTCGACGTAGGCGAGGACGACGGTCTCGCCGATGCGGAGCGTCCCGGCGTCGGGCTTCTCCTGCCCGACGATCATGCGAAACAGCGTCGTCTTGCCCGCGCCGTTCGCGCCGATCACCCCGACGATGCCGCCGCGCGGGAGGATGAAGTCGACGCCGTCCATGAGGAGGCGGTCGCCGTAGCCCTTGCGTAGCGCCTTCGCCTCGATCACCAGGTCGCCGAGACGCGGCCCGGGTGGGATCGCGATGCGCACCGCGCCCTCGCGCGCCTCCACCGCCTGGTCCTGGGCGAGGAGCTCCTCGTAGTGCGCGAGCCGCGCCTTGCTCTTCGCCTGCCGCGCCCGCGGCGCCATGCGCACCCACTCGAGCTCGCGCGCCAGCGCCCGGCGACGCGCGGAGGCTTCCTTCTCCTCCTGCTCGAGGCGCCGCTCCTTCTGCTCCAGCCACGAGGAGTAGTTGCCCTCCCAGGGGATGCCGAAGCCGCGATCGAGCTCGAGGATCCAGCCCGCGACGTTGTCGAGGAAGTAGCGGTCGTGCGTGATCGCGACCACCGTGCCCGGATACTCCTGGAGGTGTCGCTCGAGCCACGCGACCGACTCCGCGTCGAGGTGGTTGGTGGGCTCGTCGAGGAGCAGGAGGTCGGGTTGACGGAGAAGCACCTGGCAGAGCGCGACGCGCCGCCGCTCGCCCCCCGAGAGCGTGTTCACCTCGGCGTCGCCGGGCGGCAGGCGGAGGGCGTCCATCGCGACCTCGAGCGTGCGGTCGAGCTCCCAGGCGTTGGCGGCGTCGATCGCGTCCTGCACGCGCGCCTGCTCGGCCAGCACCTTCTCCATCTCGGCGTCGGCGAGCGGCTCGCCGAGCTTCTGCGAGAGCTCCTCGAAGCGCGTGAGCAGCGCGCGCGTCTCCGCCACCACCTCCTCGACGTGCTGGAGCACGTTCCGGCCCGGATCCAGCACCGGCTCCTGCGGCAGCCAGCCGATGCGCGTCCCGTCGGCGGGCACCGCGTCGCCCGCGAAGTCGCGCTCTACGCCCGCCATGATGCGGAGGAGCGTCGACTTGCCCGCGCCGTTGGCGCCGAGGACGCCGATCTTGGCGCCGGGGTAGAACGCGAGCGAGATCCCCTTCAGGATCTCCTTTCCCTGCGGGGTGATCTTCCGCACCTGGCGCATGGTGAAAATGAACTGCGGCGGCATGGCGGGAGGGCGTAGCGCAGCGCGCGGGGATTTTCCACCGTCATCGAAGCGCGCTGCTTCCGACATCCGGCGCGCGATGCTAAGCCGCGTGCATGGAATCGACACGGCCGACGTCGCAGGGCCTGGCCTACGTCGGCCTGTCGGTCGCCACCGTCGGCTGGGCGTCGGGCTTCATCGCCGGGAAGCTCGCGCTGGGCGCCATGTCGCCGCTCGTGGTCGCCGCCTGGCGCTACGCCGTCGCGGCCGTCATCCTCCTGCCCTTCGCGCTCCGCCAGCGCCCGGCGGACGGCCTCGGGCCCGCGGCGCGGCCGCTGGCGCTCATGATGCTCTGTGGCGGCGTGCTCTACCCGTGGCTCTTCCTCGCCGCCCTCCAGCAGACGAGCGCCACCAACACCGCGCTCCTGATCGCGCTGAACCCGGTCCTGACGCTCCTCTTCTCGCCACTCGTGGGCGAGCGCATCGAGCGGCGGCGCTTGATCGGCGTCCTCGTGGCGCTCGCCGGCGCCGCCACCGTCATCACGCGCGGGGACCCGGCGCATCTCACGGCGCTGCGGCTCAACCCGGGCGATCTCATCGCGGTCGCCGCGGCGGCGATGTGGGCCGCCTTCAACCTCACCTCGCGCCGCGTCGTCGGGCACCTGACGCCCGCCTTCACCAACTGCGTCATCTACCTGTTCGGGGCGGTCGCGCTCTACGTGCTGGGGCATGCCGACCGCCCGTGGGCGCAGCTCACCGCTGCCACGCCGAGCGCGCTCGCGGGCGTCGTCATCATGGCCGTCCTCTCCTCGGTCATCGCCGGACAGTTCTTCCTCGTCGGCGTGCGCACGGTCGGCGTGACGCGCACGGTGGTGTTCGTCTACCTGGTGCCGGTGCTGACCGCGCTGCTCTCGACCACCCTCCTCGGCGAGCAGTTCTTCCCCGCGCAAGCGGTGGGCGGTGCGACGGTGCTCGCCGGCGTCTACTGGACGACCCGCACCGTCGCCTAGCCGCCGCGGGCCGCGGGCCCCAATCATCGCTGGCTGGGACAGAATGTTGACCCGGCCGGGCGACCGTTCGGCCGATTCTTGCTGGAGTCCAGCGGCGAATCCGTGTTATCCGGATCGGCATGATGGCTCTTCGCCGCGCCGCCCTGGTGCTCGTGTCGCTGCTCGCCGCCGGACCCGCCGCTGCGTCGTTCGTCACCTTCGAGACCGGCGAGGTGCGCCCGCTGGCGCTGTCGCCCGACGGAACGCATCTCTACGCCGTCAACACCCCCGACGGACAGCTCGAGATCTTCGACGTCGGCGCGGGAGGGCTCACGCACACCGGCGCCGTTCCCGTCGGCATGGAGCCCTGCGCGGTCGCGGCGCGCACCAACGGCGAGGTGTGGGTCCTCAACCACCTCTCGGACAGCGTGAGCATCGTCGACGTGACCGGCGCGGCACCGCACGTGACGCGCACGCTGCTGGTGGGGGACGAGCCGCGCGACATCGTCTTCGCGGGGCCCAAGGACGGCAACAACTTCTTCACGCGCGCCTTCATCACGACCGCGCACCGCGGCCAGAACAGCGGCGTGCCGCTGAGCGACCTCACCACGTCGGGCATCGGCCGCGCCGACGTCTGGGTGTTCGACGGGACCAATCCGGGCAGCTCGCTCGGCGGCAACCCGCTCGCGGTGATCACCCTCTTCGGCGACACCCCGCGCGCGCTCGCCGTCAGCCCGAACGGCGCCACGGTCTACGCCGCCATCTTCGATTCGGGCAACCAGACCACGACCCTCTCCGAGGGGATCGTGTGCAACGACACCACCTCGACACCCAACGTGGTGGCCCCGGCGTGCACGGTGAGCGAGCCAGCCGGGAATACCTCGTACCCCGGCGGGCTACCGAACCCCGACACGAACCTGCCAGCGGGCGGCGTCAAGGGACCCGAGACCGGCCTCATCGTGAAGTTCAACGGCACGCACTGGTCCGACACCCTCTCGCGCAACTGGGACAACGGCGTCCGATTCTCGCTGCCCGACGACGACGTCTTCCGCATCGACTCGATGGCGAGCCCGCCCGCCCCGCTGCCGAGCGCGCCGATCGCGGGCCAGCCGTTCGCCCACGTGGGGACGGTCCTCTTCAACATGGCCGTCAACCCGGTGAGCGGCAAGGTGTACGTCTCCAATGGCGACGCGAACAACCTGACGCGCTTCGAGGGACCGGGCGGCGGCGGGAGCACGGTCCGCGGACACCTCCACGAGGCGAAGATCACGATTCTCGATCCGGCCGGCGGCTCCGTGACACCGCGTCGCATCAACCCCCACATCGACTACAGCGTCGTCCCGAGTCCCGCAGGCACGAGCGCCAAGAGCCTCGCGACTCCGCTCGGCATGGCCGTCACGAGCGACGGCGCCACGATCTACGTCGCGGCCTTCGGCTCGAGCAAGATCGGTGTCCTCGACGCCTCGCAGCTCGAGACGAATCCGCTGTACATGCCGGACACCACGCAGTACATGACCGTGCCGGGCGGCGGACCGAGCGGCCTCGTGCTCGACGAGACCAACGGTCGTCTCTACGTGCTCGCACGCTTCGACAACGCGATCTCGGTGCTCGACACGACCACGCACACGGAGACCGCGCACCTCCCGCTCCACAGCGCCGAGCCGGCGGTGGTGAAGAACGGTCGGCCGGTCCTCTACGACGCCGTCCTCACCTCATCGAACGGCGAGGCAGCGTGCGCCTCCTGCCACATTTTCGGCGACTTCGACAGCCTGGCCTGGGACCTCGGCAACCCCGACGGCATCGTCCTCCAGAACTGCAACCCGACCATCGCGCCCTTCTCGACCGAGAACTTCCATCCGCTGAAGGGCCCCATGACGACGCAGAGCCTCCGCGGGCTCGCGAACGCCGGCCCCATGCACTGGCGCGGGGATCGGAACGGCAAGACCAATCAGGATACCGGCATGTGCGACGCCAGCGGCGATCCGCTGGCCGAGGATCAGGCCTTCAAGAAGTTCATCGTCGCGTTCGACGGCCTCCTCGGGCGCGGCAGCGCGATCTCCGACACCGACATGCAACGCTTCACCGACTTCATCCTGCAGGTGACCTACCCGCCGAACCCCATCCGGAACCTCGACAACTCACTCACAGCGGACCAGCAGGCCGGTCACGATTTCTTCATGACCGTCACCTCCGACACGATCCAGACCTGCAACGGCTGTCATACCCTCAACCCATCGATGGGCTTCTTCGGCACCAGCGGCGTCTCGAGCTTCGAGAACGAGACGCAGCACGTGAAGATCCCGCACCTGCGCAACCTCTACCAGAAGGTCGGCATGTTCGGCATGCCGGGGATCGCGTTCCTCAACCAGGGAACGCCCGGCAGCGGAGCGCCGAGTAACGGCACACCGGGGCCTGCGGCCACCCAGACGGCGCAGGTGCGCGGCTTCGGCTTCCTGCACGACGGCAGCATCGACACGCTCTTCCGCTTCCACAACGCGACCGTCTTCAATCCGGGATTCGGCACCCCTCCCAACGGCGAGGGGCTCCGGCAGCAGGTGGAGCAGTTCATGCTCGCCTTCGACTCGAACCTGGCGCCGATCGTCGGGCAGCAGGTGACGCTCACGAGCACCAATGCCGGCGTCGTCGGCGGGCGCATCGACCTCCTGATCGCCCGTGCCGCCGTCGGCGAATGCGACCTGATCGTGAAGGGCGTACTGGCCGGCGCGCAGCGCGGCTGGGTCAGACTCGCGAGCGGCAAGTTTCAGAGCGACGAGACCGGTGATGCCCAGCTCACGGACACACAGCTCCGGAACCAGGCGGCGACGGGCGGGCAGGAGCGCACCTACACCTGCGTACCGCCGGGCTCCGGCACCCGGATGGGCATCGATCGTGACGAGGACGGTTTCCCGGACTTCACCGAGGTGCTCGCCGGCAGCGATCCGGCGGATCCGAACAGCGTCCCCGCCGGCGGGCCCACGACCACCACCACGACGACCTTCCCGACCCCTCCGCCCTGCACCGACGTGCCGGTCACCGACCCGAAGGCCACCGTGAACATCACCACCGCCAAGGCGAAGGGGGCGCTCACCGCGAAGCTGGTGATCGACCTCGCCTCCTACTCCAACGAGGACGTCCTCATCAGCCTGAGCGATACGGACACCATGCTGATCGCCGGGCAGGACGTGGGGATGCTCGGCGCCCAGGGCAAGTCGGGGACGAAGTGGCGCTTCAGCAGCAAGGCGAACGGGATCCAGCGCGTCCTGCTGAAGAACCTCGGCTCGAAGCAGCCGGGCAAGTCCAAGGTGACGGTGAAGGCGAAGCACTGGTTCAGCGCCGCGGACGCGAACCAGTCGGCGGCCAACACCCAGCTGACCGTGCAGATCGGCACCCTCTGCTTCAAGCACGCGGGGACCAAGAAGACCGACTAGCCAATAACGAGTGGAGGCCGAGCCCGAGAGCGCTCGAGCTGCGCGCGGCGTGAGCCGCGCGGGCATTGGATTGGGGCATCGGAGGAGCGCAGCGCGCGTCAGCGCGCGAGCAGCGGACGGGCCCCCGGATCAGTTAAATGTGCAGCGCGCGCTTCGCCACCGCGAGCGCGGCTTCCTTGACGGCCTCGGGCAGCGTGGGGTGCGCGTGCACGCTGCGCGCCACGTCCTCGGCGCTGGCGCCGAACTCGACCGCGACCGCCGCCTCGGCGATCAGATCGGAGGCGCGCGGGCCGAGGATGTGGAGACCCACGATGCGGTCCGTCTGCGCGTCGGCGAGCACCTTGACCCCACCCTCGGTCTCGCCGAGACAGCGCGCGCGCCCGTTGGCCATGAACGGGAAGGCGCCGACGTTGAAGCGAAGCCCGCGGCGGGCCGCCTCCTCCTCGGAGAGCCCGACGCTCGCCAGCTCGGGCCAGGTGTAGACCACGGCGGGGACGGCGTCGTAGTTCACGTGGCCCGCGAGGCCGGCCATCAGCTCGACCGCCGCGATGCCTTCCTCCTCGGCCTTGTGCGCGAGCATGGGGCCGGGGATCGCGTCGCCGATCGCGTACACGCCAGGGACGCTGGTCGCGTAGTGCTCGTTCACCTTGACGAAGCCGCGCTCGTCGAGCGCGACGCCGGCCTCGCGCGCGCCGAGGCCCTCAAGGTAGGGGCGCCGCCCGATCGCGACCAGCACCACGTCGGCCTCCTCGGTCGTGCTCTGGCCTTTCGATTCGAGGGTGACCCGCACGCCGCGCTCGGTCCGCTCGGCGTGCGTCGCCGAGGTCTCGAGGCGGAAGGCGAGGCCCTGCTTCTCGAGCGCGCGCCGGAGCTGCGTCCCCATGCCGCGGTCCATGGTGGGAACAATCGCATCGAGGAACTCGACCACCGTCACCTTCGCCCCGAGCCGGCTCCACACCGACCCCAGCTCGAGGCCGACGGCGCCCGCGCCGATCACCAGCAGGCGCTCCGGGACGCGCGCCAGGGAGAGCGCCTCGGTCGAGCTCACGATCCGCTCGCCGTCGAAGGGAAGGCCGCGGAGCGGGGTCGCCTCGCTCCCGGTCGCGATTAGCACCCGCTCGGCCTCCAGCGTGCGCTCGCCGACCGTCACCTGCGTGCCCTTCCCCAGCCGCGCCGGGCCCGCCACCCACTCGATCTTGCTCTTCTTGAACAGGCCCGCGACTCCCTGGGTCAACCCGCGCACCACCTTGTCCTTGCGGGCCATCATGGCCGGAAGGTCGAGCGTCACGCCGGAGGCCTTGATGCCGTGCACGGCGAGGCCGTCCTGGGCCTGATGGTAGAGCTCGCTCGAATCGAGGAGCGCCTTCGACGGGATGCATCCGACGTTGAGGCAGGTGCCGCCCAGCGCCTTGTCCTTCTCGACCACGGCGACGCGCATGCCGAGCTGCGCGGCGCGCAGCGCGGCCACGTAGCCGCCCGGCCCGGCGCCGATCACGATCAGGTCGAGGCGCTCGGCGGCCATCAGACGTCGAGGAGCAGGCGCGCCGGATCCTCCAGGCGCTCCTTCACCCGCACCAGGAAGGTCACCGCCTGCTCCCCGTCGACCAGGCGGTGATCGTAGGAGAGCGCCACGTACATCATCGGCCGGATCGCGATCTCGTCGTCGACCACCACGGGGCGCTTCTCGATCTTGTGCATGCCGAGGATACCGCTCTGGGGTGGATTCAGGATCGGCGTGGAGAGCAGCGAGCCGTAGACCCCGCCGTTGGAGATGGTGAAGGTCCCGCCCGCCAGGTCATCCAGCTTGAGCTTTCCCTCGCGCGCGAGCCCGGCGAGGCGCGCGATCTCCCGCTCGATCTCGGCGAACCCCATGCGCTCGGCGTGATGCACGACCGGCACGACCAGACCCCGCTCCGTTCCGACCGCCACCCCCAGGTGGACGAACTTCCGGTACACGATGTCGTCGCCGCGTATCTCGGCGTTGACGACGGGGATCTCGCGCAGCGCCGAGATGCAGGCACGCGCGAAGAACGACATGAAGCCGAGCCCGATGCCGTGTTGCTTCTGGAACTGCTCCTTGTGCTCGGCGCGGAGCGCCATCACCTCGCTCATGTCGAGCTCGTTGAAGGTGGTGAGGATGGCCGCGGTGCGCTGCGCCTGGACGAGTCGCTCGGCGATGCGCCGGCGGATCGGGCTCATCGCCACGCGCTCCTCCCCCTCGACGGGGGCGGCGCTCGGCTGGGGCGCGGCCGGCACGTCGATGCGGACGGGACG
>JACXTT010003505.1_pt1 | contig 24087 bp, 18 predicted proteins | sample 9270951 | NCBI WGS metagenome assembly JACXTT01 (sample SAMN15532306, study PRJNA645909) | rock metagenome | isolation source: weathered quartz diorite | place: Puerto Rico | collected 2017-06-21
TATCCCGCGCACCTCTACCGGCAAGTTCCTCAAGACCAAGCTGCGCGAGCAGTATCGCGACTGGAAGTGGCCGGAAACCGCCTAGCTCCCCTAGACACGCCCCGTCATGAACTTCGAGCCCAACGATGAGCAGAAGCTGGTCCAACGGACGGCCAGGCAGTTCGCGCGTGAGGAAATTCAACCGGTCGCCGCGCAGTGCGACCGCGAGGCGAGCTTTCCCCTGCACGTGTTCGAGAAGGCGCGCGCGGTCGGTCTGGTGAACATGACAGTGCCGGTTGCCTTCGGCGGCAGCGGTTGGGGTGCGCTGGAGTCGGCGCTCGTCACCGAGGAACTGGGCTGGGCCTGCACCGGGATCGCAGGCGCGCTCGGGCTCAACGCCATCTTCGCCGACGTGTTCCACGTGGCCGGCTCGCCCGAGCTCAAACGCGACGCCTTCAGCCGTCTGCTGGCGGGACAGTTCGGTGCTTACGCGCTCACCGAGCCGGCTGCAGGCTCCGATGTCGCCGGCATCAAGACTCGTGCCGTAAGAAAGGGCGACCGCTACATTCTCAACGGCAGCAAGATCTGGATATCGAACGCCCCGCTCGCGCATATGTTCGTGATCTTCGCCAAGACCGATCCGCAGGCCGGACACCGCGGCATCAGCGCTTTTTTCGTGGACCGGGACACGCCCGGCCTCTCGGTCGGCAAGTCGCTGGGCAAGCTGGGGCAGCGCGCCGGGCCCGCGGCCGAGGTGTTCTTGAACGACGTCGAGGTGCCGTCGCGAGCGCTGATCGACGCAGAAGGGGACGGCTTTCTGGTCGCGATGAAGGTGTTCGACCGCTCGCGCCCGACGATCGGGGCGCTTGGTGTTGGCCTGATCCAACGTTGTCTGGACGAGGCGCTCGAATACGCCAAGACTCGCCACACCATGGACCGTCCGATCATCGAGCATCAAGCCGTCGGCCACAAGCTCGCGGACATGGCGATTCGGCTGGAGGCGGCGCGCTTGCTCGTGCACCAGGCGGCCTGGCTGCTGGACGCGGGTAGCAAGAATACACTGCAGGCTGCCTACGCCAAGACGTTCGCCGCCGACACCGCCATGTGGGCAGCGACCGAAGCGGTGCAGGTGTTCGGAGGGATGGGCTACAGTACCGAGTACCCCGTGGAGAAGCTGTTCCGCGACGCCAAGGTGCTGCAGATCTACGAGGGTACCAGCGAGATCCAGCGCAACATCATCGCGCGTGAGCTGTCCAGGCAATAGGAGTTCCCTATGTCAGAAGCGGTCATTCTCGAGGCGGTGCGCACACCGTTCGGGCGTCGCGGCGGGGCGCTGCGTGAGCAACGGCCCGACAGTTTGCTGGCACACGCGTTGAAGGGCCTGGTGCAGCGCGCCGGGATCGATCCGGCCAAGATCGGTGATGTGGTCGACGGAACCGTCACGCTCGCCGGCGAGCAAGGGGCAAACCCGGGACGGCTCGGCGTACTGCTGGCGGGCTTTCCCGTCACCGTTCCGGGAGTGTCGTTGAACCGCATGTGCGGCTCGAGCCAGCAGGCGGTGCATTTCGCGGCACAAGCCTGCGCCGCTGGGGACATGGACTACGTCATCGCTTCCGGTGTGGAAAGCATGACGCGGGTCCCTATGTTTCTGGACATCAGCCTGGGGCGCGAGGGCGTCAATGGATTCGAAGCGCTGAATCCCGAGTTGTTCCAGCACCATGACTTGATTCATCAAGGCGAGAGCGCGGAGCGCGTGGCACAGAAATGGGGGCTGACACGCCAAGTGCTGGATCAGTTCGCCAAGGACAGCCACCGCAAGGCGCATGCGGCGCAACAGGCAGGACTCAACAAAGAGATTCTTCCGGTGGCGGGTGTGAGCCCAGATGCGCGGGCAATCACCGTGATTGTGGACGAAGGCGTGCGCGCGGTGATCGACGAGGCGAAGATGGCGAGCCTGAAGCCGGCTTTCCGGCCCGAGGGCCAGGGTGTGATTACCGCGGCGAATTCGAGCCAGATCTCGGATGGCGCCTCGGCTGTGCTGGTGGCCAACGAGGAGGTGGCGCGAGGCGATGGATTCAAAGCGAAAGCACGCTTCCGCGCCCGCGTCGTGACCGGTTCGGATCCGACCATGCAGCTCACCGGAGTGATCCCCGCCACGCAGATGGCGCTGAAGAAGGCCGGACTCACCATTCAGGATCTGGACTGGATCGAGATCAACGAGGCGTTCGCCTCCGTCGTGCTGAGCTGGGCCAAGGAACTGCGCGCCGACCTGACAAAAGTCAACCCTTGGGGCGGCGCGATTGCACACGGCCATCCGCTCGGCGCCACCGGGGGCGGACTCATGTCGAAGATGTTGTCCGGACTCGAGGCCACGGATGGGCAATTCGGGCTGCAGGTCATGTGTATCGGCCACGGCCAAGCAACCGCCACCATCATCGAACGGATGTGATGCACGGTCGCGCCGATCCGGCAGGCGGGACGATGACGCAAAACCTCAAAGCGCGTCCGGCGCACCCTAGCGCACCGGCGCGGACCGTTTGACGGGTGTTCAGAGCCCTCCGCATCCTCATCCTGGTTTTCATCCTGGTCGTGGTCGCCGCCGGAACGTGGCTGACCCGGCTGCGCACGACCGCGTGGGATCAGCCGCTGCGGGTGGCGATTTTTCCCATCAACGCTGACGCCAGCGGCGCTACCGACCGCTACATCCGCTCGCTCTCTGTCGGAGCCTTCGAACCCATCGCCCGCTTCATGCGGCAGGAAGCCGGGCGCTACGGCCTGAATTTGTCGACGCCGATAGAGCTGTTCCTGGCACCGGAAATCGGGAGAGTGCCGCCGCCTCCGCCTTTCGGCGCCAACGCACTGCGAGTTGCGCTGTGGAGCTTGCACATGCGCTACTGGGCGTGGGTCAACGCAGCGTTCGACGGACCCAAGCCGCATGTGCGCGTGTTCGTGCTCTATCACGATCCAGATCGAATATCGCGTCTGAGCCACTCTCTGGGCCTGCAGAAGGGGCTGATCGGCGTGGTCAACGCTTTCGCGTCCGAGGGGCAGGCGGCACAGAATGACGTAGTCATTGCGCACGAAATGCTGCACACGCTCGGCGCCACAGACAAGTACGATCCGCGTACAAACCAGCCCGCTTTCCCGGACGGCTATGCCGACCCGCAGCGCCAGCCGCCGCTGCCGCAGGAGTACGGCGAGATCATGGCGGGCCGCGTACCCGTGACGCAGGACCGGGCCGAAATGCCGGACGGTCTCGAACGGGTGCTCATCGGTGCCAAGACCGCGCGCGAGATCAACTGGCTCAGGTGACCGGCGCGGACGAACAGAAAGCCTCACACGGGTTCCTCCCTGCTGGAAAATTCTGGTTTTAGGTTAAAGTTCGCCTCCATATGGCGAACGAGAAGACGCGCGGCCTGCGCCGCAACCTCACCAACTACGGCGATGCTGAATTCGCTGTCTATCTGCGCCGTTCCTTTGCGCGCTCCATGGGCTATTCGCTGGACATGCTCGATCGGCCCGTCGTCGGCATCGCGCAGTCGGGAAGCGGGTTTAACAATTGCCACCGCACCATGCCGGAACTGGTGGACGCCGTGAAGCGCGGTGTGCTGGCGGGTGGAGCGTTGCCGCTCGAGTTTCCCACCATTTCGCTGGGGGAGTCGTTCTTGAGCCCGACCAGCTTAATGTTCCGCAATCTCATGTCGATGGATGTGGAGGAGATGATCCGTGCACAGCCCATGGATGCGACAGTGTTGATCGGCGGATGCGACAAGACGGTTCCCGCGCAGTTGATGGGCGCGATCTCGGCTGGCCTGCCGGCGATCCAGCTGGTAACTGGACCCATGCTGGCGATGCCCTGGCGCGGTGAGCGGCTGGGCGCGTGTACCGATTGCCGGCGCTTCTGGGCGCAGTACCGCGCGGGCCGGCTCTCGCGCGACGAAATCGACGATATCGAGGGCAACCTCGCGACGACCGCCGGCACCTGCGCGGTGATGGGCACGGCCAGCACCATGGCCTGTATCGCAGAAGCGCTGGGCATGGCGCTTCCTGGCAGCGCGGCGATTCCAGCCGTGCACGCCGACCGTCTGCGCATGGCGGAGGCGAGCGGCCTGCGCGCTGCTACGATGGCCAAGTCCGGTGCTCCGGTTCCGAGCGAAATCCTGACGCCGGGTTCGGTGGAGAACGCGCTGCGCGTGTTGCTCGCCATCGGCGGCTCGACCAACGCGATCATCCATCTCACAGCCATCGCGGGGCGCGGTGGCGTGCCGGTGTCCCTCGAACGGCTGAACCGCTTGTCCGAGGAGACACCGGTGCTGGTGGACTTGAAGCCAACGGGCGCGCACTACCTGCAGGATCTACATGCGGCCGGAGGTCTGGGTGCGGTGCTTTGGGAATTGCGCGATCTGCTCGACCACGACTGCTTGACGGTGAGCGGCGAGAGACTGGGCGAGCGGCTGCGCTCGCCGCCGCCCTACGTCGATCATGCGGTTGTTCGCCCGCGCGACAAGCCGATCTCGCCCACTGGCGGACTGGTGGCACTGTTCGGGAACTTGGCCCCGCGCGGCGCGATTCTGAAGCGGGCGGCCGCGGATCCCAGCTTGTTCGAGCGCGACGGCCGTGCGGTGGTGTTTGACTCGCTGGAGGAGCTTGCCGCTCGGATCGATGATCCCGCGCTCGACGTGAGCAAGGAAGATTTTCTAGTGCTCAAAAACGCCGGTCCGCGCAGCGCGTCCGCAATGCCAGAAGCGGGATACCTCCCAATCCCGAAGAAACTGGCTCAGGCCGGCGTCACGGATATGGTGCGCATCTCCGACGCCCGCATGAGCGGGACCGCTTTCGGAACCGTGGTGCTGCACGTCACACCGGATGCGGCTTCAGGCGGGACGCTCGCCGTGGTGAAGTCGGGTGATCGAATCCGGCTTTCGGTGAAGGAACGCAGACTCGAACTGCTGGTCGGCGATGACGAGTTGACTCGCCGCCGCGCGCTTCTCCCGTCGCCATTTGCACCCGGGCGCGGATACGCGCGTCTGTACGCCGAGCACATTACGCAGGCCGATCTGGGCTGCGATTTCGACTTCCTTTGCGGGCAAGTGGCGTGACGAAAAGAAACGCGGCGCTACGGGGATTATCGGGGCCGATGTTTGGACGTGGCGCCAGAGCCTCGTCTCTGGCAACAGCGTCGAACGCGATAACCGGTGGGTTGTTGCTGCTCGGCCTGTGTGCCAGCCCGGCGTTCGCCAAGATGTACTCCTGCGAGGATGCCAGCGGCCGCGTCATCCTGCGAGATGTGCCGTGTAAGCGTGACGAAAGGGATCGTAACGCGGCTGCGTCTGTGCGCCCGCCCGCAACGACCCCGGCGAGGATTCGGCAGAGCGGGAACGCGAATCCGATCACTGAAGCTCAGGTGCAGGAGGTGGTGGACGGGATGGACGCCGCAAGGATGCGCCGAGACGTGCCGGCGATGCTAGCTTACGTGGCGCCCGATGCAGTATTCGAAGTTGAATATCGCTTGCCCGAGGGCATGCAGTTCAAGCGTTTCAGCAAGGACGAGTACGCAGCCTACTTGCTCGGCGGGACCGAGTTTGTGGATGGCCTCGACTTCCAGCGCGAGAGCACTACGATCTTAGTTGCGCCCGCGGCCCGCCAAGCCGAGATCGTCAGCACGCTGCGGGAGACGGTTCGCGTCCAGGGGAAAGCGTTAGCCCGCGTGACGCGGTCCAAGTCGCTGGTCGAGATGCGGGACGGACGCCTGACGATTGTCTTGGTGCGGGCCATCACGCGCTACGAGATGCCCGAGAGGGCAAGCCGTGTGGGAAGCCAGCAAACTAGGGGGCGCGCCTCAGACCGGTAGGTGCAAAAGCACTTCTCCCGACAGGAGGTGCGCTGCGGGGGGAGGGGTAACCGCAATCCGCGGTCGAGAAAGCCGATCGCTCTACCGCGTCTTCTTGCGCAAGACGATGAGGACCACCAGGAGGATGACGCCCCCGGCCATTGCGATATCCAAGTAAGACATCCTGTAACTCCTCGTTTCCAGTAGAGATTCGTCTCGGTCGAGAGCGCCCGAAAAGCGGGCGTATCGGCCCGGTGACCCCACAGCAGGTTTTAGGCCAGCCCCTTCTTGCTGGTTACGCCTTGCGTCTGGCTTGCACCCCTGGCGACTGGAAGACGGCGCGCCAACCGGCCGCGAGACTGCCCCCGCGAGTATATCGGCATATCGGCGCCGACTGACCGCGATGCAGCTTCGACGTCGAGCCTCGCGCAGGCTGGCGCCGAGGCCCGGAGAGTGAGAAACAGGCCTCTGGTCGCAAGCGGCGGCAGGCGTGGGCTACAATCGCGACGATCATGTCTAACCGGGAAGTCATCCTCCAGGCGCTGGAGCGTGTTCGGCGCCGCCTAGAGCTTGGTCGCACACTGCACGACGCTGCCCTTGTGCTGGGAATGCTCGCCGCGGGGTTGCTGCTTTGGCGCGTGCCGCTTGTTTTCTCTGGCAGCGCCCCGGCGTACGCTGCCGCCATCCTTGCTGCCCTGCTGCTTTGGGGAGGCGGCCTCTTCCTTCTTGCGTGCAGGCGCCTGGCCCCGCGCCGCACCCTGGGCGAGGCCGCCGCTTCGGCGGATGCACGGGCTGGCCTCAAGGACGAGCTCGCTACCGCGCGCTGGTTTCTGCAGTACCCCGTCACCTCACCTTGGGTGGAAGCGCAGGCTGCTCGAGCGGCGGAGTCCGCCCGCCGACTCGACCCGGTCGCATTGCTTCCTCTGCGACTTGGCTGGCCCGGGTTGAGCGGTGGCGCAGCCGCGGTGCTGATTCTGGTTGCGGCCTGCCTGGCGCAGCCGGTGCTCTCTCCCTCGGACGCTGCCGGAGACCCGCAACCCCTGGCCCAAGCTCAGGCCCGCCAGGTGCAGCTCATTCGCGCGCTGATCTCTGAGCAACACGGGGAGGCGACTGCAAGGACCTTGGAGAGCGCGCTGACGATGCTCGAGCGCAAGACCGCGACTCCCGAGCAGAAGCGTCGCGCACTGTTGGACGCCGAAGGCGCGATCGGCCAGCAGGGGTTGGAGGCGGCCGCGTTGCGCGACAGACTCTACCGGTTAGCGGCCTCGCTGCGCGGCAACCAGCGAACAGAGGAGGTCGTCCGGGCGCTTGAGAGGGGAAACGCGCAGTTGGCGGCGAAGCTGCTGCAGCAGTTGTCCGGTCAGCCGGGGGCGACCGGATCCGACCGGCAAAGCGCCGCGGCAACGCAAAGCGATGTGGAACAGGAACTCGCACGCCTGCTTGCCACGGTCGCCGACGACGAAGATCAAGCGCAGGGCGCGGGTTCCGGTGCGGCAGCGAGACAGGCTGCAGACCGGTTGACTCGAATCGGCGAGCGGCTCGCGGCGCAAGACCAGTGGAGCCAGGCGGTGTCTGCGCTGGCGCAGTTGCAGCAGGCCGTGGCGCAGGAGCCGTCGTCTGCAATCGCCGGCTCCCGACAGCAAGCTGCTGGCCGCGGCTCCGAAAATGCGAAAGCCGGGGCTGCCGGCCCGAATGTACAACAGGCCGGAATCAATGGACCTGATACCGGTCCGTCTGGCCGCGAAGGCGGTAAGCCTGGAGCCGCAGCCGGGGACGCGCAAAGCGATCCAGTGCTCGGGAGGAAGATCGTGCCGCTCGCGGTTCGACTCCGCCAAGAGAGCATCGACGCGGCCAACGCGGCTGCGCAGGAATGGTTCTATACCGAGACCAAGAAACGGGCGTCCCGCCTCGATCTCGAACCCGCTCGCGCGCGTTCCGAATTCACCTTAGGTCAGTCCGCAGCGCTCGAAGGCGTTGCTCTCCGTAACCGCCAGATCGTAAAGGAGTACTTCATGGCTCTGCATCAAGGTGCTCGACCATGACCGTCGCTGTCGACCGTCAGGTAGAGCTTTTCCGGCACAACTTCCGCCTCGTGCGCGACGAGGTTTCTCGCATCATCGTAGGCAATGAGGACAATATCGTCGGCATCATGACCTGCCTGCTGGCGCGCGGACACGTGCTGCTGGAGGGGATCCCAGGGATCGGCAAGACCAAACTGGTGCAGACGCTGGCAGATGTCCTGCATCTCAAGTTTTCCCGCATCCAGTTCACTCCCGACCTCATGCCCGGCGATATCGTCGGCACCACGATCGTTCGCGAAACTGACGCGGGTCGCAAACTGCTGGAATTCCAACCGGGCCCGATCTTCGCGAATCTAGTGTTGGCCGACGAGATCAACCGCGCCACGCCCAAGACTCAGTCCGCGCTGCTCGAGGCGATGCAGGAGAACAGCGTATCGGCGGGCGGCGAGACCCATCCGCTGCAACAGCCGTTCTTTGTGCTGGCCACTATGAACCCGCTGGAAATGGAGGGCACGTTTCCGCTGCCCGAGGCCCAGATGGACCGGTTCTTCTTCAAGCTCAAGCTTGGCTTCCCCAGCGCGCCAGAACTGAGCGAGATCCTGGACCGCACGACCAAAACGCAGGAGCCGCAAGTCGAACGGGTGCTGGGCCAGGGTCAGATCCTGGAGATGCGGGAGACCGCGCGCTCGATCCCGATTGCGGGACCGATTCAGGACTATGCCATTCGCCTGACCTTGGCTACGCACCCGGAGAGCGAAAAGGCGACGGAGCTGACCAGACGCTTCGTGCGCTATGGTTCCAGTCCACGCGGCACTCAGGCACTGATTCTGGGCGGTAAAGTCAACGCGTTGGTCAATGACCGCCTGTACGTTGCGGCCGAGGACATCCGCGCCGTGGCCGTCAACGCCTTGCGTCACCGTCTCCTGCTCAACTTCGATGCCGAGGCCGAGCGCGTGGACACCGATTTCATTCTCGAGGACATCCTGCGCAGGATACCGGGGCCGTAACCGGGGCCCCGAACAGCTGCGCACACCTCTTCTTCTAAGGCACGACGCTTGACGAATCCCGGTGCTCTGCTGGAGCAGAGCTTCCTGCAGAAGCTCGAGCTGCTCTCGATGGCCATGCGGCGCCCGGTGCATGGCCAGCTCAAAGGGGCGCATCGCTCCCGCCGCGTGGGCAGCGGTATGGTGTTCACCGACTTTCGACCGTATAGCGCCGGCGACGATATTCGCCACATCGACTGGGGCATCTATCTGCGCATGGACCGGCTTATCCTCAAGCTGTTCGAGGAGGAGGCGGACTTGCCGATCTATCTGCTGGTCGACGCCAGCCGGTCCATGGACTACGGCACACCGTCCAAGCTCGACTACGCACGCAAGCTCGCCGCGGCTCTGTGCTATGTAGGGCTGCTCAACCACGACCGGATAAATCTGGTCTCGTTCGCCGACGGCGCCGTGGAGGCGTTGCCCGCGCGGCGCGGCAAGAGCCAGGCACCCCAGGCGTTCCGTTTTCTAGAGAGCATTCGGCCCGGCGGACAAACCGGGTTGCACCGCGCGCTGCGGCACTTCTTCGGGTCGCCGCGCACGCGTGGCCTGGTAGTTGTGATCTCCGACTTTCTCGACCCGGACGGGATCGAGCCGGGGTTCGCGGTGCTGCGCCGATTCCGCCACGACGTGGCCGTGGTCCACGTGATCAGCCCCGAGGAGCGTGAGCCGCGGCTTCCCGAAGCTGTCGTGCTCGTCGATGCAGAGGATGGCGCCGCCAGCGAGCTGGATGTTACGCCGCGCTTGCTCGAGGCCTATCGTCAAGCATTCCGGCGGCACGAGCGCGAGGTTGAGGCCTATTGCCGGAAGTACGGCTGGGCGTACGTGCAAGCGCCCACCGAGATCCCGTTCGAAGACCTCACGCTGAAACTGATGCGCGAACAGGGATTGTTGCGATGAGGGCCGCACTCAGTCCGCCACGATGAAGTTGCTGGCGTTGTCGCCAGGCGTCGCGCTGAGCCTGCTGGCTGCTGTGGCGGTGGTGGTGGTGCTTCTCTATCTGCTCAAGCCCTCGCCGCGCCGCTTGACGGTGTCCTCTGCCCTGATATGGCGCCGAGTATTGCGCCAGCGCCGCCGTGCCCCGGAGCGTTTGCGATGGTGGGCTTCGCTGTTGTTGGCCATCGCGGTGGCGCTGATGCTGGCATTGGGCCTCACGCAGGCGCGGTTGAGCACGCTCGGCGGCGCTGCCGAGCGCGTCGTCCTGGTGCTCGACAACTCTGCGACACTGGCTACCCTCACTGCGGACGGCAAGACGCGCTGGCAACATGCGATCGAGCAGGCGAGGGAGATCGTGCGTGCGGGGGCCGCGGGGAGCCAATACATGGTGGCCGACTCGCAGCGGACGCTCGCATCGCCGCGCTTCGAAGAGTCGCACGCTGCACTCGACACGCTCGACCGCTTGCGCGTCGTAACCGGAGGTCGACCGATTTTTCCGGATGTGCCGCGGACCGGCGCAGCTGGCGTTCGCGCAGTGCTGGTGACCGACGGCGTGGCTGATTTACTGCCTCCGACTGGGACCGATACCTTGTCGGTGTTCGAGCCGGCCGACAACGTCGGGATCACGGTCTTCGACCTTCGTGCCGCGCCCGGCGACCGGCACCGCTATCAGGCTTTGGTCGAGGTGCTCAACGCTTCGCCAGGCGCAAAGCGAGTCGAATTGAGCGTGGCGGGTGTGGGGCGGCCGCCAATGGCGCGTGTGCTCGACATTGCGGGAGGCACGGCTGTCAGCGAGATTTTCGACGTCTCTGCTTTCGCTGGCGGACCGCTGCAGGCCTCGCTCAGCACTCAGCACGATGCGCTCGCGGCTGACGACATCGCATACGCGTACCTGCCGCCGAACAAAACCATCCGGGTCGGGTTGATCGCAGTGGGCGATTCGCCCCTGGAGCGCTCGCTGCGCCTGCTGCCAGGCGTGCAGGTGAGCATCGTGCCGCCGCAGCGCGTGGGCGCGGGCAGTGAAGTTGACGCCTGGGTATTCGATGGGTATGCGCCGGAGCGCGCTCCGCGGGCGCCGGTGCTGATGTTTCGCCCGCGGCCCGCACGCTGGCTTCCAGCGTTGGAAGGCGAGCTGGGGGCGACCGCTGTCTCGGCTTGGGTCCCTCGGCACCCCGTGACCGAAGGCGTATCGTTGCGCGATGTGCTAGTCGATCGAGCGCTGGCCCTGCGCGCGCCTGCAGGCGTGCAAGTGCTCGCGAGCGACGCGGACCGGCAGCCGCTGATTCTCGCATCTGCTTCGGGCCCGCGCTGGGTAGAAGTGGCTTTCTCGCCGCGCGATTCGAACCTTCCCTTACAACCCGGCTTTCCGGTGTTCCTGAGCAACGCGCTGGAGTGGATGACGGGAGAGGCGCTCGCCCTGCGCTCCGGGCCGGGTCTGATACGAGTGCCCCTGGCCGGCGCGGATGTGCTCGATCTGCGAGGACGGCAAGTCGCCACGCACCAGATACCGGGCACGACGTTGATCGAAGCGGAGGAGCCGGGAATCTACGTGGCGACCGCGGGGGGGCGCCGGGTGCGCGTAGCGGTCAGCGTGGCCGATGCGGCGGCGACGGCGGTCAACGCGAGTCGACTGGCGGGCCGTCCCGCCGCGACAGAATGGCAAGCTCCGCACGCGGCCGTCGACCCGTGGCTCGCCATCCTGCTGGCGGCAGCATTGCTGCTGCAGTTGGAGTGGTGGACATACAACCGACGGCTGACGGTTTGACGGCGGAAAGTGAAGGTGGATGATTTTCCCTTCCACGAGTCGCGCATCGCGGATTACGAAGCGCACAGTAGCCGATGCTGACCCTCGAATCGCTCTGGCCGCTGGCACTGCTCGCGCCTCTGCCGCCGATCTGGTGGCTGGGCCGGCACTCGAGCACGAATCTCGGGAGGCGGCATATTGCGGCGGCTACCGCGCTGCGGGCGCTGACCTTCGTACTTGTGCTGCTGACCTTGATGCGGCCGACGTGGCACGCGACCACACGAGCAATCTCCGTGGTGTACGCGCTCGATGTATCGAGCAGCGTTCCACCCGGCTTCCTTCAGGCTGGGCTGGAATGGATCCGCAATGCAAATCGCGAATACGCGCCCGCTTCCGCGCGTTACGTGGTGTTCGCGCAACACCCGATCCTGGTCAGCGACCTCGAGGAGGTGCCGCGGGTTGCCGTAACGACCGCGCCCGACGCAGGGCGCGGCGCCCTGCAACAGAGCGCTACCAACCTCGAACTGGCACTGGACGCAGCGTTGCTCAGCCTTGACCCGGAGCAGGTCGACCGGATCGTGCTCATGAGCGACGGCAACGCCACGCAGGGGGACCTGTGGCGCGCGCTCCCCCGCTTGCTGGCGCAGCGTGTGCGCGTCTACACCTTGCCCGCATTGGCGCGGGCCCGCCGCGATGCGTGGATCGAATCGATCGAGGTTCCATCCGGCACACGTCGTGACGAACCGGTCGCGGTGACGGTGCGCCTGATGAGCATGGCGCACGCGCGCGCCGTGCTTCGGTTGTTCGGAGCAGGGGGCGAGCTGGGGCGCCGAAGCGTGCAGCTGTCGTCCGGGATGCAGGAGATCGTGTTCCGCACCCGGTTGCGGCAGGCCGGGGCCGTGGACGTTGTGGCCGAGGTGAAGGCCGAAGGCGACACGACCCCGGAGGGCGATCAGCTGACGCTGACCACCTGGGTCGCGCCGCGCGCCCGGGTGCTGTACGCGGAGGGCAACAGCAACAGCGTCGGCTACCTCCGCGACGCTCTGACCCGAGAGGGGATCGATGTCACGCTGGCTCCGGTTGCAGACCTGCCGCAGCACGCGAGCGCGCTGTCGGACTATCAGGCCGTGATACTGAGCGACGTGCCGCGCAACGCGCTCGACGATATGCGCATGAGCGCGCTGGAGAACTATGTCCGTGACGGCGGCGGCGGACTGATTTACGTCGGCGGCGAAACCACGTATGGCCAGTCGGGGTATTCGGGAACGGTGCTCGAGCGGCTGTTGCCGGTGGAGTTCAAGGCGCAGGAGCAGCGCAAGGACCTGGCATTGGTGGTGTGCCTGGATCGCTCGTACAGCATGAAGGGTCGCAGCATGGAGCTGGCGAAGGCCGCCACGCGCGCAGCGCTGGCCATCCTGGAGGAGCAACATCAGTTCGGCGTCATCGCCTTCGATTCGAGGCCCTACGAGACGGTGCCGCTGCAGCCGGTCCGCAGCCGGCACCACGCGGAGGACCTGATCGACCGCATTCAGGCCGGCGGTCAAACCAACATTTACCCGGCCCTGGCTACCGCGCTGCGCTGGCTCGAGGGCACGGAATCCCAGAGCCGCCACGTCATTTTGCTCTCCGATGGCGACACCGCCCCGGGAGATTTCGAGCGCCTCCTGCGGCGCATGACGGCAGCGCGCATCAGTGTTTCCACCGTTGCGGTCGGTCCCGCCGCCGATCGCGAGCTGATGTCCGACATCGCGCGCTGGGGGAAGGGGCGTGCCTACTACGCCGACGATCCGGACACGGTGCCACAGATTTTTGTCGAAGACACGCTTAACGCCTCCCGCTCGACGCTGACAGAAGAACCCGTGCGCGCAGTCGTGAAGCGTCCCGTCGAAGCGCTACGCAGCATCGACTTTGCCAGAGCACCGATGCTGCGTGGATTCGCCGCCACCAAAGCGCGCGATGATGCGGAGGTATTGCTGGAATCGGCGTCTGGAGCGCCGCTGCTGGTCCGCTGGCAATACGGACTGGGGCGCTCGATGGTGTTCGCGTCCGACGCCAAGAACCGCTGGGCCGCCGATTGGCTGCGGTGGGATGGTTACGGCAGATTCTGGGGACAGGTGACGCGCGACGTTCTGCGCCGGGAGACTGAGGAGTCGCTGCGCTTCCAAGTGACGCGCGAGGGTGGCGAGGCGCATGTCCGGCTCGACGCCGTGAGCGACGACGGGCGCTGGCGCACCAGGCTCACCCCCGCGGTTCGCGTCCGGCTCCCGACCGGCGCGGAGCAAACGCTGAATCTGCGTCAAACTTCGCCCGGTGCGTATGTTGGGACAGTCGCACTGGGGAGCACAGGGTCACGGCCGTTCAGCGTTGGGCTGGTGCCCGGCGGTGGGATCACGCGCGAAGCGGCGCTGCGGACCGGTCTTCGTCGCCTCTACTATTCCTATCCCGACGAATATCGCAGCGGTCCGCCCAATGTCGAGCTGCTGCGCGCGCTAGCCGAAGCGACGGGCGGAAAGCTAGCTCCTCAGGCCGCCGAAGTCTTCGACCCCGGCGGCGATCGTGGCCGCACGCGACAAGGGCTATGGCCGTTGTTCGCGGCCGCCGCACTCGTCGCATATCTGCTGGATATTGCCGTCCGGCGCGCCCCTTGGCTCCGGCGCTGGTTTGACCGCACCTGAGATGCGCTGCCAGCGCACGTGCGCAGTGGCGGTGCCTTGACGCCGCGCGTCGTTACAGAGTAGCGTCCTACGTTTTCAAAAAAAGTACGATAGCCCTGAAGCGAGTGAGGTGCGCTGGCGTGGATTCGTTGCCGATCGTCGTCGTTGGGTTTTTGCTGGGCATGCTGCACGCGACGGACGCGGACCATGTCATCGCCGTCAGCACCATTGTGTCCCGCCAAGGCAATGTCAAGAGCGCGGCCTCGATTGGCGTGCTGTGGGGCGTGGGTCACACGCTGACCGTCTTTCTGGTAGGCGGCGCCATCATCCTGTTCAGCCTGGTGATTCCGCCTCGCCTGGGACTGGCGATGGAATTCGCTGTGGCCATCATGCTGATCCTGCTGGGCGTGTACACGCTGAGCGGCGTGACGCGCTGGGTACGGGACAACATGTTTCCCGGCCCGGACGGCAGTTTCCCCGGGCACTCACACGCCGCAACTCAGTCGGCGGCCCATCTGCATCCCCACGTGCACGGCGACTACGTGCACGTCCATCCGCACGGGCACGCAGCCGACAACCACGGACATCCCGAAAGCGCGACACCGCAGGCGTGGCTCGACCGCCGGCTGTCGGGAGTGCGCGCCTACCGCGCAATGCGACCGCTGGCGATCGGCATCGTGCACGGAATGGCGGGGTCCGCCGCAATCGCCCTGCTCGTACTCGCGCGTATCCGTGACCCGCTCTGGGGCCTGCTCTACCTGGTGCTGTTCGGAGTGGGGACCATAGCGGGCATGATGCTGATCACCACCGCAATCGCGCTGCCGTTCGCCTACAGCCTGCAGCGCGTGCCGCAATTGAACCTGTGGATGCGTATGATCGCTGGCCTGCTCAGTCTCGGTCTCGGCCTCTACCTCGCGTACCGTTTCGGCGTGGAGCAGGGCCTGTTCACAGGCAATCCGATATGGTCCCCATCGTAGGGTCTGCGGAGTCTGTAAGAACAACCCCTGCCTTCGTAGGATAAACCCCGGAATCGGAACGTTTTTCCTTGGCGCAGTGCAGCGTTGACGGCGTTATCAGGAAAGCTTAGATTTCACTGGATGTCCGCACTCGCCTCCACGTCACGTAGTTCGCCGCGCTTCGGCATCAAACAGATCGCGCTAGGCATATTCCTGCTCTGCCTTGGTGCGGTTGCCGCGCTGGCCGTAGTGCGCGAAGGCCATCGTGCTAAGGCACCCGTTGCGAGCACCGAGGCCGCTGCCGGAGGCGCTTTCGCCGGTCACCAGGAGCGCCCGGCATTGTCGGCCGAGGAGGAAGCCTACGCGGCTGCGCTCTGGCCGGTCCATGAGAAAATCAAGACCAGTGCCGTGCAGATGACCTTTGCCGGCCTATCGTACAAATTGGGAGACATCGATCGGATGGCGGTAAAAGAGCGCGTCATGCCGCTGACCAAAGTCTTCCGCGATGCGCGGTCGCAGGCCAGTCAACTGCGGGTTCCCGCTTCTTTGGAAAAGCAGCATGAAGTGTATCTAGGTGCGCTCAAGCTTTACGAAGACGCTGCCGTGGAAATGGTGAAGATTGCGCGCGACGGCAAGGACGATCATCTGATCAATGCGCAAAAGATGAGCTACGCCGCAAGCGAAGACTCGCTGCGGGTTGGCGATGCGCTTTGGCCGGGCGAGTACAAGCCGAACTGAAACGAACTGAGGACTCGCGCGGAGCCGCGCGGATCAACAGAGAGCAGCAGTGTTGCACGTGTTACAACAACTGATGGGGGGTAGAAAATGAAAAAGCTGGTAGGAGCAGTAGCAATCGCGCTGGCAGGGGTCGGGGCGCTTAGCGCCACGACCGCGCAAGCGCAGAACTGTTCAGCATGGCTGGTGGAGAGCAGCCGCTTTATGAACGTGCCGTTCGGCGCATTTATGCCTGACCGCGCATACGTGCCCGGCAGCACCAGCCCGGGTAACAGCATCAACACGGTGGATCTGCCGGTCAATGTCGGCGTCATCAAGTGCGGCAAGGAGCTGATCCTGTACGACTCCGGCTGGAAGGCGCAGGACTACTTGAAGATGACGGGCAGCGAGCACTGGGCGCCTCTCCCCGATCAGCTGAAGATGCTCGGTTTCGACGCCGGACAAGTGACCAAGATCGTGATCGGACATGGTCACTGGGATCACGCCGGCCAGCTGATGGACTTCCCGAACGCCGTGTTGTATGTCCAACGCGAGGAGTTGAAGGGCATCGAGTGGGCGCTGAATTACCCGAACCCGCGCATCAGCGCAGTGAACACCTCGCCTGGCGGTTGCATGCGCACGCCCGCCTGCGGCTACCCGCCCAAGACGCTGGATGAGATCTACGGCAAGGTGCTTTCGGGCAAGGCCGTGATCGTGGACGGCGAGTTGGAGATCGCACCTGGCGTAAGGATCCATCCTGCGCACCGTGCGCACACCGCGGGCTCGCAGCTGCTCGAGGTGCCGACCAGCATCGGCAAGCTGCTGTTCGGCTCGGACGCCTTCTCCTCCTGGGAAGGCATCCGCGACTGGATGATCGCCAACCCGCAGCAGACCGACACCGTGCAGCAGTTCCTGGCCTACGAGAAGTGCTACAAGATCACGGGCGGATACCAGAACTGCGTGTGCGCGCACGAGCCTCTGTCTTACACGGACAAGTATCCGCTGACCAAGAACTCCTGGGTCGGCATCAATGGTTCGCGCATGGCGGAACTCGCGCTGGCATCAGGCGAGAAGTCGCGCAAGCCCTGATCGCGCCGGTTCGTAAGCTGTAAGCTCCTCGAGCGGGGAGTCCGGGTCCGGGCTCCTCGTTTTTTTTCCTCAGCGGTGCCTGTCTTCGATGCGCGTAGCGCCTGTCTTCGTGGTTGGTCTTGCACTGGTTGCAGTGCCTGCGTCTGCGCATGATCCGAGCGCCTGGGGTGGCTCTTTCCGCAGCCGTGACGGCGGTGCCACTTGGATGCCGATCGACGCCGGGCTGTTCATCGGTGGTGCCGTCACGCTGGCAGTCGATCCCACCGATCCCAACCATATCCTGTACGCCACCGACACGCGGCTGCTGCGCTCTCGCAACGGCGGTCGCGACTGGTCAGCCGAGCCTGCGTCCGTTTTCAGCGGCCCCACGCTGGCGGTAGCGTTCGATCCTTCAGACAAGGTGCTGCTCGCCACGACAGCGGGCGGCGTGTTCCGCAGCGAGGCCGGTGCGCCCTGGAAGAGCATCGAACTTCCTGCCTCGGCCTTGCCTGCGCGCTCGATCGTTGCCGGTGCCATCCCCGGGCGTCTCTACCTGACCGGCGCGCGTGGGTCGTACCGGAGTGACGATCACGGAAGAACCTGGGTGCGGCTCGGGGAGCCTCTCCCCGACGCGCGCTTCTCCGCGATTGCGGTGGTGCCACAGCCGTTCGAGATGGTCTCCGGCATCATCGAAGGGCAGGTGTTCGCGAGCCACGACGCGGGTGAAACCTGGCAGTTGCGCAATACTGGTTTGCCGGCCGGAAAGATCGAGACCATCGTTGCCGACCCCGTCCCCAGGCGGCTGTGGGTCGCTGGAGGCGATCGCGTGTATCGCAGCGACGACGCAGCCCTGAGTTGGCAGGCTGTTGGCCACCCCCTGCCTCAGCCCGGCACGCGCATGCGCGGGGTCGCGGTCTCGGCCGATGGCGTATTCATCGTGCTCACGACTGACCGCGGCGTCTATCGGAGCACGGACGCCGGCAGCAACTGGACTTCGATCGAAGGCAACTTACCGGTGCATCTCGAGTCTGCTCCGTTGGTGCGCGACCCGAGCGATCCCGCAACGCTCTACGTAGGGTTCTCGCTTACGCCCTATGACGAGATCTGGCGGCGTGCGGCGGAGGGCAGCAACCTGTTGTCGCAAGTCGACCCCATGAGTCTGGCCGGGGGTGCGGCGTTTCTCATCCTGCTGGCAGTCTCGGCCACCTATGCCGTACGGCGGCTGTCGCGGTCCGCTGGCCACGGAGATACGACGATCCAAACAACTAGAACACCTCCAGCATGAATGCTCGCCGTGCACTGTATCTCGGGCTCGCCCTCGTTATTCTCGTCGTGGCGGTAGCGCTCGCCGCCTGGAAGCTCTGGCCAGGCCGGGTCGCCGTGGTCGAATACCCGATGATGGTCGCGACCGATATCCCGACAGCCGTGGCGGTTGCGCCCGATGGCGGCGTGTGGTTCACAATCGATTTCGGCGAAGGGATCGGCTTGGTGCGTGATGGCCGCGTACAGCGTGTTCCTAAGAAAGGCCGCAACGTCGAGCCGATCGGACTGGGTGTGGATGCGAGCGGTGCCGCCTGGTTTACCGATCCATCCGCCGTCGCGGTGTTGCGTATGTCCCCGGCCGGGGAGCTAAAGTCCTTTCCGCTCGGCACGCCAATAGCGCGACTGGCGCGACTGGCGGTGGCACCTGACGGCGGCGTCTGGTTTGCGGAGTCCACCGCCTACAGCATCACACGGCTCAAGGATGGCGTGCTCCAGCGGCACGATGTTCAGTCTGTGCGTGGCGGGCCATATGGCGTGGCCGTTGCAGCCGACGGGACCGTGTGGGCGACGCTGCAGTCGGCCAATCAACTCATCCGCATCGCAGCCTCTGGCGAGATCACTCAATACGACTTGCCTACGGCGGGGGCTTCACCCACGGACGTGGCCGTGGATGCGAAGGGCGGCGTCTGGGTGATCGAATTCCGCGGCAACAAGGTGGTGCACTTCATCGACGGAAAATTCAACGAATATCCGTTGCCGGAGGGTAAGGCTGCGCCCTCGGGAATCGTGGTGGCCCCGGATGGAGCAGTCTGGTTCGGTATTCTGCGCGGCGGAGGTCTTGGCCGGCTCCGAGACGGCAGGATCGACTTCGTTGCGCTGCCGCGCGACAATGCGCGCCCCTATACCCTCGCGGCGGACGCCAAGGGCGATATCTGGTACGCCGACATCAGCGGCTTCGTGGGGATGATTCCAGCTGGAGCAGCGCGCTAGCTCGTGGCTCGCTTTTAGCAGAGTCCGGTAGCCTACCAATTGCTACGAACACGAACCACGAACCACGTCCTAACTCAGCTGGCTTACCTTCTGCCAGGCGAGAACCGTTAGTACGACGCCAACAATGACGATGATCAGCGACGTGCCGATCTGAAGCCGCGCAGCCCAGGAACCGGCGAGCCAGTCCAGAATCTTCTTTCCTGCTGCTGCGGCGACTACACCGACCAGGACCAGAACGGCGGCGAAGCCCAGGCTGAACACAAGCACTCCAGCCAGTCCCAGCATCACCTTCCCGTCGACCAGGGCTCGCATCAGCAGCCCGAGGGCGACTGGATCCGGCAAGAGGCCACCTGCGATTCCCAACCAGATAAGGATCCACAGACTCGGTCGGTTGGTCGTGACCAGTCCCATATCATGGGTGTGCTTGAACCCCCAGCCGTGGGTGTGATAGCCGGCCGACTCTTCTCCTTGATGCGAATGCTCGTGTACGTGGCCATGTGCGTGAGAGTGCGCTTGGTCGTGGCCATGAGCATGTGGCCGAGTCGGATCGTGATGATGGAGGCCGTCGCCGTCGACGTGCGCGTGTCCGCCGGGCAGACCGCGTGTGGCACGGTCGCCGTGCTCGTGCAGACGATAGTGCACGGCGCCAGGTTCGTCGCGGGGTGCGTGCGCATGGTCGTCGCTCTTTCGGTTCCAGCCCGCGACCTGAAACAGGTGACGCTGGGTCCACAGCGTCCAAAGTCCGAGCAGGATCACCAGGACGCCGGTGGCGACAGCGAGCCAGGCCTCGATCCGGTGCGATCCAAGCCCGGGCAACCCGAGCGATGCGAGCACCCCGACCAGCACGATCCCACTGGTGTGCGACAGCGTGACGAATATGCCCAGGATCCACGCATCCACCGGGCGACCGCGCGCACCGACAATATAGGCAGCGGCGATAGTCTTCCCGTGGCCGGGTTGGATGGCGTGGTATGCGCCGTAAAGAAAGTTGGTCGCGAGCAGAAGGAGTGCTTCACCCATGGAGGCCTGGCAGGAGAGCTCGAGTTGAGGGATGCGCTGTTTGTTCCAGCGCTGACATGTTACCTCACTCGCGTCAATGCTCCCGCCCGGACGCGTTGAAGAATAGAAAGCGATTCTTGCCGCTCTCTTTGGCGTGATACATCGCGGAATCGGCGTTGCGCAGTAACGTATCCGCATCCGGCCCGTCCTGCGGGTAGATGCTGATCCCCAGCGTTTGGGTGATGCTCAGCTGGTGGCCATCGATGCGGTACGCCTCCGCCAGCGCCGTCAGGATCTTGCGCGCAACGGCTGCCGCGTCGAGCGCTTCACGCAGCTCCGGCAGTACCACCACAAACTCGTCGCCGCCCAGGCGCGATACCGTGTCGATCTCGCGCACACAGCTGCGCGCCCGCTCAGCGATCTCGCGCAGCAGCAGATCCCCGACGTGGTGGCCGTAGGAATCGTTAATGGGCTTGAAGTGATCCAGGTCGAAAAAGAGCACGCCGACCAAGGTACGATTGCGTTGTGCCGCCGCGATCGCGTGCTCGAGGCGGTCGCGCAGGAGCAGGCGGTTGGGCAATCCAGTCAGCGAGTCGGAGTAGGCCAAGCTGTAGATGCGGCTCTCCCACGATTTGCGCTCGGTGATATCGCGCACGATGGCGGTGAACTGATTCGGCCCCGGGCTCATCACGATCTCCGACAGCGCCAGCTCGAGCGGGAAGATGGTGCCGTCCTTGCGTTTCCCGGTGAGTTCGCGGTGGCTGCCCACGAGGCGCTGCATCCAGCTCGCAGCCTCGGGTCCGGTCGCGGGTTGATCTTCGTATCCCAGTTCGACTGCGATCTGTTTTAGATGCAGGCCGTGAACCTCCTGTGGGCTGTAGCCGAACATGCGCTGCGCCTGGCGATTGAAACGCTCGATGCCACCCACCGCAGACAGGACGATCATGCCCTCGGCCGCGTTGTCGAGAATCGACTCGAGCTGGCGCTCGCGCTCGCGCAGCGCATCCTCGGCCTGCCGGCGGCTGGTGATGTCCTGAAGCGTGCCGTAGACGTGAGCCACGCGGCCATCCTCGCGCTGGGCCTCCCCGATGACACGCACCCAGACGCGATGCCCGCTTGCGGTGATCAGCGGCAGCTCGGCGTCGAACGGCTCACCCAACTCCATGGCGCGCTGCATCGCGCGATGGATGGTGGGGACCGCTTCCTGGGTATAGAAGCCGATGGCGCTGTCGACGGTGGGCACATAGCGGCCTGGGCTCAGGTCGTGAATGCGGTATGTCTCGTCGGTCCAGAACAGCCGGCCGGAGCGGCATTCGACCTCCCAGCCCCCGACGTGACCGATGGCTTGAGTGCGCTGCATCAGCAGCTCGAGCCGCTTTTGCGTGCCGATGTCGCGCGCCACCGCCGCCACGCCAGCGATGCGTCCGGCCTGGTCGCGGAGCGCAGCGACACTTACCGACACCAGCACTGAGCTGCCGTCTTTACGACGGGCGGCGACCTCGAAGGGTGCTACGCGCTCGCCGCGCTCGATGCGCACACAGCGCTCACGCATTTGCGCCGGCAGCTCACCGGGGGCAAGCAGTCGGTAGTTCTGGCCGATGATCTCCGAGCTGGCGTAGCCGAAGATCTCCTCGCCTCCTCGGTTCCACGACAGGATGGTGCCATCCAGCGCGTGACTGATGATAGCGTCCTGGGATGACTCGACTACCGCCGCCAGCAAGCCGCGCGCCGACTCGGTGCGAATGCGCTCGCTGATGTCGCGTCCGATCGAAGCGGCCCCGATAACCCGCCCTTCGGGATCGCGCAGCGGTGCAACGGTGAGAGCGAGATGCACCTCGTGCCCGTCCTTGTGGCGGCGTACGGTCTCCAGGTCAGAGATGGTCTGGCCCGTGCGAACCAGTTCGGTGATCCGTGTCGCCTCGTCCTTGCGTTCCGACGGGATGATTGCCAGGTGATTGCAGCCGACCATTTCCCCCGCGCTGTAGCCGAGGATGTGCTCGGCGCCGCGGTTCCAGGACAGGATGGTACCGTCGAGGGTACGGCTGACTATGGAGTCTTCGGAGCAATCGAGGAAGGCTGTAAGCATCTGAGTGGTGTGCTCAGCGCGCTTGCGCTCCGAGATGTCCTGGCATACGCCGGTCATGCGCAGCGGCACGCCGGCACGACCGTGCGTAACGATGCGTCCGCGCGCCGCCACCCACAACCATTCACCGTTGTTTCGGCGGACGCGAAATTCGAGTTCGCCGAACTCGCAGGTGCCAGCTAGGTGAGAGTCGATGCGCCTGGCCACACGTGTCGCGTCGTCAGGATGGAGCAGGCCTTCCCAGGGACGGGTTCCGTTCGGCAATTCGCCGGAACTGTACCCGAGCAGCTGCGCAAATACGTCGTCATAGTGGACGCGCGAGCCCACGATATCCCAGTCCCACAAGCTCAGGTCCGCCGATTCGACCGCCAGCTTCAAGCGCCGATGACCCTCAGCCATCAGACGCTCCTGCAGCTTCTGTTGCCGAATGTCGCGCGCGATGCACGACACGGCGTAAAGGTGGCCGGTCTCGTCGCGTGCCGGCGAGCAAGTGACCGCTACCTGCATCAGGGCGCCGCTGCGGTGCCGTCGCACACAGGCTTGGTGGAGAACTTTTTCGCCTGCCGCAACGGCGCGAGTCAGCTCCTCCCAAGTATCATCGCCAGGCGGCATGAGCATGGCCACGCTCTTGCCGAGGATCTCTTCGGCGCTGTAGCCAAGCATAGCCTCGGCGCCCTCGTTCCAGCTGGTCACGGTTCCATCCGCGGACCAGCTCAGGATGGCATCGTGAGCGCTTGTCACGATCGAAGCCAGCCGCTGCTGCATCAGCGCTTGGGACGCGGCGACATCCAACTCCAGCGGGCGGCGTCGAGCCGCTGGTGCGGCGTCACACTCGGAGGACTCGAGCCGATGCTCGAGTGTTCGGACCAGATCGAGCAGCTCGCTCTTCGTAAGATTGTCTAGACTCTGCATTCGAGTAACTCTGCACGATGCTGCGATGCCGCGCCGGTTCCATCAGCCCTTGAAGACAAGTATAAGAGGTTTGCCGCGAGGGGCGAAAACTTGCTCGCAGGCCACATCTAAAGTCATGATATTGTGTAAAAATACGCATCTAAATTTGACAGCAGGAGCTACGCTTGGAGGAATGAGACGTCCGAGTTGATCTGCGCCTGTGATCACACACGGATATCGATGATGCGCCGCACAGTCCGGGTTATGGCGGCCGGCGATCGACTCGTTTGCTGTCGCCGCCTGAGTCGTGAACCCAAGGTGGGTTAGGGCGCCGCGCAGCCCGTTGCTACAATTCCTTAACCCGGTACGCGAGAACTGCGATAGCATCGATTCGCTGTCACCGCACCTGGTCTCGCAATGTTCGGCAAGACTAAAATGCCGGCTAGCGTTTTACCTCGCCTTCAACGCGTCGCGGATCTCGCGCAACAACAGCACGTCCTCCGGCGCCGCAACCGGGGCAGGCGGGGCCTGCTTCTTCAGTTTGTTCATCTGCTTCACCATCAGAAAGATGACGAATGCCAAGATGAGAAAATTGATCAGGATCGTGATGAAGTTACCGTAGGCGAATACCGGGACGCCGGCCTTTCTGAGCGCGTCCAGAGTCTGCGCTGTCCCGGGCGGAATGTCCGAGAGCACGACAAAGAGGTTGGTGAAATCCACTTTGCCCAGGATGCGACCGATGATCGGCATGATGAGGTCATTGACCATCGAGTCCACAATCTTGCCGAAGGCCCCGCCGATGATCACCCCCACCGCCAGGTCGACGACGCTTCCCTTCATCGCAAACTCTCGAAACTCGGATACGAAGCTCATGGCTGTTGTCCCCTCAGCTGTGGTTGTGGGTGGGAGATACCGC
>JACXTT010003506.1_pt1 | contig 24079 bp, 27 predicted proteins | sample 9270951 | NCBI WGS metagenome assembly JACXTT01 (sample SAMN15532306, study PRJNA645909) | rock metagenome | isolation source: weathered quartz diorite | place: Puerto Rico | collected 2017-06-21
CGGCGAAGATCACGCAGGCGAGGATCGTGGCGATGCCGAAGCCGCCCGGCAGCCACCCGACCAGCGCATCGGCGAAGCGGAACAGCAGGCTCACCAGCCCCGTGCGCTCCATCAGGAAGCCCGCGAAGATGAACAGCGGGATCGCCATCAGCGTGTACTTCGAGATGAAGTTGAAGAACGCGCGGAACACCACGTTCGCGTCGAGCAGCGGGTCGATGGCGATGTAGGCGAGCGCCGCGCCCGAGAGCGCGATGCCGATCGGCACGCTGATGACGAGCAGGACGAAGACGACGACGGCAACGAGCGCCATTCAGTCCACCCGGTCCTTGATCTCGGTCGTGTCGGCCGGCTCGGCAAGCACCTCGCGCCCGCGCAGCTTCTGGATGCCTCGCCAGGACTGGAAGAAGAGCGAGATCGCCATGCCCGCGAAGCCCACGAGCAGCGCCCAGAGGAACGGCGCCAGCGGAAACTCCAGGCTTTCGGTGCGCGGCGCGTCGCGCTGCACCTCGAGGACCTCCTCGAGGCCCCACCAGACCACGCCAAGCATGAAAAGAAGCGCGATGATGATCGCGCCCACCTCGACGTAGTCCATCAGCCGCCGCGTGCGCGGCCCGACATTGCGCAGCGCGTGCAGGAAGACGTCGACGACGAGGTGCGTGCCCTTGCGCTGCGCGATGCCGAAGTAGAGGAAAACCGCAGTCAGGATGAAGTAGGTGACCGCGTCCTGCTGCCATTCATACGAGACGCCGAACACGTAGCGGCGCACGACCTCGAGCAGCGCGAGCAGCGTGCAGCCGAGAAGGAGCAGCGCGGCGGCGGGCGCTAGGAGCCGGTCCTGGAACGCCCGCCAGAGCGCGTAGGCCTTCTCCACCTACTTGATGTGGATCACGCCGGCGAACTTCGAGCAGTCGATCTTCTCGATCCAGGAGGACCCGGGGGGATTTTCCTTCGACAGCTCGCGCCCTTCCTTCACGAACTGCTCGAGCAGCGGCACCGCATCCGGCGGGATCTTGCTCTTCACGTAGCGGATCGAGTTCTCGCCGACTGCGCTCGTCAGCGCGGCGACTTCCTGCGGCGTCATCCAGTAGACGCCCGGCTTGGACGGATCCTCGGTGCCGTATTTCTGGTAGGTGAGCCGATCGACGCACCAGTTGTACTGCTTCTGCGTTTCGATCGTCTCGTGCACGAGCTTGCTGAGCGCTGCCTGAGTGGCGGGCGTGAGGCGGTTCCACCAGCGCTGGCTCGCCGCCACCATGTAGTAGTCGCCGGTGAAGGCGCCGGCGCCGCCGGTCGTGTAATAGGGCGCCTGCTCGCGCACCGAGAGCCAGCCGCCGATGCTCGTCATCAGGCCGTCGATCACGCCCGATTGCAGCGCACTCGGCACCTCGCCGAAGGCCATGACGACGGGGGATGCTCTCCAGGAGGCGAGCGACGCGTTCTCCACCGGCCCCATGCTGCGCACCTTGCGGCCGGTGAAATCCTCCGGCTTGAGATAGCGCTTCTGCCCCCCGACGCCCATGCCGAAGCTCATCTGCGCGGCGCCGAACACCTTGATGTTCTGGTTCTTCGCCAGCCGCTCCACCAGCGCCTTGTAGGTCTTTGTGTCCTCGAGGTGGTCGACCGCGCCCACGGTGGTGAGCACGCCGGGTCCGACCACGGTCATCATCCACGGGTCGACCGGCGCGGCCTTGCCCATCTGCATCCACGCCATCTCGAGGTTGCCGCGGCGCATCGCCTCGAAGGCTTCCGGAATGGTGTAGAGCGCGCCCGAGTAGTAGATGCGCGCCTCGCTCCCGGGAATGACCTGCGGCAGCCGGTCGGCGAAATACTTGAGCGCCATGCCCGCCGGGTGCGGCGGGGGCGTGAAATCGGCGGCGAAACGCAGCACCACCGGCTTGGGCTTGTCCTGCGGGTACGCCGGCGAGGCCGCGGCGATTGCCGCCGCGGTGCCGAAGAGCACTGCTCGCATCGTGTATCGCATCATGTCCTCCTCCTCCTAGAGTTCTGATCGCGGCTTCTTGAGTGAGCGCTTTCGTGTCCGCCCTGAAGCGCGTAAATTCTAGCCGGGAGGACGCTTATGAAAAACAACATCGTCGCCGCTGCTGCCGCTATATTGCTCGTGGGCTGCGCGAGCGCCCGGCAGGAGGCCGCGCGTCAGGAACCGCTCGTCGCCACCGCTGCCCTGCAGCCCACCACAGGCAGCAAGGCCTTTGGCGAGGCGACCTTCGAGCAGGAAGGCGGCAAAGTCCACGTACTGGTGAACGCGCAGGGCCTTAAGCCGGGTCACGAGCACGGCCTTCACATCCACGAGGTGGGCGACTGCAGCTCCGGCGACGGCATGAGCGCGAAGGGCCACTTCAATCCGCAGGGCAAGCCGCACGGCAATCCGCTCTCGGGCGAGCACCATGCTGGCGATCTGCCGGCGCTTAAGGCCGACGCGAGCGGCCATGCCAAGCTCGACACCATGGTCGAGGGCATCAAGGTCGCGCCCGGTCCGACGAGCATCGTCGGTCGCGGGCTCATCATCCACGCCGATCCCGACGACTACCAGACGCAGCCCACCGGCAACTCCGGCGCGCGCATCGCCTGCGGAGTGATCAAGCCCGCCTGATCAGCGCGGGCTTCGCGCCACGAGCTGCCGCGCGATGATGATGCGCTGCATCTCGTTGGTGCCCTCGCCGATGCAGAGGAGCGGCGCATCGCGGTAGTAGCGCTCGATATTGAACTCCTTCGAGTAGCCGTACGCGCCGTGGATGCGCATCGCCTCGGTGGCGTTCTCGAGCGCCGCCTCCGAGGCGTACAGCTTCGCCATACCGGCCTCCAGGTCGCAGCGCGCGCCGCTGTCGTACGCTTGCGCCGCACGCTCGACCAGCAGCCGCGCCGCTGCCACGCGCGTCGCCATGTCGGCGAGCTTGAGCGCGATCGCCTGGTGCTCGCAGATCGGCTTGCCGAAAGTCCTGCGCACCTGCGCGTACGCCAGCGATTCCTTGAGCGCGGCATTCGCTACTCCCACCGCCCGCGCCGCGACATTGATGCGCCCGAGCTCCAGGCCCGCGAGTACCTGCTGCAGGCCGCGGCCTTCTACGCTGCCGATGCGATTAGCCGCCGGCACGCGATAGCCGGCAAAGACGAGCTCGGCGGAATCGATGCCTTTGTAGCCAAGCTTCTCGAGCTTGCGGCTCGCGCTGAACCCCGGCCCCTTTTCGCAGATGAAGCAGGAGAACGCCTGCGGCCCGGTCTTCGCCAGCAGCGCCACCACGTGGCCATGGATGCCGTTCGAGATCCAGGTCTTGGTCCCTTCGATCACATAAGCGTCGCCGTCGCGGCGCGCGCTGGTGCGGATCGCGCGCTAGTCGGTGCCGCAATCGGGCTCGGTGAGTGCAAGTCCGCCGCGCAGCTCGCCCGCGGCGAAGCGCGGCAACCACTCGCGGCGCTGCTGCTCGGTGCCCGCGCGGCTCACCAGCGCCGCCATGATGAGATGCGAGTTGATGATTCCGGCGAGCGACATCCATACCTCGCTGATGCGCTCAATGAGCCGTGCATAGGCGAGCGCCGTAAGCCCGAGCCCGCCGTACTGTTCGCCGATCGTGCAGCCGAAGAGGCCCATCGCGGTCATCTTCTCGACGATCGCCGCGGGCCAGATGTCCTTCGCTTCGAGCTCGCGCACCTGAGGCCGCACCTCGCGCTCGAGGAAGCGCTCGAGCGCCTCGACAATCGGCTCATTCATCGTGCACTCCCATCGCGCTGCGCACCCATTGCGCGAAGCGGTGGCAGTCGAATTCCTGCGGTACGTAATAGCCGTGCTCGAACGAGCGCGACTGGACGCCCTGCTGCTGCCACTCGCAGTTGCGCGCATCCTGCCGGTTGGTGATGTCCCACAGCGCGACGTAGTGCTGCAGGTCATCGTCCTCCAGCGGCAGCCGCTCCGGCTCGAACAGCCAGTCGTACACGACGCGCACGCTCTCGGGACCCGTGGGCGTCATCAGGTGCGCGTTCACGTAGTCCGGGTGCACGTTGAGGAACAGGCTTGGCGGCAGCATCGCCGGCGCGTAGAGCGTGCGCCGCTCTTCGGGTCCGAGCGTCGCGATCGGCGGCAGCCGCGCCGTGCCATCCAAAGTGAGCGTTTGGGCGCCGGTCGCGTACTCGGGCGCAGTCTCCCCGCCGCGCAGCCCCCAGGCGCCCGCCTCGCGGTAAGCGGTGACCACGCGGCATAGCTCCGGGTGTACCGGCGGGCAGTGGAAGCACTCGGAGAAGTTCTCCGCCAGCAATTTCCAGTTGGCCTTCACCTCGGCCACGATGCGCTTGCCGATGGCGAGGCGCTCGAACCCGTAGCGCGCGAAGCGCTGCGGCAGCTCGCCGAGCGACTGCGCCAGCGGCGCCGCAGCGTCGCCCGCCAAATTGACGAACACGAAGCCGCCCCACGTGCCGACCGCCACCCGGTAGAGCCGGAAGGCGCTCATGTCGAAGTCCGGCGTCTGCATGCGCCGCGGCGTCGCCACCAGCTGGCCGGCGAGATCGTACGTCCAGGAGTGGTACGGGCACACGATGCGCCGCCGCGCGAAGTTGCCCGCTTCCTCGGTGCAGAGCACCGATCCTCGATGCCGGCAGGTGTTGTGGAATGCGCGCAGCTCGCCCTGCTCCCCGCTGACAATGACCAGCGATTGCGTGCCGACGCGCACCAGGCGCCAGTCGCCGGGCGCGGCGAGCTCTGCGGTGCGCGCGACCGCGACCCATTTGCGGTACCAGAACAGCTCGAGCTCGCGCGCGTAATGCGCCGGGTCGTGGTACCAGCGCGCCGGCAGTCCGGGCTCGAGGCGCTCGAGGGCTTTCCTTTCCATGGCGAAATGCTATAGTGCTCCCATGCAACAGGCGACTGGCTCTCTTCTCTCGCTCGCGCTTCTCGCGCTGGGCGGCCTGCTGCTGCGCCCCGCGCGCTAAACACTCCTGCCTACAATCCGTGCTGTGACCGGCCCCAAGGAGGCCAAGGACTCATGCCATGAGCAAAGAGCGCTTGATCATATTCGACACCACCATGCGCGACGGGGAGCAAAGCCCCGGCGCCTCGATGACCCGCGACGAGAAGCTGCGCATCGCGCGGGCGCTGGAGCGCATGCGCGTGGACGTGATCGAGGCCGGCTTCCCCGCCTCCTCGAACGGCGACTTCGAGGCAGTGCGCGCCATCGCCAACACGCTGAAGGATTCCGTGGTCTGCGGCCTGTGCCGCGCGAACGACCGCGACATCCAGCGCGGCATCGATGCGCTCAAGGGTGCGCGTGGCCCGTGGCGCATCCATACCTTCATCGCGACGAGCCCGCTGCACATGGAGAAGAAGCTGCGCATGTCGCCGGAGCAGGTCTATGAGCAGGCGCGGCTCTCGGTGCGCTACGCGAAGAACGCCTGCCCGGACGTCGAGTTCTCGCCGGAGGATGGCTCGCGCTCCGAGCTCGACTTCCTCTGCCGCGTGCTCGAGGCGGTGATCAAGGAGGGCGCCACCACCATCAATATCCCGGACACGGTCGGCTACGCGGTGCCGCAGCAGTTCGGCGACTTCATCCACAAGCTGCGCAGCCGCATCCCGAACTCGGACAAGGCCGTCTGGTCGGTCCACTGCCACAACGACCTGGGGCTCGCGGTGGCGAACTCGCTCGCCGCGGTGCAGCTCGGCGGCGCCCGGCAGATCGAGTGCACCATCAACGGCCTCGGCGAGCGCGCCGGCAATACCTCGCTCGAAGAGGTCGTGATGGCGGTGCGCACGCGCGCCGACTTCTTCGACCTCGAGAGCCGCATCGATACGACGCAGATCGTGCCAACGTCGCGCCTCGTGTCGCAGATCACCGGCTTCGTGGTGCAGCCGAACAAGGCGGTAGTGGGCGCGAACGCCTTTGCGCATGCCTCCGGCATCCACCAGGACGGCGTGCTGAAGGCGCGCCAGACCTACGAGATCATGCGCGCCGAGGATGTGGGCTGGAGCACCAACAAGATCGTGCTGGGCAAATTGTCCGGGCGTAATGCCTTCCGCCAGCGGTTAAAGGAGCTCGGCATCGAGCTCGACAGTGAGGACGCGTACAACAAGGCGTTTCAGCGCTTCAAGGACTTGGCGGACAAGAAGGCCGAGATCTTCGACGAGGATCTCCAGGCGCTCGTCGCCCAGGAGGCCGGCCGCACCACGGAAGAGCACTGGCGCCTCGTCACCATGAACCAGGCGAGCGGAATGGGCGAGCGCCCGCGCGCCACCGTGGTGCTGCAGACCAACGGCAGCGAGCAGCGCGCCGAGTCGCAGGGCGACGGCCCGGTGGACGCGACCTTCAAGGCGATCGAGACGATCGCCAAGAGCGGCGCCGAGCTGCTTTTGTTCTCCGTCAACGCCGTGACGACGGGCACCGAGTCGCAGGGCGAGGTGACCGTGCGCCTTGCGCGCGGCGGACGCGTTGTGAACGGCGTCGGCGCCGACACCGACATCGTGGTCGCCTCGGCCAAGGCCTACATCGCGGCCCTCAACAAGCTCGAGAGCAAGGTCGAGCGCCTGAACCCGCAGCATCAGCTATAAAGCGAGCCGAGAAGAAAGCGAGGACCGGGAATGAACGTAGAACAAACCGATTCGCTCCACAAGCGCATGAACCGGCTGGCGGCCGTAACCGGCACGCTGCTCGTCGACGGCTTCCACCACCTCGCGCTCTTCGCCATCGGCAGCTCTATCGTCTGGTCGGCAATGCACGCGTTCTACGGCATGGCGGTCAGAGGCCGCGCCGGTATCGACGACATCCTGCTGCTTTTCATCTACCTCGAGCTCGGTGCGATGGTCGGCATCTACTTCAAGACCAACCACATGCCGGTGCGCTTCCTGATTTACGTGGCGATGACCGCGCTCACCAGGATGCTGATCGGCGACGTTCAATCGCACGAGCCAGCCGACTGGGTGATTCTTACCATCTCCGGCGCAATCCTCCCGCTGGCGCTCGCCACCTTGGTGATCCGCTACGGCTCGGCGCGCTTTCCTTCGATGTCGGCCTCCACCTCGCCGTGAGCCGTGCGGCCGGCCTCGGGCTATCCGTGGCGTTGCTGCTGGTGCCGCTCGGCGCGCAGGCACAGCTGTACAAGTGTGTCGACGAGCACGGCAAGACGAACTACAGCGACCAGCCCGCGGCCGGCTGCAAGGCGGTCGACATCCGGCCGAGCCCGCCGCTCTCCGGCACGGTGCGGGGCAGCCCGGAGAACTTCGCCGTGCGGGACGCCGAGCTCAAGCGCCGGCAGCTCGAGCGCGACGCGGCCGCGGCGCAGGAGCGCGAGGCGAAGGAGCGCCGCTGCGCCGAGCTGCGGCGCGAGAACGTCGTTCTCTCGAGCGGCGCCCGCATCTCGAAGCTGAATGAGCAGGGCGAGCGCGTCTATATGGATGACGCGAGCCGCGACCGGCGCCTCGCGCAGCTCGCGCAGGAGCTGCGCGGCTGCCCGTGAGGCGCACCTGGCTGTTCGTGCCGGGTGCTGACGCCGCGGCGCACCGCGCCGCGGCGCGCTCCGGCGCCGATGTCATCGTGCTCGAGCTGGAAGATTTCACCCCGCCCGAGCTGCGGCCACGCGCCCGCGCCCTGTCCGGCAGCGCGTTCCAGCTGTGGCGAAAAAGCGGCGCGCTAGCCGCCGTGCGCGTCAACCCGCTGGAGGCCGACGGGCTGGAGGATCTCGCGGGCATCGCGCGCCCCGATGTGCTGATGATGTCGAAAGCCGTGACTCCCGAGCAGGTGCAGCGGCTGGAAGCGGCGGCGCCGCCGGGCGTCGAGCTCGTGCCGAACATCGAATCGGCGGCCGGGTTGCTGCGCACTGTCGAGATCGCGCGCGCGAGCAGGCGCGTATCGGCGCTGCTGGTGGCGAGCGAAGACCTGGTCGCGGATCTCGGCACCGAGCGCAGTCGCGACGGCGTCGAGCTTGCCTACGTGCGCGCGCGCTTTCTCGTCGAATGCCGCGCCGCCGGCGTCGAAGCGATCGACTGCCCGTACACGTTCAGCGATGTGAGGGGCGCGGTAGCCGATGCGCGCTACGCGAAGCGGCTCGGCTATCGCATGAAGAGCCTGGTGGATCCAGCGCACGCCAGGGCGATCAATGAAGTGTTTACGCCCAGCCGGCGCCAGCTCGCGCATGCGCGCAAGGTGGTGGCCGCGTTCGAGCGAGCCCGCGCCGCGGGCCGCGATCGGGCGAAAGTAAACGGCGCGCTGATCGAGGTGCCGATCTACGCCGCGGCTAAGCGGCTCCTCGCGAGCGCCGCGCGTAGCTGACCGCGGCGGCGAAGAAGCCGAGGCTCAGCACCACCTCCAGCGCGGCAAGCTGCCGCGCGAGCCCGGCCTCCGCCCAAGCGCGCGTCACGCCCTCGGCGAAGTAGGCGAGGATCAGCATGCTCGACCACTGGTAGGTGTAGCGCCGGCCGGCGAGGATGCCGCCGAGTGGCAGCGCGAGCGGCAGCGCCTTCAGGGCGAGGAGCGAGCCGCCGGGCCGCAGCGGTGCGAGCCACAGTTCCCACGCCAGCGCCAGCACGATGAGCGCGACGAGCGCGGCGGCGGCCAGCGCCCGAAGGCTACGCACGCCAGAATTTCCACCAGGGCCGGCGCGACCTCGCCTGCTGCACGGCCACGGTGTCCGCGCCCTTGAACTTGGCGCAGGCGATCTGTACGTTCATGCGAAGCGCAGCGCGTAGATCGGCGGCAGATGCGCCGAGATCGAGCGCCAGCTGTCGCCCTGGTCTTCCGAGACCCACAGGCCGCCGGTGGTCGAGCCGATCGCCAGGCGCTCGCCGCTCGCGTCTACCGCGAGGCCGTGGCGGTAGACGAGGTCGTAGGCATGCTCCTGCGGCAGGCCGGTGCGGAGCACCGAGAACGACTTGCCGCCGTCGCGCGTGCGCGCGACGACCAGCTTTGCCTCGAGCGGCACGCGCCGCTCGTCCTTGTCCGCGGGCACGAACCACGCCGTGTCCGCATCGCGCGGGTGCACGGCAACGCCGAAGCCGAACTTGGACGGTGCGATCGCCGTGATCTCCTGCCAGCTTGCGGCGGCGTCGATGGTGCGGAACACGCCGTTGTGGTGCTGGGCGTAAAGCACATCTGGGTGCGAAGGCGCCTGCACCATGCGGTGCACGTCCTGGATGTTCTGGTCGTGCTTGCGCTCCGCGGGAAGGTACTCGGCGTACATGCCGCTCGCCGCGAGCTTCCAGCTCTCGCCGCCGTCGGTGCTCTGCCATACGCCGCCGCAAGAGATGGCGATGGTCAGCGTCCTCGCGTCGCGCGGATCAACGCAAATCGAGTGGATGCCGGGATGGTCGTAGCCGCCGCCGAACCACTCGGTGCGCTCCTTGCGGTCCCAGAGGCTGCGCACCAGCGACCAGCTCTCGCCGCGGTCGCGCGAGCGGAACAGCCCGCCCGGGATGGTGCCGGCCCAGAGCGTGTCGCCCGCGGCCTCCAGCGTCCAGATCTGCACCAGCTTCCACGGTGTCTTGTCGTCGAGGCCGTCCGGCTTCGCCGGATAGGCGGGCGGCGCAACCTCGGTCCAGCTCCCGCCGCCGTTATCCGAGCGGCGCAGCTTCACGCCGAAGTGCCCGAGATTCAGCGCGGCATAGATCGCGCCGCCGTGCGCGAGCACCGCCGTCACCGGGTCGCCGAGAAAGTGCGGCTTGGCGAGCGTCCAGCGGCCGGGGTCGATGATGAAGAGACCCTTCCTCGTCGCGACGTAAAGCTGCATGGTTACCCTCCCGTCAGTGCCTGCATCACGTGGATCGCCGCGCCGGCCGGCACCGTGTCGTCGAGCCGCGCACGGCGCCCGTCGACGAACACGAACACGTGCTTGCGCAGCTCGCCCTGCTCATCGAGCACGTAGTCGCGCACCTGTGGCTGCGCGCGGAACACGGCCTGGAGCGCGGCGCCGACCGTCGCGCCGCTCACGTCGCTCTCCGCGCAACGTACGTGGCGCTGCAGGTGGGACGTGAAGACGACGCGCGGCATGGCGAGCCGGTATCATAAAAGGATTGATGAAGAAGCACTTGCGCGCCGCGTGGGAGTTCATCGTGGCCCTCGTGACGCGCTTTCGCGAAGAGCGGGTCACCCAGACCGCGGGAAGCCTCACCTATACGACGCTGCTCTCGCTGGTGCCGCTGTTCGCCGTGGCGCTCGCCATCTCCACCGCCTTCCCGGCATTCGACGAGTGGCTCAGCTCGCTGCAGCTCTTCATCCTCGAGAACGTGCTGCCCGACACCCCCGCGGTCAACACGCTGATCGACCAGATCAACTCCTTCACGGAGAACGCCGCACGGCTAACGGCAATCGGCATCGCGGGCTTCGTCGTCACCTCGGTGATGCTGATGCTCACCATCGACAACGCCCTCAATCGCATCTTCCGCGTACAACGGCGCCGCTCGATCGTGCAGAACGTCTTCATCTACTGGGGCGTGATCACGCTCGGCCCGCTTTTCATCGGCGGCAGCCTCTCGAGCACCTACTTCGCCCTGCGCCAGGCGGCGGGCGCGTCGCCTTTCAGCTCTCTCGCCGACGCGCTGGTCGGCGTCGTGCCGTTCGTGCTTACCTGCGGCGCGCTGATGCTGCTCTACGCCGTGGTGCCGGCGCGGCGCGTCGAATGGCGGCACGCGGTGCTCGGTGGCTTGCTCGCCGGCATCGGCTTCGAGATCGCAAAGCGCGGCTTCGCCATCTACCTCAGCCGTGTGCCGACCTACACGCTGATCTACGGTGCCTTCGCCACCATCCCGATCTTCCTCATCTGGCTCTACCTGTCCTGGGTCGTGGTGCTCACCGGCGCGGTCTTTACTGCCGTGCTGCCGGTATTCGGCCGCAAGCCCGACCGCTCTCGCGTGCCGGGCGAGGAGCTCGCCGATGCGCTCGGCGTGCTCGGCGCCCTCGCCCGCGCGCACCAGCATGGCGACGTGCTGTCGCTGAACGCGCTCGCCCGCGCGCAACGGCTGCCGCCCGATCGCTGCGAGGAGATCCTGGTGCGCGCCGCGACGCGCGGCTGGGTCGCGCGCACCGAGCGCGACGGCTGGGTGCTCGCGCGCGATGCCTCGCAGATCCAGGTCTCCGACGTCTACCGCGCTTTTGTCTACGACGCCGACGCCGTCGGCGTGCCCCAGGACCATCTTGGTTTATCGTTGCGCGATTTCGTGCGCCGGGACCGGAACGAGGAAAAGCATGCCGAAGAAGCTGCCTTATCGCCCCCCTGATAAGGGGGTCGGCAGATGAGCATTCCACGACGGGAAAGATTGATCGTTGCGCTCGACGTGCCGGGCGCCGCCGACGCACGGGCGCTGGTCGAGCGGCTCGGGCCGGCGGCGTGCTTCTACAAGGCCGGACTTGAGCTGTTCGTCTCCGCGGGCTATTTCGAGCTGGTCGACTGGCTGCTCAAGCGCGGCAACAAGGTGTTCGCCGATCTCAAGATGTACGACATCCCGGAGACTGTCGGCCGGGCCGTCGCGAACCTGCGCGGGCGCGGCATCACGTTCGTCACGGTGCACGGCAACCAGGGGATCATGCAGGCCGCGGCGAAGGAAAAGGGCGACCTGAAGGTCCTCGCCGTGACGGTGCTGACCAGCCTCGATCGCGGCGATCTCGATGACCTCGGCTTCTCGTGCGACGTGGAAAGGCTCGTGCTCTCGCGCGCGCGCCGCGCGATGGAGGCGGGCTGCGATGGCGTGATTTCTTCCGGCCTCGAGGCGCAGCGGCTGAAGAGCGAATTCCACGACCGGCTGCTGGTCGTGACCCCCGGTATCCGCCCGGTGGAGAACAAGCCGGCGGATGATCAGAAGCGCACCGTCGATGTCGCGCAGGCGTTCGCGAACGGCGCCGACTACATCGTGGTCGGCCGCCCGATCCGCCAGGCCGCTGATCCGCGCGCGGCGGCCGAGGCGATCCAGAAGACGATTGCGACTATTTTCGCGGCGTAGCGAGCAGCTCGTGCAGCAGCCGCTCGAGGTGCGAGTGGATCGGGAGCTGCACGCCGTGGAAGAGCACCCGCTGTTCGTCCCCTTGGCGGCGCGTGACGCGGATCGTCGGGAAGTTCTCCACCTCGAGGTCGCCGACTTCGTCGGCCTGGTCCTCGATGTCGATCCAGCGGAATTCCACGCCGGGAAATTTCTCCCGCAGGGCCAGAAAGCCCGGGCGGTAATCGACGCAGGTGTCGCACCACTCGGCGCAAAGGCAGCTCACCACGACCATGCCTGATTCTATTCACGCGCTCGCCGGCATGGCCGGGCTCGTCGCGCTCGCCTGGCTCGCGAGCGAGGCGCGGCGCACGGTGCCGTGGCGCGCCGTGGTGGCGGGCATTGTGCTCGAGCTCGCGCTTGCGGTGCTGTTCCTCAAGGTGGCCGCAGTGAAGAGCGCCTTTATGGCGGCGAACGACGCGCTGCTCGTGCTCGAGCAGGCGACGCAGGCGGGCACGAGCCTGGTCTTCGGTTTTCTCGGCGGCGGGCCCGCGCCGTACGCGGTGACGGCGCCGCAGGCAACCTTCATCCTCGCGTTCCGCGCGCTGCCGCTGGTGCTCGTGATCAGCGCGCTTTCGGCGCTGCTTTTCTACTGGCGCGTGCTGCCCGCGGTGGTGCGTGCGATCTCGTGGCTGCTCCGGCGCACGATGGGCGTCGGCGGCGTGGTAGGCCTTGCTACCGCGGCGAACGTGTTCGTCGGCATGGTCGAGGCGCCGCTGTTCGTGCGCCCGTATCTCGCGCGCCTTTCGCGCGGCGAGCTCTTCGCGCTGATGGTGCCCGGCATGGCGTCGATTGCCGGAACGGTGCTTTTTCTCTACGCCAGCATCCTGCGCCCGGTGCTGCCCGACGCCGTGGCGCATCTGCTCATCGCGTCGGTGCTCTCGGCGCCGGCGGCGCTCGCAATGTCATTTGTCATGGTACCGCCGCGCGGCGAGCCGGCCGGCGGCGAGCTCGAGCTGCGCTCGGAAGCGAGCGGAGCCATGGACGCGATCACGCGCGGCACGCTGGACGGCGCGCAGCTTCTGATCAACATCGTCGCCATGCTGATCGTTTTCGTAGCGCTGGTCGCGCTGGTCAACTTGATGGTCGCGCCTTATAGCCTGCAGGGCTTACTCGGCGTGGCGCTCGCGCCGCTCGCGTGGCTCTGCGGCGTGCCGTGGAGCGAGGCCCAGGCCGCCGGAGCGCTGCTCGGCACCAAGACGGTCCTGAACGAGCTCGTCGCTTATATCGATCTGTCCAAGGGCGAGCTCTCCGAGCGAAGCCGCCTGCTCATGACATATGCCCTGTGTGGCTTCGCCAATTTCGGCAGCCTGGGCATCATGATCGGCGGCTTGGGGACGATGTGTCCCGAGCGCCGCGCCGAGGTGGTCTCGCTGGGAATAAAGTCGATCGTCGCCGGTACGCTCGCCACCTGTTTCACCGCAGCTAGTGTCGCGTTGATTTTGTAGCGGTTAATCTTCGTGTCACGCAGCCTGTAGTTGGCCGACTACAGCAGGTTCACTTTTTTGAGGATATCGAGCCGGGGGGTGCGGTCCTAGCATGATTTTCGATGAGACCCGGGGTGATGGAGCAGCTGCGCGAGGCGCACGACATCTATTCGCTGACACGGGGCGTGCTCGAGCTCTGCGAGCCCTACGGCCCGGTGCACAGCTTCAAGCTGGTGCATAACCGGGGCGCCGCGCGCGTAGTGTGCTTCATCGAGCTCGAATCGCAGCGCGAGCAGCCGGCGCTGGTGTGCGCGCTCGGTGCCAAGGTGATCAACGGGTCGGCCTGCCTCGACATCCCGGTGGGCGAAGAATTCGGCGGGGCGGAGAAGATCGCCTCGCGACCGATGCACGAACTGCGGCGCGAGACCGCCGCACAGGTACACAACTAGCGCAGGTTCCCCCCCTTGCATACGCACCTCCCTCCCTTCGTGCGTATGTAGGCATGAGACCCCGGCTCCCCTACCGGGGTCTTTTTTTTTAATGCGCGTACTGTTCGTGACTCCGGAGTGCGCACCGCTCACGAAAACGGGCGGGCTCGGCGACGTAGCCGCAGCGCTGCCCGCGGCGCTGCGCGTGCAGGGCAACGATGTGCGCGTGCTCCTGCCGCGCTACCGCGGCATCGACCAATCCGGGACCGAGGAGCGCGCGCGCGTGCGCCTGCTCGGCATGGAGGCGCGCGTGCTCGAGAAGGGCGATTGCCTGCTGGTCGATGTGCCGGAGCTCTACGACCGCGACGGCGGTCCCTACCAGGATGCCGCCGGCGCCGACTGGGCGGACAACGCGCTGCGCTTCGGCGTGCTGTCGCGCGCGGCTGCGCTGCTCTCGAGCGGCGCCTCGCCGCTCGCCTGGCGCCCGGAGATCCTGCATTGTAACGACTGGCCGACGGCGCTTGCACCGGTCTATCTGCATTTCGAGCGAGCTCGTTCAGGCACGGTGATGACGGTGCACAACCTCGCGTTCCAGGGCATCTTCGACGCGGCGTTGCTCGAGCGGCTGGAGCTGCCGCGCGCCACGTTCGCCATCGAGGGCATCGAGTTCTACGGCCGGCTCTCCTTCCTCAAGGGCGGACTCGTCTATTCGGACGCCATCACCACGGTGAGCCCGACCTATGCACGCGAGATCCAGAGCGAGGAGCTCGGCTGCGGCCTCGACGGCGTGCTGCGCGAGCGGCGCGGCGTGCTGCGCGGGATTCTCAACGGCATCGATACCGAGGCGTGGAACCCGATGAGCGACGCGCGCATCGCCGAGCACTATTCATGGACCAGCCTCGACCGGAAGTCGGCCAACAAGGCGGCGCTGCAGCGCCGACTGGACCTCGCGCCGGAGCCGCTCGCGCCGCTCCTCGGCGTCGTGAGCCGCTTCGCGCACCAGAAAGGCATCGACCTGCTGACCGCGGCGACCGACGAATTGGCGGCGACGGGCGCCCAGCTTTGCGTCCTTGGCCGCGGCGAGCACGAGCTCGAGGCGGCGCTCGCGGCGGCGGCGGCGCGGCACCCGGGCCGCGTAGCGGTGGCGATCGGCTTCGACGAGGAGCTCGCGCATCTCATCGAGGCGGGCGCCGACCTGTTCCTGATGCCCTCGCGCTACGAGCCCTGCGGCCTGAACCAGATGTACAGCCAGCGCTACGGCACGCCGCCGGTGGCGCGCGCCACCGGCGGGCTGAGCGACACGATCACGGATAACGAGACCGGATTTCTGTTCGAGCCGGCCGAGAGCGCCGCGCTCGTCGCCGCAGTGAAGCGCGCGCTAGCGCTCTATGCGGACGCGCGCCGCTGGCGCGAATTGCAGCGCCGCGCCATGACGCGCGATTTCAGCTGGGCTGGACCCGCTCGTCAGTATGCCGATCTCTACGCGCGGCACGCCAGGCCGCCGGCTCCTTGAGCGCTTCCTCGCTCTCCCAGATACGCGTGCGAGCCAGCATCGCCGCCTCATATTCGCCGTGGATCGGCCAGCGGCTGTTCCACAGGCTGAAGCGCGGGCGCGCGCCCATCGCGTCCTGCTGCGCGGCGGCGAGCGCCGAGAGCGTGCCGACGTCGCGCCAGTAACAGCGCTCCTCGAAGTCCTGCACGCCCGGCACACGGTTCTCGCCGAAGTCGTAGGCATAGACGCGCTCGTTCTTGCAGACGCGCGGCAGCAGGTCGCGCCCGAAGTCCACCTCACCGCGCTCGCGCGCATCGCGCAGCACGCGTTCGAGCGCTTCGGGATCGAACAGGTAGTTGCCCATCGAAGCGTAGGCGTGGCGCGGATCGCCCGGAATCGCGCTCGGCTGCTTCGGCTTCTCGCAGAAGTCGAGCACGCGGCCGTCGGCCGAAGTGTCGAGCACGCCGAAGCTGCGCGCCGCTTCGAGCGGCACCGCCACCGCCGATACCGTGACGCCCGCCCCGCGGGCGCGGTGGAAGTCGATCATCTGCCGCACATCCATGCGGTAGATATGGTCGGCGGCGAATACCGCCACCAACTCCGGCGCGTGCGCCTGCACCAGGTCGAGATATTGGTACACGGCGTCGGCGGTTCCCTTGAACTGGCCTTCGAGCGTGTTGGCGCGCGGCAACAGCACCTTGATCTGCCCCTCGGTCTGCGAGAACCACGGCGCCCATGCCGTCTGGATGTGCTGCATCAGCGACTCGGGCCTGTACTGCGCCAGCACGTAGATCGTGGAAATCCCGGAGTTCACCAGGTTCGACAGCACAAAGTCGCAGAGGCGATAGCCGTTCGCGAAAGGAAGCGCTGGCTTCGCATGCTCGGCGGTCAGCGGGTGGAGCCTGGTGCCTTCACCACCGGCGAGGACGAGCGCAACGATTTTCATTAGAGATGCACCTTTGTGTTGATTCTTTGGAGCCACATAGGCGCTGGATCATATGGACCGGTAGCAGTCCGTACTATAGACGGGACGACGTTCCTCCTGTAACCGCGACCGCACCCCGGGTAGTGCGAACGCGACAGGCAATTCAAGTGCGGGCCATAGTGCGTGTTCACCACGCGCAGATGGGAAACGCGGCCTACGGCGCGGGCACCCTTGAGGCCACGTGTTGGTCGAGCGTGAGCGCTTGCTAGAAGCGGCACAGGGCGGCTGACCATGGTGCGCGTGCTCCTGCTTTGCTTCGGGCTGGCGCTGCCCGCCGTGGCCCAGCCCGCGGTCAGGGCCGATGACCTCGCCGAGATCCGCGCGGTAATCAGCCGGCAGATCGAGGCCTTCCGGCAGCAGACCTACGGCACGCCGGCGCGCTTCCTGAACCCGATGCGCACCGCCTACCACCCCGTGTACCGGCCGGCCGGCCGGCGTGGTGTTCCTCACCGACCGCGCGGGCGGCGTCTGGCTCGCCTACTACGCCATGCAGCGGCAGAAGGACGGCAGCTGGCGCGCGGCCGGCTGCCACCTCGTGCAGCGCGCGCTGACCGTTCGGACGTAAGCTTTCGCCTCCGGTGGAGGCGCCCGCACGATCCGTCGTTACGCCGAGCACCGTCTGGCGCGGCCGCGCGCACCCGCTCGGCGCGACCTGGGACGGCGCCGGCGTCAACTTCGCGCTCTTCTCGAAGAACGCGACGCGCGTCGAGCTGTGCCTGTTCGATCCGCGCGGCCGGCGCGAGCTCGAGCGCGTCGAGCTGCGCGAGCGCACCGACTTCGTTTGGCATTGCTACCTCCCGGACGCGCGCCCGGGACTGCTCTACGCCTACCGGGTGTCAGGCCCAACCGAGGGTGGGCATCGCTTCGACCCGTCGAAGCTGCTCCTCGACCCGTACGCCAAGCTGATCATCGGCAAGATCGGCGCGGGCCTCGGCCGCTGCCAGGTCGTCGACACCGCGTTTAGCTGGGGCGACGACCGCGCGCCGCACACGCCTCGGCAGGACACGGTCATCTACGAGCTCCACGTCAAGGGCTTCACCCAACGCCACCCCGAGGTCCCGGAACAGTTGCGCGGCACCTACGCCGGCCTCGCCTGCCTCCCGGTCGTCGAATATTTCAAGGGCCTCGGCGTCACGGCGGTTGAGCTGCTGCCGGTGCACGCGTTCGTCGACGAGCGCCGCCTGGCGCAGAACGGCCTGCGCAACTACTGGGGCTACAACTCGATCGGCTTCTTCGCGCCCGAGTGCCGCTACCTCGCCACCGGCACGATCGGCGAGTTCAAGAGCCTGGTGCGCACGCTGCACGCCGCAGGCCTGGAAGTCATCCTCGACGTCGTCTACAACCACACCGCCGAAGGCGACCACACCGGGCCGACGCTCAGCTTCCGCGGGCTCGACAACTCCATCTACTACCGCCTCGATCCGGCGAATCCGCGCCGCTACCTCAACGTGACCGGCACCGGCAACAGCTTCAACACCAGCCACCGCGTGGTGCTTGCGCTCGTCATGGACAGCCTGCGCTACTGGGTACAGGAGATGCACGTCGACGGCTTCCGCTTCGACCTCGCGCCGACGCTCGCGCGCAACGCGAGCCACGCGTTCGACCGCAATGGCGCGTTTCTTTCCGCCATCCGCCAGGACCCGGTGCTCTCGCAGGTGAAGCTGATCGCCGAGCCCTGGGACCTGGGCGAGGGCGGCTACCGGCTCGGCGGCTTTCCGCCCGGCTGGGCCGAATGGAACGACCACTACCGCGACGAGGTGCGCTCCTACTGGCGCGGCGATCCCGGCACGGTGGGCGAGCTCGCCTCGCGCCTCACCGGCTCCTCCGACATCTTCCAGGGCGCCGGCCGCCATCCCACGGCGAGCGTCAACTTCGTGACCACGCACGACGGCTTCACGCTCGAGGATCTCGTCTCCTACGAGCGCAAGCACAACGAAGCCAATCTGGAAGGCAACCACGACGGGTCCGACGACAACCGCAGCTTCAATTTCGGCGTCGAAGGACCGAGCGACGACCCGCGTATCCGCGCCGCGCGCGCCCAGCAGAAGCGCAACTTCCTCGCTACGCTGCTCTTCTCGCAGGGCGTGCCGATGCTCGTCGCCGGCGACGAGCTCGGGCGCAGCCAGCGCGGCAACAACAACGCCTACTGCCACGACAGCGAGCTCTCCTGGCTCGACTGGGAGCGCGCCGACCAGAAGCTGCTCGAATTCGTCCGCACGCTCATCGCCATGCGCGCGCGCCATCCGGCGTTCCGCCGGCGCACCTATCCGAAGCCCGAGGACCTCACCTGGCTCACGCCGCGCGCCGCGCCGATGACCGCTACCGTATGGAAGGATCCCGCGACGCGCGCGCTCGGCATGCTGCTCCTCGGCCGCCGGCTCGCCGAGCGCGACGAGCGCGGCGCACCGATCGAGGATGAAGATCTGCTTTTGCTCGTCAACGCCGGCGAAGAGCCCGTCGAATTCACGCTGCCAGCCGGCGGCTGGCACCTGCTGCTCGACACCGCCGCGCCCGGCGGCGGTGTCGCCGATCCCTATCCGCTCGCCGCGCGCTCGCTCGCGCTGCTCGCCAAGCGTCCTTAAACGGGGTCCTTGTCGAACGCCGTAATACTTGGCGGCAGCCGCACCCACGAGCGCCTGCGGCTCTCATAAACCGAAACCTGTGGGGCCGGAAAGCTGAGATCAGCAAAGGCTCCTACGGCCACGCTTACCGATCCGTCGTGGCCTTCTTCCGTATGGAAGATAGTGGAGCCGCAAACCGGGCAGAAGCGGAATCTGAACCTCGCGCCCTGATCTCCGGCGCGCACATATTCAGTCGCCTTCCCAAAGACCTTGTACGGCGCCGCGAAGCTCGCCAGCGCCGCGAACACGCTGCCGGTTCTCTGTTGACACGCGAGACAGTGGCAAACGCCGACTCCTCGCGGTTCGCCTTGGACTTCAATGCGCACTGACCGCAGTGGCATCCGGCGCGGAAAGGGTCAACGATCTGATTGGGCGCGCGAAATCGGTTGGGCGCCGGACGGCGAGCCTAAAAGCTCAGCGCGCGGTCGCGTGCGTCGCTAAAGCCAGGTACTGAGACCCATCTCGAACGGATGGGTGAGGAGCTCGTTCCGCGGATAGACGCGGATGCGGTAGTCGAGTTTGCCGGAGAGCCCCGGCTTGAGATCGAGCCGGTAGCGCTGCTCGGCGCCGTCGGCGCCCGCCGCGGCGAGCTCGTGGCTGTGCTCGAGCGGCGCGCCGTCGCGCACCACGCGAGACAGCAGGAGCTCCACGCACACGTCGCTCGTCGAGAGGCCGTTCAGCTTCACCGCGACCTCGATCGGCAGCGTCTCGCCGAACTGGATGCGCGGCTTCGGCGTGTCGAGCCGCCGGATCGTGAGGCCGGGCCATGCCGCGGTGACGCGCGCCTTCCACGCCGCGATGGTTTTCGCCGCCGCGTACCCCTCCGACGCGTAGCGGTGACCCTGGCGCACCGCGGGCAAATAAAACTTGGATACATACTCGCCCAGCATGCGCGAGGCGTCGTAGCGCGGCAGCAGCGACGCCATCGAGCGCTTCGCCATGCGGATCCATTCCACGGAGTAGCCGCCTTCGGCGCGCTTGTAGTAGAGCGGCAGGACGCTGTCCTGCAGCAGCTCGTAGAGCGTGCGCGCCTCCTCGCGGTCGCGGCGGTGCTGGTCGAGCTGCGGGCTCGCCGGCTTGATCGCCCAGCCGTTCTGGCCGTCGTAGCCCTCGCCCCACCAGCCATCCAATATGGAAAGGTTGATGACGCCGTTCATCCCGGCCTTCATTCCCGACGTTCCCGACGCTTCCAGCGGATGGACCGGGTTGTTGAGCCACACGTCCACGCCCGACACGAGGCGCCGCGCGATATGCAGGTCATAGCCCTCGATGAAGAGCAGCCGGCCCTGGAACTCCTCCTGCCCGGCCATGTGCACCAGCGTGCGGATCAGCTCCTGCCCGGGCTCATCGGCAGGGTGCGCTTTCCCGGCAAACAAGAAGACGACCGGCCGGTCCTTGTCGCCGACGATGCGGCGGAAGTTATCCAGGTCATTGAAGAGCAGCGTCGCCCGCTTGTACGTCGCAAAGCGCCGCCCGAAGCCGATGGTGAGCACATTCGGCTTCGCGGGATCGCAGTAGCGCAGCAGGCGCTCGAGGTGCGACTCGCTGCCGTGGTTGCGCAGGTGCTGGCGCGAGATGCGATGGCGCAGCATGTGCAGCAGGCGCGCCTTGATGTCCTGGCGCACGCTCCAGAAGATGTGATCGGGAATGTCGCGGATCTTCTCCCAGATCCCCGGATGCCCGAGCCGGTGCATCCAGCCGACGCCGAGGAAGCGGTCGAACACCTCGTCCCACTCCGGCGCGAGGAACGTGGTGACGTGTACGCCGTTGGCGACGTAGCCGACCGGGTTCTCCTCCGGCGTCACCTGCGGCCAGAAGTCCTTTAATAGCCGCTGCGAAACACCACCGTGGATGCGCGAGACGCCGTTCACGTAGCGCGAGCCGCGGATCGCGAGCGCCGTCATGTTGAAGTCGCCGCCGGCGGGCGGACGCGCGAGCGCGGCGAGCTTCTCGGGCGCGGCGCCGAGCTCGCCGAACACGCTCTTCAGGTACGGCAGCACCGTGGCATCGTTGAACTGGTCGTGCCCCGCGGGCACCGCCGTGTGCGTGGTGAAGACGGTGTTCGACGCCACCGCCTCGAGCGCCGTGTCGGCCGGCATGCCCTCGGCGACGAGGCTCCGCACGCGCTCGAGCACGAGGAACGCCGCGTGGCCCTCATTGATGTGAAACACGCTCGGCTTGAGTCCCATCGCCGCGAGCGCGCGCGCGCCGCCGACGCCGAGCACCAGCTCCTGCTCGAGGCGCGTGGTGCGGTCGCCGCCGTACAGGCGATGGGCGATCGCGCAGTCGCGCTCGTTGTTCTCGCGCACGTCGGTGTCGAGCAGGAAGAGGCGCACATGGCCGACGCGCGCCTGCCACACCTTCACGAAGAGCTTGCGCCCGGGAAAGGCGAGCTCGACCGTCAGATCGCCGCCGTCGGCGCGCTTCACCGGCTCGATCGGCAGGTCGCTGAAGTCCGAGTCGTGGTACTCGGCCCGCTGCCGGCCCTCGGCGTCGATCGTCTGCACGAAGTAGCCCTGGCGGTAGAGCAGGCCCACCGCGATGAACGGCAGCTTGAAGTCGCTCGCCGCCTTGCAATGGTCGCCCGCGAGGATGCCGAGGCCGCCGGAATAGAGCGGCAGGCTCTCGTGCACGCCGAACTCGGCGCAGAAGTACGCGACCAGCTCGTCCTGCTTGAATCCGCCGCCGCCGGAGCGGAACGGCGGCTCGGCGTGATACGCATCGAACGCCGCGAGGACGCGCGTGAGACTGTCGAGAAACGCCGGGTCGGACGCGGCGTCGATGAGGCGCTGCTCGTCGATGCGCTTGAGCATCGCCTTCGGGTTGTGGCCGACGGCGTCCCACAGCGCCGGATTCAGTCGCGCGAAGATCGAGCGCGTCGGGCGATCCCAGCTATACCAAAGGTTGTTCGCGAGCTCCTCGAGCCGCGCGAGACGCTTCGGGATCTTGGGATTGACTTCGAGCGCGTAGCGGGTCCCGGGCGGCATGATGTCAATGCGCGACAGCTTTCACTGCGGATTTCGGCGGCGCTGTCGCGAGCGGCGGATTCTACCGAAACAATGTGGCGTGGCTAGCAGCCGGCCAGGTGACGCAAGTCACATGCCGCGCCGGTGGCCCTGCTGCGGCGGCGCGAGAACACCATCCGGCGTCGGTACCGACCAGGAGATTCAGCAAGATCCCGTTCCGATCCGGCAGCGTTTCGCCGGACGGTCCCACGTGGCCAGCCAGCTCCCACGATGAGCGCGCGACGGCAACGTCCCGCTTCACGAAGCGGATCATCACATCGCCGATCCTGAGGCGGCTCTTCTTGAACATCGTGGCATGCGTGGCCATGTGAGCGCGCTTGATCTCCTCCCGGCCCTTCCACCACAAGCCCACGACGTTCACGAATTCGGCATCCTCGGCGAACAACTGTGCAAAGGCCTCCATGTCATGCCGATTCCAGTGTTCGCCGAACGCGCGTACAACCTCCTCGATGCTCTGCCGATCGTCCGCCATTCATGGCCTCCTGCTTCGATTGACCAGGTGCCGCTAGCTATCGATCTGTGCAAGCGCTTCCTTGATCTCTTCGCTGTCATCCGGTCGCACGAGCTTCGCCGCCTCTTTGCCGTCGCGCAGGAACACGAGCGTCGGCCAGAGCTTCACGCCAAAGGAACGGCCCAGCGGCCTGCCGCTCGCGTCGGCGACCTTGATGTGCCGCACGCCCGGATGCGCCGACAGCGCCTGGGCAATGAGTGGCTGCGCGCGGCGGCACCAGCCGCACCACAGGCTGCCGAATTCGACGAGCGTCGCGCCGGGGAGGGCATCCAGTTCCTCGCGCTTCGGTGCCGTTTGCGCGTAATCGGTCAACGGTTAGCGGCAACCGCGAGCCGCGCACCGAGCGCAACGAAGATCGCGCCGGTAAGCCGCCGCAGCAGCGAAACGGCTCTGGCATTCGCGCGCAGCCGGCGCGTCGTGCCGCTCGCGAGCAGCGCCACGGCCACGTTCACCGCCGTTCCCTGGACGTCGAACAACAGGCCGAGCAGCACGATCTGCGCGACCGCCGGCCCGGCCGCCGGATCGACGAACTGCGGCAGGAACGCGAGGAAGAAGAGCGCTACCTTCGGATTGAGCACGTTGGTGAGCACGGCCTGCGCAAAGATGGTCGCGAGCGACGCCGGCGGCAGCGCCGTCGCCGCGCCCGCGCCGCGTGGGCGCAGCAGCAGCTGCACGCCGATCACCAGAAGGTAAACCGCGCCGGCAATGCGCAACGCGTCGTAAGCGAGCGGCACGGCCGCGAGCAGCGCGGCGAGCCCGAGCGCGAGTGCCGTGATGTGGACCAGCGTGCCGGCGCCGATGCCGAGCGCGGCAACGATGCCTGCGCGACGGCCGTCGCTCACGCTGCGCGCAGTCACGTACATCATGTCCGGCCCCGGCGTCAGGTTCAGCGCGAGCGCCGCCGCCATGAAGAGCGCGAGCGTGTGCGGCGCCGGCATCTACTGCACGTCGCTCGGCACGTACTGGCGCCTGCGCACCTCGCGCTCGTGCCGGATCTCCTCCAGTACCTGCGCCGGGTCCTCGTTCAGCGTGGCGTCCGCCGCCAGCTCTCGCGCTTTGGCTGGCGCGAGGTGGTATTCAGTGCCCGCGGTATCACGCACCAGGAATCGCGTGTCCACAAGCCGGCGCCGCATCGTCACGTGGTCGATGCCATAGGGCGCGCAGAACGTTTCCAGCCAGGCGCGCAGCACTTCGTTGATTTCCGGCTCGCGGTAGCTGCGGCCCGCCTCGAACCGCGCAGCCGCCATGCGAAGCAGGAGCTGTTCGTCAGCGCGGCGCGTCGGATAGCCGGTCAGCGGGCCGTTCGCAAGCAGTCGTCTCAATGTGTTCATGGTTTCAGCATCTCCACAACCTGAATGGTAGTGCGGACGCGCGCCAGGCGGGGAAAAACCTCGCGCATAAGCTGCGCCTGCACCTCCTGCTTCGCCGTAGTACAGGCGTCGGAGACGATGACGAGGTTGTAGTCGAGATCGCGCGCGGCGTAGGCGGTTGATGAGATGCCGATTTCCGTCGAGCCGCCGCTAAGGACGATGGTGTCCACGCGGTGCGTGCGCAGCGCGCTGTCGAGATACGTGCCGTGGAAGGCGCTCCAGCGGTGCTTGGGCACCATGTACTCGCCCGGCCGCGGTGC
>JACXTT010003508.1_pt1 | contig 24068 bp, 15 predicted proteins | sample 9270951 | NCBI WGS metagenome assembly JACXTT01 (sample SAMN15532306, study PRJNA645909) | rock metagenome | isolation source: weathered quartz diorite | place: Puerto Rico | collected 2017-06-21
GGCGCGGCATCGCGGGCGCGGGGATTCGGGTGGGACGCCTCGATCGCACAGCGATCGCGGCGCTGGCCCGGTGGTGGCTCCCCCGGTACGGTGCGGCGGACCTCGAGCGCGCCGTGCGCCGGGTCGAGCGCGACAGCGCTGGCGTGGCGCTGCTTGCGACAGCGATGCTCGAAGCGGTGGCGCTCGGATTCCGGATGTCACCCGACGCTCCCGCCTGGCCGAGCGAGCGGCAGACCCTGGTCGACACGCTGCCGGGGGACCTGCCGCCCGCCGTCGTCGGAGCGGTGTGCCTGCGGTATCGCCAGGTCGTTGAACCGGCTCAGACAGTGCTTGCCGCGGCGGCGTCCCTCGGCGAGCGGTTTACTCCCGAAGAGCTGACTCGCGCGACGGAGCTGACCCGGACGGAGGTCGAGCAGGCGCTCGATCGGCTGGAGTGGGAGCGCTGGGTGGCGGTCGACGCGCGCGGCTATGCATTTGCGGCACCGATCGAGCGCGCGATTCTGCTCCAGGAGATGGTGACACCGGGGCAGGCCCGACGCTATCGCGAGCGCAACGCTCCGGGGTAACGTGCGCTTCTGCGCGTCAGGAAGAGGGGGACGGTGGGCACGGCGGATAGTGACGCCGTCATCGGTGGATCGATGGTGAGCGTGTACGCGCCGGTCGCGCCGACCGCTAACGATGAAGGCAGGATGTGGAGGACGACGGCCTGGGTCGACGAGTTCGTGTAACTGAGGCGGGCGTTGGTGCCGCCGCCACTGTTGTCATCCGAGAGAATGTCACCGGATGATGAATGGAGGAACAGCTCGGCATCAAACGCAGCCGAACGCTCGGTGATCGTGATCGATTGGCCTGTCCCGAGGATCAGCTGGAACGTGTCGAAGAAATAGGGACCGCTGCCGTCAACGCAATCGGTCGACTTCAGCTCCTGCTGGGTGGCGATGCCGAGGGTCAGCCACACGTCGTCGAGGCAGCTGTCCGCAGATACCGGCACGGCGGCGGTGGTGAGCGTGTAGCCCCCTGCCGCCCCGGGATTCTGTGCGGCCGCGGCGATGCCATACGTCCCACCGGCCGCGATCATTTTGAGAAACGAGTTTGTGACCCCCCTTCCAGGAACGCTGTCGAAATTGAAGGCGCCCCCGATCGTGAAGTGCTCCTCGACGAGCTCGAGCGCGGCGTCGAACGCGCCGGACGCCAGCGACACCGTGAAGGACTGCGCGGTTGGCAAGGTCAGCGCGTAGGCGTCGAACGGGCCGCCGCCCATGAATGTGCAGCTGCTCGCGTTTAAGGTGCTGGAAGCCGTCTGCCCGAGCCCGTAGGACATGACCCTCCCCGTGGCCGAGAATATGGCGGCGGGTCCGGCGCCGGTGGTCGCGCGGACCGCAACCGGCGATAGCGCGAGCCCGAGGGTGAGCTGCACACGTGATTTTCCGGCCTGGTCCGTCGGACGGATGGTGCTCGAGAGCGCCGCTGTGCCGCCCGTGATCTGCCACGTCACCGGTGCGCCGGCGACTGGCGCGCCGTTGCTCTCCGTCAGTGTCACCTCGAGCGAATCGGGGAGCGGCTCGAGAGGACAGCCAGCCTGCGAGTTGCCGCCCGTGATAGTCAACGCCTTGGGGGAAATCGGGTTCGTCGATCCGCCGCCACACCCGCACAGCGCCACCAGGGCGGCACCAAGGCGAAGTGCGGGCGCGCGCGTGGCCTTCATGTGAGACAATGTAGGGGCGGCCTCGCCCTCCCGCGACCTAGCGGCACTCCCCGCTGAAGTCGTCGACAACGCCCACCAAATCACCGTTCGCGTTCACGGTGAAGTGCAGCACCTGCTTCTCGAGAAAATTCGGAGCCTGGCCCTGTCCGATCAGCCGGATGTAGACGATCTGGCTCACCTCCTGCTGGATCGCCTTGGTGTTGACGTTGATCGTTGAATCGGTGTTGAAGACGTAAGTCGCCCCCGTCAGTTCGCCGCTGCCCTTGCCGCGCTCGAAGATCCGGCCGACGGTATGGGAGCCGCCGTTCGCGTCGCTCCTGGTGTCAAACCGCAGCTGAATCGCTCCAACGACATCGACGTTCTCCCCATTTGCACGGATTGAAAATCACGGAGGAGAATGGCGCGGGGGCATTGGCGGAGTTGACCACATCGAAGCGCAGCATGCGTGGGGCAGTGGGCTCATTGCGATCGACACAGGCGATCAGCAAGACGGCGCTCGCGACAACGGTAAGGGTGTGAGTAAGGGTCACGGTGACCTCCGGTAGATGATTGTGCGCCCGGGCCTCCCCAGCCCATCCCGTCGCCTCGAATCAAAGGAGGGGTGGACAATTCCGAGTCAACAGCGGCGGTCTTGAAGGCTGCTTGAGAGGGCTTCGCGAAAGTGGTCCACACGCTTTCACGAGGTCCCATGCGCCCGCTCTTCGTACTCATCCCGGCTCTCCTCGCCTGGCCCGCAGCGCTCATGGCTCAGGTCTGCTCCCACGGCCGCCCCAAGCCCGCCTGCTCGGCCTTCGTGGTCACGAACTTCGGCGGCTATCTGCTGGTCGGGCACGATGACTGGGGCGACGGACCATGGCGCGAGGTCGCCGATCGGGGCGCGCTGGTCAACGTGAACCTCGACTAGGCGGATCCATGGACGCGAGAGATCTGCGCAGAGTCGTCTGCATTCTGATCGACGGCGTACGCCACGACGTCCTGCAGGGCCTGCTCGACCGCGGCGACATGCCGAACCTGTCTCGCTGGGTGATCGAGCCGGGAGGTGTCACGGCGGGGACGACAGTGTTTCCGTCGACGACCGGCGTCGCCTACATCCCGATCCTCTTTGGCCGCTATCCGGGCCTGGTCGATGTTCCTGGAATCCGCTGGTTCGATCGCGCCGGGACGAGCGGCGGTCCCCTGGCGCGGTGGCGGGCAGCTCGCAGCTATTGCGGGCCTCAAGCGGGGTGGATCAACCACGACATCGCACACGGCCGGTCGGTGTTCGAGCTCGTTCCGGAGAGCCTCGCCATCTGCACGCCGATCACGCGCGGCCTGAGCGGCGGGGCGCATCTTATCCCGGTGCGGCGGGCGCTGCTCGGCGCCCCGGCGCACTACTGCGGGAGCTACCCGACGCTCGATCGTGCGGTGGCGTCTGCCTGGGTCGCGGCCGCCGCGCGTCCCTGGCGGTTCCTGTTCGTGGTGTTTCCGGGGCCCGATGGCCTGACCCACCTGTACGATCCGGGCCATCCGCGCGTCCGCGAAGCGTGTCGCCGAATCGATCGGGCACTCGGCGACTTCATGGCGCGCGCGCTGCACACCGGCGAGCGCCCCACGCTCTTCGTCGTCGCCGATCATGGAGCGAGCGCCGTGCACGAGCATCGGGACATCGCGCTCGAGCTCGAAGCGATGGGCGTCGCGACGATCCGTCACCCCCTGCACGTGTGGCGCCGGAAGGCGCGCGCCGCGGTCATGGTGTCCGGGAACGGCGCCGCGCATGTCTATTTCCTCGACCCCCTCGCCGGGGCATCCGGTCTGCGCGAGCAGCTCGTCTCGCTTCCGGGTGTGGAATTGGCGGCGTATCGCGACGGGCGCGATGGCGTCATCGTCGCGCGCGCACACTTCCGGGGCCGCCTTACCGACCATGGCGAGCGGGTGACATACGAACCGCTGCTCGGCGATCCCCTCGGACTCGGACGACGCCTCACGGTCGACGATCGCGAGCTGCTCGCGCGATCGCTACCAACCGGTTTTCCCGACGCGCCGCGGCAACTGCTACAGCTCCTGGCTTCTTCACGCTCGGGAGACGTCGTCCTGGCAGCGGAGCGGGGTGTCGACTTTCGCGGGCCATGGGAGCTGCCCGAGCACCGGTCGGGGCACGGCAGCCTCATCGCCGATCACATGCTGGTGCCGATTGCGGCGAGTGTGCCGCTCCCCGACGCTCCCGTTCGGACCGTCGATCTCATGCCGACGATGCTCGAAGCGCTGGGGCAGCAGGTCCCCGACGGGCTCGACGGCGTGCCCTTTTCCCGACTCGGGACCCCGGCCGGAGCCCTCCTATGAGCGCCCTCTCGGTGATCCTGCGCCGGCGCTACGGGTCGGCCGAGTGGGACGCCGTCCTGCGGGCGAGCGGCATCGTGGCGCTGTTGGCGGTCTATCCCGTCTGGCGGTGGCCCGCGGTAGCGGGGCTCGTGGGGTTCTTCTGTCTGACGCTCTTCATGAGCGGACCGATCACCGTCGTCGTGCCGGCGATGTTCGAGCCGCTGCTGATGGTGACGGGGCGCATGTATCCACCGCTGCTCGTGGCCGTGGTTGCTGTCGCTGGCAACCTCTACATGGACAACATCAACTATCACTTCTTCGGCGCTGCGATCGGGCACCCGCGGCTCGAAAAGGCCCGGAAATCCCGCGTGGTGCAACGGATGCTGGCGCTGTTTCAGCGCAGCCCGTTCTTCGCGGTGTGGCTCTGCTCGTGGAGTCCGATCCCCTACTGGATCGTGTCTACGCTGGCGCCGTTGTCGGGCTATCCCAAGCGGAAATACCTGGCCGCCACGTTCCTGGGACGCTTTCCCCGGGTCTGGTTCTTCGCCTCGCTCGGCCTCGTCGTCCCGGTCTCGTCCCAGGTGCTCGTCACGTACGTGGCGTGCGCCATCGTCGTCGGCATCGCCGCTCTCGTGCTGCGGAGGCACCCATGTGGATCCTCGCCCTTCTCCTCCTCGCCGCTGACTCGACCGCCGAGCTTCGAGTCCCAGTCGCTCCAGCTGAGTCGTTGCAAGTCAGCGTGACGGGGCATGGCCAGCCCGTCGTTCTGATCCCCGGCCTGTTCGGATCGCGGTTCGGATTCCGGCAGGTCGTCCCGCTCCTGGCCGGCACCGGCTATCGCGTGATCGTGATCGAGCCGCTCGGCATCGGATCGTCAGCGCGTCCCGGTGACGGCGATTACTCCCTCACGGCGCAGGCGGACCGCATCGGCGCGGTGCTCGATACGCTCGGCGTACGTGATGCCGTGATCGTGGCCCACTCGCTCGGGGCCTCGATGGCGTATCGCCTGGCCTACCGGCGGCCCGAGCTGGTACATGGCATCGTTTCGCTCGAGGGCGGACCAGCGGAGGCGGCGGCGACGCCCAGCTTCCGGCGAGCGATGCGGTTCGCTCCCTGGATCAAGTGGTTTGGTGGCATCCGGCGGGTACGCAAGGCAATCCGGAGCGGCCTCCTCGCCGCGTCGGGGGACACGAGCTGGGTGACCGACTCGGTCGTGGACGCCTACACCGCGGGCGCTGCGGCAGACCTGGACGGGACGCTCAAGGCGTTCCTGCACATGGCGGAGGCTCGGGAGCCGGAGCGGTTGGCGCCACACCTCGCGGCGATCCGTTGCCCGGTACGACTCCTCCTCGGCACGGCGCGGCACGAGAGTGGAGTGCCTCCGCGGGATGTCGAGGAGCTGCGTGACAGCCTGCGGTCATTCTCGATCGACAGCGTCCCCGGCAGCGGCCACTACATCCACGAGGAGCAGCCGCAGGCAGTGCTCGCCGCCGTCCGGGCTAGTGCGTCGCCGTCGCCGCAGGCTTTATGGCGTTCTGAATCGCGAGCCGCACGAATACCCGCGTCTCTTTCGGAAGCGCCGCACTGAGGGCGGCGCGCGCACTCGCTCCGCCGACCTTGGCCGCATCGGCGACCGCCGACCGCGCGAACAACGGATCGGGATCGGCCACGAGCCGCAACGCCACCTGCGACGCCCGCGCGCTGTCGCCCGTCGCCGCCAGGGCGTCGAGAGCCGCGGTGCGCAGGTTGCGATCCTCGCCCGGCGCCGTGAGCCGCTCCAGCGCGTCCTCCGCTTTGGCATCGCGCGTCCGGCCCAGGTAGTTGACCGCGGTGAACCTTAGCCCGAGCGGCTCGTCGAGCTGGGCCGCCTTCGCCAGGAGATCGAGCGACTGCGCGAGCTTCAACCGTCCCAGCGTCGCCAAAGCCACCTGCTTCACCTGATTGTTGGGGTCGGTTTGGAACAGCGCGGGTGCCAGGGCTACGCTCGTCGAGGGATCGAGGTCGCGCAGGGTTGCCAGCGCCGTCGCGCGCGTGGGACCATCGGCATCCTTCAGCGCCGCCAGAACCACCGCGTGCGTTGCGTCGTTCGAGTCGTGGGTCATCGACGCCAGTGCTTCCTGGCGCAGCGTCGCGTCGTGTTCGTTCAGTGCCACGATACGCCGCGCCTCGGCGGCGGTCGAGTCGTGCTGGTCGGCGAGCTGCTGCAGCGCCCAGCGCCGCCCCCGCACGTCGAGATCGTGCTTCGCCATCTGCGCCAGCTCGGCCGGGGAGAGGTCACCGCGCACCGTCCCGAGGAGCCACCCGCCTTCATCGAACCGGAACGACAGGGGTTCGGACGGCAGGGGAATGGCGAAGGTCTCGCTCTGCTTCGCGACCATGATCTCGTGGCGCACCACCGAGTCCCGGGTGATGACGCGGATCGTCGCCGGGAAGCGGAACAGCGGGTGGATCGAATCGATCGGTTGCGTCTCCTCAACCGTGAGGTGCAGCGTCTTCGTCGGCGCATCCCAGTGCCGCGCAAACTTCACCTGCGGATAGCCGATCCCGTACGCCCACTGGTCGAAGAACCAGTCGAGATCGCATTTGCAGGTCTGCTCCATCGCGATCACGTAATCCGGCGTCGTCACGGGCTTGTAGGCATTGTCGACGAGGAAACGATGCATGCCGGCCCAGAACAGCGAGTCGCCCAGCAGGCGGCGCAGCTGATGCGCGACCTGCGCTCCCTTGGGGTAGACGTGCCCGCTGAAGAACAGCGCGATCGGGTCGGTGCCCATGTACTTGCCCCACACCAGCGCGCGCACCTCGTTCTTGTCGGCGTCCATCGCGGCCTGCTGCTGGTCACCCCACTCGAGGTCCGCCGCGTCCCAGCCGCGCGATTTCTCGTTGTGCACCGACTCCATGTAGGTGGTGATGCCCTCGTTGAGCCAGATATCGGCCCAATCGGCGGTCGTCGTGAGGTCGCCGAACCACTGGTGCGCCAGCTCGTGCGCGACGAGGCCGCGCGCATCCCCTTCGGGCATGCTGCCGGCCGGCGTCAACGCGAGGTCGGTCTGCGTCGTCGCCGAAACGTTTTCCATACCGCCGTAGGTGAAATCGGGGATGATCGACTGATCGTACTTGGCCCATTGGAACGGCACGCCCAGGACCTGGGAGTAGATCTCGATCATCGACGGCGTCTCGCCGAAGGAGCGCCACGCCGCGTTCACCGTGTCGGGGTAGGTGTAGTACTCGACGGGAATACCGCGCCATTGGTCCTTCAGAATGACGAATGGCCCAAGCACGACCGAGTACAGATAGGTCGATGCCGGCCGCTCCTGGGTCCAGTGCCACACGCGTTGCTTCCCCGCGGGAACCGGCGTGACATCGACCAGACGCCCGTTCGACAGCACCACGAGCCCCGAGTCGGCGGTGACGAAAAAGTCCCAGGTCGTCTTGTCGTTCGAATAGTCGTAGGTCGGGATCCAGGCGCGCGTCTCCGTCGCCTCGCCCTGGCTCCAGATCACGTTGCGCCGCGGCACGAAATACAGCCCGCGCTCGGGGAAGCCGTGGTAGGTAAGGGTGAATTCGACGGTATCGCCGACCGCGGCGCGGCGGTTCAGCCGCACGGTGACGTGGCTCGTATCGAACACAAACTTGAGCGCCCGCCCCCGCGCGTCGGTTGCGTTGTCGATCGCCAGGTTTTCGGCATCGAGGCGCAGCGTGTCGGTCGCGGCGGTGACGGCGACCTGCGTCGTGACGTGGCCCAGCAGCTCACGGCGTGCCAGGTTGAAGCTGATGCGCATCGACTGGTGCAGCAGATCGAAGCGGCGGGGCTCCTGGGGCCAGACGCGCGGCGGGACGTAGGCGCCCACGACCCCGGTGGGACGCTGGGCGGCGAGGGGAGCGGCGCCGAGCACGAGCGCGGCGAGCCGGACGAAACGGGAGTGCATCGTGGCCTCCTTCTGCCTCACCCCCTGGCCCCCTCTCCCCGCGGGAGAGGGGGTACGAGTTTCGAGGCAAGTGCCTGGTTCATGGGAATGACGGCCTCACCGGCTCGGCGGCTGGACCTGCGGCGCTGGCTGTTGCGACATGCTGGCGCGGAACTCCCGGCTGTTCTTCGTGATCGAATCGGCGATGGCGATCGCCCGCGTGGCGGCCGGCGGATCGCTCCGCTGCAATGCCTGCGCGAGCACTTCGTAAATCAACCCGTAGGTCACGAGAATCCCTTCCGACGGGCGGTCGACCCAGCCGCGTGGCCGCGGCCGCGCCGCGGCGGCATGGTGGTACACGTCGAATCCCAGCGCCTTGGAGCGGGTCACGTTGACGAAGCCGAAACCCGGCATCCCCTGGATGCTGTCGTTCTGGGCGAGAGGCGTCTGGCGCAGCGCGCGGGCGAACCCGTTGCCTTCGAGCCAGGGGGTGAGGCCGAATTCATCGGCGTAGGTCCCCACGGTGCGGGAGAAGTAGATCGGCCGCTTGCCGAGCTGGTCACGGATAGCGCCCAGCACGACGACGTCGGCGCGCTCGAGATAGCCCTGGCCGTTGCCCAACGGATGCACCTGGTCGGGGTCGAGCGTTACCTGCACGTTTCCGAAGCTGAGCACCTGCTTCTTGTCGAGCGGATAGTAGAGCTGCATGCTGTCGAGCTGCTGGTCGGAGAAGCTCAGGACCTTGCCTTCGGGCTTGGGCCAGGTCCGGGTCCGGTACACGGCCGGTCCCGCGGCGGCGTCGTACGTCTCGACCGGCCGGCGCTGCATCTGGCGCAGGTACCAGTCGGTGTTGGCGAGCGACAGGTTGATGATCACGACGTCGCGCCGCACGCCTTCGACCTCCTGCGCATACCACAGGGGGAAGGTGTCGTTGTCACCCGCCGTCACGAGGATCCCGTACGGCTCGACGGAATTCAGCAGGTCCACGGCGAAGTCGCGCGCCAACGTCTCCTTGGCGCGGCTCGCAGTGAGGTGGTTCGTGTACAGGGGGATGACGGCCAGCGCCAGCACCGGGAGCGCGTAGCTCCAGCGGCGCGAGTCGTCTTCGATGCGATCCTGCAACCCGTCCACTACCCATTCCATCAGCGTCGCGAGCCCCACCCCGACCCAGATCCCCCACAGCGCGAACGAGCAGATGAAGAAATAGTCCCGCTCGCGCACTTCGCGCGCCACCGTGTCCACCGACTGAGAGAACCCGCTCTTGAAGTTCAAGTAGAAGATCAGGAGGAAGGTCAGGAAGAACATCAGCGCCGTCATCCCGAGCGCCTGGCGCCGGTCCGCCTTCCAGTGGCGCCAGGCGCCGAGCAGGCCGAGCCCCGCGAAGACGACGGCGAGGGCACCGCGCAGATTATCCTGGAGGTCGCGGCCGTACTGCCAGCCAAAATACTGCACGTAGTTGAGGATTTGCTGGATGAACAGCAGCGGCGTGCGGCCGGGATTCCCCTGTCCTTCGGGGTAACGCGGATCGGAGAAGATCGACGGCTTGCCGTACTGTTTGCGCTGCAGCACGTCGAGGAAGGAGTGCCAGGTGGTCGGCTCTCCCTCATTGATGGCGGGGAAGTGGTGCGCCCGGATGGGCAGGAAGACGAACACCGAAAGTCCCACGACCATGACGCCGAAGAGCGCCAGGGTGAAGCGCCAGTTCCCGGCGAAGATCGTCGTGAGCAGGACGCCGAGGTACAAGGCCCCGGCGCCGTAGATCAGGATGTTGTTTTCCATCCCGAGCGACAACAACACGCCCAGCACCGTGCAGTACCCCATCCACAGCATCCATTCGGTGTTCCGTCCCTCATCGGTCGACGCCCGGCGGTTCAAGAGCGGCGGGCACAGCAGCACGGCCGGCACCGCGCCCGCGAGCACTCCCATCATGTGGTTCGTGGACGTCAACGCCAGCAGATACATGATCAGCAGCAGGTAGTGGTCGTGCGCGGCGCCGGGCTCCTGATCGTCCCAGCGGACGATGAACCAGAGGATCAGCGCGATCGAGAGCAGGCTCAGCGTGTACACCTTCTCGTTCACGACCGACTGGTTCCAGACGGTGAACGCCGTGGCGCTGACCAGGGCGCCGGCGAGCGCCGCGAGGCGGCGCGGCGTGCGCACCGGCACGATCGGGCGCAGGAACCGCTCACCCACGAGGAACCAGCATGCCGCTGCGACGGCGCTCGTCACCGCCGCGAACAGGTTGACGCGCATCGCGTACCCCGCTACGAGCGGCAGCATCCCCCAGGTGTGGGCCAGCATCGTGAACAGCGGATTGCCGGGCGGATGCGGGATCCCGAGCACCTTGGCGGCGGCGATGTACTCCGACGTATCCCAGAACTGAGTCGTCGGCGCCAGCGTCGCCACATAGAGGGCGGCGGTGCCGAGAAAGACGGAGAGGGCCCAGAGATAGGGTGGACGTTCCTGCTGCGTCGCTATGGTCGCGTCGGTCATGTCGGATTGGTTCAGGGTGAGTGGGTCAACGTGCGTCGCGGGCGGTCGGCGGCGTCAGATCGAATCCGTAGTCGGTGTTGGCGAGCGCCCCGCGCGCCAGCTCGAGCGCCTGGGATGCTTTCGCCGGGTCGGAATCATGCAACAGCTCGGCCAGTGTGTCGTAGGTCAGGATGTAGGGCAGCAGGCTGTTTTCCGATGCACGGTCCACCCATCCCTTGGGGCGCGGCCGCGCCGCGCTGACGCCATGGTACACCTCGAACGCCAGACGCTTCGTCCGCGGGACATTGACGAGGCGCCGCTGCACCTGGCTCACCCGAATCGAGTCGTTCGGGGTGACGGGTGCGGTCGTGACACGCCGCAGCATCCCCTCGGTCACGAGGTACGGTCCCAGCCCGAGCTGATCGGCATAATTGGCGGTCGTGCCGGAAAAATAGATGGGTCGCCGGCCGGCCTGCTGCTTGACCATTTCGAGGATTGCGACGTCGACCCGGGAAAGGTAGCCGGGGATGGGAAGCCGGGCGGGATCGATCGACACGGTGAGGTCCCCGAGTCGGCCGGTCACCGGGCGCTCGACGGGCGTGTACTCGGGAAGCGTGTCCGTCGCGGCGCGGTAATAGTTGGTGAGCCACGGCGTGGTCGGCTTGGGCCACGAGCGGTCGCGATAGAGCGCCGGTGCCGTACTCACATCGAACGTCGCGAGCGGGCGCCCGTTCATCTGCTGCAGATACCATCCCAGGTTGCCGAGCGACGTCACGAGCACCGTCACATCGCGGCGCACGCCGTCCACCTCCTGGGCGTACCACAGCGGGAAGGTGTCGTTGTCTCCGGCGGTGACGATAACGGCGTAGGGATCGGCCGACTGCAGCACGTCGTGGGCGTAGTCGCGGGCGAGGGTTTCCTCGTGGCGCGAGGCGCTCTCCCGGTTTCCCGCCAGCGGAATCAGGGCCAGCAGCAGCACCGGCAGCGCCACGGCCCACCGTCGCAGCGCCGGTGCGGCAGGGGCCGGCGTGTGGTCGCGCGAGCGCGCGAGCCATTCCCCAAGCCCCGCGAGTCCCATCCCGACCCACACGCCCCACGCCGAGAACGACACGATGAAGAAATAGTCGCGCTCGCGCACTTCGTGGGCGAGTCCCGGCGTGTCGTAGGGTTGCGAGTACCCCCACTTGAAGTTGAGATAGAAGACGAGCAGCAGGGTGAGCGTGCCGATGAGCGCCGTCATCGTCGCCGCGCTGCGGCGGTCGGCGCGCCAGTGGCGCCGCGCACCGATGATGCCCAGTCCGGCGAATACGACGGCGAGCAGCTGCTGGGCAGGACCGGACCAGTCGCGCCCCCACTGCCAGGTGAAGTACTGCACGTAATTGAGGATCTGCCGCCCGACGAGCTGGAGGGAGCGCCCCGGGTTCAGCGCGCCAGCGGGATACATCGGGTTGTCGAACAACGACGGCTTGCCGAATTGCGCCCGCGTCAGGACGTCGCGCAGCGCCGGCCAGGTCGTGGGATTGCCCTCATTCAGGTATGGGTCGAGATGGGCGCGGATTGGCATGAAGAGGTATGCCGAGGCCGCGACGAGCATCACCCCGGCCAGCGCGGCGAGGAAGCCCGGGCGCATCAGGATGCGCGGCTCGGTCCACAACACGAGCACCAACACGGCGGGTGCGACCAACACGCCCATCTGATGGTTGGCGCTGGTCAACACCAGCAGATACGCGATCACGAGCAGCGGGCGGTCGGTTCGCTCCGCCGCGGGCGTCTCCGCCCAGCGCAGCGCGATCCACAGGATCAGCGCGACGGAGAGGAGACTCACCGTATAGACCTTCTCGTTCACCACCGACTGATTCCAGACGCTGAACGCCGTCGCTCCCACGAGCGTCCCGGCGAGCGCCGCGAGCCGCCGCGGCAGGGTCGCCGGAATGATCGTACGCAGCCAGCTGTCGCCGATCAGGAACCAGAAGCCCGCGGCCACGGCACTCGTCACCGCGGCGAAGACGTTGATCCGCGCGCCGTAGTCTCGGGCGAGCGGGAGCAGACCCCACACATGGGCGAGCAGCACGAACAACGGGCTGCCCGGTGGATGCGGAATCCCGAGGGCGTGCGCCGCCGTGATGTATTCGGCGGCGTCCCAGAACTGCGTCGTCGGCGCGAGCGTGAGGAGGTACAACGCGAGCCCGCCGGCGGCGACGACCGCGGCCCACCCGTATGGGGGGCGTCCTATCGGATGGTTTTCATTCATGATTGAACATTGGACATTCTACATTGGACATTTGATTAGTGTCTGAACTGCCGCATCCCCGTGACCACCATCGCAATGCCGTGCTCGTCCGCCGCCGCCTGCACCTCGCCGTCGCGCACCGATCCGCCGGGTTGAATGATGGCCGTGATGCCCGCCTGGGCCGCTTCCAATACCCCGTCCGCAAAGGGAAAGAACGCGTCGCTCGCGAGCACCGCCCCTTTGGGGTCGTGGCCGGCGCCACGGGCCTTGTGAATCGCGAGAAACGACGCGTCGACCCGGGACATCTGGCCCGCCCCGATGCCGATCGCTGCCGCCCCCCGGGCGAGGAGGATGGCGTTGGACTTGACGCTCCCGACCGCCGCCCAGGCGAAGCGCAGGTCCTCCCATTCAGATGCGCTGGGGGCCCGCTTCGTCACCACTTTCCACTCCGATTCGTTCAACACGTCGGCGGGACGCGGCCGCTCCTGGGCGAGCAAGCCGCCGCGCACCCGCTTGAAATCGAGGGAGGGGCGCGCATCGGGGAGAGGCAGCTCCACCACGCGCAGGTTCTTCTTCTGAGAGAACACCGCTACCGCTTCGCCCGCGAACTTCGGCGCGACCACCACTTCCACGAACAGATCCACCATCGCCTGCGCGGCGTCCTTGTCCACGGTCGTATTGAAGGCGATCACGGAGCCGAACGCCGATGTCGGATCGGCGGCAAGGGCGCGGGTGTAGGCATCCCGGCACGAATCACCGAGAGCGATGCCACAGGGCGTCGTGTGCTTGATGATCGCACAGGCGGTGCGGCTCGACCACGGTGCCACGGCCATCACGGCAGCGTCGACGTCGAGGAGGTTGTTGAACGACAGCTCCTTGCCATGCAGCTGGACGAGCTCGCGCATCCCCGGCTCCTGCGTGACATAGAGCGCGGCGTGTTGCTGCGGGTTCTCTCCGTAGCGCAGGGGTTGGGCGCGATCGAGAATGAGCGCCAGACGCGCGGGGAGCTCTGCGTCGCTGCGCGAGAAGTATCCGGTGATCGCCGCGTCGTACGCCGCCGTGTGCGCGAACACCTTCGCGGCGAGGGCGCGGCGGCGCTCCGCGGGCACCGCACCGGCGCGCAGATCGGCGAGCACCGTCTCGTAGTCGGCGGGATCGACAATCACAATGACGTCGCCGTGGTTCTTCGCCGCCGAGCGCAGCATCGAGGGCCCGCCGATGTCGATTTGCTCGATCACCTCGTGGTCCTGAACGCCCGGTTTGGCGGCGGTTTGCTGGAACGGGTAGAGATTGACCGCGACCAGATCGATCGGCGTAATGGCATGCTGCTTGAGCGACGCCTGGTCACCGGGGTGATGGCGCCGCGCGAGCAGGCCGCCGTGCACTTTGGGGTGCAGCGTTTTCACCCGGCCATCCATCATCTCGGGGAACCCCGTCACCTGCTCGACGGGGATGACCGGAACCTGTTCCTTGCGCAGCGCTTCGGCGGTGCCGCCGGTGGAGACGATCTCCCAGCCCAGACTGCAGAGTCCACGCGCGAAGGCGACGAGGCCGCTCTTGTCCGAAACGGAGAGCAGCGCTCTCACCAGTCCTCGGCAACCGCACGCACGAGATCGCCAAGACTCACGAGATCTTGCAAATCAATCACCTCGGCCGGAGAGTGCGAGTAGCGCAGCGGCCACCCCATCGGCACATCGATGACGCCGTAGGGCACGAACATCGAGCCGTCGTTGCCGCCGCTGGTGGTGCCGTATTGGAGCGCGATGCCGCGAGTCCGCGCGACGCGCAGCAGCGTGTCGAGCTGGGACAACGGCGTCACCGAGGAGTTGTCGAGTGCGCGCGCCACGGCGCCGCGTCCCAACGGCGCGTCGGCGAAGTTCGACGGCTCGAGCGGTGAGTCGGCGGAGACGAAGGTGTCGACGGCGTGGACGCGGGCGGTCGACGTGCCGAGCGCGGCCGCGGCGGCTTTGGCGCCCTCGAGCCCGATCTCTTCGCGCGTACTGAAGATGAATACGACGGCGTGGCGCAGCTTGGTGCGGTCGAGGTGGCGCAGCGCCAGGATGAACGACGCGTCACCGACGCGGTCGTCGAATGAGCGCCCGGTGGCCCGCGTGCCGGCGAGCCGCACGAACTGCTTCGGCATCGTCACCGTCTGCCCGGGGGCCACGCCGAGCGCGCTCGCAGCGGCGGCGGTCGTGACGCCGACACTCACGCGGCTGGCGGGCGGGGTGCGCGTAAGGTTCCCCGAGTCGCGCGGCAGGAACACCCCGCGGACGTCGCCCTTGGGACCGTGCACCAGCGCCGGCTTGCCTTCGAAGAGGGAAGGGAAGAATCCGCCGCGCATCGTCAAGGCGAGCGTGCCGTCTCCGCGAATCGAGTCGACGCGAAATCCGATCTCATCCAGGTGGGCGACGAAGACGACGAGTGGATCACCGGTCCCCACTCTCACCCACAGGTTCCCCGCCGTGTCGGTTTCCTGCTTCGTCCACGACGGGAGCAGCTTCGACACGGCGTCGCGCACCGGACCTTCGGAGCCGGAGACGCCATACGCCTCGACGAGCGTGCGGATCACGCTCTCCGCTTCGGCGATGCGTCCGGCCTGAACGACAGTCCGCACGTCGACACGCTGCGGGAGCGCGCTCACGGAATCGGGGAGCTCGCCGGCGTCGGGGCCGAGCCATGTCCGCAGCGCTGTTGCTTCGCTCCGAATGGCGTCGAGCGCCACCGTCTCGACCGTCGTTTCGTCGAACGAGGCCGGAACGGTCGCTTCCTTTGTCTCGCGGAAAGGCCCGTGCAGCGCCGTGAGCGCTGTCACGCCGGGTTGCCCGGGCTGGAGCGTCTGCACGGCGAAGGCGACGACGACGGTCCCCTGGACCTTGGGGCTTCCCGACGCGGCGTCGAGCAGCGCGGCGCACGCGGCGCGGCGGCCCACGAAGGGCCCCGCGAGCAGGCCGTCGTTCGGTCCGTAGCGCGTGGGGCGCTTCGTGAGCGCGACCGGAGAGAGCACGAGGATCCCGAGCGACTCGGCTTGTGCGCGCGACGACACGCCGACGTCGACCCAGGCGTCGTCGACGGTGAAGAGCTGATCGGCGCCAGCGCTGCGGCCGCGCGTGAGATGCACCGAACGCACCGCGACGACGCCGGGGATGCCCCCGCGGCGGCCCCACACCGTGACCCGCTGTCCTTCTATCTGCTGGTCGAACAGGGGACTCGTCTCGCGGCCGGTGCCCTCGCGGCGCAGCCGCAGGAAGCCATCGCCCGTGATGTTGCCGACGACGTATCCGGGCTCGTCGAGGCCGCAGTAGGCGAGGCGGCGAGGTTCACCGCTGCCGAGAGTGAGGATCACGTCGCCGAGGCGGTCGCGCGTGGAGCCGGGGAGGAGGCGTTGCACGCTGTCGGCGAGGGCGCTCTCGTATCCGGAGACGGCTGTCATGGTGGAGAGGCGGGTCGTGAGGGCGGGGAGGTCCTGGGCGGACAGGCGGTCGGCCGGTCGGACGGTCGACGTCTGGGCGGTCAGGCGGTCCGGCGGTCCGGCGGTCAAAGTCACCGCGGCGATGATCAGGGCGACTACCCGACCGCCTGACCGCCCGACCGCCGAATTGATCATCGATCTCTCGCTTTCAGAATACCGACCGCCAGCTCCAGCACGACCCGAGGTAAGAGCTCATGCTCTATCGCGAGTACCCGCTGCGCGAGCGAATCGGCGGTGTCGTCCGCAAGGACGGGGACCGTTCGTTGCGCGATGATCGGGCCGCGGTCGAACTGCTCGTCCACGTAGTGGACCGTCGCCCCCGACACGGTGGCGCCGCTCGCGAGCACCGCTTCGTGCACGCGGCGCCCGTACATCCCCGGACCTCCGAACGCGGGGAGCAGAGCCGGGTGGATATTAATCGCCCGCTGGGGAAAGCGCGCGACCACGCGCGCCGGCAGGAGCTTCAGGTATCCGGCGAGGACGACGAGATCGGCGTCGACCAGCGCTCGGAGGAGCTCGTCAGGATCGGCGGGGTCGTGCAGTACGGTGGTCCGGATCCCCGCCCGCCGGGCCCGGTCCAAGGCGGTGGCGTCGGTGCGATTGGAAACGACGTGCGTCACGCGGGCCGGCGCCGTGGGCCCGAGGGCGTCGAGCAGTGCCTGCAGATTCGAGCCGCCGCCCGAGACGAGGACGGCGACCCGGAGCGGGGTCCCCCCGATCAGCTGGGGTGGCAGGGGCTGTCGGACTTCGGCTTGGCGCCGCTCGTGACGCTGAGGACGAACGCGCCGGTCGCGAACTTGCGTCCTTGCGTGTTCACGTCGATCTCGTAGGGCGCGTTGTCGGTGAACGTCACCACCAGCCGCGCGTTGCACTTGCCGCCTGAGTCGTCGTCCGAGTCGCGATCGCTCGGCACGCCCGGTCCTTTCACCATCATGTAGGCATCGAAGTCGGTCGACATGAGATCGATCGTGACCGTCTGCCCCGCCCGCCCGTTTACCGTCCAGCGCTCGATGTAGGTGCTGTCGACCCACTCTTCATCGCTCGAGGTGATCTGTCCCGAGACCGACTGGCCGATCGCGATCGAGTGCCGCTCGTGCACCTCGGAGATCGCGCGATCGCCGCCGCTCGTCGCGATGCCGCGCGGCGCCTGACAGTCGCGCGTGCCGGGCGGATCGACCGGCTTGCTCCCCGGGGTGATGGACAGCGTGAACCTGCCGGTCTGGCGGTGCGGCGTGTTCGTCGTGTTGACCAGCACCACGTAGGGACCACTCGTCGGGGGGGAGAGCACGATGCGGGAGGCGCAGCCCGGGCCGCCATCGTCGTTCACGACCGTCGTATCGAGTCCGAACAGGAGCATTTCGGGATCGAAATCGGACGATGCGAGATCGATCGTGACGTCCTGGCCCGGCCGGGCGGTGAACCGCCAGCGCTGGTAGTACGTCGTGTCGGCGTACAGATCATCGTTGTCGGTCAGCTCGCCGTTGACCGTCTGTCCCACGGCGATGGCGTGCACCGCGCCGTTGCCACCCGGCGGACAGCGTCCGGTGTGGCGCACGACCGACTTGATCCCGGTCGACAGCGACAGGCTGAAGCGCCCGGTCTGATGGATCGGAGTCGCGGAGGTGTTGACGAGGATTTCGTAGGGACCGGTTCCGGGGAAATTGAGCGAGATGCGCGCGCCGCACTCCGGTCCGCCGTTGATGTTCACGACCGACGTGTCGAGGCCATGCAGGATCAGAGCGGGGCGAAAGTCAGTCGAGGCGAGGTCGATCGTCACCGCCTGTCCGGGGGTGGTGCGGAACTGCCAGCGCTGGTAGTAGGTGCTGTCGCTGTACAGTCCGTCGCGATCGGTGAGGGTGCCGGTCATCGTCTGGCCGACGGTGATCGTGTGCGCATCGACGCCGGCGCGCACCGGAGGGGACGGCGGGGCCGACGCGCGAGACGCGGTGACGCCGCCCTGCATCATGCCGCGCGCTTCGGCGATCGCCGCGCGGTCCATCTGCATGTTGCGCACGATGTCGGTCGCCGTCGCGAAGTTCAGGGCCTGGCCGCTCTCGATGGTGCTGCGCACGATTCCGACCACCTGACCCTGGGCGTTCAGCACTGGCGCGCCGCTCGAGCCGTGCGAAATCGGCGCCGAGATCTGCAGCAGCTTCGTGCCGTTCACGATGCGCGACGCCGAGATGATTCCCTTGGAGACAGTCCCCGGGAGCTCGCCGAGCGGGTTCGAGATGACGGTGATGTCGTCGCCGTCCTGGGCGCGATCGCTGAACCCCCACTTCAGAGTCGCGGGCGCCGAACCGGAGACGGTCAGCATCATCACATCCTTCGCCGTGTCGGACGCCGTCGGGCTGCAGCGCCGCGTTTCCCCGCTGGTCAGCTCGATGCTGCATCCCGAAGCTCCCTCGAGCACATGCGCCGCCGTCACCACGAGGCCTTCGGCACCGCTGTAGAAGACGAAGAAGCCCGTCCCGCTGGCCATGGACGAGCCATCGCCGTCGAGGGCGTGGATCGTCACCACCGCCCGGCGCAGGCTGTCGAGGTTCAGACGCGACTGTTGTGCGACGAGGGAAACGGGGACGGCGGCGCTGAGGGCCGCCAACAGCAACGGAGTGGTACGCACGTCGTGCTCCTGCAGGCGATGTCGGGGAATGGCGGAACCGAACGGTAGAATTTGGCGATCCGGGGTCGGTGACACAATCTTTTTGTCTCCCCAACGGTGGAGCGAGCGTGAAACGCAGCGCCGTGCTGGCGGTCACACTTGCCTTCCCGTCGCGGTCGCCGCCCAGGGGCGCCGGGTCGGCACGATCGATCCCGTCTGCGCCAAACTCCTGACAGCGGATGACTTGGGCCGGATCGCGGGGAACCCGGCGTCCAGCTGGTTCCTTACAATCCCGCCAAAGGGGCGGGCGGGACCTGCGATTACGCCACCGCGAACGGCAAGCTGCTGATGCGGTTCACCTGGGGACATTTCGATGCCACCCACATGCCGCGCCGCTTCGCGTCCTGCTCGACCAATCCGCTGGCACAGCCGGTCGTGACAGTGACGGGTGTTGGGGACAAGGCGGCGGCGTGGGGGGCAGCAGCAGGGGCTGTGCGTGCAACGCGGCGGCGACCTGCTATCTCTGGTGGCGTTCTATGAAATCTCGAGTCCTGGGCACATCACCGGTGCGCGCCTGTCGCGGGATCAGCTGGTGGCGGCGAGCGAAGCTCATCCTGACAAAATCATAGCCACCGCGGCGAGGAGATCGGGCACGACCGGAATGCCGAGCTGCGCGGCCTGCGGCGCATGCTCGGCGCCCAACCCCGTGCGAACCAGCACACCATGGCCCTTGAGCGTGACCGCGGGGATGACGTCGGTGATGCGGTCGCCTACGTACCACGAGTGCGCGAGGTCGATGCTGCCGAGCTGCGTCGCCGCGTCGTGGAAGAGACGCGTGCCGGGTTTGCGGCAATCACACGGTCCCGTGAAATCGGGGTGATGGGGACAGAAGAAGACGCCGTCGAGCTGCGCCCCCCCGGCGCGCAGCAGCTCGTCGATGCGGCGCTGCACGGCGAAGAAGTCGTGCACGGTGTAGAGCCCGCGCGCGACGCCCGACTGGTTGGAGACCATGACCACGGGCCAGCGCGCGTCGTTCAGGCGGCGGATTGCTAGTGCCGCGCCGGGAATGAGCCGCACCAGGGCGGGGTCGTGCAGGAACTCGACTTCTTCGACGATCGTGCCGTCGCGGTCGAGAAAGACGGCGCCGTCACCGAGGCGCTCAGTCATCGAGCGCGGCCCGGATCCCTCCCGCGACGAGCTCTTCCTGACCCGGCAGAATCGTCCGCGGGTCGAGAACGACGGCGTCGCTTTCGATCCGCGCGATGATCGGCGGATCGCTGGCGCGGAGACGCTCGACGAGGCGGTCAGCCGGTCGGGCGGTCAGGCGGACGAGGCATGTGGGGAGTTTCGCTTCAGGGAACGATCCGCCTCCGACTTCAGAGAAGCCGTCAACCAGCTCGACATACGACTTTTCCCCTGCGTCTTTCCCCCCTACGCCTGTCTCCTTAACGCGTTCTTGTATTGCTTCTCCCCGACGGCGTGTCTCGACGATGTCTTCAGTCAGCATCCGCAGCGTCGGAATTTCCCGCCGCGCGGTCTCTTCATCTCTATAGAGTCCCAGCGTGGCCTCGAGTCCCGCCAGCGTGTACTTGTCCGCCCGCACCGCTCGCGCGAGCGGGTCCGTCTTGCAGGCGTCGATGGCCGGCTTCCGTCCCACGAGGATGCCGGCCTGCGGTCCTCCCAGCAGCTTGTCGCCGCTGCAGACGACGATGTCCACACCGCTCCCGACTGCCTCTCGCACCGTTGGCTCGCCGGTGAGTCCCCAGCGCGACAGGTCGAGTAATAGTCCGCTGCCGAGGTCGTAGAGACTCGCGGCGCCGCTGGCGCGCGCCAGCTGCGCGATCTCGTCGGCGCCCACTTCAGCGGTGAATCCCGTCACCCGAAAATTCGAGCGGTGCACCTTGAGCAGCGCGCGGGTGCGCGGCGTGACGGCGCGGACGTAGTCGTCGAGATGCGTGCGGTTGGTGGTGCCGACTTCCACGAGCGTGGTGCCGGAGCGGGCCATGATATCGGGCACGCGGAACGCGCCGCCGATCTCGACCAGCTCGCCGCGCGACACGATGGCGTCGCCGCCGCGCGCCAGCGCGGAGAGGGCGAGCAGCAGGGCCGCGGCGGCGTTGTTGACGACCAGCGCGTCTTCGGCGCCGGTCAGCTCCACCAGGAGGTCGCGGCAGATGGCGTGGCGCGAGCCCCGGCTGCCGCGTCCCAGGTCGTATTCGACGCTGGCGTACGACTGTGCCACCGCCGTCATCGCGCGCACCGCCGCGGGGGCCAGCAGCGCACGACCGAGGTTGGTGTGCAGGACGACGCCGGTGGCGTTGATCACCGGCACGAGCGACGGCGCCGCGAGACGCTCGAGCTGGCTCGAGACCGCCCCCGCCCATCCCTCGGCCGGAGCCGTGCCGCCGTCCTCACGCGCGGCGTTCAATACGGCCCGCGCCGCCCGCACCACGAGGGCGCGAGGATGCTGGGTCGTCAGTGCGGCGACCGCCTCCTCGGCGAGCAGAGCGTCCACTGACGGCAGCCGGCGGCGGGGATCGCTCATGGGCGCTTCGGCGGCCGCCGCGGGGCCGCGCGGCGGCGCAGGGAATCGGCGGCGGCTTTGGCGGAATCAGCAGCCGTCGGGGGCGGCTTGGGTTTGGGGACGACCAGCACCGTGTGGCCGTCGGCACGTGCACCATTGAGGTTGCGGGCGCCGCGCACCTCGACGTAGTACTTCCCCTCGGGTTTGAGGGGGGTCTCGACTCGCATCACGATCCTGTCCTGCGGCACCGGCCGCTGGCGCAAGAGCGCCCGCACCGCCGACGTATCGATCGCCGGCTTTGGCGACTCCGGTCGACTTGGGGCGACTCGCCCTGTCGTATCGATGGTCGTGTCCTTCGGCGGCGGAGCCGGCTTCTTCGTCGTGTCGGTGGCCGCCCGAATCGAGTCCGCGACGGCGCGCTCGCGCGCCGCCACGGAATCGTAGTCGGCGCTCGAGTAGAGCCGGGTGACCTTCACCGGCGTCGAGTCGGGGAGGGCGAGGACGCGCAAGGCCAGTGAGTCGAGCGGCTGGGCGGGATCGAGCGGCTCGGAGAAGGTGAGGCGGGCCGTGGTCGAGTCGAGGGCTTCTACCTGCCGCACGCGCGGTCCCAGGCTGTCGTGGGCGTAGGTCCACAGCCCGACGGACGCCGTCGTGTCGAGCGTTACAAAGCCAGAGTCGTAGGCTTCGCGACGGTCCCGCTGCCGGTTGTTGTTCTGATCCACAATCGCGTACACCAGATACCGGCCCGGCGGGATCGCGTCGAGCCGGAAGTGGCCCACCGAATCGGTGACGGCGAGATACGCGATCGTGTCGGGGAGGAGCTGCGCGCGCACCAGCCCGTTGGCGAGGATGTGCTGCTCGACCCACTGCACGACGGTGCCCTGCAGCTCACTCTGCGGCACCGGCGGGCCGGTGCTGAAAACGATGCTGTGTCGTTCTTTGGTCGAGTTGCGGCGCAGGTCGGAGATGCCGGGCAGGATCTCCAGGTGGTAGACGCGCCCCGGCTTCCACCCTTCCGCCGGTTTCACGTGAATGGCGGAGCGGTGCCACGACACCTTGTAGGGTCCCCGGGTCGGCGACAACAGCACCTTCGTCGCGAGCCCCGTGGCGGCCCCGGTGGTGCCTCCGGCGGTGCCGCCGCCGCCCATCTCGTCGATCACGTCGTCGTACTGAATCACGGCGTCGGCGTGCAGATCGGCGACGACGGCCCCCGATTCGGGATACACACCGATGATGACCGGCGCCTTGACGTCGGGAGGTCCACCAGGCGGATCGCCGGTGCGGGCGCAGGCGCCGAGCGCCACACCCGCCAGCGCGATCAGCTGCAGCCGAGCGCCGCTAACTTGCCGGCCAGGGCGTCGCGCTGCGTGCGCCACGCCTGCTCCTTCTGGCGCTCCTTGGCCACGACGTCGGCGGGAGCGCGGGCGATGAACTGCTCGTTGGCGAGCTTCGCCGCGAGCCCCTGGAGCTGCTTGTCGAGCCGCGTCAGCTCATCCGTGAGACGCCGGCACTCCTGCCCGAGGTCGATCGCTCCCGTGAGTGCCACCACGACCTCGCTGCCGTCGCTCAGCACCGCGTGGGCCCCCTGCAGCGCCGCGCCGTCCGAGGTCACCGACTCGAGCTGGGCGAGGCGCACGATCGTCTCGCGCTCCGACTCGAACACGCCGCGCGCCGCCGGCCCCGTCGCCCGGATCGCCGCCGCAAGCTTGACCTTCGGGGATACGCGATACTCGGCGCGGATGTTCCGGATCGCCGCAATCGCCTGTTGCACCGCGCCGAAGTCGGCTTCGACGCGCTGGTCGATGCGCTGCCGGTCGGGCGCGGGCCAGGGCGTCGTGATGAGCAGCTCTCCCGCGCGGCGTCCCGGAAGCTTCTGCCACAGCTCCTCGGTAATGAAGGGCACGATCGGGTGCAGCAGCCGCAGCACCGTGTCCCAGGCGTGCAGCAGCACCGCGCTCGCCGCGCGGGCACCGGCATCGCCCGCCGCAAGGCGTGGCTTCACCGTCTCGACGTACCAGTCGGCCAGCTCTCCCCAGGCGAGCTCAAAGCAGCGCTTCGCCGCCTCGTCGAGCCGGAACTGCTCCAGCGCCGCCGTCGCCTCGGCGACGGCCCCTGCGGTGCGCGACAGAATCCAGCGGTCGGCGAGCGTCAACGACGTGGGGTCGATCGATTCGATCGGGATCGCTTCCGTCGGAAGATGGGGCAGCAGGAACCGCGCGATGTTCCAGAGTTTGTTCGCGAAGTTGCGGCCGGTGGCGAACGTCGTCTCGAGATCGTTGTGATCGAGCATCACGTCGGCACCGAGCGAGCCGCTCGCGATCAGCGTCCACCGCAGCGCGTCGGCGCCGTAGAGGCGCACCACGTCGAGTGGATCGATGCCGTTGCCGAGTGATTTCGACATGCGGCGGTGTTGCGCGTCGCGCACCGTGCCGGTGAGATACACCGTGGTGAACGGCTTCCGTCCCATGAAGTGGAAGCCCGCCATCAGCATGCGGGCGACCCAGAAGAACAGAATCTCGGGCGCGGTGACGAGGGTGTGCCCGGGGTAGTAGCGGCGCAGGTCCGCCGTCTCGTCCGGCCAGCCGAGGGTCGCGAACGGCCACAGCCAGGAGGAGAACCACGTGTCAAGCACGTCGGGGTCCTGCGCGACGGGACCGCCGCACTTCGGGCAGGTGGTGCGGTCTTCGCGGTCGGCCCACTCGTGCTTGCACTGCGTGCAGGTGAACACCGGAATGCGATGTCCCCACCACAGCTGCCGCGAGATGTTCCAGTCGCGGATGTTCTCCATCCAGTTGAGGAACGTCGCGTTCCACCGCTCCGGGACGATGGTGATCTCGCCCGCGTGATACGCGGCGAG
>JACXTT010003509.1_pt1 | contig 24066 bp, 30 predicted proteins | sample 9270951 | NCBI WGS metagenome assembly JACXTT01 (sample SAMN15532306, study PRJNA645909) | rock metagenome | isolation source: weathered quartz diorite | place: Puerto Rico | collected 2017-06-21
TCAGCGACTTCTGAAATATATTTCTTTGATGAAGGCTTTGAAATGCAAAAAAGATGTTTTAACTTAACATAGTATTTGACGCCTTATCAATAACCTCTTAACCGCTTTAAACCTTTCAATCATGTCCAAAAAGAATTATTTCTCTGGTGTTAAAATGGCCCATGATGTCGTTAGCACCTACTACCCCGTAAATCATAAGAACCCCTACTTTGATCACTTTGTTTTTCAGCCGATGATTGATGACGGCAATAGTGCAGATGATAATTTTACATTAGCTGCTTATGCCGCAGATGCAGATGGAACGGTGTTGAACGGTCAGAATATGCTGGAAACAACAGAGCTGACCGGCAATTTTACCGGAACAAAATCCAATATCCAATTTGCGAACATGCATTTGGATTTAAAGGCACTTGGAATTTTATACCCGCCAGGTATGACGGGAGACCTGCATGTATATCCCCCCGGTGGTTACTATAAGCAAAATGGTAACGAAACTGCCTATGTGCTTTATATTGCTGAAACAGGGGCCGGCACAGGTGTTGTCATCAACACTCCGGTTAACCCATCGCCTCCTTATTGAACCTGGCAAGCATGAGTAAGATCTTAGCATCAATTTTTGACTGGTCAGAGGTGTGGGCGCTGCTCATACCTTTGTTTCTTTTAAAGTTCCGGAATAAGCAGTCGGCCTTATTAAAACCCGTGATTGTTTATTTATGGCTTGCCCTGGCACTTAATCTTTTTTGCGATATCATAGGTGATTTTAAAAGGCCTTACCACTTTCCCACATGGCTCCAGAGCAACAACCCTATTTATAACATACATTCGGTAGTCCGATTTGCTTGTTTTAGCTATTTCTTTATAGCACTTCCACAGTCGCAATTTAAAACCCTAAAAAAGGTAATTGCTTTGATGTTCATATTATATTTCATTATCGATTTTACCTTTTTTGAGAACTTCTTTTATTCCAATCATTTAAGCGGCAATATATTGTCGGCCGAAGCTTATCTTCTATTGATTTACGGCATGTTGTATTACCTGGCCGTATTAAATGATGAGGGCGATGATACCGCTTTTAAAGGGCCGGTATTCTGGATCGTGACCGGGTTGAGCGTGTATGTGGTGATCAATTTCTTCGTATTTTTATTTTACGTTCCCATGATCACCCAGAACCTGGTACTGGCGCTTGATATTTGGAATGTTCACAACGCTGCATACATTATTCTATGTCTTTTTATAGCAAGGGCCTTATATGCAACTACTGGAAAACATGCAACTGCTTGAAATGAATCTGGAATACCGGGTTATATTCGGTATCTCGGGTATGGTATTGCTGTTTACCAGTTTCCTTATCGTTTTTGTCGTAAGTCAGCGAAAGAAGCTTCAGTATCATAAAAACCTGGTTGCACTGCACGAAGAGCAGCAGCGGAGCCTGACACAGCAGAATGTACTGCTGGAGGAACGGGTTGAAGAACGAACGACGGAACTGGTATTTCAAAAAAACGAGCTGCAAAAGTCGCTGCACAATCTTAACCTGGCTCAATCGCAATTGATACAAAAGGAGAAAATGGCTTCCCTTGGCGAGCTTACCGCAGGTATCGCGCACGAGATCCAAAACCCCTTAAACTTTGTGAATAATTTTTCTGATGTAACTATCGAGCTGGTGGATGAACTGTGCAATGAATTAAAGAACCGCGACCTGGAAGAAGCGATTTTTATTGCCGACAGCCTTAAGGAGAGCCTTGAAAAAATAAATCATCATGGCAAACGTGCAGATAGCATCGTAAAGGGAATGCTGGAACATTCAAAAGTTGATACCGGGCAAAAAGAACCAACTGACATTAATAAATTGGCAGCCGAAAGTTTGAAATTAAGTTACAGCGGCTTTTGCGCAAAAGACAATGCATTTACCGCAACTTGCGAAACACTTTTTGATGACAACCCGGATAAAATACCTGTTGTTCCGCAAGCGATAAAAAGAGTGATGATCAACCTGTTTAACAACTCATTTTATGCCACTAGGGAGAAAAAGAAGCAGTTAGGCGAAAGCTATGAACCCGTTATTACCGTTACAACTAAAATGAGCAATAATGATATACAGATCATTATTAGCGACAATGGCCCTGGCATTCCCTCAAAAATCCTTCAAAAAATATTTCAGCCTTTCTTCACCACCAAGCCCACGGGAGAAGGAACGGGCCTCGGACTGTCATTAAGCTACGATATCATAAAGGCCCATGGAGGAGAGATAAACGTGGAATCGGTAGAAGACGAGCGCACGGCGTTCACTATTTTGCTGCCCGGGCAAGCTTAATCAGAAGACTCGCAAGTAAAAGGGAATGTCCTGTATGCCTGTTTGTCTCCAAAAGCCCCAAATTTGTAAATTAGCATAAACAACAGGAGCGGACCATGAAAGAAGAACAAATACGTGAAGCCCTGAATGCGCACTGGCACGCGTCGGCAGTCGGCGATATAAACGCGGAACATGATATTTACGATGACGATGCCATCTGTGATTATCCCCAATCAGGCGAGCGAATCCTCGGACGAAACAATTTGCAGGCCTTGCGGAGTCATCACCCGGGTAAGCCTTCAGGCTTCAATATCAGGCGGATGCTCGGAAAAGATGATCTCTGGATCACGGAATACGCTATCACCTATCAGGGGCAACCGGCATACACGGTGAGTATTATGGAGTTCCGCAATGGTAAGGTCGTACACGAAACGCAATATTTTGCAGATCCCTTCGAGGCGCCGGCCTGGCGAAGTCAATGGGTTCAGCGGATCGCGTGATGGTCCGCCAGCCTCCTCCGCCTGTTCAAGTGTCCGCACTTGAACACACAAGATTTTGAGCGTCCTCGCTCAAGTCAAATTGATGCCAGCTACCTCACCCACCCCTCATACCTCAAAAACTTAATCAGCTCCGGATCATTTACAGACAACACAGGCATCCACAAACCCAGCGGTTCGCGTGTCCACCAGAAGTGTTGCGGGTTGCCGGGTTCGGCAAATTTGTAGCGGTAAATGGTTGCCCGGATAAATCGCGGTGGCTTGCCTGGGAAAGGGTTTTCGGCGAATAAACCAGTGGCAATCGGGTCGTTATGCAGCAGCTTCCAAACCAGGTTGTAGGTCCATGGGTATTGATCGGCGGTAGACATGGAGGCAAACCACATTTGCCAGTCGAGGTGTGGCTGATAGGGCGCTATCTGAGGAGGCTGCTTGTCCAGGCGAACAGGCAATCCTTTGTAAATATAAGATTTCCAGACGGCTTTATTGTTCGTGGTGTCATCCATCGTTCCTTCAAATACTACATTCAGACGTTCCTGGCCTACGCTACCGAAAGCGCCATAAGTATTCACCAGGTCGAAAGGATCATAAGAGGTATTCATGATCTGCTCGTTGGATAGCAGGTTAAAGGCCGGCTGGAGACTAAGCAAAGCGACCAGTCCGGCAATGATATAAGAGGTGGTTAGCATCGGCTTTGATTCTTCCGCGGCATCGGCAGCAGCTTGCGCTTTGCGAACTAGCACTACGGGCAAAAGCTTTGCCCAAAAGCCGTCATCAAAACAAGCCAACGCCGGAATAATGGTGAGCCAATTTAAAAAGGAGAGGTTGCCGCTGACAATAAGCACCAACTGAAACAAAACGATAATTGAACCTGCAATGTGCCGGGCCAACCTCGGCCAGAACACAAGCCAGGGCGCCACCAGTTCCCCGATCCAGTTGAACCATACGCCGACCTTTAACCAGGAATGCGGCAGAAAATGAAACCACCGGCTCAGCGGACCGGGTATAGGCTGCGTTTCGAAATGATAAAACAATACCGTACCGCTCCGCCAGGCTTTATCACCACGGAATTTGATCAACCCTGAGCCCACCATAATGCGGAATATCAACCAACGAAATAAAATGATGATGGCTATAGGCGGCGGTCGTCTAGGGAAGGGGTGCATGTCCCACAAAGGGCAAAGGAAGATACCAAGAAAACCCGTTTCGGTGAGTTGTATCTCCCAGCCGTAGCCATACCAATCCTGCCCCACATGCACGATGGACATATACAAAAACCAAATCACTCCCAGTATGGGCGCGTTGACATAGCCTGCAACCATGATGCACGAAAGAATGAACCCAATCCATGCCACTGTTAACAATGCCCCATCCGAATGCCATAACCAAAAGATGGACGGCAGCCGCACAAAACCCGCAAAATCAGACCCTAACGAATGGCTTACGAGATTTAAATAATTACCGAGTGGAAGCAGACCATTGCTGCCAATTAAAGGAACAAGCTGATTAATTGCCACCAGGAACCCCACTGCATACACCACACCCAACAGTCGCAGGATCATAAACCGCGTGAGCCAGTAGGTTGGCGGTTTTTCCTGCTCAAGAGCGATTGGTGGAGTGGTCAAAGTGCCTGGAAGCATCGTATTTTGAATAAATTAATTAAATACCCTCTTTTTTGCTTGCTTCGCTCGTCGCCCCTCTCTTCCGTAAAGGAAAAGAGGGGAAGAAATCTATCTTTTCCTAAACTGGCTGACAACCGACCTATATATACTCAATCGAATTACACATTAAATTTATTAAAACAAATTTTACAACCTTTTGGTGTTTCGAATGTTTATTATATTTGATTACCAATTTATTAAAGCTAATTCCGATGAGGTTACCTTATAGCCTCACAATAACCTTAAAAAAACTACTGCAATGAAAAATTTACTCTTATCATTTGCCATTATGCTTACTGTTAGTATAGGAATGGCATTTACCGGGAATGACACAGAACACCTGAAAGGCTATATCAGTGATTCACATTGTGCGGCGAGCAAATCGGATATGGGAGCAACGGCCGACCGTATTAAATGCGTCAACAAATGTATAAAAGGCGGCGCCGAGGCTGTACTGGTATCGGGCGACAAGGTGTATAAAATTTCAAACCAGAAAGCAGTGAAAAAATATGCCGGAAAAGATGTAGAGGTAGACGCTAACGTTAACAACGACACTATCGAAGTTACCAAAATAGCTGAAGCCAAATAAAGAGATCAAAACCTAAAACGGGGCCCGGGATGAATGTCTGCGGGCTCTTTTTATATGAAGTTATTTAGAACCATTGCTGCATTAGGGCTACATGTCGGTATAGCTGCTTCAGGTTTGTCCTGTAAATTAGATATAGCTCATTCCAAATTCGACAAGACATTATGGAACAGTAAGGAGGATTGGGATTACCCCTATAGGGAAGCGATGGTAAGCGACTTAATTGCTCATCATCATCTCAAGGGCTTATCATGTAAACAACTGATCGATTCGTTGGGCACCCCTGAGAGCTTGACGGATACCGATGGTGTGTATTACCAGATAATAATGGACTTCGGATCAGATATTGACCCTGTTCATACAAAATATTTAGTATTCAAACTGAATAAAGATTCTGTAGTTAATGATTTTACAGTGAAGGAGTGGAAAAAGGATTAGAAAGTTTGTAGTTTTAAAAATTATAAACCAACCTACAAACATGAAAAAATTTCCACCATTCGTCCGCCTGTTGGTGCAGGCACAATTCATTTTAAGTTTACTTGCTTTTACTTCTCTCAAAGCATCGGCACAAGCCGCGATGATGAAAGACCCTGATGTGATAGGCCGTTGGGATTTGAACCTGGAGAAAGATGGTAAAACTTTACCATCATGGTTAGAAGTACAGAAATCAGGCACCCATACGCTGATCGGGCGTTTTGTGTATGCTTTCGGCAGCGCACGGCCTATTTCAGAGGTAAAGGTGAGCGGCACTAAATACAGCTTTTCTATCCCTCCGCAGTGGGAACCGGGAAATAGAAACATGGATTTTGAATTTGAAGTGAATGGCGACGCTATAAAAGGGACTATGGTATATACTGATGGTCAAACTTATACCTTCAGCGGCGTACGTGCACCATTAATGGCCCGCACTAAAACACCTGCCTGGGGCACGCCAATTAAAATATTTAACGGCAAAGACCTGAAAGGCTGGCATACCGATGGTAAAAATCAATGGGTAGTAGAGAATGGCATGTTGCGCAGCAAACATTCAGGTGCCAACCTGATGACCGACAATACCTTCACCGATTTTAAACTGCATATCGAATTCCGTTACCAGCAAGGCAGCAACAGCGGCGTTTATCTGCGCGGTCGTTATGAAACACAGATCATCGATACCAAAAGTGGTGAGCCTGAGCCGATCAATAATCAATTCAGTTCTATCTACGGCTTTTTGCCGCCAAACGTAATGATGGCAAAGAATCCCGGTGAGTGGCAAACGTATGATATCACCCTGGTAGGCCGTATGGTAACCGTGGTAGCCAATGGCCGTACGGTCATCAGCAACCAGATCATTCCGGGCATAACCGGTGGGGCTATAAACAGTAAAGAAGAAGAACCAGGCCCGATCCTTCTGCAAGGTGACCACGGCCCGATCGATTACCGGAATATTGTGCTGACCCCTGCTAAATAATGCCAATTAAAATATTCAATCAGAGCCTTGAACCGATCCGGTTTAAGGCTTTTTATTTTGAAAACTATTCGAACCTGAATCTGTTCTTTTCGTGATAATAAATAACCAAAGCCATGAACGATCAATTATTTGCCGCCGAATTTGCCAAGGAACTGGAGTCAGAAACCACCTCTACATTAAAATGCCTTGAGCGCATCCCGCCTGAACTCTTCGGATGGAAACCACACGAAAAATCAATGGAATTGGGCTACCTAGCGCTGCTTGTTGCCGAGATACCTATGTGGATAACGCACATCATCAAAAAATCCGAGATCGACTTCGCTACCTTTCAGCATTTGAAACCTCAAAGCACATTGGATCTGGTAAATCATTTCAGACAAAACGTTTCAGAGGCAAAAGATGCTTTGCGCGGGTTGAAAGAAGGTGATCTTTCAGAGGCATTCTATCTGAAGGCTAATGGCAATATTTTGTTCAGTTCACCAAAAAAAGAACAGGTGGAGTCGACGATAAATCATATGGTGCATCACCGGGGACAATTAACGGTTTACATGCGGTTAAATAATATTCCCGTGCCGTCCATTTACGGCCCATCGGCAGATGATAAAAGCTTTACTGCAGGATAGTACAGACCTGGTTACATTTGGAAGTCTTTTTAAATAAGCTTCCCAATCCTTATCATTGTTACCGGATGTATGTCCGGCGGCTTCATCTATGGAATCACTTTTAAATACAATCAGGTATTTTATACCACTTTCAGCCTCAGATGAGGCAATTGTGCGCAGATTATTTCATAAAAAGGTTTTCAAAAAAGGCGAGCATTTGCTGCAAGCCGGAAATGTTTGCCGGTATGTCACTTTTATAGAAACCGGGCTTGTAAGATATTACTTCAACAGTGATGGCGAAGAGCGGACAAACTACTTCAATAAAGAAGGCGAATTTGTTTGCGTTTATACGAGCTTCCTGCCTCAAATACCATCAGACATCAATATTCAGGCGCTTGAGGATACCATTATATTTGTGATTAGCTTTAACGATATTCAAGAGTTGTACAGAGCGGTGGAACATGGTGAACGATTCGGTCGCCTGGCTATCGAACAGGTATACTTGAATGCCATCAACCAGATCGGATCATTGTATACCGATCCGCCAGAAGTACGCTACAGCAAATTCTTGTCCAATTTTCGCGACATTGCACAGCGCATTCCCCAATACTATATCGCCTCCTACGTTGGTATTAAACCGCAATCATTAAACCGTATCCGCAAACGCACCGCCGGTAAGCATTAATTAACCTGGGTGAATGAACCTGGAATTTTCATCGCTGAATTTTGTGCTGTTAAACAAATAACAGCATATGAAAACAACTATTGAAAACAGTAAATGGGGCATGCGCTCCGCATCTTTTTGGATGACGCTGCTTGTTGCAGCCGGGATAATTTTTGTAGGGATAAGGTTTATTGTCAGTCCGCAGGCCGGTGCTTTTGGGTTTGGCATACCATTCTCCAGTGAAGCTGATATCGCCTTTGGGCGTATAAAAGGAATACGCGACATATTTTCGGGGCTGGTGCTTTTGCCGCTCCTGCTTTTAGGTATGCGAAGAGCTACAGCATGGGCATTTACGGCGGCCATTATTGTACCCGCGACTGATTGCCTGATCATTTTGGCGACCAATGGTCCATCGGACATCCAACACCTGCTCATTCATGGCCTTACAGCAGTGTATATGGTAATAACCAGCTTTCTTCTTTTCAGAGATAAAACTTTTAAAACCGCTTAATTATAAATACGATGATTTTGTTGAATATATTTTTGATCGCTCATTTATCGGGTTTGGCTTTGATGGCCGGAACAACGGTGGCAGATACAGTCACTTTCAACATGTTTTCAAAAAACTTTCGGGCGGATGGGGCACCATCGCTAACCCTTCTAACATTAATGGATAAATTGTCGGCCCTGCTGGGGATTGGCGCTGCGCTGCTTATTATTTCCGGAACGGGCATGATGATCATTACACATGGCGCATTTGCGCACCAGATTTGGTTTAAAATTAAATTGGTACTGATTCTGACACTTATTCTTAACGGATTCTTAGTTGGCGCGAGGCAAAAATCAAAATTAAAAAAGTACCTGGATACGAGAGAGCAGGCAACAAGTGCAATGGTAAACATCAAGCTGTTTTTTCTTGTTCAGCTGGCAATTTTCCTCACCATTATATTGCTAAGTATTTTTAAGTTTAATTGAACAATATTATGCTTTGGCAGAACGGTTCAATTATGTACCAGCTTAGCGTTTCTGATCAGCATGGAAACTATTTGTAACAGGTTAAATGGCTGAAAAGGAGTTTTAAGGATCAGATCGGCGTCACAGCGATTTTCAAGCGGCTCATCATTAAACATGTCGGATAGTAAGATCACCGGCGTGTTTTTGGTTTGCGCTTGTGCCTTCAACATCAGGCAAATAGCATGGCCGCATATTTCGGGAAGCCATTCATCTATGATAAAACAATCCGGGCGCAGGAAAGCAAGTTCTTTTGTGGACGAGAAAGAAGTCAGTGTACTAACTACATAACCGGCATCTTCAAGTAATGAAGCGATGGCTTTAAGGTTGGATAGATCATCAGCAATTACGACAATATGTTTCCGCATAACAATTTGGGGGCTTTAAAACAGGTAAGGGGAACCTTTAGTAACTATTAAATTATACGGAGTAACGGCGGCTAAGTTGCAATTTTTTCCTAAAAAAGCATTAAAAAATAAGACAATATTAGCTTGTTTCCTTATTGTAAATATTCTTGTTAATATGTAATAATTAGTTAATCTAAAGTTTAATATCGGCTAATAATAAAGAGGTATCATTGTGTGTAAATAAATGTCATTCAGTGCGTTTATCCTATATCACAATATCACTCCTTCATTTTTTTCTGATCACTTTCCTGACCCTTTCTCTCGAACCCGATGCTAAGGCCCAATCAATGCTTGCCGTCAATTTTTCACACCATCATTTTGTGCACGAACGGCATTTGGTTGAAGTGGCAGATAGTAATCTTATTCATTCAGAACCTGTTCCCGAAAAACATGATGGCAGGTCACTTATCGTGGATTCTTCTTCCAAAGTAAATTTCCTGCATACCTCAACATCACTTCTGCCAATCAAAAATTCCGGGAGGATATCTACAGGATATCACCCCTGGCGTATGCGGATATATAGTGCCAGCATACAGCACAGTTTGCGTGTAACTGTTAAGCTTTTTAAGGTGGTTATTGTGCCGTTGTGGTATATACGAGGCGCTGGCCGATAAAATTAAGCAAGCTCAATCCAAACAGGCCCATGATCGCTTGACTTTTCCCAGCCGCGTACATGGCGGTCCACACCGGCTGATTTAAGGCGGCTGTCTACTTGCGGGCTTAGCAGGAAATGGTCGATACGTAAACCGGCATTGCGGCCATAAGCATCGCGGAAGTAATCCCAAAAAGTATAGATGGTTTCCTGCGGATGAAGCTTGCGAATAGCGTCTGTCCAGCCCTGGTCCATTAAGCGTTTAAATGCTGCCCTTGTTTCAGGGCGGAATAATGCATCGTCTACCCAACGTTCCGGCTTATAGGCGTCGATCTCTGTTGGTATCACGTTGTAATCGCCGGTCAGCACAACGGGAAGGCCGGAAGCCATTAAATCACCTGCATGGATGATGAAGCGCTCCATCCATCCGAGTTTGTAATCAAATTTTGGTCCGGGTGCGGGGTTACCATTAGGTAAGTAGAGACCGCCTACAATCAACCCATCAACCTCAGCCTCGATATAACGGCTATGCAGATCTTCAGAGTCGCCAGGGAGTACTCTTCTGCGTTCTTTTATTTCAAGACCACGGGTTAATATGGCAACACCATTCCAGCTTTTTTGCCCATGCCAAATCACATTGTAACCTGCATCTTTTATCGGCTGTTCAGGGAAATTTTCCTGTGGAGCTTTTAGTTCCTGTAGACAAACGATATCAGGTTGCGTTTCGCCGAGCCAGCGAAGTAGTACAGGCAGCCTGCTGTTGATGCCGTTAACGTTGTAGGTTGCAATTCTCATGGCAGATGGGCTTGATTTAAAATCAAACTTAATGAAAAAACAGGATCAGCGTCGAACTTTTATTTGCCTTTTTGAATTGGCGAAAACCACACGTTGCAACGCGTAACAAAGCCCAGGCTTTCGTAAACCTTGATCGCGCGGTCATTATCCGAACGTACATGCAAATAAGGTATTTCGCCCGCAGCCTGTATGCGCTTGACCTGATGAATAAGCAATTGCCGGGCATAACCTTTGCCTGTATGATCGGGGTGCGTACAAACGGCACTCACTTCAGCATAGTTAAAAGCATTTAATCGTTGCCCCGCCATAGCAGCCAGTTCGCCATTTTCAAAAACGCCCCGGTAATGGCCAAAGTTGATCGTCCGTTCAGCAAACGGACCGGGGTTGGTTAGCTTAGTGAGAGAAAGCATTTGCGGAACATGCTCCTCGGTTAAGGCTGTGAGTTCTGTTGTTGGTTCGCCAAAAGCGGCGCCAGGCTGATAGATCATTTGGTTGCCTTTAACACGATCCAGCTCTTTCCATGGGCTGGGTATTTCCATTTCATTTGGTGCCACAAAAAGGAACACCCTGGCTTCAGGTGCTGTGTCGTAAAGTTTTTGAAAGTTTTCTTTTGTGTTTTCCTTAAATCCTACAAAAGGCGATACATCTCCGGCAAAATACCTGATATGATCATTGCCATAATGAAGATTTCCATTGCCCGATATCAAAGCATTCCATGCCGGATTGTCCAATACATGTTCCATTGAGGCAAACCTATGAAAAAGCCAGCTCTAAAATATGATTTGACAGACCTCGGGTGTTTTTTGAAACTGGGATTACAAAAAAACTTTTGAGGGGCGCTAAAACTAATAGTTTACATAAGCTTCATCAAAGCTGCCATCATCATACAGGTCGATCAAGCCATAACCGGGAGCAGTTTCGCGCTTGTTGCCCTCCCACCAGGCCCCGCTCACAGCACCATTACACAGATAGGTAACATTATTATAAACCACCTTATCGCGCAAATGGATATGCCCGCTCAGGCATAGTTTTACATTGGGATGCTTGTAAAAAAGCTTGATGATCTTCGATGTATCGGTATGCATATCACCGCCCAGCATTTCCCATTTATTTACTATGTCATCCTCAATCATCAACGTAGCAGTGAGAATAGGAATGTGCGACATTATCAGTACCGGAGTTTTTGGATCGGTAGTATTCAACTCATTTTCGAGCCAGGCAAATTGCTCATCACCCAGTTTGCCTATGTACCAGGTACCATCAATATCCAGGTGTACACTATCAAGGATGATGAATTTCCAGCCGCTGTTCGCAAAACTGTAATAAGCCTTGGATAGCTGCAACTGGTCCATAGAATAATTTTTGCCATACAGTGCCTGGCCTTTATCGTTCTCGTTCCACCAGATATCGTGGTTCCCCAAACAATAGCGAACAGGCAAGTTGCATTCAGACTTCATAATGTTGTGAGACAACGTCCACTGTTTGTTGACGGTATCGATATTTTCTTTATTCATGTCGAACACGATATCGCCGCCGTTGAGTATCAGATCAACCTTCGGGCTTTGCTGCTGAACATGGTGCAAACATTTGGTCAATTTAGCCGGCGCGCCAAACTGATCTTTTAAGTGGATATCTGTTAGATGGGCTACCCTTAAAACCTTTTTTCTTTCCGTCGCTATATCCAGCTTTTTTAGGGCAGGGGTCAACAGGTATAACCCCGACATTTTGAGTGCGGTTCTTCTTTTCATGCGCTTACAATTCGGTATAAAAATATTGTAAGTTACCCCTTTTCGGAGAATCGGATTAATTATTTAATACAAGGGTAATACCAATCAATTGAACGGAAGCTTAGTCGTTCTTCAGCCCGATCTGGTGATGCATATAATCCGTCAGGTACTCGTTGTTCATGAAAAAGTCAATGCCGAATATGGTACGGTAATCGCCGGTAACATTCGGGTTTTGAACCTGCGTTAAATTAGTCACTGCAGTAGTGGTATACGTGTATGTAAAGCCCATATTGGTAGTAACAGTTACCTGCGTGCTTGCGGGGAGCGGCCCCGTGCTGCTCAAAGCAAATTTATTTTCGATGATTGAGAAAAGCGGCGTGCCTGTATCGAATAGAACATTTCCGTTTATAGTCTGGTTGCTGTAAGTAATTGTAGCCGGAATATTTGGCGAATATCCACCAACACCGTTGCTACTAAGCGAGTGCATGATAAAACCGTTCGAAGTGATGTCTTCAGAACTTAAACCAACTTTCAGTAGTTTGGATACATAAGTTCCGCTGCCGCTGAACATAGTTCTCGGCAGTACGGCAAGTTTAAACCCGCTAACGCTCGCGTTGGTATTAAAATATGTCAGCGGACTTACTATCGTTGAATTTGCATAACTTGTCCCCGGGCCTACACCGAAAATATCCAGTGAATGTTGATTGGGGTCCGTTTTACCACTATTCACATCAACTACTTTATAGTACAAAAATATCGGGACACGTTTTGCGCTTATGCTTCCGTTGGCATCACCTATGGTTAACGGGGCATACGCCAGGTAGCCGTACTCCTTCGTTAAACCAGTTCTGTTGCCATAACTAAGGGAATATTGACCCGCAATAATGGTAATGCCGTTCACTGTAATGGAGTCGCCTGCGAATTGGATGCCGGTGCTGGTTATCATCGCGTCGGGGATAAGGCTGTGTGCGTCGATGGTCATTCCGGAAGAGCCGGTGTCGAATACGCTATAATAATTAATGGTCTGGTTTCCTATTTTGGAAATGGGGATAAATATACGTTTGCCGCTATCAGCGGCATATTCATATAATCCAAGCGTCGAAGTACCGGTAGTAATAGGGGTGGCATTATCTTTAGAGCATGAGCTAACGGATAAGATTAACCCAACTCCGTAGAAGAACCAAAGTATATTTATTTTCATTTTTTAGCTTAGTGGGATATTAAATTAAATTTTAATAGAAAATAACGCAAAAATATCAAATGTTTTATCCATCGATAAAAAATTTGTCTGACAGCACTTTATCAACTTATACAAATATTAGTCCAAATTAGTTGGCTTTCTTTGAGGCATATTGGTTTTATCCGTTATAGTGCGGATCACCTCATCCAGTTCATTGGCCGAAGTAAGCAGGTAATTCAATGCATTCTGTTTTTCAGCCGTATCCTGGCCGGGGTCAGAAATTATTTGGATAAGGCCCATAATCCGGGCAAGGGGAGCCCTTATCACATGTGATTGCAACCACGATATTTCCTTCAGATTTTCATTTTGTTCCTCAATCGCTTTTATATAGTTCAACCGTTCCGTAATATCCTTAAAATAAACGGACAAGCCTTTTTCTGAAGGAAATGCGTTGATATCGAACCAGATGTCTTTCTCGGGGTAATAATCTTCAAAACGTACTACGCTATTGGTCTCTAAAGCCAGATGATATTTTTTATCCGATTCCGAGTCGATAAAGCTGGGATATACCTCCCAAAAATTTCGGCCGATGATACTTGCCCTGGGCATGCCCACCATCTTTTCAGCCATATTGTTCCAGTAGGTTACTATCCAATTGTTATCCACCGCAAAAAAACCGTCGCCGATACTTTCCAGTATTGTGTTCCGCTCTTCCAATGCGCTTGTTTCGGCTATTTCGGCTTTTTTTCGCTCGTCAATATCCTGGAAGGATCCATATACACGCATGCATTTCCCGTTGAAAAACTCCGGCTCAACAATTACGCGTACCCATTTTTCATTGCCTTTAGCTGTTATAATTTGTAATTCAGCATCAGCAGATATACAATTTTTAAAGGCTTGCTCCATTATATGTCTAATGGTGTTACGGCTTTCCCCTTCTTTATAAAAATTTATGGCTTCTTCTACAGTGGGTAGATAACTTAGCCTTGCTTCGTGTATTTGCCGGGTTATGTCAGACCAATGGACGGCCATAGTAGCAGCATCTACTTCCCAGCCACCGATTTTGGCCAGTTTGTTGGCCTCATAAAGCAGATCTTCGAGACCTCGTTTTTCAGTAATATCCCTGAAGTTGCACAATATGGCGTTGATATCCGGGTCGCCCAGCCTATTAGTAAAAATCGCTTCCAACCATATAAAATGGCCCTGGCGGTGGTTGACCCTGTAAATGCAGGTTACAGGTAATTCCGGATTGTTCAATGACCTGTTCAGGCATGACCATATTTTTTTGCGGTCGTCGGGATGAACAATGGTATTGAATTCTTCGCCTTCCCGGGCTTCAGCAGTCCATCCTGTGATCCTCTCGGCCGATTTACTGCGATAGATCACCTCCAGGTCCTTATCGAACAAGGCGATACCATCATAGCTCTTTTCGACCAGCTTTCTGAAACGTATATCTTCAGACGTTTGTCCGGATTTAAGCCTGTCGCTTGTCGGTTTATTATGCTCTCCTGAATCTGAAATATTTGGCATAGGTGTTCTCCCAAATTAGACCAAGGACATTGGGGGATAACGATGGTCCATTATTTTTGATTTGTTTACAGCTTAGGGGTATCACAAATTTTGTTGTTTAACGCATTAATAGCAAGCTGTGTTTCCACGGTATTTGAACTTTTTCAACACAGCAATTATCATCACCTAACTAATACGGTCATTTTGTACTTTTGTTCGTGCCCGCTCCTGAAAAAAAAACTGCCACGTCAAAAAAAGCTCCTGTAAGAAAAAAGGCCCCTGCCAAAAAGAAAAAAAGCAAAGGTTGGCCAATACAATTAAAAATTGCCATTGCGGGCTTATTGTTAATATTGCTATCACCATTTTATTATGGCTATGTGGTGAAGACATTTACTTCTACCTGGCGTTGGATACGCGATATTGGCGAGGAGCCACACTACCGCACCTATAAGAGTTTCAATATCCGGATACCTGATAAATACGCGATTCACGGTATCGATGTATCCTATGCGCAGGGGAAGATCGACTGGCAAAAAGTGAAAAGTATGGAAGAAGATAGTGTGCATATCAGCTTCGCTTTTATAAAGGCCACTGAGGGGGTGTTACTTGTCGATTCTTATTTTCAGCGTAACTGGCGCGAGGCACCCAAAGTGGGGATCATTTGTGGCGCATATCATTATTTTAAGCCATCAAAAAGCGGTAAGTGGCAAGCCAAATTCTTTTTGCAAACCGTTAAAATTGAAAAAGGGGATTTTCCGCCCGTGGTGGATATTGAAGAATTGAATGGCACTAACCCTAACAAAATGCGCCTGGAATTGAAAGAGTTTTTGACTTTTGTCCAAAATAAAACCGGCGTTAAACCGATTATTTATTCAGGTATCAGTTTTTACCAGGATTATCTCGAAGGGTATTTTGACGGATATCCGCTATGGATAGCACATTACCACCATGCGCAACTCAACCTGAATCCTGAAACCAAGTGGCTTTTCTGGCAGCATTCTGATAGGGCCACCATAAACGGCATTAACCACGTCGTGGATTTCGATGCCTTTAGGGGCGATAGTTTAGCCTTCAGAAAACTGTTGATCCAGTAGTTTTCTTCCTGCTCTTGTCGCAGATCGCCCTCCGTATTGCCGCATTCAGCTGTTTTACAGCCCTTATTTTGCCACTAAGTTTGTGTTGTTGGTTAAATATCTTAATCCAACGCAGATAGGAGCTTCCTGTTTATAGTGAAAATAGTAAAGCTAAACTCCGTAGGAGTACCCTAATGATCGCTATTCCTCTCGCGGAGTAGCATCACTGCAGCTGTCAACCGTACTTTGAAAGATTTTTGCAGAAAAATTTGTGAAACCGAAAGGTTGCATTTATTTTTGCAACCAAAAGGTTTCATATTGTATGAGAAGAGATGTGTTTCAGGCGATTGCCGACCCAACGAGGAGAGAGATTTTAGGAATGATAGCGTACAAGTCGCTCAATATAAATTCGGTGACTGAGAATTTTGATGTGAGCAGGGCGGCGATATATAAACATATGAAAATATTGGCCGAGTGCGGTTTGCTTGAGATAAAGCAACAAGGCCGCCAACGCTTTTGCGAAGGCCGTTTGGAAAAACTGAACGAAGTGTCGGACTGGGTGGAACAATACCGCCAATTTTGGGAAGCACGGTTTGATTCATTGGATAACTACTTAAAGGAAATACAATCAAAAAAGAAGAAAAATGGCAAAAAGAAATGATTTAGAGATTACCCGTGTGTTTGGTGCCCCACGTAAACTGGTTTTTAAGGTTTGGAGTGAAGCAAAACACCTTGCCCAGTGGTGGGGGCCAAAAGGCTCTGATATCGAGGTAAAGAGGTTTGAGTTCCGTTCTGGAGGGGTATTTCATTACGGTATGTCGTTTGGAGGTGGCAAGATGTGGGGTAAGTTTGTTTATCGTGAAATTGTTGAGCCTGAAAAAATAGTATTCGCCAGCTCGTTTGCCGATGAAGAGGGCAACAGTATCCGGACGTCATTTATTGATCCATGGCCTTTGGAGATATTGAATACAGTAACATTCACCGAAAATGCCGGCAAAACAACGCTTACTATAAAAGGCGCGCCGATTAATGCTACCGAGGAAGAGTACAAGAAGTTTGAAGAAATGCAGCAGTCAATGCAGCAAGGCTTTGGCGGTACATTTGATCAGTTGGCTGAATACCTACAAAAAATTAACGAATAAAATATTGATCACGTAAAACAGGAATAAAATACACGTAAATTCAACTAAATCACTTAAAACAATGAAAACAACAAAAATTCTTTATTGGGTATTTACCGTCTTAATTGTCGCTTTGATGCTATTTTCTGCTTTTGGCACTTTTAGAAACGATCCTCAAGGCGCCGAAATTGCTAAGCACATTGGGTATCCACTGTATATATTTAAGTTTTTAGCAGTGGCAAAAATTCTGGGGGTTATTGCCATCCTTGTTCCGGGTTTCCCAAGAATAAAAGAATGGGCGTACGCAGGTTTTTTCTTTGATATGTTGGGAGCGGCATATTCGTTCATCGCTATTGGTGATCCTGTATCAGCATGGGCTCCGATTTTCATATTTATCGGGCTGCTATTCGGCTCATATATCTGCTATCACAAACTAAAAGCCTAAAAGTTATGACAGTGGTACTGAACATGGTAGAAGTGTATAAAACAAATGTGAGACACAAAAGACAGGCGAAAAGACTGCTGGGTGTTTTGTTGAAACAATTCCCCATGTTCAGTATCAATTTTGACCTGGAGGATTGTGATAAGATACTTCGGGTGGAAGGCAAAAACATCCCGCAGCAAAAAATTGCCCGTATGGTGACCGAGAATGGTTATCAATGCAGTGTATTGGAGTGATTAAAATCCATTTATTCAAAAGTTATGGAAGCTATATCAAAAGATGGTACCCGGATAGCCTATGATAAATCGGGAAATGGTCCGCTATTGATCCTGGTTGACGGGGCATTATGCAGCCGCGCGTTTGGACCGATGCCAAAACTCGCACCATTATTAACCAGCAATTTTACCGTAATTACCTATGACCGCAGGGGAAGGAATGAAAGTACCGATACACAACCTTATGCTGTTGAACGTGAAATAGAAGATCTGGAAGCGTTGATCAACGCTAATGGAGGGGCGGCATTTGTTACCGGTTTCTCGTCAGGCGCAGTTCTTGCCCTGGCGGGTGCAGCGCATGGGTTAAATATTACCAAAATGGCATTATACGAACCGCCGTTTATGGTGGATAACGACGGCCATCGGCCTCCTGCTGATTCACAACAGCAGTTACAAGCCTTGATAACTGAAAACAGGCGCGGCGACGCTGTGAAATTTTTCTTAAAGGATATGGTTGGCCTGCCGGCATTCATTGTTTTTATGATGAAGATAATGCCGGTATGGTCCAAGCTTAAAAACGTTGCCCATACGTTGCCATATGATGCTGCCATCGTTGGTGATTGTTCATTGCCTGAAAAGAAGGCCGAATCAGTCAAGGTATCAACGCTCATATCAGGCGGCGATAAGAGCCCTGCTACAATGCAGCAAGCCGTGAAAAAGCTTTCGGAGGTGATGCCTGATAGTCAACTCAAGATGTTAAAAGGGCAAACACATAACGTAGCTGCAAAAGCGATAGCTCCAGTACTTATCGAATTTTTTGAGTCGAAATGATCATTGTTAAAAAAGGTTAAAACTTTGTTATAAACCTGTAAGCATGCTTAATTTTATAAGGCATGCATATCAATAAGTTGCTTCTGATAGGTCTCTCGCAGTTTCTCTGGCCTTCATTAAACTGGGCGCAATCCGCACATGTCCTGCAAGGCATTGTATTTAAAGCCGGCACAAACCTACGGTTGAGCGGTGTACATATTGTCGACAAACGGACCTCAGCAACCACCCGATCAAACCTGTATGGGGGTTTTTCTATCTCTGCCTCCGTCAATGATACCATCAAGGTTACTTGCGATGGCTATACGTCAACGCAGTTTATTGTTACTGATTTAACGGACAAAATAATATTCCTTCCGCCGGTTTATTCATTACCTGAGGTGGTGATAAAAGAAAATACTGTACTGGCGGATATGAATTCGGCTAAACGGGGATATCGAAAAAAAAGCGTCTTTTACACCGGCACGCCGCATTATTACTACCTGGTGCTAAAGCCGATGACCTTTATATATGAGAATTTCAAAAGCGAAGTGATCAACGCGCGAAAATTCACCAGATTTGCTAAGAATGAAATGGCTTATTATGAGGTGGCAGCTCGTTTTACCGACGAAATGATAAAACGAAATGTTCCCATAAATGAGAATAAACTTGAAGATTTTAAGAATTGCTATTGGCCAACAGCCGAACAGGTCCGCGGTTGGAACGATTACGACCTCGCAAATTATATTATCAAATCTTACCAGGATTTCGGAAAAAATAAAGATGTTGATAGGATAAATAATAAATAGTTTGTCATTTTCAAAGTACACTTGGAACCCCGATCTAACTTGATGATTCGTCGATAATTTCGTACCTTGTAGCGACCCTACTTTAATTCATTCAAACCTCAATTTTAGTCGCTATGAAAAAACTCATTGCTGCAGCGGTAGCTGTAACGATGCTTATGCCATTGGCTAAAGCACAAAGTTGTTCAGATTTTATTAACGCCTCAAACGGGAAAAAACTGGTTTACAGCAACATGGATGGGAAAGGCAAGGAACAGGGCAAAATCAACTACACTTCCACCAAAAAAGATGCTTCAACGGTAAGTTATCACACGGAGATCATTGACAAAAACGGACAATCATTTGGCACTTCCGATTCCGAGATTAAATGTAATGGCGATGAGCTCCGCATCGATATGAAATCGTTTGTTCCAACGTCATCGGCTAAACAGTTGGGAAAAATGCAGGTGAGCGGAGATGCTAAATACCTTATTTATCCGTTAAGCATAAAAGCGGGTCAAACACTTGAAGATGGTACAGTGACCATGAATATTACCAATGACGGGCACCAGATGGGCGATATGCAAATGGACATTACTAACCGGAAAGTGGAACAGGCTGAAACTATAAACAGTCCGGCAGGTAGCTTTGACTGTTTCCGCATCAGTTATGATGCAATGGTAAAAATTAAGATGATGGGCATAGGATTTCCTGTGCACATGCATGTAATTGAATGGTTTTCGCCTAAATTTGCGCGTCCCGTAAAATCTGAAACCTATACAAAAAACGGAAAACTCGCTGGATCAATGCAACTTGTATCTATTAACTAATAATTAACGTATAAGCTATTGGTTTAGGATTTAAAGGGAAAGTAAAAACAATTTTAAGGTATTTGGGTTTTTCACACAATAGCTTATCACGAACATTATGGCAAAGCGGATTTTAATAATTGAAGATGACGAAGATATATTGCAGGTACTGGAGACCGTGCTTGAATATAATGATTTTACTGTCAAAGGGTTAAGCCGGACAGACGATATACTGAAATCTGTAAGTGAATATAACCCGGACCTGGTTTTAACGGATTATTTATTATCAGGGACAAATGGCGGTAAGATCTGTCAGCAGATAAAAGGCAATAAGGACACCTGTCATATCCCTGTCATTTTGATATCTGCATATCCGGAGTTAGCATCATCGCTCGGAAATTTTGGTTTTGATGCATTTATCACCAAACCATTTGATATCAATATGCTGGTACGGAAAATCAACCAGTTGCTCGGACAGCATCAGCATTAGGGTTTTAAAAACATTTGATTCAGCGCCATCGTATTATCATATACAATGGCGTTTTTGTTTGCTTACTGCTGTTATAGAAACCTGAGTTTTACCGGATTTTGAGGCATTTATTTCGGTTATACTCATCGGGTATTATTGCTGTTATGCAAGCAAAATATGTAACCTTTTCATATATAAGGTGTTATAAATATAAAAAAAATAGCATATTGACATATTTTTAGCTTTAATAATGCTATATTTTAAGCAGCCAACAAATAGTAACAACAAGTTGAGTTTTCACGTTAAAGCCCCTACTTCTGACGGAAAAGTTTTAAGCCTGGCACCTTTTTAATATCATAACCGAATGCCTGATAAACCTACCAATAGAATAATCGCTAAATTCTTACGATGGGAAACCATAGCAAATAAAGCGCTGTATTTTTCTTATGAAACCCTGCGGGCACGCCTTTCAAAACGCAAATTCAGGATACTGTTTTCCATGAATGCGGAGCGTGAGGAAGATATGAAAAAAAGCTTTCGCTCGCTAAAGCACGAAATACATTTTGATGAATTCACACCCGAAAATTTTGTAAAGTACGACATCGTAATGCCGATCAATATGACCAATTTGCGCAGGCTGATTCCGCATAGCGATTTGGTTGACAATAGCCTGGTACCTACCCCCACAATGGAGGCGATAGATATATGCGACGATAAATACCGGTTTTATACAACTCTGGTTGAAAAGGGTTTTGAAAACGACATGCCCCGCGTTGGCAAAAATTTGAAAATACCATACATAGTAAAAAGAAAAGTTGCCCATATGGGTATGGACTGCTATGTAATTGATACGCCGGAAAAAGAAAGAGAGCACAGGAATGAAATTAATCACCCGGATTTCTTTTGCCAGGAAATAATCCCCGGCAGGAAAGAATATGCAACGCACCTGATATTCAGGGATGGGAAGGTGGTGTGCTCACTTAATGTTGTTTATATTTTTTCGACAAAATTTTATGTTAAAGGCGTCGATAAATTTATTGGCAATAAGCTGGGCAAATGCCCGCACCTTGATCTTTTTACCGATATTCTAAATGCCATAAATTTTGAAGGGATATGCTGCTTTAATTACAAGGAGATAGATGGAAAACCCTATGTATTTGAGATAAATCCTCGCTTTGGCGCTAGCTTAAGTATGTTCTTCTTTTCGTTTCTAAGGAAGTTATAAAGAATTTGCATTAGTAACAAAAGAAGCCCTTAAATCATCTGATCCAAGGGCTTCTTTATTATCCGGATTTACCAAATTGTCAGGTAAGATTTGGTTGTTAAAAAGTTAACGTTACACGGGTTGTTGTGCCATTTGAAGTAACGTCAGCCTGGTGATTGCCAAGGAACACTATTGTGCCCTTTGTATTCCAGTTGCTGCCATATGCCTGAAAAGTTGCGCTACCGCTCAAAATATCTTTGTTAGTTACATCGATTTTTAAATTTGACAACTCATAGAAGGCACCGCCGGTTTCAGAAGGTGACCCGTTAGTGTAAGTTATCGACGTGTGCAGATCGTTAGTACCGTTTACCCCGATAAAGTTTTTAGCCGAGTCGAGTGCTACAATAGTATAATACTGTTGTACTTTGTAGGTAGACACAGATGCCGGCGTAGTTTTAACAGTATTCAAAGAATCATAAGCAGTATAGCCTGATAATTTACCGTTTATACAGTTAAAGTAAAATTTAAGGTGACCACCGGTATGGATAGTGGTATCGCCAATTGTTGCGTTATAGTTTACCAACGAATCGGTAACAAATCCGCAAAGTGAATTACTTGTACAGCCGCAGGCATGGTGAGGGCCAAGGTGATCATCTACAGATACATCAACACCATCTTTAAGGTTTACACCACCGAAAGTGCCGGCAAGTGATTTAGAAAAATTCGCTGCAATTTGTTTGCTCAGTGCAGCGTTAGAAGTTGTCTGGGTTGAAGGTGCAGTTGTGATATCTTTACGACATGACGTGTACACCAGCAGTATACAAAGCATAATTGGTAAAATGCCTTTTATGTAACGTTCCACAACAGTTCCGGTTTTGTAAGGTTTCAGTTCCATAGTTTGCAGTAATTAATTAGCAGTATTTTTTTGCGTTTTTTTAGAGCTTTAATTGATTTCAATAGATAAATCGGTATGATATAGCCAATTATTGTACCATTCGTTTGTTTTCGGCTTAGCAATAACATTTTCAGGCGAATTGAGACAATAAATTAGAATTCAACTTGTTATTGCAAGTTGCTAATAATAAAGCGTTTATGAATTGTGCGCTAAGGAATGATGTTTTACGTTGACTTTAAATAAAATAATTCCTCCGGCAAAAATTTAATCTTAAGACATAATATTTTCTTTCTGTTTAACATGTGGAATTGGTAGAATAATTTCCCCACGGAGTCCCCAAAGTCTTCAAAAGGCCAGTCTAATCAATTAGTTAGATGAAGAGGTTGGAGCCACCATCGAATGATAAATCAATATTAACTCTCTGTTGAATTTACTTTAACAGCAAAAATTTGTAACCCCTGGATAGTTCTGATCCTGGATTGTTAAACTGCCTCTGATGTTTAGTTTGAAATCCTTAAATATTCGTTTGATAATCATTACCAGCCCTGTGCAAACCGAAGTACATTTGCAATGTATTAGCAAGAAACGTCAAAAAGGAAAACAATGGAAATCAAACGAATCGGCTCACAGCCTTCTGGAAAAGGACCAGCTGAATACTTTACCGGAACGGTGCGTATAGACCCGCTTAATAGTCCCCCTGAGCCTGCCCGGGTCGCAATGGCTTTGGTAACATTCGAGCCCGGTGCACGCACCGCCTGGCATACCCATCCGCTTGGACAAACTTTAGTAGTTACTTCAGGCTGTGGCTGGGTGCAGCGTGAAGGGGGGCCCCGCGAGGAGATCAGACCTGGGGATGTCATTTATTTTGAGCCGGCAGAAAAACATTGGCATGGTGCCACTGCAACTACAGCTATGAGCCATATCGCAATACAGGAGAAGCTAAATGGCTCGCCGGTTGACTGGATGGAGCACGTGACGGATATACAATATAATGGATAGCTATGTATTAGATTGGTTTAAATCTATGACAATGAAAAATATCTTACGCGGTTTATTTTTAATACTTATCACAATGGCGGCAGCGTTAATTTCAGCCAGCGAGGCAAACGCCCAGCAGGGTCATCGCATGGTAAGGATAGCCAACATACAGGTGGACCCTGCCCAGCTCGATAGATATAATGCAGCACTCAAAGAGCAAATGACAACAGCCATGAAAGTCGAGCCAGGGGTTTTAACTTATTACGCTGTTGCGGATAAAGCTAATCCCTGGCATATTAT
>JACXTT010003510.1_pt1 | contig 24066 bp, 17 predicted proteins | sample 9270951 | NCBI WGS metagenome assembly JACXTT01 (sample SAMN15532306, study PRJNA645909) | rock metagenome | isolation source: weathered quartz diorite | place: Puerto Rico | collected 2017-06-21
GATGGTGCTTTTGGGCAATATATTATAGTCATGCCGGATCAGGATGCGGTGATCGCGATAACTTCCGAGACCCCCGATATGCAGGACGAACTAAATTTAGTTTGGAAATACCTGCTTCCTGCCATGCACCCGCAGGCGTTACCAGTCGATGAGTCTGCTGAAAAAAACCTTGAGAAACATTTAACTGCATTGAGTCTGCCGCCATCGTCGAATAGCGCAAATGAGAATGCCACGTTAAATAAAACTTTTACAATTGACCAAAACGAACTCAATATCCGTGCTATATCATTGAGTTCTGATGGCAAAACCTGCGACTTTGCATTAAATGCAGATACTGCCAAATACACCTTTAAACTTGCGTCCGGCAAATGGCAACCTGGCCAAACTAAAATGCAGGGGCCCTACCTTTTATTGAATGCCAAAGAGGACTTTTCCATTTTATCGCCCTATAAGGTTGATGGTAGCTATGGTTGGATAGACAATAATACATTACAAGTGAAACTCCGCTACATAGAAAGCCCGCATACAGAGATTATCACTTTGCATTTTAATGATAAACAACTGAATGCGGATATTGAATACAGTTTTAATTATGGCTCCAAAAAGATTTCGCTGCATGGAATGGAAACGCAATAAGAACTAATACAATCATTCCAACCACTAAACTATTCAACTTTAACTCACCTCAATGTCATAGCGATCGCCTTAGCCGAGTCTAAATGCATTTCGATTGTTGGCAGGGTTTTTCGTGCAAGAGTTTGTACGGAGGCGTCTCTCTCATTAGTTTCTTCTCTGAAAAGATCGACGGTTTTTTCATGGTCAGCTATCATAACTTGCATATAGGCTTTGTCAAAATTGGTACCTGAAAGTTTGGACAGGCTATCGATCAGCTTTCTATGTTCGGGGCTTAAGGCATCACTTGGATTGATCAATTCTTTTTTTCTAAGCACTTTTAAATCTTCTATTCCCTTTGTGTGATCGGTGATCATCATCTTAGCAAAGTGCACGATCCTTGGGTTTTGAGAAATGTGCGCTGCCGCAGTGGAGAGTCTAACTTCAGTACGACCACCGTCTATCGCTGTATTGATAAAGTTAAGGCCGCTTTGATCTACTATGGTTTCCTGGTTGTAGTTGTTTGCTTTTTTGGCGTCATCGCACGACGACACGACATATAAAGCCGGCACAAGCAATGCCAGCAGGACTTTGGTTTTCATAGCTGTGTTTTTAGGTATTTATGTCGGAAAAACAACGGGAATACCAAAAGGTTTACCTGATGAGAAAATAGTTTTAATGATAAATGGCTATTCTTTCTTTAAAGTTCTATTGCGGATAAAGATCACCGTCATAAAAGCGCCCAGAAAACCCAGGCCTGCCGATATTTTCATAATACCGCTATAAGCATGGATGAAACTTTGCCGATAGCTATTACTTATTACTTTTTGGTATTGAGGATCAATGCCTTTTGGTACTTCGGCATTGCCAAGGTTTGCAGCTTCCCGCATAACCGATGGCTTAACCTTTGTGTCAAGAGGAAGGGACTGAAGCTGATCCTGCAGTGCTCCCGCAAATAATAATACTGCCAATGCTCCAAAAATAGCATTTGCAAAAACATTGGATATACGGGTGAGGGCATTATTTACGCCGGATGCTGTACCAGAAAGGTGATTGCTGACAGAAGTCATCACTGTTGCCGTTAATGGAGCGACTGTAAGGGACATACCCAAGCCGAATACGATAATTCCGGGGAAGAAAGTTGTCCAGTATTCCGCAGGTCCGGCGGTTTGCTTGATAAATGACAGTAATAGTAAGCCTGTCCCTGCGGTAGCTGGGCCGATGATCAAAAGCAAACGCGGGCCGTATTTGTCTGCCAAAGCGCCTGCAAAACGTGCAATAATGATCATCAAAACCGTAAAGGGTAAAAAGGTTAAACCGGATTGTAGTTGACTATACCCCTGCGCCTGTACCAGGTTGAGCGACAGAAAAAGCATCCCCGCTCCCAACCCTGCATATAGGAAAAATGTCAACAAATTCACACCGGTAAAAACCGGGTTTGCAAATAAATATAAAGGCATCATTGGATGCCTGCTTTTTTTTTCTATCAGGATAAAGGCGATAAGCAGAATAACTCCGCCTAATAATGTCAGATAAACCTGTGGTGATTTAAAGCCAAGCGCCGGAATCCGGAGAAAACCAAAGGTGAGTAAGGCAAGGCTTAAAGCTATACTCGCAGCGCCTGCAATATCAACCGCTTTATCGGCATCTTCATCCCTGCTTTCTTTTACTTTGGATGCCAAAATGATCAATGCAACGATACCGATGGGAACATTAATAAAAAAGATGTATCGCCATAGTCCGGCATCGGCTAATGTTCCGCCTAAAATCGGCCCTCCCATAGTTACAACGGTAGTTATGGCCGACCATGTGCCTATAGCCTTTCCCCTTTCGTTTTCATTAATAGATGATGAGATCAGCGACAAGCTTCCCGGGATCATCAAAGCGCCTCCAACGCCTTGTATAATTCTGAATACAATCAATAGAAACACGGTAGGTGTAAACCCGCAAGCAGCTGAGCCTATGATAAATATAAATATCCCGAGCATGAAGACCTTTTTGCGACCAAGTTTATCGCCTAAAGAACCACCAACAAGAATTAAGGAGGCCAGCATTAAAAGATAGGCATTCAGCAACCAGAAAAGATCAGCGCCGGTAGCATTCAGGCTTTTTTGAAGAGCAGGTAAAACAACATTCAGCGCGGTGCTATCGATAAACGCCATAGCCGAGGCCAGTATCGCCGAAACCATGATCCATCTACCCTCAGCGCTTTTAAGTGCTACGGTTGCCATTGTCTTAACCTGAATTTATGAAATTTTAGAATTAGCAGAATTCTAAAGCCTAAACTTACGTCTAAAATTCTGCAAATTCCTTAATTCGGAAAATTCCGGTTCAGACCAAACTATGCCAAATTTCTTCCCGCGTTCACAATACCATAAACCGTACGTATCACAAGTTTGTTGTAAACGTCGTTCAGCTCAGGGTGATCATTGCGATTAAGGCATTGCAGCGCATAATGTTGTATAATTACTAGCGGTAATACGATCTTTTCGCGAACAGAAATAGATTTCCTTTCAACGGGATACTCCTGCATCAGGCTATCGGTATCAGTTAGTTCCAATATCATGGTTTTAGTAAGATCGTACTCCTCTTTAAGCATGTTCCAGAAAGCTGCGAATTTTTTGTCTTCTCCCAGGTAAGCGGTAACACGGAAATCCGATTTCGACATCGACATGCTGCAGTTATCCAGCATGGTTTTAAAGAAGCCCGAACTATGATAGAGTTGCTTTACTTCCTCCCATTTTCCCTCGTTCTTCATTTTTTTCAGGGCTGTACCTACGCCGTAGAAGCCTGGAATATTTTGTTTTAATTGGCTCCAGGAAGTAACAAAGCTGATGGCGCGCAAATCTTCCAACCTCAGTTGCGAATCGGCATTCCTTTTAGTCGGGCGACTGCTAATGTTGATCTTGGACAACAATTTCAGCGGACTATATTTCTCTAAATATTCCACAAACAACGGATGCTGCCTTAAATCCATAAACAGGTTATAGCTAGCATCGGCCATTTCAGATATCAATGCCTTGCTTTCTTTGTTTAAGAGATCGTTTTCATTCGGTTTAAGAGCGGAAACGATGCCGGCGTTAATCAACTGCTCCATATTGAAACGAGCAGTTTCAGCCGAACCGTATTGTGAGCTCACGGTCTGACCTTGAACAGTCAGTTGGATATGCTCATTAGCAATCTCGCTGCCCATTGAGGCATAAAAACGATGCGTTTTACCACCACCGCGTGCCGGCGGGCCTCCGCGTCCATCAAAAAACGCCAGGTCTATACCGTATTTGCGTGCCATTGCTGTCAGCTCAACTTTTGCCTTATAAATCGACCAGTTGGCCATCAGATAGCCGCCGTCTTTGGTACTATCCGAGAAGCCCAGCATAATGGTTTGCCGGTTACCGCGACGTTTCAGGTGTTCTTTATAAAATGGATGAACATACAGGCTTTCCATCACTTCAGCCGCATGGGTCAGGTCGTTCACCGTCTCAAAAAGTGGCATAAAATCAACACTTAGTGATTCCTTCTTCCAGCCACTCCACAGGAACAAGTTCATCAGCTGTAAAATATCCGAAGAACGCTGGCAGTTGCTGATAATAAACCTTTGACAAGCCTTTTGGCCGTTTGATTCCTGTATCTGCTGAACAAGACGGATGGTATTCAAGGTATCCTTGGTCATATCATCCGCATCGTCAGGACAATGAAAATCAGCTTCATTAAAAGGAATTGCTTTTAGCTTCTCCTCTTCGCTTAAAGTTTCGTACTCTTTCGTCAGGCCAGATTTGATCTGCGATTGCTGAATACAATATTTAAATACGTTGCGCAGTACGCGGCTGTCCTGCCTGATGTCCAGTGTTGCGAAATAACAACCAAACAAACGAACCTTTTGCAACATACCATCCACGATATTCACAAAAAGACCTCCGTGATCAGTTATCAGGGTTTGTTTAATCGAATCTAAAAGCGACAATAATTCGCTTTGCAAATCCTTGGGATTAGATTGAACATTGAATGCATTTTGATAGAGCAATTTTTCAAGCCTTGATATGGTTTTTTCAATTCCTCTAAATGTAATACGGCGTTTCAATAACCTGAAATCGCGGTAATAGCTGCGGAACACAAACTGTCTCAATAGGCTGGCTACAGACGCTGTCGTTTCAGTTGTCACATTTGGATTGCCGTCACGGTCACCGCCCGGCCAGAAACCCAGCTCCAATATTTGATGATCACCCAAATGTTCTATGTCGAATTCTTCTTCCAGTTTTGATTGAATACCCGATACCGCATGGTAAAAGGTATTCTCTAGAAACCACACCAAACTGGCAGCTTCGTCAACCGGTGTTGGCGAAGTCTTATTGAAGAACGGCGTTTTTCCTAATTGCTGAAGCAGAACATCAATATTATTCAGATCGTTATGCTTTAACGCCTCGATCAGGTCGGTCATAATGCCGAGCACTGTACCCGGATAAAATTGTGTTGGGTGAGCTGTAAGGACCAGCCGCAACGAGAAGTTTTTCAGCTTTTGGCTAATCTCGTCCCGGGTTTTATCATTTTGAGCAGCCAATTGTAATAGGCTTTGGAGAGAGCCGCTGTCGTCTGTACGACCGATCTTATTAAAAGATGAATCTTCAACCGCATCAAACAAAACCACCTGCCGTTCGATATATTGTATAAACCGGAACATGCGGTTGATCTGTTCCTGGTGATCGATGCCAGGAACGTATTTTTTAAAGAAAGATTCAATAATTTCGGTTGGCGACGAAAACGAAGCGGTGCCCTTTTCACAATGCGAACTAAAAAACGGAAGCAATATGCCGGTGTCCTTCACCTGGTAAAACGGAAGCGTCTGGAACAGACTGTTATACAACTCAAATCGGGTGACAACTTCCTGGTTAAAAGTTGTTTCTCTGTGGCTGAGTTTTACAAGTGAGGACATAAATTTTGGCGACTTAATATAATGGTTTATAAAATTTCGCTGTGAATTTAATCATATTAATGATAAAATTCACTAAAAGATGAGTATTTATTAATTAAAATTCAATATTAATGCAATAATCATCAAAACACCCCGTAAAGATTTAATTTTTGTAAATTTGCTTGCGCATTTTCAACATCCAACCCCAAGCGATGAAAATACCCGTCCGCGAGATAAAGAGTTTTTTTTACAGCCAGTATTTTTCTGATGGTATCCGCACCAGTATTGGCATTTTATTGCCTGCATTGGTGTTCGATTATCTCAACCAGTTTGAGTTGGGTGTCACACTTTCACTTGGTGCGTTATGTGTTTCGGTCGTAGATATACCTGGCCCTGTATTACATAAACGTAATGCAATGGCTATATGCAACCTCTGCATTTTTGTGGTCGCGGTGACTACCGGGTTTGCCCGGATGAATGTGGTAACGCTTGGGATCGAGATTGCCATATTTTCCTTTCTTTTTTCGATGCTGATTGTCTACGGGACACGTGCGGCTGCAGTCGGTACCGGATCATTGCTGATGATGATCTTCATGATCGAAAAGGCCTTGCCTCCCGATCAGGTTCTGTCTTATAGTTTACAGGTAACATTGGGGGGCATATGGTACCTGGCATTCAGTGTGCTGTTTTTTACTATACGTCCTTATCGTGCTGCTCAGCAGGCCCTGGGTGAAAGTATTTTAGATGTTGTGAAATTCCTTCGTATCAAAGCCGACTTCTATTTACCTGATACTAATATAGACGAGAATTACCGCAAACTGGTTTCGCACCAGATACAAGTAAGCCAGCATCAGGACGCTGTTCGAGAGCTGCTTTTCAAAAGCCGGATAATGGTAAAGGATTCGACTAATGCCAGCCGCGTTTTAGTGCTGACATTCATAGACCTAATAGATCTGTATGAGCAAATATTAGCTACACACTACGACTACAAACAGGTAAGAGAAAAATTTGGCAGTACAGGCATATTAGAATCCATTGCACGTGTGCTTGAACAAATGGCACACGAGCTGGAGAATATCGGTTATGCTGTATTATCAAATCGCCGGTATAATCATTCGCATGATTTTGATGCCGAATTAGAACAGCTTAAGAAGAAAATTGATGAGATAGCTGCAAAAGATACCAGTACCAGTAACCTGGTACTGAAAAAGATACTGATCAACCTGCGCGATCTGAACAAGAACATCCACAATATTTTTGTCTATTACAATTCAAGGTCGTCTAAAACCCTGATCGAAAAGCCTGAAGATGTGGAGTATTCAAGGTTTGTTACGCACCAAGATTATGCACCTAGAATATTTTTTGACAACTTTTCGTTGTCATCAGGCTCATTTAAACATGCGCTGCGGGTGTCCTTAGTTTGTGTGATAGGTTTTACTATAGCCAAACTGTTTGCCTTGGGCCACCACAGTTACTGGGTTTTGTTGACGATCATTGTGATCCTGAAACCGGGATTCAGTCTGTCCAAGCAGCGCAATTATCAGCGTTTGATAGGTACTATAGCAGGCGGCGCGATCGGGATATTGATTTTGACGCTTATAAAAAATACCGATGCGCAGTTCTTCTTCTTTATCATATTTATGCTGGGGACCTACAGCTTTACCCGCCTGAATTATGTGGTAAGCGTTATTTTTATGACACCTTATGTGCTGATCCTGTTCAAATTTTTAGGGGTTGGACACTTAAACCTGGCCGAAGAAAGGATTATTGATACTGCCATTGGTTCTTCGATTGCCTTTATAGCTACTTATATCATCTTCCCTACCTGGGAATTCGAGCAGGTGCAGGAAAACCTGCGGGACACAGTATATGCCAATGTGAACTACCTGGTAAAAATTGCCGAATCCATCACCGGAAAAGCAGTGACTGTTACAGACTACAAACTGGCAAGAAAAGACATTTACGTAAAATCGGCCAACTTATCAGCCGCTTTTGAACGGATGACCTCAGAACCCAAAAGCAAACAGAAAAAGATACGGGACATACACAAATTTGTGGTACTTACACATATTCTATCCTCCTACCTGGCTAATTTAGCTTCTAGTGTTTCAGAAAAAAACCTTCATAAAACTCAACCGGATAATGTAAGGCTGATTCGGAAAAGCATTAATATATTGAATGATACCAGCAAAAAATTAGGCGGCAAATGCGCTGATTTTGTAACAGAAAAGATCGTAACGCCCGAAGAAAAGAGAACACCCACAGCAAGTGAAGCTTTGCTTACCGAGCAGTTGGGTTTTATTAATAAGATCAGTTACGACATTGCTAAGGTGACGGATAACATATTGAGTTGATGAAACTTAGTAATAAATAATTATTCTCTTTATAATGGCTTTGTCCAAATTATCGCCCAACATGCCATTTGATTTTCTTTCAGTTGTAGTAAATTGCCAATTACCATATCTATCAGCATTCTGACGTCTGATTATGTTTTTAACTTGAACCATACCACGCATCTCGAAGGTTCCAGTTTCGGTTGAATTTCCATAATTGTCATAGTCAAAAGTTGTTTTGTCTAATAAATTGCCTCTATCGTCATACGCATTTTGCTCAATTTTCTTATTTTGATTGTTATATCGATAAGTAACTTTTCCCATGACATTTTTTAATCCGACAAAGCTAATTTCTTCTTCTTTATTTCCTTTTTTATCGTATTTATAAAGGGTTTTAAATATGGCAGTTTTAGCGTTTCTCGGAAAAATGTCAAGTTCTTTAATCTTACCCATGTCATCGTAAACAAAAACATATTTACCCAGATGTACAGTGTCCTGAACAAATTTGTCAACCACGATTGCCTTTGGGTCTGTATAACCGTAAGAACATTTACTCAATAACCGATCATTGCGACCATATTGAAGCTCCTCAACTTCATTACCTTCAGGGTCGAATCTCATTATTTTTTTTATTGATAATTTCGAAGTATCTACAACGACCTCATTTAACCGACCAATGTACTGTACTTCAATAATTTCTTTAACATGACCTTTTAAGCCTAGTCCAATTAAATTTGTTCCTGGATTCTCGCCCATAGAAACTCTCATGCCAGGTTGAGCATTCGTAAAAAGAGAATAGCAGGCGAATACAATAGAAAGGATAAGGTTTTTCATTTAGAACAATTATATTACTTCGAAATAAATATAACTATTTCAAGTAAAAATAAAACTCTGGAATATTATCAATAGCTAGATGATTACAATAAATCTGTCGCCAAATTAGCCAATTCACTTCGTTCCCCTTTTTGCAACGTGATATGCGCATAAAGCGGGTGATCTTTAGCCTTATCTATAAGGTAAGATAGGCCGTTACTTTCCGCATCAAGGTAAGGGGTGTCTATTTGGTAAATATCGCCGGTAAATACAAACTTACTGTTCTCTCCGGCCCGAGATATAATGGTTTTTACCTCATGTGGCGTAAGATTTTGCGCCTCATCTACAATAAAGAATATTTTGGTAAGCGTGCGGCCGCGGATAAAGGCTAAAGGCGCAATAGTGATCTTGTCGTTTGATACCAGCTCATCAATCTTCAGCTGCATCTTTTCGTCGTCAGCAAACTGATCGCGGATAAACTTCAGGTTATCCCATATCGGAGCCATGTATGGATCGACTTTAGATTTTACGTCACCTGGTAAAAAACCAATATCCTTGTTGCTCAGCGGAACAATGGGGCGAGTCACATAGATCTGCCGATAAAATTTGCGTTGCTCCAGGGCACCTGCCAACGCCAGCAAAGTTTTGCCGGTACCGGCATTGCCTTGTATTGTGACCAATTTAATGTCTGGGTGCAGCAGCGCATGTATAGCAAAAGCTTGCTCGGGGTTTTTAGGCTGAATGTTGAATACCGGCTGCTCGGACACTTTCTCTAAAACACCGGTTTGGCTATTATAAAACCCGGAAATCTTTTGCTTTTTGCTGCAAAAACTATAAAAATGATTGTTTTTGGCGGGCAGAATATCCAGGTCGCTGCCGGTTATTACCCCTGCTTTTGAAAGCTGATTAATTGCTTTTTCCGAAACTTTATTTAAGATAGTTTCGCCGGTATAAAGCTCTTCCAGGTTTTTGATCTTGCCCGTTTCATAATCTTCAGCGTGGATATTCAACGCTTTGGCTTTTAGGCGCAGGCAAATATCTTTGGAGACCAGGACAACCTTTTTTTCAGGATATTCTTCCTGTAAACCAAGGGCAGCATTTAAAATCCGATGGTCGATCTTGTTGCTGCCAAACACTTGTTCGGCATCAACCCCGGTGTTTTTAACATCCATCACCACTTTAAAGCTACCTTTGCCTTTCCCTTTAAGCGGTATCCATTTATTCAACAAATTTTTGCTGGAAACTTCATCCATTAGCCTGATAAAGCTACGGGCTTCGAAGTTGCGGGTATCATTCCCGCTTTTCATGTTATCCAGTTCTTCCAGCACCTGTATGGGTAGGGCCACATCATGTTCCTGGAAATTTTCAAAGGCGTTATGATCGTAAAGGATAACCGAAGTATCTAATACAAATATCTTTTCTCTCCCGTTTGCTTTGGTGCCAGACATAGACGCTAAATTAAGCTATTTTTTTGCCTGTTGAAAGGCTGGAAAATTGAAAAGTTGTAAGGTTAAGTTGGTGCGCATGTTAATTAACCAGCTTTTTAATAAGCACTTTGCAATTTTCCGAGTTCTCGCCAGTTAATTTTTTTTAACTATTGCGGGTGTTCCACATCGTTCCACCCGTTCCATGCGTTTCACATATTTCATGGAACACCCCTAAAAATGAAAACGGAAGCACACTCTTGCGAATGACTTCCGTTTCCTGACCTCTGCTCAACCGTAGTTGATCAAAAGCACCAAGTTTTGTGTAAATTGATCGATCTGCTCTCGCCTTAGTCCTTGCGGTCTTTGACTGTTTGCGTCTCATTGTTCCCTGTTGCGTTACTCCGTAAAATACCGCATAGTTTCCAATACCTATTAGCGTTTTCCGTTTTCTTTGGCTTTCGCCATTTTGGTTTCCTTTCGCTTTTTCCAACACCCAGTTTCTCCGGACTCTCGCCTTTTGTCTTTTGTGTCTCCCAGTTAACTTCTGTGATCTTTAGCTCCTCCGAAAATTCGCCCGATTCACTTTCTGTTTTCCTGTCAAGGTTATCAAAGTACGTCGTTCTTGATGTTATCTAAGTTAGTGTGTATTAGAACATTTGTCAAGTTTTTTTTGCGATTTTTATAAACAGTTTCTTAACAAAAAGTATATAGTTTGTATACATTCATATATCGCTCATTTATAGCGATTTAGCCAAGAAAATCGATCTGTTCTTAACAGTGACTTTATCAACATAAAAGCCATAAAACACTGATAGTAAGAGTTTAAAAAAATCTTAAAATGAGAAAAAACGCGGAAAACGGTCGTTTTTTCTCGTCTTATTTATTGGCGAACAAGGGTACTCTAGTCCTTTTCTGAAGGAATTTCATTCAGCATGTTTCCTGATTTTGATAATCACCCGTTTGGAAACAGGCGTGTTGCTTCCTTTTGCAACACTATCAATAGGTACAAGTACATTGGTTTCAGGGTAATAAGTAGCTGTATTTCGTTCCGGTATATTATAAGGTACAATCACAAAAAGCCGGGCGACACGAGCCGTTCCGCCTCCATAATTAAAAAGGTCCACCTTCTCTCCCGCCTGAAAACCACCTAATGCAATATCTTTCGGGTTCATGAATATAACCCGGCGTTCATTATGAATGCCACGATAACGGTCTTCCAATCCATAAATGGTTGTGTTAAACTGATCATGGCTACGGATCGACATCATCATATAATCGTCAGCTTCCAACTTTTCTTCAGGTACTTCTACAACCGAAAAAGCGGCTTTATCCCCGTATTTTTCTGTTTTGAACTTCCCCTCACGCGGACTATTGGGCAGATAAAATCCTCCGGGCCTACGTATTTTTATGTTATAGTCTTCACAGCCAGGAATAACCATAGCAATCAAATCGCGCGCATGATCATAATTCGATTCACATTTTGCCCAATCTACTTTTGTTCGGTTACTCAAAGTTTCCTTAGCCAGGCGACAAACGATCTGAGTTTCGCTTAAGAACTGATCAGATATTGGTTTGAGCACACCTTTAGATAGTTGTACCACTCCCATTGAGTTTTCGCAACTTACGACCTGCTCAATACCATTGATAATATCTTTATCGCTGCGTGAATAACAAGGTAGAATCAGCGCTTCCTTACCATGTACCAGGTGGCTACGGTTTAATTTGGTAGACACATGCACCGTCATATCCAGTTTGCGGATGCCATCGGCGGTATAATTAGTATCAGGTGTTGCCGAAAGGAAATTACCGCCCATTGCAAAAAGCACCTTCAACTTACCATCGTGCATGGCTTTTATTGACTCGACAACATCAAGTCCATTTTTCTTTGGAGGATCAAACCCAAAAACTTCCTTCAGCTTTTTTGCGGACTCATCTTTTAGCTTTTCCCAGATCAGCATGGTACGATTGCCTTGTACGTTGCTGTGGCCACGAACAGGACATAATCCAGCACCCGGCTTGCCAATGGCGCCTTTTAATAATGCCAGGTTGGCTATCTCCTTAATTGTGTCAACACCATTAACATGTTGTGTAATGCCCATCGCCCAGCAAATAATAATTCGTTGCTTGTTCCTCAGCATTTCGGCGGCTGCCCTTACAGCTTCAATGGGTACACCGGATTGTTCGGCCAGTTGTTCTGCATCCTGTTTCTCCAAATGCTGAATCAATTCATTGTAACCAACTGTAGTTTTCGTTATAAAATCATGGTCAAATACTTTTCCGGGAGTTTCCTTTTCTGCGTCGAGCAATAATTTTTCAATAGCCTTTAGGAGAGCTAAATCACCGTTTATTTTTACCTGCAGGTATAGGTCGGCCAGCTTTGTACTAATACCTAAAAAGCCTTTTACTTTTTGCGGGTCTTTAAATGCGGTTAGGCCTGCTTCATGTAATGGATTGATAGCAATGATTTTAGCACCGTTGTTTTTGGCTTTTTCAAGTGCTGTCAGCATCCGGGGATGATTTGTACCCGGGTTTTGTCCCATGATAATGATGACATCGGTCTGATAGAAATCATTCAAGGTAACTGTGCCTTTACCAATCCCAATTACTTCCGAAAGTGCGGTTCCGCTGGATTCATGGCACATATTAGAACAATCCGGCATATTATTGGTGCCAAATTCCCGCACAAATAGCTGGTACATAAACGATGCTTCATTGCTGGTTCGCCCTGAAGTATAAAAAGCAGCTTCATCAGGAGAAGCAAGGCTATTGAGTTTGTTGGCTATCTTTTTAAACGCATCCCCCCAACTGATCAACTGGTAATGGGTCGCTCCAGCTGGTAAATACACCGGTTGAGCGACTCTGCCCTTCTTACCTATTTCATTATCGTTTAGATTGGCCAAATCAGCCACGGAATTTTGAGCAAAGAACTCACCCGTTAATTTCTTGATGGTCGCTTCTTCGGCTAATGCCTTTGCCCCATTTTCACAATACTCTGCGATTGGTGAACGATCATCATCCGGATCAGGCCATGCACAGCTAGAACAATCAAAACCGCCTTTCTGGTTCATTTTAAGGGATGCTCCCATTCCTCTTAGTAAACCAGTTTCATGTATGATATCTTTAAAAGCCTCATATACCGCCGGCATTCCTGCAGCCCAGTCTTTTGGCTCTGTTACCTCAAGATCTAATAACTCTTCAGGGTTTTCGGCCGATGGCTGCGCAACTTTCTTATTCATTTCAATTTTTCAGCCAGTGGATTAGGATAATTATCACTTTGATCGTCATCAATATTGTCCAGGCAGGTAAAGTCCTTTTCCACTAATAACAGCAGATCCCCTTGCTTACCTTCAAATCCTACCCTATCCGTTTTATCCAATTCTTCTATCATCCCCCCTGGCATTTGCAGGCAGATTACATTATCATCAAAAAAGGCCGATAACTTTTGTTTATTCGTTTTTTGAATCACATATACCAATTCCCGATTACCAAAATTGGTTCTGTCTTCCAAATAGCCTTCATGCGACAACCGGTACATATCGCTTTTAGTAAGCCTGTAACGTAACGAATTGCCTTTAATACGAATCTTCATATTTCTTTAATAAAATGCGCTTGGGTTGAGTATAAATATTAAATCGCTGATTGCGCAGAAAACCAACCAGTGTTATTTTAAATTCTTCTGCCAACTGTACTGCCAGGCTCGATGGCGCACCTACCGCGGTAATGATGGCAATACCTGCCATCGCTGCTTTTTGCACTAATTCAAAACTGATCCGGCCACTTAACAATAATATATGTTGATCTAATGGCAATAAGTTTTTATTTAACGCGGCGCCGACTAGTTTATCTAAAGCATTATGTCGGCCGACGTCTTCTCTAACCAACAGCAATTCCCCATCTGTTGTAAATAAAGCAGACGCATGTAACCCCCCGGTATCAGCAAATACTTTTTGATGTTTTTGCAGGATCGCCGGCAAATGATACAGTACATCAGCATTAACCCGATTTTCCGTAGTACTATGATTATAGGCACTTACCGTTTTTATTGAATTGATAGAAGCCTTTCCACAAACACCGCAGCTTGATGTGGTATAAAAATTACGCTCAGTGTTATGTAATTGTGGTTCAATACCTTCCTTTAAACTTACCTGGATCACATTTTCTTTATTCTCAGCACAAGCTATAAAACAATGTTCAATTACATTAACATTATCCGGTTGTTTAATTATCCCTTCAGTAAATAAGAAGCCTAATGCCAACTCCGCATCATTCCCGGGTGTACGCATGGTGACGGAGATATTCTGTACCTGCCGCTGATCGGCTTTACCATATTCCAGGCGGATTTCCAATGGCTCTTCAATAGCGAGTGCGTCATTAACAGCAAACTCTTCGTTATCAGCCACTTTTATAACCGGCAATCGTGTGCTTGAATTGTTGGACATAGCGGGTAAATATTAAGCCAATTTAACCTTTTACAGAATAACATTACAGCTAAATAATGGTTTAAATAAAAACGGCCCCTCCGTTTAGGAGAAGCCGTCTTGTATAAGCCGTAAATAAAGTAGCGATAAGTCTTAAAGACCTCGCAACCGTATTATATAATCTTGCTATCAACCAATACCTGGTTCATGTTACGAACAGCGTCAGCGCTCTTGTTGAATTCAGCTTGTTCAGCATCGCTCAATTTAAAGTTAACGATCTGCTCCCAGCCGTTTTTGCCTATTACTACAGGCACAACCAGTGAAATGTCTTTCTGACCATATTCGCCATCAAGTGCAACGCCGCAGCTGATCAGTTTTTTCTCGTCGCGTACAATGCTTTCAACCATAGCAGCAGTACCTGCACCTGGTGCATACCATGCTGAGGTGCCTATCAATTTGGTTAGCGTAGCACCCCCTACCATTGTAGCAGCAACAATTTTGTCCTGCTGCTCCTGGCTCAGGAACTGGGTTACAGGAATGCTGTTCCAGGTAGCATGTTTAATCAACGGAATCATTGTAGTATCTCCGTGACCGCCAATTACAACTGCATTTAAGTCAGCCGGAGAACAGTTCAGCTCCTGGCTCAGGTAATATTTAAAGCGTGATGAATCCAACGCACCACCCATACCTAATATTTTGTTTTTAGGTAAGCCTGACGTTTTCAGGGTAAGATAGTTCATCGTATCCATTGGGTTAGATACTACTATAATAATGGTGTTAGGTGAGTGTTTTAAAATGCTTTCGGTAACACTTTTTACGATACCGGCGTTGGTGCCGATCAATTCTTCGCGGGTCATGCCCGGTTTACGTGGCAGTCCCGACGTGATCACAACAACTTCTGAACCAGCGGTAGCAGCGTAATCATTGGTAACGCCTTTTATCTTGGTATCAAAGCCAAGCAATGCTGCGGTTTGCATCATATCGATAGCCTTACCTTCAGCAAAGCCTTCGCGGATGTCTAATAAAATTAATTCTTCGGCCAGCTCTTTTCTTGCGATGTTATCTGCGCAAGTGGCGCCTACAGCCCCGGCACCAACAACGGTTATTTTCATTTTCTTAATTTGTTTTTAAAAGGCAATGAAGCTACCATGAGCTGGCGTTTTTTGTTTTGACTGCTCATTGGTGGTTTCATACTGTATTAATTTATGGAAGAGATATTTGATTAATGACCGGTAGATTTTCCTGTCAAAAATTTCAGGGCAATTTTAAGAAATTTTTATAACAGCATCTTTAATTAATTGAAAATATAACGCGGTGACAATAATGTGTTCAAATTTATCATTTTCATTATTTTTCGGGTTAAACAACTTGTTTTTTTGACATTTTGTTAAAATCAATCTACAAAACACTATAAAACACCTGATATCTCAAGACCGCTATCATAAAATTGAATTTTTATTCGTTTTTAACATTAACAAATGTTCAATTTCAATTAAAAGTCTTTTTTGGTTGATTTTTTGCCTATTTCGGCGAATAAAATGATGGTTTTTGAAAATATTTTTAATTTTTTATCACAATTATGATGAAAATTGTAAAAAATATTTAAATTCGCCTTCGAAATTTAAACTTACGTTATTAGAAATAATACTTGATACAACTTTTCAAAAACAACTAAACAATGGCAAAATTAGAGTACATCTGGCTTGACGGCTATAAACCAACACAAAGCCTTCGTAGCAAAACAAAAATTGAAGGTGATTTCAGCGGTAAATTAGAAGATTGCCCAAATTGGAGCTTTGATGGTTCTTCAACCGAACAGGCACCAGGCGGATCTTCTGATTGTATTTTGAAACCTGTTTACATTTGTAAAGACCCTCAAAGAAAAGACGCTTACCTGGTAATGTGCGAAGTACTTGATTCAACCGGCAAACCACATGAGTCTAACGGCCGTGCTCTAATTGAAGATGATGATAACGACTTTTGGTTTGGTTTTGAGCAGGAATACTTCTTGTGGGATCCTGAAACCAACAAACCTCTTGGTTTCCCTGCTGGTGGTTACCCAGCCCCTCAAGGTCCATACTATTGCTCCGTAGGTGCTAAAAATGCTTTCGGTCGTGACATTGTTGAAGAGCACTTAGATGCTTGTCTTGATGCAGGCCTGAACGTTGAAGGTATCAACGCTGAAGTTGCTGCTGGTCAGTGGGAATTCCAGATTTTCGCAAAAGGTGCAAAAGAAGCTGGCGATGAAATCTGGGTTGCCCGTTATTTATTAGAAAGAATCGGCGAGAAATACGGAGTTTCTATCAACTGGCATTGCAAACCGCTTGGTCAATTAGACTGGAACGGTTCAGGTATGCACGCTAACTTCTCAAATACTTTATTGAGAACTACCGGTAGTGAAGATGTATACAAAAAGATTCTTGAGGCATTCCGTCCTGTTGTTGCAGAACATATCGCAGTTTACGGTGCTGACAACGATCAGCGTTTGACCGGCAAACACGAAACTGCTTCTATCCACGACTATAGCTATGGTGTATCTGACCGTGGTGCTTCTATCCGTATTCCTTTGTACACTGTACAAAAAGGCTGGAAAGGTTACCTGGAAGATCGCCGTCCAAACTCAGCTGCTGATCCATACAAAGTAGCTGCACGTATCATTAAAACTGTTAAGTCAGCAATATAAATTAACTCCTAATTAATTTAAACTGAGCCCTGCAGATCTTTTTCTGTAGGGCTTTTTTATTTCACATACCTGCCACCTTCAATCTTTTCCAGACCATCGACAGGCAGATTATAAACATAGGTGTAGCAATGAACAATTTCCGAGGCAGTTTCAATATCGGTTGATATTCTAATAAACTCGTTGGGTTCAGGCTGTTCGTCGCCATAACCTTCGTAGTCATCTATCTCTAAGAAGACCACTTCCGGATCGTCGATCTGCAAAATGACACCATAGATATATTCATCACCGTCATCCAATATTGCACCCGGATATTCACCAATGTCGTAAAGCTTTCCCTTTACTTTACCATTCGCAAAAAAATGGCTATGATCCTTTAGGTAGACCGCGAATTCATTGTTATGATTTAACAGTGTGCCATAGATAAATAACAAAGCGTTTTTCATGATGATCAAATTTAATACTCTTAATTAAATATTGCTTAATTCACCAATTCACTCCATCACTAATTCACTAATTTTATAACTAACTTGCCAACGGTTTTTTCGTATCACTACTTATGGATGAACAACAAATCATATCTTATCTAAAAGAAAAAAATATAGACAAAATTAAGTTCGCTTTTGCCGATATAGATGGCGTACTGCGCGGAAAAGTGATCCATTATAAAAAATTCACCGACGGGCTGCAGAAAGGCTATGGTTTTTGCGATGTGGTTTTTGGCTGGGACAGCAGCGACGTTTGTAATAACAATATAGAGCTAACCGGCTGGCATACAGGCTACCCTGATCAGCTTTGCCGTATCGATCTGTCTACTTTCCGTACTATTCCGTGGGAGGACGGTATTCCGTTTTTCCTTGCGGATTTTAGTAAAGCAGACGGTGATGACTTGCCGGCTTGTCCGAGAAGCTTGCTGAAACGCTTCACTAAGGAATGCGAATCATTAGGTTTTCATCCTGAATTTGCGCAAGAATTTGAATGGTTCAATTTCAGAGAAACGCCCCTATCGCTGCAAGAGAAAAGCTTCACTAACCTGGAAACCTTAACCCCCGGTATGTTTGGCTATTCCATACTGCGCACTTCAGAAAACAGTGACTTCTATTACGACTTGTTCAATCTGTTGATGCAATTTGGTGTCCCGCTCGAAGGCTTGCATACTGAAACAGGCCCGGGAGTATACGAGGCGGCTATTCTGCACGATCATGTTATAGAAGCAGCCGACAGAGCTGTGTTACTAAAGACTGCAATAAAGGAAATTGCTTATCAACATGGCATTATGGCCACTTTCATGGCAAAATGGAACGAAAATTTGCCGGGATGCGGTGGTCATGTACATCAGAGCTTATGGAATAAGGTTAAAACCGAAAATCTATTCTTTAGCGCTGACGATGCCAATAAAATGAGCGATCTGCACAAGCATTATCTTGCCGGTCAGTTATATTGTTTGCCGCATATTTTGCCAATGTACGCACCGACGATCAATAGCTATAAGCGACTGGTTGAAGGCGCCTGGGCGCCGACGACTATTACCTGGGCAGTTGAGAACCGGACGACTGCTTTCCGCGTGATCAACACCTCTCCTGCTTATACAAGATTAGAAACCCGGATACCAGGTTCTGATACCAACCCATACCTGGTCATGGCAGCAGCATTAGCGTCAGGATTATATGGTATAAAAAATAAATTACCATTAGATATTCCTGCCACAATAGGCAATGGTTATCATGATACCAAAAATGGAACTATTCCATCTAATCTGCTGGATGCGGCGAACATTATGAAAGATTCAAAGATCGCCAATGAGTTGTTCGGCGAAGGTTTTGTTAATCATTATACCAAAACCCGTTTATGGGAATGCAAACAATTTGCAAAAAGCGTGACCGATTGGGAACTGAGGAGATATTTTGAGATAATTTAAATGAACTACCATTTTATACTAAAAAAAGCCTGGGAAGGCTATGATGCGTCTAAAAAAATACGTGATATAGAGGATATCAGCGCCATGGTTTCAACCAACCATGTGTTTAAGATAACCTTTGAGGACGATGATATTATAATTGCCAAGCTTTCACACTTCGGCAAATACGAGTTATTTAAAGAAGACCATCGCATTATACATAGCTTATCCAACAACCTGCTTTATCCTTTTGAAAATGTATTATCCAAATCGCTTTTAAAGAATAACCGGGTTTATATCTATCGTCACAAACAGGGAAAAGACGATGCGTGGGTAGTATTTTACAACCCAACCCGTATTGCAGAGCGCATGCCGAGACGTTTAGAGGAGCATCACATCCGTAAGCTTGGCCAGCAGATTGGTAAGTTTCATAAAGCTTGTTCCAGAGCTAAAAATGTATTGCCAAAGTCCTCCAAAACGCTCCGTACAGATATTTATGCCCTGCAGAAGCAATTGGAGAAGAATGAAAAGCAATTCGGTTCAGCGATGCAGGTGGATTTTCTTAAATACCATTGTGAATTGTTCCTTAAAAACCGTTCAAAGTACAATATGAGCTCGTTTGAGATCATTCCTGTATTTATTGATTGGAACATCGGCAATTTCTCGGTAACTAAAGACTTAGAGCTTTACTCCCGTTGGGACTATGACTGGTTCCGTATGAGCTATCGTGTGCTGGACTTCTATTTCTTTAGCCGGGTAGTTTCTAATGCAGGTGATAGAACTGTGTTTAGTTACGGCATCAATACGCTGATGGAAGACCGTTTTGTTATCTTCCTGGAAGAATACCATAAAATAAATCCGTTAACCGCAAATGAGATCCGTTTCCTGAAAGAAGCATACCGGTTTTTTATACTGAATTATGTAATAAAAGACGGCCAGTATTTCTTTAGTGAACAGTACGCCAAAAAGCTACAAGCCGAAGCATTTGACATTTATTTGCCGTCTGTAGATCGGGATTTTGATGCGGAACATATCATCCAGGCCCTTAACCTTGAAGATAGTAAAACTTTAGTATAAACGAACTAAATAATTATAGATGAAGAAAGTAGATAACTTTAAATCCATAATAGATAAATATAAGATCGTATTTTTTGATGCCTTTGGAGTTATTAAAAACTACTCGGGTTTGGTTAGCGGGATTGAAAATACATTCACTTATCTCGAAAGAGAAAAAAAGGAATACTACATCGTTACCAACGACGCTTCGCGCAGTCCGCAGCAATTGACCGAATCTTATCATCGTATGGGTTTAAAAGCTATCACAGCCGACCGTATTGTGTCATCGGGGATGCTTACTAAAGAATTTCTTGATCTAAAAGTTCCCGATGGCATTGTAGCTTATCTGGGGACGCCAAACTCAGCGCATTATATTGAAAGATCGGGCTTGCAAACTTTGCCTATGAGTGAGGTGAATGAAAGCAATATAGATAAAGTGAGTGCTTTGATATTCCTTGATGATGAAGGCTTCGATTGGTGCCAGGATTTGAATAAAACCGTCAACCTGATAAGAAAAAAGACCATTCCGGTGATTGTTGCTAATACCGACCGTGCTTACCCCCTTTCGGCTTCAAATGTATCAATCGCCATTGGCGGTATTGCAGCGATGATAGAGAGTGTGGTCGGAAAGCAGTTTATCCGTTTCGGAAAACCCGATTCACAGATGTTTATGTTTGCCTATGATTTGATACGCGAATACCGGCAGATAAGCAAAAGCGATATAGTAATGGTTGGAGACACCTTAAATACTGACATCTTGGGCGGAAACAAGTTTGGGCTGGATACTGTATTGGTGTTAACCGGCAATACTTTGGCAAAAGATTATGAAACACGTATTACGGCTGCCGGTATAATGCCGACCTATATTTGCGACTCGGCAGTAGTTGATCTTAGCGGCCTCGACTTTTAGTGCTGGGAATTACGCGTATTCTTTACATTTATTCTGGGTAATTCAACCGCTTTATAACAACCATCTAATTGTTAAAACAGGTTAATTTAGATAACCTGCCATTACGAAATCATAAATTTAACTCATAATTGAACATCAAAAACATCTTGAAAAATAAATTGAATTAAAAAATAATTGTAATTATTACATTTTTTATCAATTTAGCATCTCCAACCAAGATGAGCCTATTTATGAGAATATTGTCTATCAAGTCTTTCTCAACTTTTTTATTGATAACTATTCTCCCCATTTATGTATTGGCTCAATCCAAAACATTTACCAATCCATTGCTACCTTCCGGTGCTGATCCATGGTGTATCCAGGTTGGCGGATATTATTATTACACCAATTCCATGCAGAATAGCCTGGTGTTATGGAAAACAAAAAGTATCGTCGATCTGAAAAACGCTGAACGAAAAACAATTTGGACGCCCCCGGCAAATATGTCCTACTCGCATGAACTTTGGGCGCCCGAATTACATTATATTAATCATAAATGGTACATGTATTTCGCCGCTGATGATGGTAAAAATGATCACCACCGCATCTATGTTCTTGAAAATTTATCCGCAGACCCATTAGAAGGTAAATGGACATTCAAAGGAAAAGTTAGCGATGAAACAGATAAATGGGCAATCGATGTTTCGGTGTTTGAAAATAAGGACCAGTTATATATGATCTGGGCAGGTTGGGAGGCAGATGAAAATGGTCAACAGAACATTTATATCGCCAAATTGAGTAACCCGTGGACAGTCAGCAGTAGGCGGGTAAAAATATCGAGCCCTACTTATGACTGGGAAAAGTATGGCGATCTGCATGATAGCTCCAATCCACCCCATGTGAATGTAAACGAAGGTCCGGAGATACTAAAACACAAGGAAAAGATTTTCCTTATATATTCTGCCAGCGGGTGTTGGACTGACTATTACGCTCTTGGAATGCTCAGCACATCGAATGATAAAGATTTGCTCGATCCAAATTCATGGATTAAATCAGACCATCCTGTCTTTAAGCAATCGCCGGAAAATAGCGTTTATGCACCCGGTCACAATTCATTTTTCAAATCGCCTGATGGTAAAGAGGACTGGATTTTATACCATGCTAACTCAGGTCCGGGTTTGGGATGCGGCAAAGACCGTTCGCCACGAGCTCAAAAATTTACGTGGAATGAGGATGGCAATCCGAACTTTGGCATTCCAGTAAAAGAGGGCGTTGAAATAACTGTGCCGTCAGGAACTATTCAGAACCAATAAACCATGAAGAAAAATAATATACGATTACTTGCTTTCCTGTTAATAGTTCTATCCTTCCATGCAGCAAAGGCGCAAAAAGCACAGCCTGTATCGGTTTGGTCGGCAACAAAAGCTAATGCCTGGTATGCGAAGCATAAATGGATAAACGGAGCTAACTTTACGCCCAGCACAGCCATTAACCAGCTGGAAATGTGGCAGGCAGATACCTTTGATCCAAAAACTATTGATCGTGAATTAGGTTATGCAGAAGGGATTGGTTTTAACACTATGAGAGTGTTTTTGCACAGCATGGCCTGGCAGCAGGATCCGAAAGGTTTTAAGAACCGGGTTAGTCTATATCTAACTATAGCAGATAAGCATCACATCCAAACTATATTCGTGTTTCTGGATGATTGCTGGAACCCTGAAGCCAAAATCGGCAAACAGCCAGAACCCAAACCGGGGATTCACAATTCAGGCTGGGTTCAAGACCCCGGAAATCGGCTGAAAAATTCGGAAGAGTTGCCTCTACTTCAGAAATATGTGACAGATGTACTGACCACCTTTAAACACGACAAGCGCATCCTGCTATGGGATCTATTCAATGAACCCGGAAACAGCAGCAAAGGCGATGCGTCACTCGACCTGCTTTCTAAAATATTTACCTGGGCAAAAATTGTTGATCCGGATCAGCCGGTAAGTTCGGGGATGTGGGACTGGAACCTGGAGAAACTTAATAAGTTTCAGCTGACACATTCAGATGTAATTACCTATCATGATTACGAAGAGCCTGAAAAACATCAACGTGTGGTGCAAATCCTGAAATCCTTTGGCAAACCGGTTATCTGCACCGAATACATGGCCCGCTTACGTGGAAGTACTTTTGAAAACTCGATGCCTATGTTGAAAAAAGAAAATATAGGTGCTATTAACTGGGGTTTGGTTTCAGGTAAAACCAATACGATTTATGCCTGGGATACACCTATGCCTAATGGTGATGAACCAAAAGTATGGTTTCACGATGTTTTCAGAAAAGACGGCACGCCCTATAAACAGGAAGAGGCTGATCTGATCAAAAAATTAAATAGCAAACAGTAAAAAAACAATATAATAAGTGAATTATGAAGTTAAGCAATTTATCTTTGGCGCTGTTATCGGCTTGCGCGGTTTTGATGGGGGCCTGCAAGCAATCAGCCACTAAAACAGACACATCAACAATTATGAAAGACAGTATTACTTACGGAAAACTCCCGGCTGATTCGGCCTTTGAAAAAACAATCGACGGCAAACAGGTTCACTTATTCGTTCTAAAAAACAAAAATGGCATGGAGGCTGCTATTACCAATTTTGGAGGCCGCCTGGTTGCTCTTCTTGTTCCGGACAGTGCCGGCAAAATGATAGATGTTTCAGTAGGTATGAGCAGCGCCGACGACTATGTCAAATCAACCGAACGTTATTATGGGGCTACCATCGGCAGATATGGTAACCGCATTGCAAAAGGACATTTTACCCTTGAAGGTAAACAATATACTTTGGCGACCAATAATGCCCCTAACACCTTACACGGAGGGAAAAAAGGATATCAGGACGTGGTTTGGGATGCCAAAAAAGTGAATGATCAAACCCTTGAGCTTACCTATCTTTCAAAAGATATGGAAGAAGGTTTCCCCGGCAATTTAAAGATCAAAGTGACGTATTCATTAACTGACGACAATGGTTTTAAATGCAGTTATGAAGCAACTA
>JACXTT010003511.1_pt1 | contig 24063 bp, 31 predicted proteins | sample 9270951 | NCBI WGS metagenome assembly JACXTT01 (sample SAMN15532306, study PRJNA645909) | rock metagenome | isolation source: weathered quartz diorite | place: Puerto Rico | collected 2017-06-21
TTCCCTTGCCTGCGCCACCGCCGGTCCGGTTGGCCGCCTGCGCGGCTTCGACGACCTCGAGCTGGACCGGTCCGGGTCGAGTGCTGCCGTCGAGGGCTTCGCCTGTCCAGTCGCCCAGGTCAGAGTGCTGGCGGAAGATCCGGCCGAGCTCGTCTTCGTCTCGCCCTGAGACGGACGACACCACCTTGCTCAACGTCGACCAGCCCAGGCCAAGCGTCCGCCGCTGGGAGGGCGGAAAGGCGCGCCCGCTCATGTAGACGGCGGCGCGCCGCAGGTCCTCTTCGGACAACGTGCGGAAGTACGCGGCGAGGATTCGCGTCTTCTCGAGCGTGGCAGGTGTTGCGCCGACTGCCGCGCCGGCGCGGGCGAAATCAAGCACGGGCGCCTATCGTAGGACGGGATGCGAAGGTGCCCCTACCTCGAGGAGCTGGTCAAGGACCAGCAGGCGTTTCTGCGCGTGTACCGCTTCGATTGCCACGTCGATCACCGCTCCAAGCGCAAATACGCGCTGAGGGACAGCCCGCCGATCTGCGTGCGGAATTTCGAGGATTGCCCGTTATACCAGGATGAAAAGCGGCGCGAGGACCGCACAATTACCCGCTACACCGACTGAACAGCCCAGCCACCCGCCACACAAATGAACTGCCCAGTCTGCTCCGCCCCAGCTTTGCCCATCGACGACGCGTGCGTCTTCTGCCACGCGCCGCTGGTCGAGCGCGACGAACCTGATGAGCTGCTCGCCTACCTCGTAGAGCGCATTCCGATCGCGAACGTCCGGCGCGGCCACCTCAACCGAGGGCCCATCACCGAGGTCACGATCGACGTCGACGGCCGCAGCTTTCATGCGCGAGTCAAGAACGAGTCGCTTGAGCTGGCGCCCGCGGTCGAGCTCGCCGCGTGGGTGGACCTGCTGCTGACCAAGCTCAGCGACGCGGCGGCGAGCAACCACGACCTGCGCCGCGCGGTGCTCCGCTCCGGTTGGGCTCTGCGCTAGAGAGCTAACGCGAGCTGCTCGTTCGCCTCGAGCGCCCAGGCGCGAATTCCGCGCTTGCGCAGCGACCTCGCGAAATCCTCGGTGTAGCCGTGCACCGTGTAGACCTGGTCCGCACCGGTGCGCTCGACCACCTCCATCAGCTCGTCGAAGTCGCAGTGGTCGGACAGGTCGAACGACGCATCGGCCCCAAACAGCCGCGCGAATTCGGTGTCTTTGGCCCAGCCTGACACCAGCGCCGTGCGGTACCGGCCGAGGCAGCGCCGGATCTCGTCCTTGCCTGCCGGCGGCGCGATCGCCACGCGGTCGCCCACTGGCTCGCCGTCCAGCTCGATCCAGTCGGGGAGCGGGCGGCCGGCCGAGGCGTAATCGCGGGCGCAGGGCACGCAGCGCTTCTCGAGCGCAAAGGCGAAGCCGTACCGCTCCAGGGCCACCATCACTTCCTCTGCCTTGCCGAGGGCGTGGCACAGAAGTACTGGAGTCACGCGGCTGTCGAGGGCGAGCCGGCACCAGCGTGCGATCGCCTCGACCGTCGAGTCCGGATCGCCGAAGCGGAAATGCGGGCGGCCGTAAGTGCTCTCGAGTATCAGGACGTCGGCCTTCGGCACGTATGTCGCCGGAGCGCCTCCGGGCTGCCTCAGCTTGATGTCACCGGTGTAGAGCAGCGAAGTGCCGTCGTGTTCGAAGTGGAGCTGTGCCGAGCCCAGCATGTGCCCGGCGGAATGGAGGGTGACCGTCGCGGACCCGCGTCGCATCGTTTCCCCATAACCCAGCATCCGCCAGCCCCTCGGCCGCCGTGACTCCGGAATCAGGGCGAGAGTCTGTGGCGTCAGCAGCGCCTCCTTGTGACGCCGGGCGTGGTCGGTGTGGGCGTGCGAGATGAAGGCGAAGCTGCGCACCACGAGGGGATCGAGCCACAGGCGGTGACCGGGCAGTGAAACGCCGTGGTCCCAGACGACTTCGCGGGTCACAGCCGGACCGCGCCTGCCTGGCCGAACAGCGACTCGGGCACCTTGATCCCGAGCTGCGCGTACGCCGCTTCGGGCACGCCGATGTCGGCGATCCAGACCTCTTGGGCCATGCGCGGCCCGTCGGCCAGGAGCAGGCCTCGCTTGGGCAGCCCGAAGCTGACAGTCAGGTCAGCCCTCACGCATGGAGAGTAGGCGACGCCGGTGTCGGCGTCGAGCCCCGACGGCACGTCGACGGCGATCACCCGCTTTTGAGATTGGTTGACGGCCTCGATCCACTCCGCGAACCTGCCCTGCGGCCGGCGCGATAGACCGACTCCGAAGATGGCGTCCACGATGATCGACGCGCTGGAAAAGTCCAGCCCGGTCGACAGCTCGACCCCGGCCTGGCGCAGCGCGACTAGCGCTTCGGCAGCAGGACCCTGAAAACGGGTCGGCTCGACGCAGCACACGCTGGCCAGCAGGCCTTGCTCGTGCAGCCGCCGTGCGCAGACCAGCCCGTCGCCGCCGTTGTTGCCAGTTCCGCAAACCACGGCGGTGGGTTGATCGCAGAACCGGGCGACGCACATCCCGGCCGCTTCCATCAACGAGCTGACGGAGACCCCAAAACGCCCTTGGGCGAGCGTGTCGAGCTCTTTGACCTGCCGGCTAGTGAGAGTCGGTAGGGCGCTGGACGACAAAGGAGCAGTACGGATCGCGGCGGTGGATCGAGTCGGACTGCGAGACTGCGGCGCTGGTCAGGCGAGAGATCAGCTGCGGCGTGATCGTGCAGACCTGGGGAAACTTGAGCGCGGTGTTGCGGAAGGGACAGTTGTGGATCGTGACCTTGATCCCTTCGGGGCTCGCCGTCTGCTCGACAAGCGTCCCGGCCCGGCCGATCCAGGCCACGACCCGGCGCATCCTCTCGTCGAAGTCGAGTCCCTCCAGGTCCTTCTCGATCGCGTTCGCATGCCTTGCCGCGACCCGGGCGAAGACCTCGTCGAGCGCTTCCGGCCCGCCCATCTCCTGGACCTCCTGGAGCACCATCGTGGCCAGCTGGCCGTAGCGCTTCGGGAAGACGGCGTCGGCACGCTCGGTCAGGGCGAAAAGGAGGGAGGGACGCCCGCGGCCGCTGCGCTCGGGCTGACTCACCACCAGGCCGTCCCGCTCCAGGTTCGTGAGGTGCTGGCGGACCGCGTTCGGGGTCACGCCGAGGTCGTTGGCGATGGATTCCGCGCTGGATCGGCCCTTGCGCCGCAGCAGCTCGAGGACTTCCATGCGGGTCGAACGGCCGGCGATCATGTGGGGCACATCCGGTCGCTTGACCGGATGCTAGCACAGGCCAAAACCGCTAAAGCGATTTATTACAGGTGGTCCTTGACAAAAGACGGACGCGCCCTAAACTTGGTATGCGGAGGAGATAGAGGGAATGCCCATGATCAAGCAGGCCAGCCGCGCCATCGAGCACATGACGGCTCGGGAGCGCAGGATCCAGCGCGCCAAGTACGCCCGCCGGAACAAGATGCGCTACATCGACAAGCTCCTGAACGAGCTGGAGATGCTGAACCTGGCCGACCAGCGGCAGATGCCGCCCGTGCTCTCGGTCGCGATCAACAAGGTCATCGAGGAGTCGCCCGAGGTCACGGTCCTGGCGCAGGCCAAGCCGGCCTCCGTGATGGAGGCGATGGACGCTCTGTACGAGATCCAGGACAGCCTCATGTACAACCAGATCGAGGACGAGTAAGGGCCACCAGTAGCTTCATAAGGCCGGATTCGAATAGGATTCCGGCCTTCTTCTTTGCCCAGATCCGGTTCCGATGCCGCTGCAAGCGGATTGGTCTGCGAACTCGGGCATTTCTGGCCACATGTAGTAACCAGCTCGATCGGTGACCGATGTGTTGACAACCAGATCAAGCAGCCGGGGAGCAGCTTGACTGAGCCCAGGGGACAATGCCCAAGACTCCGTCGCGGCCCGGGCCAGGTCTGATCGAAGCCACATGAGGCGCTGCCGACCAGACCCCGGCACCCGCCAGCCCTCCATGTTTGCCACCGTCCGCGAGGCAGGCCGCGCGCATCGGGCTCGCGTGCTCGCCCTCTGTTTGCCATTGGCCAGGCCTGTGGGTTTTGGACTTGGGTTCCCTCGCCGACCTGGGGCTAGGAGACGATGAGGCTGCCTCGCTGATGGTCGGGATGGTCGGCTGCGCGGTGAACAAACCGCTCGCTTGAAGATGTTTCCTAAAGTGCGACGGTGGAGGGCGGCATCAGTGGCCCGTAGTGATTGCCAAAAATCGCAGCTACCAGGTGCCCTCGACTGTGGACGCCGAACTCCTCGAAGATTGCCTTGAGGTAGCCCTGCACGGTGTTCTCGCTGAGGTTAAGCGCTTGACCAATCTCGCTCGTCGAATGTCCCCGTGTGACTAAGAGCGTCACCTCGCTTTCGCGCGGCGACAGTTGGTGCGCGGCGGCGACGAGGGGCCAGACCTGAATCGGCGAAGAAGTCTCCAGCACGATGGCAATCTGCCGCTCGCGCCCTGCCTCGGGTCCGTTGAGCCACGTCGCGTGCAAAGTGAGCCATCTGCCAGTGGTCGTCCGCAGCCGGACGCGCGGCTCGGGTGCCGCTGACGGCCAGTCGTCTCTCTCCCGAGCCATCAGTGCGCCGATGACGCCATAGACGACCCGCGGAAGCTCCGCCTGGCCGCTCCAGTGCTCGTCCGGTACCTCGGCGATGAGCAACTCCGCGGCGGGATTCGCGCTGACAAGTGAGAGATCCGAAGAGATCACGAGCAAGCCCGGCTCGTCTAACTCGGGAGGCTTCGAAACCGCTTCGAGGAGAAGCCCCATGCGCAGACCGGCTGCCAGGTGGCCCGAGGCTCGGCGCATGAAGGCAACTTCGTTGGGCGCGAATCCGGCGCCTCGACCGCGATGCAGGCACATGAAGCCCCAGCACTGCCCCGATTCCACCAGGGCCACGCGAAGCTCGTCGCCGAGACCCAGCGGTTCGAGGATTTCGGTATATCGCGGGCTGCGCTCCCGCCGGCCGGCAAGCTCACCATCCAGCGTGCCGACGATCCGGCCTCGTCGCGCGAGGTCCCTGAACTGGTTCACGTCGTCGGCCAGAAACTCGATGCGGATGAAGTCGGCGGCGTGGGGGCGCAGGATGTCGTCAACGATTCCGTCCGTCTGCAGCAGCGTGGTCGGGTCGGCGTTGCCAAGGAAAGCCGCGTCGACGGGCACAACTCGTTTGATCTGCCGCAACGCCGCATGCCGAAATGCTCGCGTGTCCAGCCCGCTGCGCGAGAGCCGCTCCAGCTCCCGGATCGTCCGCTGCGCGACCGCTGACGCGGTCATGGCGAAATGCTAAGCGGAGTCAGGGGGCCGTGGGCACCCCATGTTTCTGGGATAGCGGGCGACCGAAAGCAGGTGCACGTTACCGCCATGACGAAGCACCGTTTCGGACTTCATCTCACTGACTTCACTGACCGGAAGTGGACGGGCTCCCGGCTTCTGCCCCGATTGACGGCAGTCTGCCAGGCGCTGGAGGATTCGGAAGCCTTCGACACGCTCTGGATCAACGACCATCTGCATCACCCCGGCCCCGATGGTCCTTCAGCTCCGCGACCCGAAGCGATGATGCTGTTGGCCGCGGCCGCGGCGCAAACGACGAAATTGCGCCTGGGCGTGTTGGTCGCGGCTGCGACATTTCGCCCCCCTGCGCTGCTGGTCAAAATGACGACCACGCTCGACGTCTTGTCCGGCGGTCGGGCAGTGCTGGGGATTGGCGCTGGCCATCCGCGGTCGGAGGTCGAGCATCTGACCTACGGCATTCCCTTCCCGCCATTGGGTGAGCGTCTGGACCGGCTCGAGGAGGCTCTGCGTCTAACGCGTGCCATGCTGAGTGGCAACGGGCCGCCCAACTCTCCACATCCAATTGGACGACTGCCGGTGATGGTTGGTGGCTCGGGCGACCAAAGGTTGCTCCGGTTGGTCGCCCGCTACGCTGACATGTGCAATCTTTCGGCTCTGGACGGGGTTAGCCTGGCGCTGCTTCCGCACAAGCTCGAAATGCTCAAGCGGCATTGCCACGCAGTTGGCCGCGATTGGAGTGATATCGCGGTCACCTACAAGGCCGTGATGGTCTTGGGTACTAGCGAGGCAGCGGCGAAAAAGGACTGGCACACCTTCCGAGCAAATCGCGGTCTGCCACCCGAGACGCCGGCGTTCGTCGGCACCTCCGAGCAAGTGGCCGGGCAGGTTGCGTCTTTCCTGAAGGCTGGCGTCGACGAGGTGATCGTGGAACTGCTCGAGGCTCACGATCCCGATCGAATTCGTTTTGCAAGCAGAGCCTTGGAGATGGCGGTGTCAACGGCACAGGAGGTACGGCGATGAGTGCTTTCCTAGACGCAGCGGCGGAGGTGTTTGCGGCTTATTCAGTCACGCCGAGAACTCGCACGATAAGGTTGCAGAAGCCTCCCCTGACTCTGCACGCCGTCGAGGTTGGGTCCGGTCCGCCCGTTTTCTTCATGCATGGCCTCGGTTCGAATGCAACGCACTGGGCATCTCTCATGTCACGGCTGCCTTCGCTGCACGTCGTCGCGATCGATATGCCGGGTCATGGGGCGTCCGAAGGAGTCGACTACCGCGGACTGAACCTGCGCCGTTGCTACAAGGACCTGGTAACGGGCTGCCTCGACGAGCTGGGATTCGAGTCTGCTCACATCATCGGTCACTCTCAAGGCGCCATGTTTGGGATGTGGCTGGCGCTCGACGCGCCGGAGCGAGTCCGATCGTTGGTCGCCCTGGGCACACCCGCGGTCGCTTTTGGCGAAGGCCGTACTCCAGCCGTTCTCAAACTGGTATCGCTGCCCGGCATCGGTCGACTGATGCTCTCGATGCCAACCCCACTGCCGATGTACCGGCGCACGATGGCGAGCTTTCTCGGACGCCACGCAGTGGAGATGGCGCCTGAGGCGCTAATTCGGGCCAGCTACCTCGGCGGGCGAGGAGGCTCTCACGCCAAGACAATCTCGTCTCTTGTAAGCGAGATATACCTTGGCGTCCATGCGGAGCCGCCGCGATATGTCCTCACTGATAGCGAGCTGGCGCGGATTGACAAGCCCCTGCTCGTTATCTGGGGCCAGGCGGAGGACGGATTGTCCTTGACGATCGCGGAGGGAAAGCAGAAGGTAGCCCTGGTCCCCAACGCACGCTTTGAGGTGGTGCCAGGCGGTCACGAGCCATGGCTCGACAGCCTGGAGATTTGCGCGCAGCACATCTCGGCCTTCCTTTCCGAGCAGACGGTCAGGGCGGCGAGCTAACTCGCTGAGGCGCATACCGCTCCCCGATGAGTGATCGGTAAACAGGGAAAGTGGTGAGAGCCATGCCCCCTCGTTGAGCACGCTTTAGGAAATCCTTGTTGTCCTCGTCGCAAGCCCCCGGGCCGTAGTTTCCGTAACGCGAACCAGACCAGGGTGGCTGGCAGACCAATCCGTCTTTCGACATGATCTTTGCTCGCCCAAAACATGACCCTACCGTTGACAGTAGGGTCTACAATAGGCTTGAGATGGCAGTTCCCCGCGTGGTTACCGCAGATGACTTGAGAAGCCAGCTGGGCCGTGAGCTCGATCAGCTTCGTTCGAGCGAGGAGGTTCTTTTCGTGTCCAAGCGTGGCCGGCTGACGGCAGTCCTCATCGATGTCGAGCAGTACCGAGCTATGGTCGAGCGAGCCGAATACCTCGAGGACAGCCTTGCCGCACTGCAGGCCCGCGAGGAAGCCGACCTGGCCATCCCATGGTCGAAGGTCCGCAGGTAGCACCAAGCAAGAGGTATGACGTCCGCCTCCATCCAGAGGCGATCAAGGCCTATCGCCGGCTCCGCGGATCTGTTGCCGATCGCATTGCAGCTGCGATCGATGGTCTCGTGCTCAATCCGCGTCCAACGGGCTCGGTAAAGCTTGCCGGTCGGGACGACTTCCGCATCCGCGTCGGCGAGTACCGGATCGTGTACGCGGTCGACGATGGGCGACGGCTTGTCATCATTGCGAAGATCGCGCATCGCCGCGATGTATACCGACCATGATGGCGGCTGCCGTCGGTTGGTTCGCGCGTGGAAGGCTCACTGAATTGGTGTGGGCCGCGTTGACTCGAACCGCCTACCTCCGCGGCCTGCGCGGTATTCATCACGTCGAGGCGTCGGCCCCGCCGCGAAGGGTTCTTCGCAGCCCGGCCTTCTTTATTTAGGGCCTAACCGCGACCGGCCCCCAGAGCTGCTGGGCGCGCACGCCGAGCCCGTGCACCACAGCGGTGAAGGCGTCCCGCTGCTCGAGCCGCTCCGAGCCGAACACGGCCGCCAGGTCGTTGCGGAAGGCGGGGATGTACGCCGAGCCGCCGGTCAGCAGGACTCGATCGACCTCGGTTGTGGCGATGCCGGCCTCCGCGAGCGCGTGCTTGACGGTCGCCGCGATGAGATCGAGCTCGGGCCGGATCATGGATTCGAAGGTCGACCGCCGCAGCTCGAGGTGCAGTCCGAGCGCCGCGAACTCCAGGTCGGTCGTGCCGGCGTCGGACAGCGCGATCTTGGCTGCTTCGATCGCACGGTAGAACTCGTAGGCGTGTCCCGCCGAAAAGCAGTGCCCGGACGACGTCCGCGGCGCCGCCACCGATCCGGGCGAGGATCGCCGGAATGCCGGGATCCGCCATCAGCAGCCGAACGGAGCTTGCCGTGCGCAGCTCGTTGAAGAGCCAGCTCGGAAGCACGTCGAGCCCCAGCGCCGGGCCGACCACCGTTTCGAAGAGGATCCCATCAAGGGTCTCGCCTCCGATTGCGATGCCGGCGATGCCGGCGACCCGCGGCTCACCGCCGCGGCAGTCGAGCACCGCCACGTCAAACGTGCCGCCGCCGAAGTCGACCGCGAGCTCCACGCCGCGGTGCGCGTGCTCGCCGATCACCGCCGCCGTCGGTTCGGGAAGAAAGGCAACTTCGCGGAAGCCCGCCTCCGCGGCAGCCTGCCCCAGCCGGCGAAACGCCTCGGCGTCGGAAGCGGCGCGATTCTGCGGGTCGGCGCCTGCGAACACGACAGGATGGCCGAGGACGACCGATTCGATGGAGTGTCCGGTGGCCTCGTCCGCTTCATTCTTCAGGCGTCGAAGCACGACGCTGACCAGCGCGCCCACGCTGAAGTCCGTCGCCCAGGAGTTGGTGCCGGCGAAGCCGAGCTTCGCCAGCTCGTGCTTCACTCCTGACAACAATCGAGCGTCGTTGCACCCGCCGCCCTTGCGGTACTGACGGCAGTCGGTGTCCCAGCCGTAGGGCGCGAGAGGACAGTTCCAGCAGTCCGTCTTCTCATGACCCGAGATGAGGAACGTCCTGACCGCCTCATTACCCGCCGCGCGGCGGCCGGCCCGGTGCAGGTAAACAAACGATGGGAGCGTCCTGGACGCCGATCCTCGCAGGGTCACCACCTCGACGCGGTCCGCGTACGCGATCGATACGGAGCTGTTGCTGGTCCCAAAATCGATGCCACAGCCGAGCGGACGGTCGGCGGGAGTCACGGTCGGGGACTATACGTGCCGAAGCGCGACCTGGGCTAGAGGTCTCCCTCGGCCTGGCGCACGCGCCGGCTCAGCGTCTGCAGCAGGCGGTAGGCCACCTCCGGATGCTCCTTCAGGAACGGCTTGAAGTTCCACTCGGGGATGGTCGCCATCGTGACGTCGGTGTCGGCCGTGATGGTCGCGCTGCGCCCCTCATGATCGAGCAGCGCCATCTCGCCGAAAGAGTCGCCAGGCCCGAGCTTGCGGGTCTTGCCCTGCACCGTCTTCACGCTGACCGTGCCGTCTGTGATGATCATGAAACCGACGCCGCCGTCGCCCCGGACCACGATCTTGTGCCCGGCCGGATGCTGGACGGTCTTGATCTGCTTCTCGACCGACCGGACCTCCGAGTCCGGCAAACCCTGAAACAGCTTCGCCTGCTTGATCTGGACCACTGACGAAATACTATGCCTTCTTTTTGCCGTCGAGAAATGCCTGGTACAGGCGGTAGGCTTCCTGCTTCCGGCTGTCGACGATCTTCGTGTACCCCTGGAGAGTGTTCAGGTTGGCGTGGCCAAGCACCTCCTGCACCAACCGCACATCGCCCCCCGTGACCTCGAGCAGTGTCGTCGCCGCGGTATGTCGCGCCACATGCGGGGACTTGAACGACCACGCACCGACCTGCTGGCGGATCTGCTTCACGATGTAGCGCGCACCGGCCGCGGTCAACCGGCGGGCCCGGTCATCACCGGCGGCGCGATCGAAGTTGATGAACAGCGCCAGGCACGCGTCGGCGCGCCCCGTGAGGTACTCCTCCATCGCCGCGCGAGCATCAGCCGTCAGGTAGACGCTGCGCTGTTTGGAGCCTTTGCCCGTGACCACGAGGCGGCTGCCGGAGCGGGGAAAGTCCGTTCGATCGAGCGCCAGAGCCTCCGAGATGCGGCACCCCGTGCTCACCAGGAAGTGGACCAGGGCTCTGTCGCGTCTCTCGAGAGGGGTTTCGTGGGGCAGGCTCGCCAGCAGCCGCGTCAGCTCGTCGGGATCGATCGGCTTCGGCAGCCGCTGCTCCAGTTTGGGCAGGGTGATGCCATTGGACAGGTCGCGCTCGATCAATCCCTCGCGAGCGATCCACCGCAGCCACGAGCGGATGGCGACCAGGGCACGCGCGCGAGACGCCGGGCTCTTGAGCCTGCCGGCCAGGTGACGCTGGAAGGCGCGCAGGTCCTCGTGACGAAGTTGGTCGACGTTTAGCGAGTGACCGCCGGCCGCAAGAAATCCGAGCAGTCTGCGAATGTCGGAGCCGTACGCACGAACCGTGTTCGGGCTGCGGTTGGCTTCCAGCTGAAGCCATCCGATGTATTCGTCCGCGGCGGCCTGCAGGGCGAGTGGCATGTCGAGGCCGAGCTGATGATAACGGACGGTGTCTGGGCTTCTGCTTAGACGGGGCGCTGCCCCGGGGCCCCACTGGTAGCCTGAGCCGAATGGGCAGACCGCTGATGGCAGCTCTCGTCGCGACGTTTACGGTCGCCGCTTGCGGCGGTTCATCCCCGGCTTCGCAAGGACCGAGCGTCTCCACTGTGGCGGTGCAGCCAGGCGATCTGCCGCACGGCATGGTCAAGTGCGACCTGACCGGTGACATCAACAGCTTCATCACGAAGGAGCAGTCACAGGATCCTCAAACGTCCCGGTCGGTCACGACTTATTGGGCCGACCTGAAGAAGGCCGGCGCGACCGCCGCATACGCTGCCGTCTACACCGACAGCACCACCCATTGCTCCGCTGTGAAGAGCAGCACTTCCGATCCGGCAGTCGCCACGTACAAGGTGGTCGTGAATTTTGTCGTCCAGTTCAAGGACGAGAAGAGTGCGTCCGGTGCCTACGCCGGCGATTCGCTTTTTGGCTTCAGCGCGTCAACCCTGCGCTCGGGTGGAGTTCAGACCATCGAGGGGACGAAGACGGGACTGACCGCCAATTCGATCGTTCTGGATCAGTCGATCTCCAACCAGTCCTTCTACATCGCGGTGTGGCAGAACAAGGCGTTCGACGTCATTCTGGCCGTGATCAACGTCGACTCGACCGCGAGCAAGAAGGTCGCCACCTCGGAGAACGGCCGGATCAAGTAGGCGGCGAGCAAGAGGTGGTTTTCCCCACATGGGGATCCGCCCCGGTCCCTACAATGACGCGGCCGATCGCAAAGCCCGCCAACGTCCCAGCCCGCCCTCGGCGCCGGCAGAGATCCTCGTCCCTGCTTCGCCCAGCGCTCATCGTGGCGCTGGCGGTCACGTGCATGCTGGCGTTCCCGACGGTCATGGAAGCGGTTCGCTCCCCCGCGCCATCCGCGGCCCCCGGGCAGGTGGCGATGAGCGGATTGGAGTCAGGTGCCTGCATGAGCTTCCCAGGGCAAGGCACAGGCTCGGGCAAGACGGTGTTCATCGACCCGGGCCATGGCGGTCTGGATCCAGGAGTCGTCGGAATGGCCGGCCGCCAGCAGGTGCTGGAGAAGGATGTGACCCTGGCGGTTGCCTTGCGTCTGGCCGCCCTGCTGCAGGGCGACGGCTATCGCGTCGTCATGTCGCGGACCAGGGACTCGTCCGTGATCAGGTTGTCGCCCGATGACTCGGCGACCGGCGCGCTGACTGCAGCGGCCGTGCACCGCGACCTGGTCACGCGTGCGGCGTGCGCGAACGCGGCCGACGCGTCGGTCCTCGTGTCGATCCATGTCGACGCGTTCGAGGATCCGTCGGTGGGCGGCACCGAGACCTTCTACGACTCCGCGCGGTCTTTTGCGCCGGAGAGCAAGCGCCTGGCGGGCGACCTGCAGTCGGCGGTGGTCGCCGCGCTGGGCAGCTCCGACCGCGGCGTGTGGACCGACGATCAGCTCGCAGCGCCGGCGCTGACCCCGTCAGGCAGCTTGTACGGGCACCTGATAGAGCTGGGCCCGGCCGCCGCAGGGTGGGTGGACAACCCCAGCCAGATGCCGGGTGCCTTGATCGAGCCCCTCTTCTTGACGCATCCCCGCGAGGCGGCCCTGGCTGGCAGTCCATCAGGTCAGCAGCGAGTAGCGGCTGCCCTGAAAACGGGCCTGGAGAAGTATCTGAACGACGCTTAGGGCGCTACGGCTTGCCGAGATCGAAAAGTCGAGGCGCCATGTCTCGACTCCACGCACGCTCGACCGAAATCTCAACCCAGTGAAGCCGTCGCCGCCTGAAAAAGTCCCGCACGAGGCGTGCCGCGTTACTGAACAGGATCATCTGGTCCTCAACATGAGGTCTACTCCGCTGCCGGCACCACCGCAATCGGTCTTACGTCCCGGGCCACTGGGCCAGGATCCCGATGCTCGTGATGGTGCGCCTGGCAAGAATCGAACTTGCTGCCTCTTGCTCCGCAGGCAAGCGCTCTATCCGGTGAGCTACAGGCGCAGGAAGAAGGAACTCAGTTTAGGCGAGGGTCGATTGCGGCGGTCGCGGCGTGGAACGTAATCAAGTCCAGGTTGCTGAGCACAACCAGGACGACGAACACCGACCGCCGCCAGCAGGCCAATCGTACCGAGGGCCGGTCATAGGTAAACGAGCTCGGCCCCAGGCCGGTGCCAGTGCCTCGAGTCAAGCCAGGCGAGAGCTGGCCCGGTGGCGGTGGCGCGAAACCGAACACGCCCGACAGCCATGCGCGGTCCGCCTCGCCTTCGTCGCGGAACTGGACCACGAGGCTGGTCATCGCTTGGACATTGGTCGTGGCGCCGAGCTCTGCCTTGCACGCCGTTGGGTTCGCTGCAAACACGGAAATCGCGCCAGCGATCGCTCCGCCGGTGCGCAGCTGCTGCCAGTAGTTCGACTCGCGCGCGGCAAGGTCTGCGTCTGCGCTGGACAGCACCGACAGGTAGACGTCGATCGGACCGGAGCCAAGGCAGACGTTGAGGCCGGCCGGCACGTCGCCCGACTGCAGGATCGCCGCGGTCGCCTCGGTATGCGGGGACGGGCTGGGCACAGGGCTGACTACAGGCTGTGTCCCGTTCTGACACGAGACCGCAGCGCACAGCACGAGCATCACCGCCAGCAACCGACCCACGGGGGCCGGAGTTTAGACTGGGTGAGACCTATCGCGCCTGTAGCTCACCGGACAGAGCGTTCGGCTCCGGACCGAAAGGCAGCAGGTTCGATTCCTGCCAGGCGCACTTATACAGTCTTGTATGACACGCGCCTGTGTAAAACACTCCCGAGTACAAATGGCGCGAACTGATCGCCGCCTATGCGAGCTTCTCCCCCCAGAGGTGGGCCATGGCCAAGCGTCGGATTCGCTTGCCAGATTCGACGCGCGGCTTCATGTGCGCCTCGAACCGCCGCATTTCACCTGTCGTCAGCGCTTGCCTGATCAATTCGCCGAAGGTCGGCGCGAGCGGATTGCCTGAAGCGGCCTGAAGGCTCTCCCAGGTCCTGGGTCGGTGCTCTTCGACGATCTCTCGCTGCAGGTCGAGGTGGATTTGCCGGAAGCCAGCCCCTTCAGCCATGTCAAGCAGGCCGCGGTCGTCGAAGTCGAGCATCGCAGACTGTCCTCCCAACGTCCGGTCGGCAATTGCCTTGACTTTATCGGCGAGGTCTCTGATCTGGCTGACATCGACGCCAACGAGTTCGTTCGGAGGCTCGGGGTACATCAGTCGGTTTATCGGCTCCAGAATCGAGATTCTGCCGCCCGGCCTGAGCACGCGATAGAACTCCGCCATCGCACCAAGCTTCTCAGTGACGTAGATGAGCACCGAGCGAGTTGTCACGACATCGACGGAGGCGTCCTCGATTTTGCCTAAGTCGTCAGCCGACGCAACCACAAAGCTGCACTGATCAGCAACGCCGAGTTCGCTGGCTAGCTCGCGGCAATGCTTGAGCAAGTCGGCGGAGATGTCGCTGAAGATCACACGTCCAGTCGGGCCAACCAACTCGATGGCGGCGAATGCAATCAGCCCATCCCCGGTCCCGACGTCGAGCAGCGCCTCACCCGGAGGTACCCGGGCCTCACCAGGCACGCGGCACCGAAAGCGTTCCACCTCGGTCACCCACCCCTTTCGCCGATTGGGGTCGCCGCCGTGCCGACGCTCCAGCACCCACTGCGCCCAGCGATCCCGGACCTCGCCCTCCTGGTGGCCGGGGTGGTCGCCCATCGCTCCCAAGTTAGGCGAATCGAGGAGTCCGATTCGCGCCCCACGAAGTTCGAGCACCCTGTTGCCCTTGTGTACCTGGGGTCCGCCGGAGCCGAGTAGAGAGCCTGGTCTGCGGACGTCGCTGTTCGATTTCAGTCGGCGTGTCGTATTCGGTAGCCGTGCCTTCGAACCTTCGCGTGGCGGCCGGTCAGATGAATGGCGGGCCAGTTAAGAATTGCAAATAGGTTCTTATTGTGGAAAGCTGGGGGCACTTTCAAAGTAGTGGCGGCGTTGCTGTCGGCTCACACACCTGAAGGACCTCGCCGCCCTTTTGTGGGTTACGGAAAGCGATGTACCGAATTTCGCTCGGGCCCATGAAGCCGATCCCCGATTCGGCAAACTCCGAGTACCCGGCTCCCTCTATGGAATCGACCACGGAGACGAAACGCTTCTTGTCAACCGCGGTCCAGGCAACGGCTCGATGCGTTCCCACCCAGTCGACATAGACGACGTGCTCGCGATCGTCGCTGCACTCCAGTGCCCCGAGCTCTCCCTGGAGAGTGGCGAGAATGCGCTCAGAGTGCGAGCGATTGGGTGCGGCCGGTTGCTGATCGTGCTTTCCAAATAAGCGTTCGAAAACCAATTTGTTTCAATCCCTCCGATCAATGAGCTGAAGCGTGTTCCCGGAAGGGCCGGGTTGCGCCCGACGCCCTGGCCAGAATCCGTCCTTGATCTCTTCGGTCATGAGCCCTCGCACCGCGACCGTGGTGCGGCGCCGCGCGACGTCCTCGGCGGTGGCGGCCCATTCCGATGCGAATGCGGGGTGGCCCGGCGTCCGACCGGGAGCATGTCGGCGCCCGGGATCGCGCTGCCCTCCACGTCAGCGGAGGGCTGGAATCGCATGGCCTCCCAGGACCCGTCGAGGCTGAGCTCGTCGGTCGCCGCGAGCCCGGCGCCGTGGAGCACGCCCCAGCCGTGGTTCCGGCTCAGGTCGGTGGCGGCACCGCTGCCCGCGTTCGGGTAGGCCACCCAGAACCTGCCGCCATGCTTGAGGGCTCTGTACCCGGCCGCAAAGTCGCGTTCGAGTGCGGCCCTGTCCGGGGCGAAGAGCTGGACCACGTCCGCGGCATCGGCTCCGTCACCGGATGCGGCGGACGCACCCTCGGGGAGCGGCTGGAGCCGCTCGAGGTAGCCCGCGGGCGGGTTCAAGACCAGGCATCGGTCATGAGGCCCGATCTTCAGCTTGCGCGAGAGCTCCGACGGCCGCACCTGCACATTGTGCTGGCCCGGAGCGGACGTCCGGCCTGTCAGTTGACCTCGGGCACGTCCAGGCTGTCGAAGGTCTCCTTGTTGATGAACTTGAAGAGCTGGAGCGGCTTGCCGCCCTCATGGACCACGGCGATCGCCGCGTAGCGCTCCTGACGCTTCCCGCCGCTGGTGGTGCGCACGCTGCGCCGCTTCTTGAGCTGACTGTCGGCGATCTCGACTTTCCTTTTCGTCTTGAGGTTGAAAAACTCCAAGGCAGCCTCCTCTTGAATTGAACTGGCGCCGACCCACAATACAGATTCGCCCCAGTTCCCTGCACTGCGCTACTTTGGGAGCTGTGATCCCGAAGGCTGAGTTCGGGCGCACGGGACACAGGAGCACGCGGGTCGTTTTCGGCGCGGCGTCGCTGGCTCACGTGTCTCGGAAGGTCGCCGACCAGGCCCTCGACGTCCTGCTGCGCTACGGCGTCAACCACATCGACACGGCCGCTGGTTACGGCGAATCCGAGCTGCACATCGCTCCCTGGCTGAAGCGGGAGCCGAACCGCTTCTTTCTCGCGACCAAAGGCAGCAAGCGGGACGAGAAGGGCGCCCGCGAGGAGATAGTGCGCTCGCTCGACCGGCTCGAGGTCGACCACGTCGACCTGTGGCAGATCCACTCGCTCGCCGATCCGATCGAATGGGACGTGGCTCTAAGCCCCGGCGGTGCGTTGGACGCGGCGCTCCTGGCGCGGGAGGAAGGCCTCATCAAGTGGATCGGCGTGACGGGCCACGGCGCGCAGATCGCCGCCACGCATCGAAGAAGTCTCGACCGCTTCGATTTCGACTCGGTGCTGCTTCCGTACAACTACGTCACGATGCAGAGCGCCTACTACCGCGAGAATTTCAACGCCCTGCTCGCGACCTGCCACGAACGCAGCGTCGCGGTGCAGACCATCAAGTCGATCGCGTTGCGGCCATGGATGGATCGTGACCACACGCGGGCGACCTGGTATCAGCCCCTGGACACGCCGGACGACATCGATCTTGCCGTCTGGTGGGCGATGGGTCGACGCGGTGTCTTTTTGAACAGCGTCGGCGATGTCGACCTGCTGCCACTCGTCCTGGACGCGGCAAGCAGGTTCAGCGAGGCGCCGGCTGACGGCGCGATGCAGGCGCTCGTGGAGCGATCGCACAGCGAGCCGCTTTTCGTCTAGGCCCGATCGACCTCGCCAACCCCTACGCTGAAGTCGGGAATGGGAGAGACCGGCCCGCCCGAGGCGAGCCCGGAGAATGCCTTTGCGGCGGGTCTCTTCGAGGATCTACCTCCGAAATACGACCGCCTGGCTGAGGTTTTGTCGCTCGGTCAAAACGGCCAGTGGCGCCGCGAGGTCGTGCGGCACATCGCGCGCTTCAAGCCGCGTCGCATCCTCGACGTCGCCACCGGGACCGCCGGCGTGGCGATCGCTCTGGCCGGTGCGACGCAGGCCGAAATCGTCGCGGTCGATATCAGCGAGCCGATGCTGGAGATCGGACGAAAGCGCGTCTACGACGCCGGTCTGGATCGGCGCATCAGGCTGCAGCACGCGCGCGCCGAACAGCTGCCGTTTCCTGCCGAGTCCTTTGACGCCGTCTCCTTCAGCTACCTGATGCGCTACGTCGCCGACCCGACCGCGACGCTCGCCGAGCTCGCTCGAGTTCTCCGGCCGTCCGGTGGCATGGCGAGTCTCGACTTCTTCGTGCCGGGCAGCATGCTCTGGCGGGCGGGCTGGCGACTCTACACGCGCCTCGTGATGCCCGCCTCGGGTTACGTGCTCGGCGGCCGGGCGTGGTGGAGGGCAGGCCGGTTTCTCGGTCCGAACATCGAAGACTTCTACCTTCGCTGGCCGATGCACCGCATCTTTGAGGCCTGGCGCGAGGCGGGCATGGTCGACGTCGAGGACCGCGTCATGAGCCTGGGCGGCGGACTCGTCATGTGGGGGCGCAAGCATCATGCCTGAAGCACTCGCGCCGGCTTACTACGCGACTCGCACTCGCGGCTGGCGCCGCGATGTTTGGGCGGTGCTGCACCCGCCGTACACCGCGTGGCACCTGTCTTACGTGTTGATCGGAGCGAGCCTCGCGCCGGCGCTGAACCTCGAGCGCCTGCTTGCCGCGCTGCTCGCGTTCTTCCTGGCGGTCGGCATCTCCGCGCATGCCCTGGACGAGCTGCGCGGCCGCCCCCTGCAAACGCAGATCCCGAGTGCGGTTCTGTGGACGGCGGCCATCGTGGGGCTTGTCGCGGCGGTCGGTCTTGGGCTGGCCGGCATTGGGGTGGTGGGCATCGGCCTGGTGCCGTTCATTGCGGCAGGCGTTCTCTTCGTCTTCGCCTACAACCTCGAGCTGCTCGGCGGACGCCTGCACGGCGATTTCTGGTTCGCGCTGTCGTGGGGCGCGTTCCCGGCGCTGACCGCCTACTTCGCCCAGACGGGCCGCATTTCCATCGGCGCGGTGGCCGCGGCGGGCGCCGCGTACGCGCTGTCCTTCGGGCAGCGTGCGCTGAGCACGCCGGCGCGTTTCCTGCGGCGCAAGACGCGATCCGTCAGCGGCACGCTCACCCTCAACGATGGATCGGAGGCGATTCTCGACGAGCCGTCTCTGCTGCGTCCTCTCGAAGTTGCGCTGCGCGCGTTCTCCTGGGGCGCGGTGCTGCTCGGGCTCGGCCTGGTCACCGCGAAACTGTTCTAGACGGGGAACACTCCATGCTTGCGGTCGATGTGGGGTGACGTGCGGGTCGCGTAGGCGCGGAACCTCGCGATCAGCGTGCTGCGCAGCTCGTCCGGTTCGACGACGTCGTCGACGATGAGATTGGAGGCGAGCCTGTACAGGTCGACACCCTGCTCGTACTCGTCCTCGAGCTCCTTGCGCCGCGCGGCGCGCTGCTCTTCGGGCAGTTCGGCCAGCTTGTTGTAGAAGACCGCGTTGATCGCCGGCTCCGGGCCCATGACCGCAACCTGCGCCGAAGGCAGCGCGATCACCGCGTCCGGATCGAAGGCGGGGCCGGCCATCGCGTAGAGACCCGCGCCGTACGCCTTGCGCACGATGACCGAGATCTTGGGCACGGTGGCCTCGGACACGGCGCTGATCATCTTGGCCCCGTGGCGGATGATGCCGCGCTTCTCGACGTCGGTGCCGATCATGAAACCCGGCACGTCGGCGAGGAAGAGGAGCGGGATCTCGAACGCATCGCACAGCCAGATGAAGCGCGCCGCCTTGTCCGCCGAGTCGTTGAACAGCACGCCGCCCTTCTGCATCGGCTGGTTCGCCACGATGCCCACCCCGTGACCATCGAGCCTCGCGAACCCGGTCAGCAGCTCCTTGGCGAAGAGCTTTTTGATCTCGAGCCAGCTGCCGTCGTCGACGATGGCATCGATCACCTTGCGCATGTCGTAGCCGCGGTTCGGCTCCGCGGGAATGAGATCCCCGAGCGGCCTGGACCCCGGGCGAGGGGGTTTGCCCGCGCACGCGGCAGGCTTCTCGCCGGAGTGTTGCGGCATGTGCGTGAAGTACGCCCTGGCGAACTCGATCGCCTCCTTGTCGTCCGCCACCAGCGCGTCGGCCAATCCGCTTTCCGTGGCGTGCATCCGCGCGCCACCCAGCTCCTCGAGCGTGACCTTCTCTCCAACCACGACCTCGACCATGCGCGGTGAGCCGAGGTACATCGAGGCGTTGCCCTCGACCATGGCGACGACGTCGCAGAAAGCCGGGATGTAGGCGCCTCCCGCGGCCGACGGACCGAAGAGGAGGCAGATCTGCGGCACGAGACCGGAAAGCTGGACCTCGTTGAAGAAGATGCGGCCCGCGTGGCGACGGCCGGGGAACATCTCGATCTGGTCCGTGATGCGTGCGCCGGCCGAGTCGACCATGTAGAAAATCGGCACGCGAAGCCGGGCTGCGGTTTCCTGGATGCGCACGATCTTCTCCACCGTTCGCGCGCCCCAGCTGCCCGCTTTGACGGTGGGATCGTTCGCCATCACCGCCACCTGCCGGCCCTCGACGGTGCCGAGCCCGGTGACGACGCCGTCGGCGGGAAGGTCGTCCGCCAGCGCATTGGCGAACAGGCCATCCTCGACGAACGACCCCGCATCGAGCAGCAGTCCGAGCCTCTCGCGGGCGGTCATCTTGTGCTGTTCGCGGAGCTTGGGGAGGTAGCGGGTCCCACCTTGGAGCGCCTTGTCCCGCAGCTCCCGATGCCGCGACGTCATTTGCCTTTGAAGTCCGGCTCGCGCTTCTCGAAGAAAGCCCTGATGCCTTCGCGCGAATCCTCAGTCTGCGAGACGAGCAGGAACTGGCCGTGCAGGTAGTGGAGCGCGGCCCGGAAGTCCATGTCCTGGTGGCGGTAGAAGGAATCGCGCCCGAGCCGCATCGCGACCGGTGATTTCTTGGCGAGCTGCTCGGCAATCTCCGTCACGGTCGAGTCGAGCAGCTCGTGCGACACCACCCGGTTGATCACGCCCAACGCCTGCAGCTGCATGGCGGTCCAGCGGTCGCCGAGCATCTCCATCTCCAGCAGGACCTTGCGCGGAATGTTTCGCGAAAGGATGGCCTGGATCATCATCGGCCAGATTCCCACGTTGATCTCCGGCGTGCCGAAGGTGGCGGTGTCCACTGCGACCAGCATGTCGCACGAGCAGGCGAGGCCCAGGCCGCCGGCGAGCGCGTGGCCGTTGATTCGGCCGATGATCGGTTTGCCCAGCTCCGACATCAGCACGAACAGGTCGACGAACAGGTCGCGGCTGCGGTACCGGTCCAGCCCCGACATCTCGCCGTCGAAGCTCGCCAGGTCGGCGCCGGCGCAGAACACCCGGCCGGCTCCGGTCAGCACCACGACGCGTACTCCTGGCTCGGTCTGGCACCAGCGGAACGCGGAGGTAAGGTCGCCCAGCATGACAGCCGAGAGGGGGTTGCGCTGGTCGGGGCGGTTGAGCGTGACCGTCGCGAGGTGACCCTCGGCGGAGACCATCACCTGCTCGAGCACCGGAATCTCGGCCACGCGCTTAGCCTAAAACCCCGATCGCGATCGCGACGCCGACCAGGATCAGTACCCCGCCGCCGATCTCCTCGCTCCAGGCCTCGACGCGCTTGCCCAGGCGGTGTCCCAGCTCCAGGCCGAGCAGCGACATCACGATGCTGACCACACCGAACGACAGCGCCGCCAGCCACACGTCGACCGGATAGACGGCCAGGGCGAATCCGACGGCGAGGTTGTCGATGCTGAGCGCGAGGGCGGTGACCAGCAGGCTTTCCGTCCGCACGCTGCGCGGCATTCGGGCCTTCCGCTCGACATTGATGTAGCGAGCCTGGACGATGGTGTAGGCGCCGGTCAGGATCAGGATCGCGCCGCCGACGTACTTGCCGTACTGGCCGAAGAACCCCTCCACCGAATGGCCGACGATCAACCCGAGGGCCGGCATCAGGGCCTCGAAGAAACCAAAGGCGAGTCCCACCCGGATCCGGGTCCGGACGTTGATCCCGCTGAGCCCGATCCCGATCGCCCCGGCAAAGTTGCTCAGGCCGACGGAGACGTTCACCAGGAGCAGGCTGAGCAGGGCGTGCACGGCGATAAGGTAATCGCCCGGCTCGGCCGGCTACAAAATGCCGCCTGGCGTCACTTCGTTAGGCGATATGACTGCACTCCTTAACAAAAATACTTTGCCTGTCCCTTTTGGCCCCCGCAGAATTGCACCGAACCTGCAACCGCCCCTGTCACCCAAAGTTAGGCTCACAATCGCTTAAAGCTCACAATCCGCCCGCCCCAGAAAACCATGAAGGTCAAGTCACGCGATACGGCCGCGGCTTCGGCTGCGACCAACCACGACTCTTCCCTCGATCTCGACAAGCCCATCTTCACGCTCAGCGTGGCCTCGGAGATCCTCGAGGTACACCCCCGCACCCTGATGATGTACGAGCACTTGAGCATGATTCAGCCCAAGCGCACCGTTACCAATCGAAGGCGCTATTCGCGCCGAGACGTGATGAAGCTCCAGGCGATCCAGACCCTGACCCGGGAGCACCACGTCAATCTCGCTGGCGTTCGCTACATCCTCGCGCTGCTCAAACGGCTGCATCGCGCGGGGATAGAACCCCCGGAAGACCTGAAGAACCTGGACGTGTCGCAGCTCGAAGTCTGACCAACCACCCGGTTTGAGGGAAAGGCAACAAAGAGGCAAATGTCAAAGAAGAGAAGGCGTTTAGAGATCAAAGTCGATCCGATCCCGGCGATGTACATGGAAGAGACCGCGTCTTGCCCCGTGTGCGGCCGCGACGCGCAGGCGATCGGGCGGCGTCACGTTCAGATCGTGTTTCGCTGCGACGGCTGCAAGGTCGTCTTCAAGCGCAACCGACACTGGCCCTACATCTACTAGGTCTTCGGCTGTTGCGGTCGCTTGCGCGGTCGGGCGATAAGCGCCCAGACATAGGAAAGCAGCCCGCCCCGTGGCGCCCCGAGCAACTCCCAGGCGCGGCCCAGGCCGACGGCGTACGCCCCCAGGATCACAAACAGCAGGTTGATCAGGATTCCGGTGTTCGTCGGCGAGCGCCAGAGCGCGATCCCGATCGCGAGTTCGTAGCCGTAGATCGCGGCACTGGCCAGAAAGAGAAAACTCCCTCGTAAGACGATTCCGGAAGACCGCCAGTGCGGCGCGTGCGCCAAGAGGGCAAGGGTCTGAAGGATGGCCGGGATCGCGATGATCGTGACCGCGATCCCGAAGATCACACGGGGGATCAAGCTGGTCAGCGAGATGAAAAAGACGTTGGCGAGGGCGGAGAACGCGCTCAGCGCCTGCGCCTGTCTCACTGCGTCGGACGTCGGGCCGAATACTCGCTCAGGCGCGATCGAGACCGAGACGAACAGCAAACCGATCAGGGCTGCGCTCGCAGCGACGCTCGCGGTGAAGAACGGCTGGAAGTCGGCCGTCACCATCACGCGCAAGTTTGAAGCCTCGCCGCAGGTACCCTTGGTAGGGGGATGAGGCGCTCAGTCGGGCGTGCGGCTCTCTACGGCCTGCTGGCCGGCCTGGCGACGGCCGCCGTCGCCGAGGCGGTCCGCGCGCGAGGCGGAACCTCGCTGCTGCTCGACTGGGATGAGGTGCGGCGGAATGCCCGATCCGGTCTCGAGAATCCCACTCTCGAGGCATCGGCGCTGTCGGCCGCGGCGGCGGCGTATCGCTCGCTTGCGACCCGGCTGGAGAACCCCCTTCTCGATTTCGTCGGACCGCTGCCCAAGGGCGCCGTGATGCCTGAGTTCCAGGCGCTCGACCGCGAGGGCTGGCTCGACCTCAACCTCGGCATCCTGCGCCGGGTCGTCGATCCGGTGCTGGAAGCCGGCCGGATGCCGAACTCGTTGATCGTCGAAGTCGGACGCGCCGGGGTCGACCGCTACGTCGGATACATGCTGGCCTTCCTCGGCCGGCGAGTGCTGGGCCAGTACGACCCTCAGCTGCTGGCCGCAGAACCCATCGGCGGCGACGGCCTGTACCTGGTCGAGACGAACGTCGAGGAGTGGAAGCGGCAGGCCCACCTGCCCGAAGAAGATCTGCGCCGCTGGCTGATCCTCCACGAGTTGACGCATGCGTGGCAGTTCGCCGCGAACCCGTGGCTGCGCCCGTACATGGAGCGGTCGATGGGGATGCTCGTCGATTCGGTCACGCGGAAGGGCCCTGCCGTGACGCGCTTTGCCTCTTTTGCCGGCGTGCTTCCCTCGCAGTGGCGGGTCATGCGCCAGGTCCAGGGGACCATGTCCGTGGTGGAGGGCTACAGCAACCTGGTCATGAACCGGCTGGGCAGCAAGCTGCTGCCAGGCTTCGAGCAGCTCGAGAAGGCCTACCGCGAGCGCAGCACGGGGAAGAGCCCGCTCGAGGTTTTGATCTGGAAGCTCACGGGGCTGGACCTGAAGCTGCAGCAGTACCGGCGCGGCGAGGCGTTCTGCCAGGCGGTGTTCGACCAGCACGGGTTGGCGGTGCTGAACCGGGTGTGGGACGGGCCGGACTCGATGCCTGTGCTCAACGAGCTGGGCAACCCGGAGCTCTGGCACCGCCGGGTCGGAGCTCCGCCTCGTTCAGCGCGAGGTGGCTCGAGGGGCCGCAGGACCTAGTCCCGCAGCTCCTCCTGTGCCGTCTCCTCGCTGATCGGCATCACGGCCACCGGCAGGTCGCTGATGTCGAAGTACCGCACCGCCTTGCTCATGCGC